>Ga0302320_10007877_pt1 | contig 23348 bp, 30 predicted proteins | sample Bog_T0_3_FD_202130 | JGI IMG/M metagenome (GOLD analysis project Ga0302320, IMG submission 202130) | Peat permafrost microbial communities from Stordalen Mire near Abisko, Sweden - Bog_T0_3 | ecosystem: Environmental > Terrestrial > Soil > Wetlands > Peat | place: Sweden: Abisko, Stordalen Mire... | reverse complement strand
CCGCAGGGTAGCTTTCTGATGGGTTCTCCTGCCAGCGAAGTAGGTCGCGAGTCGGCGTTGGAGGACCCGCAGCACCGCGTCAGCATAAGTGACGACTTTGCCATTGGTAGGTTTGAAGTCACTCGCGACCAATTTAGCGCATTTGTTGGAGCGACCGGTTTACCGGATCCGCCCGGTTGCAACGTACATCAGCCGCCGCACTGGCCCACGATCAAAGGAGTCTCTAGCTCGATGTCCCATCGCGAAGCAAATCATTCGCCGATGGATGTTGCCGCATTAATTTGCGCGGCAAAGGGAGCAACCATGACAGCTCAGGCCGCCGACGTGCCGATCCGACTTAAAGCCCGACTCGCCGGCGCTGTTTATCTGCTGGTGCTTTTTGGCAGGAGGAGCCGCCGTGCTGGCGAGCAGCGGGCTTTTTGTGTTGACCGACGCTGCTGCGACGGCTACAAACATCATGCTGCACGAACAGCGTTTTTGGTTGGGCTTCACATTCAATCTCAACGGAGCATCCGGCGCAGTTGGCACCTCTGCCGTTCAACTCGCCAAGCACTTTGGAGCGGAAGTTACCGCGGCGTGCGGGGCTGCAAATCTCCAGTTGGTCAGATCTTTGGGGGCCGACACGGTGATTGACTATACGCGCGAGGATGCGCCGGACGGAGGCAAGCTCTACGACCTCGTCCTCGATGCGGTGGGGAAAAGAAAAGCTTCTATCTTAAAGGCTGCTTGCGGGAAGGCGCTCGCGACTGCCGGAAAATACGTCTCAGTCGCCGATGGAACACCGCGATTCGCGGCAAGCGATCTTACGATGCTCAAGTAACTAGTGGAGGCGGGAAAGCTCAAGCCAGTTATCGACAGACTCTACCCGCTGGAAGAGATCGTCGAGGCCGACCGGTACGTCGAGCGCGGGCACAAGAAGGGAAACGTCATTGTTGTCGTCACCCATGAGAATCCATAATGCAAACCACGTCGGTATGTGATTTATGACATCCTTGAATCCAGTTGATTGATATTCCAATCTCAACGCTCTAGTTGGGCGATAGTTCGCGCGTTGCCGCACTTCCGACCGAAGCGACAACGATGCTGCCAATGGCTGCCCATTGATTCCAGGTCAGACTCTCGTGCAGGAGAAGCAGGCCGGCGATCGCACCCAGCACTGGATTCAGGCTCACCAGCACCCCAAAGGTGCGGGTGGGTATTCGCGGCAAGGCAAACATCTCCAGAGAATAAGGCAGCGCGCTCGACAGCACCGCCACGCCTATGGCGCTCGGTAATATCGCCGGTGAGAACAGCTGCACCCCATTGTGCGCAAAGCCGATGGGCACGATGACGCATGCTCCGATCACGGTTCCCAGTGAAGTGATTTGGCCGCCGTGGGCGCTGCCCGCGCGTCGCCCAAAGACGATGTACAGCGCCCAACACGCTCCGGCCGCAAGCGCGTAGGCTATTCCGAGGCCCGACAAAGGCGCCCCGCCCAACCTCCAGGGCAACAATGCCGCCAAGCCCAGGGCCGCCAGCCATACCCATAGGAAATCAACGGCACGTCGCGATGCAAACATTGCAACGCCCAAGGGGCCAGTGAATTCTAGTGCCATCGTGATACCGAGAGGGATGTAGTTCAAGGCGAGGTAGAAAAGGAAATTCATCAATCCCATGGAGACGCCGTAGACAACCACGATACCGAGCTGCCATCGCGTAAGACGGATGTCCCGCGGGCGCCACACAGCGAGCAGGATGATCGAAGCGATCGCCAGTCGCAGTGCCGCGGTACCGCTGGGGCCAACGATTGGGAACAATCCTTTGGCGAACGTTGCACCAAGCTGAAAGCACGCCATGGCTACCACCAACGCCGCGATGGGCATGGCGATGGGCGAAATTTTGGATTCGGTGATCAAATTACCGGCACGTCGTTGTTACGGACATGCCGCCTAACGGTCACCAAGACTTGCGGAACGCATCTTTGCGGGCGATCTTTGCGCCTCGAAACTCGAGGATGTCACACCCTCGAACCTCAACGATCGCTCCATTCGCGCCGGATTTCAGATAGGACCATTCCGCGACGGCTAGTTGGCCAACGATGAATATCCGGCCGCTTCTAGATTCTCCGTCCGAATCATGCGCGAGCATCGCCCGAAATCCTTCCCGCACGGCCGCCGCACCGATATAGGTTCTGCCCGGTTCCGGGCCCACTGAAGCGAGGTATATGCAGTCTTCGGTCATGTGCTGCATCAGGCGATCGACGTCCCGCGCATCCCAGGCAGCGGCGAAGTCGCGCAATGTTTGTTCTCGCAGCTGTAATAATGCGGTCCCCTCCACGGCATTTTTCTTCACCGCCCGCCGGAAAAGTTCTCTCACGGCACGCGCATCATGTGCCGATGCGACGCGAGATTCGGCGGCGGCAGGCGTGACAGCTGATCACTTGGATGAGCCCGATTCCAGCGTAAATCCCTCATCAAGCCAGCCCGTGATTCCGCCCGCCATGATTTTCACGGGGTAGCCGAGCCGTGCAAGGCGCAACGCCCCGTGCGCGGCGCCATTGCAATGAGGACCGCTACAATAAGTCACGAACAGCGTACCCGCTGCATATTCGGCCATTTTGGAAGCGACAATTTTGCCGTGCGGCAGACTGATAGCGCCGGTCACGTGGCCCTGCTCGAAGAGCACCGGGCTTCGGACGTCCAAAAGCACAAAGCCTGGATCGCCGCTCCGCAAGGCCTCGTGTGTGTCCCAGCAATCCGTCTCAAATGAGAATTCCGCTTCGAAGTGCCGGATGGCAGCTTCCGAGGGTGCAGCTGGAACAGCTGTTACGGCGTTGGACATCGTTCGTCTCCGCACATGGTGAATGATCTCCATTGTCCGTAGTTCTCCGAAGGTGCACAATTGGCAGTATTGCCACGTATCGATCAAATCATGCCAATTCTTCGCCCTCGCACAAGACGCTTCAATCCGTTGGTCGTCGCCCTGACATGTGACGGCCTGTGTGCGTTTGAATTTGCTTGTACGGCGGAAGTGTTCGGACTTTCCCGGCCGGAACTCGGCCCCGGATGGTATCGATTCGAGACCTGTTCGCTCGGGGGGCGGCGGATCAAGGGTCAGTACGGCACCAGCATGTCAGTGAACGGCGGATTGGAGCGACTGGCTGAGGCCGGCACGATCGTGATTCCGGGCTGGCACGGCATCGATTTGCCTGTGCCCGAGGCAATTGTCGCGTCACTGCGAAAGGCACACAGTCGCGGCGCGCGACTGCTTTCCATTTGCTCGGGTTCGTTTGTGCTAGCTGCCACCGGACTACTGGATGGCAAGCGGGCGACCACCCACTGGCGATACGCAAAGGCGTTGCAAGATCGCTATCCCAAAGTGCGCGTCGACCCCGACGTACTCTATATCGATGAGGGTCTGATTCTCACGTCGGCCGGCAGTGCCGCAGGTCTTGATCTTTGCCTGCATCTGATCCGACGCGACTTTGGGGCCGTGGTGGCCAACCAAGTGGCACGGCGACTGGTCATCTCTCCCCATCGGGATGGCGGCCAGGCGCAGTTTCTCGATAGCCCTGTCGATCGACGCGAACGCGGACCGCTCTCCATAGTGCTCGAGCGCGTGCAGCGGCGCATTCATCAGCCGATCGCGATTAGTGAAATGGCGCGATGGGCTGCGATGAGTGAGCGAACATTTATCCGCAGGTTCCGTGCCACCACTGGGATGACACCGGGAGACTGGATAACCCAGGTTCGTGTTGCCCGGGCGAAGGACCTTCTTGAACGCTCATCATTGGCTATAGAGCAGGTGGCTTCTCAATCCGGCCTTGGCACCGCAACCACGATGCGACATCACTTTCGCAAGAAAGTGGGCGTGAGTCCCGTCGAGTACCGAAGACGGTTTTCTCAAACCGTGCGGCCGAATTAACGCGGCGCCACATCATCGGGCCGCATGTGAGCGGCCGACGATCGAAGCGTTCAAGTGAGGCTCCCGTAATCTGAATCGTTTTATAGACTTGAGAATCCATTTGAGTCTCCCACTTCCGTGGCTAAATAGGTAAATATGAGGGAATTCTCCGGCGCTCGAGACGAGGGCAACTCAGATCGGGAGTTCCCAATCTCGATCGTTCGCGAGGCGGTGCGCTGTCGAGCGAGTCCGCCTCGGCGGCAATGGCATGTGAGACTACCGCCAGCAGTGCGTTGGCGACACCGAGCCACAAGACCGGGCGCGTGTTCTTAGCTTCCCTTACCCAGATTTTTTCTGAGCCGACGTGATCGCGTCTTGGACCTTTGGCATCGCACTCTTGACTGCGTCATTGATGCAAGAGGTTTCATCCGACATCTGACGCACAGGGTACTCCTTCTGGATGTCCTTGCAGGCCTTCCTCGCCGCGTCCTTAATCTTCTGTTCAAGCGCAATCACGTCGGCATGCTTGGTAAGATCGAGATCACCGAGGTGAACATGGTACCGAACCGAAGCCAAGTCGACCTCCGCCCCACCCGGGATCCCTCTCCCGTAGGCTTGTGATTCACCGGTGCGGCTGCCTCTACGACAATTTCCGGCACTGAATCGGCAAGCGCGGTTGCCGCCACGAACGAAAGTCCCGCCATTGCGGTTGCGCGTAAATACTTGGTCATCCTCTGCACTCCTGTTTGTTTTCGTGAGGTGGTTTCGTGCGTATCATGTTTATTGAGATCTATTCGCTCCACGCAGACTTGGTACGTCAGACTGCCCATCCGCCGAATCGGATCATTTTGCAGCGATAACGACTGGAGTCTCGATCCGCTGATTTGCATCCTGCTGCAGAGTATGGTTTTTTAAGTAGGTAATTGTTAACTGTGGCAGCCGTGCGGATCGCACGGCGTCGCTGATCGCGCGTTCCTCGCATCCACGGAAGTCTTGAACTGGCTCGAGCCCGACGCGCAAGCTACGTCCGCAGACCAGATTTGCGGCGCGCACTAGCCGGAAATACAATTTTTGAGCACCCGCTGACTGGCTCACGTCGAGCCCTGCCGTGGTGACCGTCTTCCCAACATCAACCAACCTGTCTTGGGCTTGGATGGAAACGGACGAAAGCGTGCCGGCCGCCAGGCAGGCGACCGGAAAGAGCGTGATATGACCGCGCTGGTTTTTGATAATCATTGAGTTCTCCGCATAAGAGTGCGACGACGATGAGGTGAACGTCTTCGGGGGGCAATGTAAGGCCGAACCCGCCTTCGCGGGAATCGCATGAAATGACTAGTGGAGCACGCTCGAGGAGCGCCTCTGGTCTCACCAATTCTGATGATGGTTAACATTGGAATGGACGGGTACCTTGTAGCGCACCACGCTGCAACACACTAACCTGGCATGATCAACTTTTTTCGCTATTTACCATCTGTTTGCTTAAAACTGCTGGTCCCATTTGCGGCGCTCGCGACAGCTACTGCGGCGATTCCGAATCCAAATCAACTAAAAGGAGAAGCTTCACAGCCCATTGAAAAAGTGCGCGCAGCGACGGCGCGGTTTCGGGACCTCAACGTGGCGCTGGCGGAGGGCTTCGTGCAAGGCACTCCGTGCGTCAGCGGACCGGACACGGGAGCGATGGGAGTGCATTTCGTGATGCCTTCGCGAATCGCCGGTGGCGTTCTGCAGGCCGATCAACCCGAAGCGGTAATCTATGAGCCCAGGCCGGTTGGTGCCATGCGCCTCGTCGGGGTCGAATACATCGACCTCGCCCAGGTTTGGCCCGTCAAACACCCAGAAGGCAACACCTGCTCTGCAAAGCGATTTGCTGAATTATGTTAGCGCGCCCAATCAATACGGCCTTCCCGCGTTCTATGAGCTGCACGTCTCGGCGTGGGAACACAATCCGAAAGGCAGCTTTGCCGATTGGAACACAGCCATTACGTGGGATAAGCAATCCGGATCCTGACCAATGGATATCGAGGCGATTGCCATGCGGCATGGACTGCACAGCACGCAATCGCTATCAACGGCTGTAATAATCTAAGGAGAGTTTGATGGCACTATTCATGATAGAAAGGAACTTCGCGGAATCTTTAAACGTTTCCGCAGAAGATCTCAGAACGGTCGTGGAAATCAACACAAGCTTGGGTGTCAAATGGCTCCATTCGTTCCTTTCGGCGGACAAGCGAAGAACCTACTGTCTTTACGAAGCGGAAAGCGGTAATGCGATTCGCGAAGCAGCCCGGCGAGCTGGACTGCCGGCGGATATCGTCATCGAACTCGCAGGCGAACTGCGGCCGGAGGTCGCGATATGATCATTCGAAGCAGCGGACTGTGCAATAGAATCGAATAGCGGTCGCCCTGGGTAGCCAGCTGTTCCTGTTCTGCGGAGAGATAGTTTGCGTTGCCATGCCCCATGTCCATTCTCGAAAATTTAGATCCGGATTCTCGGACGCTACGCTGTGGTCAACGAACCGAGGCTTGACAATTCCCCATCCGCTCAGGGTAGCCAGCGCGCCGTCTTTCTGAGCTACGCCACGGAAAACGTGGATGCCGCGCAGCGTATCTGCGCGACTCTGCGAGCTGCCGGAATTGAAGTGTGGTTCGATCAGAGTGAGCTGCGGGGAGGCGAAGCCTGGGATGCGACGATCAAGCAGCAGATCAAAGCCTGTGCGCTATTCATCCCGATTATTTCAGCGCATACGCGTTTGCGCGCCGAGGGCTATTTTCGGCTTGAGTGGAAGCTCGCGGTCGACCGCTCACATTTGATGGCCGCCGACAAAGCCTTCTTACTGCCTGTGGTCATCGACGCTGTCCGCGATTCCGACGCCAGGGTTCCCGACAAGTTTCGCGAAGTGCAGTGGATGCGGCTGCCCGGAGGTGAAACCTCACCTAATTTTGTCGAACGCGTATCGAAGCTGCTGGTGCCGGACGGGCATACCGAAGCAAGGGCTCGGCAGTCCAGCGCCGAATCGCCATCCAATGGGGCTTCCGCCGACATCGCATCTGCAATGGCCGCCGAGGAAGCCACCCCAAAAAACGGCAGACCGTCGTGGCCTACACCTTCAGGGCTGCTGCGGATGGAGCGCCCACCCATCGTCGGCAGGGCACGCGAACTTGACGTGTTCCGGGCTGCGTTTGATCGCATGCTCTTAGGCCGACGACAGCTGGTATTGATATCCGGTGAGCCCGGAATCGGCAAGACACGCTGTGCCGAGGCACTCGCGGACATCGCAGAGAATCAAGGATCCCTCGTGCTTTGGGGGCGCTGCAACGAGGATGCTGGGGCACCGCCTTACTGGCCGTGGATACAAATATTGCGCGCTTATATCGACGCCACATCACTTGACGAGGTGCGTCTGAACATGGGCGCGGCAGCAAAAGATATCGGCGCTTTCCTGCCCGAACTCCTCGATCCATCGCAGCGGAGCCAAGACACGCCCAGCGCGCTCGTCGATTCCGGTCCGGCGCGATTCCGCACCTTCGACGCTATCCGACATTTCTTTCGCCAAGCCGCTCAGCAGGTGCCCATCACTCTGGTATTGGATAATCTGCACTGGTCCGACGCACCTTCTTTGTCACTCCTGGAGTTCCTGAGCGAGGAGTCATTGCGTAGTCGACTGCTCATCGTCGGCACCTATCGGGAGGCCGACGCGACAAGAAAGGCACCTTTGCTGAGCACCCTCGGCGCTCTGAGGCGCAACGCTGATGTTGAGCGCGTGCATCTTGCGAGACTCTGTCAAACTGCCATTGGCGAGGTGGCCCAACAATTGTGTGCAATCAGCTTGTCCGAGCCTGCACTCAAGATCATCTATGAGCAGACCGATGGGAATCCCTTGTTTGCCGTCGAGTTGATCAAGGTGCTCACGGATGAGAACCCGGGAACTCCGATTGTAGCGATGCCGGCGAGAATTCCCGCAGGTGTGCACGAGACGATCGGTCGGCGATTGATCCGGCTGCCTGACCGCTGCAATGAAATCCTCTGCGTCGCAGCCGTCCACGGCCGTCGATTCGCAGTGCGCGAGATCGTGGCCACCATGGACGAGGATCTTCAGGTGGTACTGACCGGACTGGAACCTGCAGTGTTCGCGGGTATCGTTCAATCAAACGTCGACGCCTTCGGCGACTACGAATTCACCCATGCATTGATCCGCGAAACGATCTATGAGGAATTGCCGACGGTGGATCGTATGCGCCTGCACAGTCGCGCCGGCGATGCGCTGGTGAGCGTTCACTGTGCGCACCCGGAGCTCGCACTGAGCCGCATAGCCCACCACTATTACGCGGCGGCCGCCTTGGGGAACTATGACAAAGCTGTCATTTATGCGCTGCGGGCTGCCGACAGTGCAGTTCGGATTTACGCATATGAAGATGCGCTCCTGCACTACGACCGTGCTATTGAGACACTCGAGAGGGCCGGTTTGACGCACGATGAGCGACTGGCGCAAGCCTTCATTCTGAAGGGATCTGCGTTGAGGCAGCTCGGTCATATTCCACAGTCCATAGAAGTACTGCTCGAAGCCGTAAATCAAACACGGGTATTGGGAAGCGCCGAGCTGCTCGTCGACGTGTTGATGCTGCTTGCAATGTCTTCACGGCATCTTGAGCAACAGCACTTCGTTCCGTTGCTCGAGCGCGCAATGGCGCTATTGCCGGAGGCCGATTCGGGGCCGCGCGCAAAGGCATTGTTAACGCTGGCGTTCGCTCACAGAACGTTGCAGGATCACTCGCGGATTGGAGTTTTGGTTGATCAAGCCCTCGACATGGCGTGTCGAGTTTGTGACGCCGCTGCGCGCTGCGCTTGTTACCAACTCGCAGTGATGGCGCTGCGCGGTAATCCTGAGAGCTTGCTACGCCGGGTCCTCGTCGGACAGGAACATATTGCAGCTGCCCGGTCCACAGGTAGCGCCGACCATCTCGCGGAAGCATATCACTGGCAGGCGCTGAACTACTTCGAATCCGGGCAGCTTGAGGAACTCGAGGGGCTGCTCGACAACTATGGCAGTCTCAGCGCCGCCCGCATCGGGCTTCATCAATACCAGACGCTCGCCCATCGCGTGACCTTGGCGCTGTTACGTGGCGAGTGGCCCGATTTGGAACAGCGAATAGAGGCGTTACTGGAGATCGGCACGAAGACTCGTCGCGACGATGCGGACGGCGTCTATGGCGCACAGATGTTTGCACTCAACCGCGATTTGGGCCGCCTGCACGCCTTGGCGCCACAGGTAAAAGAGATGGCTGCGAGCGCGACCCAGCGCGTGTGGGAACCGGGTCTGATGCTCATCTGCGCCGAACTAGGCTTACTCCCGGAGGCGCGCGGCATTTTCGATCGCCTGGTCGACCAGGACTGTCGCGCCATACCCCGGGACGACATGTACTTGACCTACCTTGTATTTTGCGCGGAGACCTGCTGCATATTGGGGCATGCCGCAGCGGCTGAGTTGCTTTATCAGCTCTTGCGTCCCTATAGCGGACAAACAGCCAATCATCCCACGGCTGTGTGCTTCGGTGCCACCGATCTCTACCTGGCGATGCTCGCCTCCACCGCGCTTCGGCCGGATCTAGTCCGTGAGCATTTTGATCGCGCTCTAGCGTTAAATCGCGCCATGCGCGCGTGGCCGTGCTTTGCTCGCACGCAATACCGATACGGGACCTTCCTAGTTGCACAGCAGGCGGATGCAGAACGGGCCCTGGGTCTTCAGCGGTTGCGTGAGGCAGAGCAACTCGCGCGTCGATTTGAAATGACGGGCTTGGTAGTCGACATCGATGCCTTGTTGCACGCACAGAGGGCGGCGTGACGTTTCCCGATGAGCTCACAGCGCGCAAATCGTTGCGCATGATAGTCCTGCGCATCTCGGCCTCCCCTTGATTTCCGTGCCAAAAGTGATGGGATGGACCCTCCCGCTTTTCTTTCCGTAGGAACGGCGGGACGATCGCTGCTGCCCGAAAACTAGCCCATCTGTCGGGGACTGTATCAAACCTGGGGGTTGACGAACCCAAATTGTAACAACTGGTGCAAAATCGGCGGTCGGAATCCAACGGAGACGACGCCCATGGAATTCATCATTTCGGTTGAGACCCGCCTTGCCGGTAAAACTCTCGCCGTTGAAGAAGTTGCGAGAATCGATCGTTGCGCTGATGGTATTCCGGCTGAGGATATCGGGTTGACCCTCCATGAGGGTAAAGAAGTAGTGAGACAGGTGCAACGGAAAATCGTGCAGACTCAAATCCAGGTTCTTGCGTTGGCAAAGAGTTTGTGTATGCATTGCACCGGCACACAATTCGTCAAGGACATCCGCACAAGGCAGATCAGGACGGTATTTGGGAAGATCAAGGTCACCTGTCGGCGCCATATTCGTTGCACCTGTCGAGGCGGCCAGCCAACTATTTTGTGGCCGCTGGGTATGATGGAACTACCCGCCAGTACGCCGGAGCTGACTTACCTAATGGCCAAGTGGGGTAGCATCCTGCCATATCGACGAGCTGCGGAGATGCTCGGCGAATTGCTCCCCATCTCTGAGGCTTTAGTGTCCCATGCGACGCTTCGCCGCCATGCGCTGGTTATCGGCGCGCGTCTTGACCAGCGGGTGACGGAACCGGATGAATACGACGCGCATGTATCGTACCGCGACCCGGTGACGCCCTGTACTCGAATGATTGTCGCTGTTGATGGTACCTACGTTCGGTCCAACCTCGATACCGGTCTCTACCAGCACTACGTTGTTGCCGGTCGAATTGAACGCGACGGCATCTTGTCGGGACGATTTGCATGGATTGCACGGTGGCCGGGCGAGGCAGAGGAATTTATGAGGGCGGCGCTGCACGCCAACGGCTGGACGAACGAAACCAAGGTTGTAGTCCTCGCCGACGGCGCGGATGGGCTCAAGAATCTGGTGAAAGCTGCGGCCAATTCCGAGCCTCGCAGTATCCTTGATTGGTTTCACATCAGTATGCGTTTACGACCAATCGAGCAAATGGCTTCCAAGGTTGCGGGCGCGCTCGAGAAAGACGCACCGGAAATGGCGACATTCGTCACCCAGTGTCTGCCGAACATCCGCCATCAAATGTGGAACGGCCAGTGGCATCCGGCGATCGCCCGCATGAAGATAATCTATCAGGGTACGGCGGACGCTATCACGCGTATAGGCCATGCGGCTGCAGAACATATGCAGCGATTTCGCAAGCATATTCGGGATCTCCGGGACTATCTGGTCAACAACCAAACGAGTTTGACCAACTATGCCTACGCATATCGCAACGGTTTGCGAATCTCCAGTGCACCGTCGGAGTCTGGAATGAGTCATGTCGTCAATCAGCGCATGGGAAAGCTTCAGCCGATGTGCTGGACTGCCGAAGGCGCTCATTTGCTCCTTCAGGTCCGATGCGCAGTGCTCGACGGCAAGCTGGACGCTCCGTTCCGCGAGTGGTATCCGCGATTTCGCCTCAAATCGCCGGCGTCCGGATCGACTGGGTTGTGACAGCGGACCCCCACCTTTGATACGGTCCCCGACACCGTATGCAACCAGCAAACTGAAACGTTTCGGGGACTACCCCACTGAGTTCAAACCCGACCCGCGCCCGGCAAATACATCGCTTGGGGCTTGAGCAATATTGCTATGAGTACTAATTACACGAATCTTTCCGGCAGGCCAAAGACTGTCAACCGCATCAAAGCCGCCAAGTTCACCGTGCGTCCCGCCTTCGAGGACTTTGACTTCACTGCCGAGCGCTCGATCACGAAGGCGGAAATTAAAGAGATCTACACGCTCGGATGGCTCAACGATGCGCGTCCACTGCTACTGATCGGCGAAACCGGGGTCGGCAAAACGTTCATCGCCCAGGCGGTCGGCCTGCATGCCTGCGCCAGCGGCAAGTCGGTGCTCTACATGAGCATCACCGCGCTCCAGGAAAACCTCGCCATCGCCCGCTCGAGCGGCAGCTACCTTCGTTATCGCGCAAAACTCGCCAAGTTCGATCTCATAGTTTTTGACGAGATGGGAATGCGGAAATTTACCGCGACCGAAGCGCAGATCTGTGCGAAATCATCGAAGAACGATCCATCGATAAGTCGGTCGCCTTCACCTCCCAACTGCCCTTGGCTCACTGGAACGAAGTCATCTCCGATACCGTTATCTTCGACGCCATCCGGGATCGCCTCGAGCACTCCGCGCTCACCGTCAACATCACCGGCCCCACCTATCGGGGCGTCAAAGCTCGAAAACTTGCCTCAAAGAAAAAGGTCGCGTAGAACTCTCAAACCGCGGCTCCGCCGGTAACCCATGGAAGGTGGGTCCATTTATCCGAAACCGGGCGGGTCCATTACGCGAAATCGTGCATGAAAGCATTGTCGACCGAGATTTAATTTGTCGCGCGCAACGCTGTTGCGGCGTCACATAAATATTTCAGCAATCCGCAGCCACATCGCGTTGGGCAATAGTAATTCACGGCCACATCCGTGCGCGCTTGGCCGACGATCATGTCGATCATCGCTGATTTCAAAGGATGTCGGTGGTGGCCTTGAAGGAATGGCCAGAGATTGCTGAAATTTTGGCCATAGAATGTTGAACTCGACATCGGCGGACGCTTCCGATCTACGTCGCCCGCCGATCAGCCAGTCTGAGCAGTAGGCCGCCGCGCAGCTGATCGAGCGGATCTTGCGAAGTCACTATGTGCAGGTGGATGAAACCTTCACGAAATTGATCGACCCGGACCGCCGAGGTCGGTCCCGTGATGCGTACCTGTGGGAATACTCTGCCTGGTGTGCGTCTGGCATCTGCAGCGCACTGAAATTATTTGCTTCCGCAACCACCGGCGCTCACTCCATTGTCCTTCAAAAGGACCTTTGCCATGTGAGTGCCAGGTGACAAATGCTCACCAGATTGCACGGAGACCGTTATATCGTACAGGCCGTTGGGACGACTGTTGAAGTATGTGCCACGCCCGCAGTCAACGCCGGTTGTAACAGGTTCCATCCTTACGGTTCCGTTGCCGACAGGTATCTCGTTGGCTTGCCCGCGAACGTAGCCAAACGGTGACTTACACTCTTGCCCAAAGATCCTGTCCCATACCAGACCGCGAAGGGCCCCGTCTTCCTTGATCACCTTGGAACCATGTTCATCCGTGACCTCGAATGCAATTCCAAGGGACGATTCCAAGAGTGAGCAATCTGCGGCGTCAGGGACTATACCAAGAACGAACTCTCTAGCTGGTAAACCGCGGGCGTTAAAGCGCCAGACATGCGGTTGTGCTATGTCGATCGCACCCAAAGTTACCACGTATCTGTTCGTGAGAAAGCGACGACCGTTATCGACGAGGATTCCATCTCCCGTGTAACTGGAAGCTGCCTTGCAGGTAGCAATGAGCATAAGGATTGTCACCCAACCTGACGCGTGTCGGCTCAACCGCGACATCTTCACTTTCCACCTCCAGGTGGTGGTTCGGGAGGCTGGTATGCTGGTGCGGAAGACTGTCCCCAGCCGCGAGCCCATCCAAAAGACGGTTTTTTCAGACCGCACGTGCTCGCAACAGTTGATGCAAAGGTGTTGCTGTTTGGCCCCCAAACTGCCGAATACGCACTCGGATTGGGATAGTCTGCTATCGCTTTCTTCACACAATTATCTGTGTGGCAGTCCTCATTCCGAGGGCCGCACCTAGTGTCTTTGCTGGCCGTAGAGCAAAGCAATTTTGTCACTTTGGGAAAGAAAATTTGTCAATCCGGCTTGGAAGGCTTGTGATTTGATCACCGGTGCAACCCTAACCGATTGATTGTTGGTCAATTCGGAAAGAAAAAGTGTCAATTGTCCGCAAATCTTCGCCCCGCGAGCTTACCGCCGCCCCGGAATTCGATTGAAATCATGCGCGGATCCAGAAAATAGAAGCCGTAGCGCTTCATCCGCTCTACCACGCTCTGCCAGAACAGATCGAGATTGTTCGCGGATCCACTGAGGGCACGCAGCAGATATTCAGCCGGTCCGAGCCGCAACGGTTCGGGCGTACTCATCCACCATTTCACCGTGAGAGTTTGAACATGTAGCGGCTGTCTGCCGACCTGCAGACCAGTACTCATGCCTCGCCAACTGGCTTCCCACAGCAACCAGGTCACGGCATGTGAACTTGTCGCCGCCGCCGGCAACGTAGCGGGATATGCGAGCTCCAGAAGTCGCTGGCTATCGACTCGCGCGCGATTGGGTAGCGATAATCGTTTGCGGCGTAGGAGCATCTCGATCAGGTTTTCACAATTGTCGAGGCTGGCCGGCCGCGCCATCTTGCCTTCGCTGGGAACTCCCTCCTCTGGGCTGCACATCGTAATGACCTTCGAGAGACCACACCACCGTCGCCATCGCCTGCGTCTTTGTTCCAAGTCATCGATGACTGCGCCCTCCTCATCCAATTCGATGGCTCCACGTTTGGCATCAAGTCCGTTCAATCGCCGCGCCTCGAAGACGGCCTCCTCGCGAACTTTCGGCATCGGCATGATCAATATCGGTCTCATCGCCGTTCACGTCAATCCTGCGGTGGAACCACGGATCGCTGCGCGCTGACGTACCCCGACTCCTCCACCGCACGCGTCCAATACGACTCGTCGAGTTTCAGCGTGAGGTCATCAAAGGTACCCCCCTGCATCAGCAAACTCTCGATCGCGCGCGTGAAGTAATCCATTTGAATCTCGGGCGACCCGTTGAGTTGAGCCTGCGCGTGTGCCCGGACAAACGCATTCCACAGATCAGCGCCACTGTGCTCGAGGCGCAGTCCTGCGGAAAAACCTTTTGGCAAGAAAAACCCGGTGAAGCTTGGCGGCGCGGAATCCCTCCCCAATTGAGCCCTGATCGAAATCCTCGGTTTGTAAGAATCGAAAACACCTATGCCTACATTGCTACGTTCTGAGGAAATTGCGATTCTCGAAAGCCTTTCTTGAATTCGCATTCTCGATTCTCTAAGACCTAAACGGGTTTCGATAAAATGAGTTCCCTTCGGCGACAGCTCGTCGGCACGGAAAATGAGCCTCAAGGGCGCCGATCGGCGAATAGGCGCTACGGCTCCTCAACCCGATAGCTTTCAACCCGTCCGACCTTGTCAATCGCCGCCCGCACGTCGGGGCGGGCAATCATTGCGCCCCACCGAGCATCGAATGCCATATCGCGGGGAGATCCCGGAATCGGTGCGAAGCCTTGGACGCTAAGAAGCGCATCTTGCCGCAGATCCTTATCGACTAATTGGGCTATGAGTGCGTGCGCCGCCTGATCGAGTTGATTCACGACAATCAATGAGTCCACGTAATTAGCAGGAGCATCCGCGCGATGCGCACGCAAATAGTCCAGCGAGCGCCTGACCTGCTCGCTGTCCTGCAATTGTTCAGCAGCGTCAAGCCGAACTGATTCGAATTGCATAGCCCCGAATGGGCTCGTCGCCGCCACCATAGTGCTGAGGGTGGCAAGTGCATCGTGGGGCCGCTCCAACTCGCAATATAGATTCCCGAGATTGATGAGTTGATCCACGTTTGCGCCATATTTTTCATTCAAACGACTGGCGGCGATCAATTGCGCGACGGCCTCATCCCAACGGCCGACGCGTGCCAGGGCGATTGATCTTTGGTTCAGGAACCACGATCTCTTTTCATAGTAGTCTTGGTACAGCTTTTCTGGATAATTGGTTGAATTAAGGTCCAACAATACAGAATCCGCCGCGGCGAGTGCTGCCTCAAAATGTTGCTGATGCAGAAGGGAGTCGATTACCCGCGATTTGAGTTCTAGTGATTGGGGCGTCTTGTCTGCCGCCGCTTGGCGAGCGTGGAATTCGCGTTCAGTGGCCGCTTCAATATCAAATTGCCCCGGACTGGTCGCGATGACAGTATCGAAGCGACGATCCGCCCGCATCGCGATGAGCACATAGACGTCGGTTACATGACTCGCGACCTGCTGAGCCTCCGCAAATCGACCCTGTTCGAGTAGGAGGAGCGTCAAGTCCCGCCAGGCGGCACTTGGTTCAATGTCCCATTTGAGTTTCCACTGGGCGTCGTACAGTGCCTGTAGCAGCGGCAACGCCGCGCGATTGCGCAATAGTTTCGCCTGGCTCATCGCCCTCTGAATCAAGTCAGAATCTAATTGTCGACTTCGCTCTGGCCAGCGCTGCATCATCACTGTCAGAGTGGCGACCAAGTCCGGCGTGTTGTCCGTTTGGTCCGCCTCTCGCAGCCGCTCCCACCAATCCCCATAGCCTGCTTGAGGCATTGCAATGACACGAGCCAGGTACGCGTACCCGAGAGTTGGGTCAGCGTGGTAAATCGCTACTCTGCTGGCCACCGCCAGGGCCTTGTATTGGAGATTCCCAGGCAAGGTGTTGAATTTTTTCGCGTCGACTATGCCTCGTAGCGCCGCCAGGGCCTGCGGCCAATCCCTCTGAGACACAAATTGATTAGCGTCCGCTAGTTCTTGAGTAGCCGCGTCCGGATCCCCGACGTCAGCAGCAACGACAGTTGCCGGACGATCGGTCCGCTTGGATGAACCGGCAGTGCACGCGGTGATATTAAATATCGTGAGCAACCCGAGGACCAGGAAGTACGTCTTCAATATATTATTCCCTAATGCTCAATCAAATATCTTGTGGCGAATGCGCCGAGCGGTCAATTTGTAATCCTCGCGTCTATTCGGGCTTTGCCGTCGATGTGCACAATAAGCATTTCCGATTGCACTCGCGCTAACAACCGAATAGTTCGACTGTAGTCATGTTTACTTCGCTACTTCGCCAAAATGCTTCAAGGGTTCCTCGGACGAGAACTGGCAATAGACAGTCGAATATCGGTTTTTTGATTCGCGCTTGTGGCGTGTCGGGCACCGGACAGGGTGCGAAGGTGAATGATGCGTCGCCGGTCACGTTCAGTTGTGTCCAATCCTTCAGTGCCAAACCAACCGCCCCAACAAAACTTGTTTTGGCCCAGGGCGACCTAAAGTTTGAACGGCCCCGGAGTAATGCAGTCTCGCGCTGGCCAGATTGGACACAGCGCTTCCACTACGACCATCAGATCGTCGAGCACCTCATAGGGATCGCGCGCATCCGTGACGGTAATCGTGGTACCGCCTTCAGCAACAAGTGGCATGGCCCCTACACTATCCGTTGGCATCGAGAATTTCCCTGAGCAGCGCTTCACGATCGAACAGCAGGAAATATTCCTGCACCTCACTGATGTTCAAGGTGGAGCGGTTAGCCTTGATCAATGCGCGAATGTCCTCCAAGTCCTGCGTTCGTCGCGGATCGTTGATGAAACCCTGCAACTTAAAGCCGATCAATCCCTCCGTGCTAATGACGCGCAGATCTCCAAACGGAGTCTTAAATTCCGCGGCTGCTGCGAGCAACTGACGCGCGACCGGACGACTGGCATAAAGAAAATCGATACGTTCGTCGGCTCGTAGATAGTTCGCGGCGTCCGCGCTACGGTGAATGCATTGATAGCCCAAATTGGTGAGTAGCGAATCGACCTCATCAGCACTGTGCGCGTCCGTCAGGAGATCTACGTCTCGCGTCGCACGAATTACCTTATGGGAGGCGAGCGCCAACCCACCGATCAGTGCAAATCGAATCCCGCGACTATTCAGCTCGCCGACGATTTCCTGAATTTGCCTGCCCAGGCGCGATAGGTTGCTCACCGAATCGATTATCCTCTCAAAAAAATACCGTTCAAACGGCGGCCGTTTGCTCAAATCAACCCCTGACGGAGCCTACATCGCAACGACCATTTACCGTATCCACCAAAGACCATGGCAAGACCACGCAAAAGTGTTCTTCGCTTTGACCGTGGACTCGATTCCCTGGCTTAGGCCGCAGCCAGATCCCGGCCACTTTGCTTTGCCGCTCGCGCCATCGCGGATCGCGCCGCACTGATCTTCTCGGCATATTGCAGCGGCATCCGCGACGACTTCCACCCACCGGCCTGCGTGATCGCCGCTAAGTCGATATCGAGTTCCGCGAGATCCTGCGCGGCTCCGACCCGCGTCGAGTGCCCACTCACCTCCGCTACAAACCTCGCCGGCATCCCAATCCACTGTGCCACGCGTTTAAAGATCGGCGCGATGCTGCCAGGATTCAAAGCGCCGCCGATTTGATCTCGACCAATCAACCGCCGATATATCGGTCCTTCGTTAATCTTCGCATGCTCGAGCCAGATGTTGAGCCATTTCACGGTCTCGCGCGAGAGATACGCCACCCTTCCCTGCCCCTCCGCGTCCGTCTTACCCCGCCGGATCAGCGCCTGACCGGTGCCGTTCGGCCAGAATTCAACGTCGCGCACCTCGAGCGCCACGAGCTCGCCGCGTCGGGCGAGCGTTTCGTAAGCCATGCAGAGCATAGCGCGCTCGCGATCCGCTCGGAGCCCCTTGCCGGCGCTTCCGATGAATTCCTTGATCTCCTTCCAGCCCAACGCGCGAGCCTGAGCTTGCCGTGCCGAGGTCTCCCGGCCCATCTTCTTTAACGCCAGCCGCACTGCTTCACCGGAACAGGGATTGAGCAATCCCGCCCCCACGTGCGCTCGCCCGATGGTGGCGATGTACCTCCGCACCGTTGCCGGCTTCTTGCCCGCCTTCATTTCATGCTCGATGAACGCGCGAATCGTTTTCGGATCTGCCGGGAGATACGCCTCACCGCGCCCCTCGCAGAACGCTTGGAAAATCGCCCCGTCCGCCTTCTGCGCCCGCAGCGTGTTCGCCGAGTACGCCCCTTCGGCCATCCCCTGCCATTCGCGAAGGCGATCCAACGGTCCGAACGCCGGTTGCGCGGGCGTTGTCACTGCCAAAGATTCAGGCCGACGGTTGGGCGATTTCATAAATCTATTCTATCACGCAGCGTCATTAACATGCGATAATTGTCATTATCGCAATAGATATCGTTCTATTTAATGCAGAATACATATGATGTAGTATTTATCTCATGTCGGAATTGAGGACGCCCCTTCCCCGCTACGGCGAGTCACGCCGCGGCGTGCGTCCGATTGATGTGGAACAGGCGGCCGACGCGCTCTTGCGCGCTGGCGAGCGCCCGACGATCGAGAAGGTTCGCGCGCGCTTAGGAACCGGCTCACCCAACACCATCAACCCCCTCTTGGATCTCTGGTGGAAGAAAATCGGCGCGCGACTTGCGACCAAGGGGCCCGCCGCGCTCGAGCGCTTACCGGAGCATGTGGCGCACGTCGCGGAGGCGCTCTGGCTGCAAGCGCTCGAGGAAGCGCAACGGCGAGCGCAGAGGGATCTCTCCACCGTGGAGCGGGGAACTTCTGAGCGCGAGCAGGCGATCGAACTCAAATCGCATGTCCTCACGCTCCGCGAGGGCGAAATGTTCGAGCGCCTCGCGGATCGCGACAAGCGGATCGCGGAGCTCGAGCTGACGCTTCGCGAGACTGTTCTAAATCTGCGCAAGCAAGAGGCCACGAATGTCTCACTCAGTCGGCAGCTCCACGCAGCGAACGAGGACTTCAAGAACTTCGCCGCTCGTCAGCAGCGGCTACTCAGCCGGCGGCCGCGAGTGCGCGCGTCTCGTCCCGCCAATAAGAAAACTACGCGACCGCGAGCGAAGCGATCGGCGCGAAAGCAGAAGAAGCGATGAACCGGTTCGATACGTATAGCTGGATCACGCTGCGATGGGTTCGTGGAGCTCGGTACTACCGAGCGTACTTAGAGCAAGATCTCTGATCGACGTGGCTCCAGACCCAGGTGAACGGGCGGATTGGATCGCCATTAAGCCGGGCGCGAGCCTTGGTGCAACCCAATATCGAAATGGCCTTATCCGCGCTGGCCGCCATTGCAAAGCGGCGCCGGCAGCGTGGGTATGAACTCAAAACCTGATCGAAAAAAGGAGAAATGAGATGGAAACCGTCGTAGAGGCATTGACATTATTGAAGCGCCAGGCAGGTCTTGAGGCGACGTTAGGAATGCGGGGCGGAACGCGCGTGGCGGCGGAGCAGGAATTGAGGATCATTCAAACTCGCCTTGCCACATACCCGGAAGCCGCAAAGCCCGCGTTGGGCGCGGCACAGTCCCGCCGCTGCTCAATCCTGGAACTCACCGCCGAGGACGTCGAGAATTGGGTGGTCGACACTGCTGCAAAGCTTGGTTACCAAGTTGTTGTCTGAGTCCGCGTGTCGAGGCGGAGGCCTGAGCCGCAGGATTCGACTGAGCGGTGCTCCGGTGCTCCGTATTCTATGACGCGAGATGTCGAGATGTGCCGTCAACACCGGTCAGTTGCGCAGAGGGCTAAGGAGGTCAGTTTCAATCTGCGTTGACAAATGGCTTGCGGTCTTCAAGGCCGCCAGTATTCAACAGCTCTTAAAAGAACGCTCCGATCAAACGATCAAACTCAGTAATGCAAATCGTACGGCGAGCGAAATGGCACTTTCCTTTTGCCAACGAAATGCAATCTTGGCTGAATGTTCTTTGTAGTCGAGCGCCACATCCGAAATGTCAGGTGGAAAGTTATTCAAGATCTGGCTTAGCTTGCTAAAAAGTTCGTTTCCTGCGGTGCCCCATCGGACGCCCAAAAGTTGTAACATGCAGCGCCTCAAAATTCCTTTGTCACCTACCGAGGTTGTGGCTTATCCAGGCGCGCCTGGTCCGCAACAAGAGCGCGAATCTTTTTTACAAGCTCTTTTAATGGTTGAGAATAGGGTTGATCGTTAATTTCCACGGTATTGGCCGCTTCTGACTCGACATAAACTATAGATCTCTCGGCGTGGGAAAGATTCAGACAAGGTTCTGACCTCAGAGCGAAGATCACGCTGGTTCCCTCCACCTTGGAGAGGTCTGGATATTCCTCTGCGTGAACATCGCAAAACAAAATGACCCCCTTCAATTGCGGGCTTCCTTTGAGTACGGACTCTGGGACAAATGGTATCCCTCCTCGATTTGTCTCGTTGCGACGAAGAAAGTGACCGACGACTACTACGTCGGATTTTTTCACGAGCTCGGCCAGCGTGATGTTTGTTGCCTTGGGTTCCGCGACGCCGAGGCAGCAAATTAACTCAACCAATACCAGCAGAGCGCATCGCTTTCGTTTAATTCTAGCTCGTGGTTCAAACGTCCGTCTGGATGACATACAACATTTCCTTAGTACACAAATGGCTCATGCAACGCTTTTCGTATGTGAACGCATCTATCCTTGCCCTACGTCAGGCACGCCAATGTTATGGAGAAGCTCGTAGTACAGGCTAAATAATTCGTATGTTCCGAGAGGTCGTTGGCCGCCCGGCGGCTTCCCGTTCTCATGCAACCCCGCCGAGCGGAAGTTCTGCAGCTGATTGAAATCCGAGCGGCCCGCCGCATCCACTGCGACGAGTTCACCATCCACTATCGTCCCGTCAGGTAGTTTCTTAAGCGCGTCTGCGATGTATGAAAACTTCTTGTTCAGGATATTCCGGCGTCGGGAATAGAGTATCGTCTCTTCGCTGTTCTTAACCACTTCGAGCCGGTACCCGGTACAACTTAATCTCATATGTCCACGCGGGCCCCTCGGGCAGCGTGGAAACGGGCAGGCATTCCATGGATTCAATGAACGCGACTTTCGCTCGGGGCACTTTCGATTTCGTCGGCATTTAGCGAATCGGTTCCACAAGCGATGCATCATTGTTCTTAGGAGCGTTAACTCGCGTACTGACGGGCCACGCCACCATCAAATCATCAGGATGAGGGGTGAGTGCTTCCCAAGCCTCCTCCGGCGTGCCAGTCAACCAGGCTTCGCGGTCGACCTTCTCAAGGATTGCCGGCATCCGTAGCTTGGTGTTGTGGATCTCGCCGTCCAAAAACAAACGTAGCGCGGCACGCGCGACTCGTCTCGCTACCAAGAAAGTTACGCGACCGCGAGCTAAGCGATCGGCGCGAAAGCAAAAGAAGCGATGAACCGGGTTCGATACGCATAGTTGGTTCACGCTGCGATGGCTTCAGGCAACTCGGTACTACCGAGCACACTTGGAGCAAGATCTTTGGTTGACCTGGCTCGTGACCCAAGTGAATGGGCGGATCGGTTCGCCCTTAGGCCGAGCGCGAGCCCTGTTGCAACCCGATATCAAAATGGCCCTATCCGCGCTCGCCGCTATTGCAAAGCGGCGCCGACAGCGCGGGTATGAACTCAGAATCTGATCGAGAAAGGAGAGAGGAGATGGAAACTGTGATTGAAGCATTGAGACTGTTGAAGCGCCAGGTCGCGCTCGAGGCGACTTTGGGAATGACAATACCGGTAAGAACGACAGCCAAAACTCAGTTCGAAGTCGTGTTCGGCGACCGATTCGAAGTGAATCAGATCAGCCTATCGCCCGTCGGCTCACTCATCGAAACGTTTCGTTGACCTTCGAGGAGAGCGCATCCAACAGGGCCCGGCCGGTGAGATCCGGCCGTTCTTGTCGAAGTTGCTTGGCGTAGCGCATCGCGAATTCGGTCTTGGGATAATTCGATCCGAACCACGGATTCTCCGCAGTCCAACTCTTGAGCTCCGCAGACTTCGAAGAGTTTTCCGCTGCCGGCTGCGCGGGATGACTCGAGGTTTCCCGCAGTTGCTTGCGCAGAGCCTCATTTTGAAGCCGCATGCTCTCCAATTGTTGCTGGACTTCCCGTTGCTGCTGATCGAGCTGATTCTGTCGCTGCTCCTGCTGCTCGAGCTGTCGTTCCAGCTGTTGTTGCCGAAGTGCTTGCTGATCACTGCGGCACTGACTCAATGAGAAGCCCGTCATCTGAGCACACGGATCCGTTGGTTCGCCGTACGTCAATTGGGAAAAAACGCCGAGACTGAATGCCAGGCAAGCTCTTTTCATCAGGGCTCCGCAATGACTCGACGGCGTTCTACTTTTCGCGATGAGCGACAGCACGCCGATCAGTAAAGATCATCGCATACACCCGTCCCATTCGGCTAGGTCGGGTTACATCTACTGTGTCGCATCGGGGCCACACATAAGCGATTCAAACGTTGGTGCATTGAATTCCTCGTTTTACTTTTTCAGGAAGCGGCCGCAATTTGGATCGACGAAGTCATCGGGCCTAACAGCGGACTTTTGTCGGCGGGCAGACGGGCGTGACAGCTGGTCTGCTGGGGAATGCGTTGGAACAACCAATAATCGGGAAAACAATGAATCCAAGAGCTTTTGGCCTTGCAGCGCTCGCGAGTCCAGGTCAAGGGAGGCTACTCGTGAGATTGTGGCTAGGCGCTCTCGGAAGCATGTGGCTACTCGGCGGATCAGCGCTGATGCTGTTCGCCCAGCCGGCACGCGCCGTTCCACCGTTCGCCCGTCAAACGGGCCTGGCATGCGAAGCCTGCCATACAATGCCGCCCGAACTCACGCCATTCGGCCGACGGTTCAAGCTCAACGGCTACACCCTCACCACGAGGCCGCCGCTGGTCAACGATACCGACGACCTCAAGCGCAACACGCTCTGGCTCACCGATCTGCCGGGACTCGC
>Ga0302320_10007874_pt1 | contig 23352 bp, 18 predicted proteins | sample Bog_T0_3_FD_202130 | JGI IMG/M metagenome (GOLD analysis project Ga0302320, IMG submission 202130) | Peat permafrost microbial communities from Stordalen Mire near Abisko, Sweden - Bog_T0_3 | ecosystem: Environmental > Terrestrial > Soil > Wetlands > Peat | place: Sweden: Abisko, Stordalen Mire... | reverse complement strand
AGGAGGAGCGGATTCGGGGATTCAACGGCGTGCCAATCGTGTTCACGGGCGAGATTCTGGGTGTGATCGCTGTTTTCACCCGCACCAACGTCCCGGAAAATGCCGCGACCTGGAGCCAGGTTTTCGCGGATCACGTCGCCGGCGCCGTCGCGCATGCGCGGGCCTTCGAAGAGATCCAGCGGCTCAAGGGCCAGCTGGAGCAGCAGAACGCCTATCTGCAGGAGGAGGTCATCGAGGCCAAGGCGTTTGGCAGCCTGATCGGCCAGAGCGCGGCCTTGCAGCAGATCGTCTCGCAGATCGACATGGTGGCGCCGACCGGCGCCTCCGTCCTGATCACAGGCGAAACGGGCACCGGCAAGGAGTTGGTCGCGCACGAGATCCACCGCCGGAGTCCCCGGCGTGACCGGCCGCTCATTCGGGTCAATTGCGCCTCGATCCCGAAGGAGCTCTTCGAGAGCGAATTCTTCGGGCACGTGCGGGGCGCCTTCACCGGGGCCATCAAAGACCGGGCCGGCCGGTTCGAGACCGCCGACGGCGGCACGCTCTTCCTCGACGAGATCGGCGAGGTGCCCCTGGATCTCCAGTCCAAACTGCTCCGGGTCCTGCAGGAAAAGCGCTACGAGCGCGTCGGTGAAGACCGGACCCGCCGTGCCGACGTGCGCATCATCGGCGCCACCAATCGGGACCTGAAGAAGGAGTCCGCCGCGGGGCGCTTCCGCGAGGACCTCTACTATCGCCTGAGCGTATTCCCGATCCAGGTGGCTCCCCTGCGGGATCGCAAGGAGGACATTCCGCTGCTGGCAAAGCACTTCGTGGACCTCTCGGTCCGCGAACTGGGCAGCCAAAAGCCGCGGCTGACCCGTGCGGGCGTCGTGCAACTTCAGAGCTACGACTGGCCCGGCAACATCCGCGAACTGAGGAACGTGATCGACCGTGCAGTCATCCTGGCGCGGGGCGGCGCGTTGGAGTTCGACTTGCCGAACGACAAATTTGCGGCCAAGCCGGCGGAGGGGGGGCCGGAGCCGGCGCCGGCCGAGGGAGATCCGGGCTATTGCACGGAAGCGGAAATGCTGCGGCGCGAGCGGGACAATCTTTTGGCGGTCCTCGAGAAGAGCGGCTGGAAAATCAAGGGCGAGAAAGGGGCCGCCGAGCTTTTGGGGGTCAAGCCCACCACCTTGATCTCGCGGATCAAGAAGCTCGGTTTAACGCGCCCAAGCTGAGAGCTTTTGACAAGCAAGGTAAGTTCCTGGATGCACGCAGTCAGCTGCGGCGAGGCCTTCCCGGCTGGCCGTCGCGGGAAGGATGGAGGGACTGGGAGTGGGAGCGGCCCGGGCCGCGCTTGACCCTTGTTTCCGATCGCGCGAGGCTGTTCCCGTGGAAGGAACGACGATCAAGGTGCTCGGCCAGCTGCACAAGACCCCCTGGCAGCGCTTTGTCCGTCTCCAGCGGACTGCCGCAAGGCTCGCGCTTGGTCGCGGTCAGCCCAAGGGAATCTATAAGTTCGCGACGAACGAGGCCTGTACAACATGGACGGCGAACCTGAACCGGAACGGGAAGTAACTCGTGTCCCGACTGATGCCGATTTGGTTTCGCTCGCTCGCGAACTTAATCGCCACGGTGTGGCCTATGTGGTGATCGGCGGCTTTGCCATTAACCGCCTGGGATTCGTGCGCGCCACCGAAGATATTGATCTGCTGATTGCTCGCGATCGAGCCAACCAGGCGTTGGTAAAGAAGGCGCTCGAGATTCTGCCGGACCGCGCGATTACCGAACTCGGCGACGAGGATATCAGCCAATGGGTGGTTGTGCGGGTGAACGACGACATAACGGTCGACCTCATGACTGCAGCGTGCGGGGTGCGCTATGAGGATGCCGTCGACGGGATTGAGACGGAGGAAATCGACGGCGTACCGATACCATTCGCTGGCGCAGGCCTAATGCTCAAGATGAAGCAAAGCGTTCGCGAGAAAGACGCCGCCGACCGTAGTTTTCTGCAGCAGCTTATCAACGCTCGCAAGAAGACCTAAATCTGGCAGGCGTCGCACCGGGCTGCTGGACAATCATTGCGATCCACGATTCCAAGAAGAGCTGGGAGCAATTCCGCGACGGGATCCTGATGCCCACAATAAAAAAGGGCGTCAAAGGCGGTTTCAAGACCCCGCCCGTGGAAACGGGGATCACGGTCGAGACATTGCTAGTCTAGCTGCCGGTCCGGGCGGACCGGAAAGGGTGGGGTAGGGCTCGCGCCGGGTTCACCGGGATGCGCCTGCGGATCGCCGCAGAACCAAAGAAGCGAAGAGAACTGCTGCGATCGTTCGGAAGAAGCAGAGGTTGGCTCCGCCTCTGGCCTACCCGCAAAGCGAGTAAGTTGGAGCCTCGTCCGGAGTCGGGTGCGCCGAGGACGGCGCTGCATCGGGGGAGAGGATTGCAGGCCCGGACGCCCTTCAGATCATGGAGCGCGGATTGTAATTCGACCCTCGACGCGACGGACCCGTCCAATAGAACTCGTACACCTCGTTTTATCCCCCATGCGAGTTCGAGCGGTTGTCTTCTGGGTCCATCTTTCGGCTGCGGTCGCAGCCGGAGGCATCGTCCTGATTTTGTGCCTCACCGGCGCCACGCTGGTCTTCGCGCGCCAGATCCAGGAATGGTCCGAGCGCGGGGTGCGGCGCCCAGGCGCGCCTGCGGCTGCATCGGTGAGACTGACGTTGGACGAGGCCCTTCTCCGCGCGAAGCGGGCCCAACCCGCATGGCCGTTCATGGAGGCCACCCTTTTCGCCGATCCTAAATACGCCTTCGCGCTGAGCACCGAGGATCACCGGACCCTCTTCGTGAATGCCTATACGGGGCAAGTCCAGGTTGAGCCCGAGCCGGCCTTTCAGCGTTTCTTTCAAGTCGCCGGCCTTTTACATACCCGGCTGAATCTCGACGCCGGCCAACCCTTTGCCGCGGCGGCCAATGTCGTTTTTCTAGTCCTCGCCTGCAGTGGCCTCTGCCTATGGTGGCCGCACGCGTGGCGCTGGGCCGCCGTTCGCCCTTCGATTTGGTTCGTAAAGGGCGCCAGCGGACGCGCGCGGGAATGGAATTGGCACAATGTGGTGGCGATTTGGTTCTTGCCCGCCCTGATCGTGCTCGCCGGCACCGGCGTGGTTCTTTCCTACCGTTCGGTCAATGCCGAGATGTTCCGCCTGGCGCCGATCTTCATGAAGCCGGCGGCCAGCAATCAGCGCTCGACCGCCAGCCCGGCCGTTCAGCCCGCAGCCCGGCTGAGCATTCCATCCACCCTGGATTCATTCGCGGCCCGCGTCGCGGCTGGCGTGCCCGGATGGGAATCGATCTACATCAACTTCTATCCACCTCAGGGCGGCAGCGTGACGGGCGCCGGGGGCGCCCCATTCAAGGGCTTTGAGGCGGTCGTCATTCGGGCTGCAGCTTGGCCGCCGTTCGCCACAACGCTGGCTTCTCTCGATCCGGCGACCGGAGCCCTGCGCCTCGGCGATACCTACGCCTCGGCACCACCCGGCCGCCGCGCTCGCATGTGGGTGCGGACCCTCCACTCGGGAGACGCCTTCGGCAATCCCGGGCGAATCATCGCCTGCCTGACTTGTCTTGCGGGATGCTTGCTCGTCTACACTGGCTACGCGATGGCCTTGCGGCGTTTGGCCAGGCGCCTGCGGGGCGCCTGAAACGGCAACTTGGGCGCCCGGGAAATCCGTCATCGCGCCGGCCTCGCGGCCACGGCCTTCCGGCGAAAGCAGGCGGCCGAATGATCATTCACGATTCCAACCGCCTGCATCCAGGCGTAGACGATCACCGGCCCGACGAACTTGAATCCCCGGGCCCGCAGCGCCCGGGAGATCTCCGCCGACAGGGGAGTCTGCGTCGGAGTCGGCCCGCGATTCTGGAGCGGCTTTCCGCCCGCCAGCCCCCAGACATAGTCGGAGAAGTCCAGGCCGGCGTCCCGCATCGCGAGAAACGATCGTGCCCCGCCGATCGTCGCCTCGATCTTGGCCCGCGAGCGCACGATCCCGGCGTCTTGCACCAATCGCGCGACGTCGGCCTTCCCGAATCGCGCCACCTTTTCCGGATCGAAACCCCGGAACGCGCGCCGAAAGGCGTCCCGCTTGTGGAGGATGACCGACCAGGACAAGCCCGCCTGGAATCCGTCGAGCATGAGCTTTTCCCACAGGGCCCGGCTGTCATATTCCGGCACGCCCCATTCCAGGTCGTGGTAGTCCCGCATCAGCGGGTCCCGCTCGGCCCAGGCACAGCGGACCTGGGTTGGTTTGGCGGGAGCGGTCACACGATCACGTCGCTTCCGCGGCCGCCTGCTGGCCGGCGATATACCCCTGGCAGATGGCCCGAGCCAGTCCATGCAGGCTGAAGCCGCCGGCGGACTCGCCGCCGCAGTAAAGACCGGGAATGACCTGGCCATTCAGATCCTGCACCTGGCACTTGGCATTGATCCGCAGGCCGGCGCGGCAGTCGTGGAGGCAAGGCGTCGACCAGGCCGCATAGAAGGGGCCTTTCTCGAGCTTGTACCTGGGCGCCGGCTTTCCGAAGTCATCGTCCCTCCCCGCCTCCACGAAGGCATTGTAGCGGGCGACGGTCTTTTCCAAGTTCTCCGGCGGCATGGGGACCCGCTGATACTTCATCACGATCTTGGCGGCCAATTCCGCGATCGAATCGGCGGCGAAGAAGAAACCGGCGTCCAGATCCACATTGGGAGCCCTGGGGTCCCAGCGCTCGCGGCGCACCGCCTCCGCGTCAAAAATCGCCCAGATGGGGCCTCCGCCATTGTGCCCGTCGCCGATGCCGGCGAGGGCCGCGTTGAGAAAATTGGCCGGATTGTACTTCACGTTCGCCGCGTTCCGGTAGCTGCCGGGGACGTAGGGGTCGACCTCGTGGGCATTGTTGGCGCCGTACTGGCCCGCGGTTTCGTCGTAGAAGCGATTGCCCAGCATGTTCACCAGGATCACGTTTTGCCAATCGGCGACCTTGAGGCCGACCGCGCGGGCGCGGCCAAACACGGGGCTGCCTGGCATCCAGGTGAGGACGCGGTAGTTGTACTGGCAGCCGATCAAGCCCGCTTTCGTGATCGTCGTGCCAAATTCACCGGTCTGGTTGTAGAGGCCCCAGAGGGATGCTCCGATCTTCATGCCCGCCAGCTCGCCGCTGGCATCCTGGTCGGACCAGGGCATGCCCGCGATGCCGCAATACTCCTCGGTGAGGCGGGGGTCGAACATCCGGCGGAAATTCACGTTTCCGGTCGAGCCGCCGGTGCCGATGATCACGGCCTTGCGCGCGCGGAGGTTGACCTTGGCGCCGTTGTGCTCGGCAGCGATCCCCAGCACCCGGCCCGCATCCGGGCTTTCCCGGTGAATTCTGGTCATCCTGTGCTCGAGGAGGATCTGCACCCCCGCTTTCTTGGCGGCGACTTCCAAGGGCCGCATCAGGCCGTTGCCCGTGGACGTTGAGGCCCGGACGGCGGGCGCCACCGGCTTGCCCGTCTGGACCATGGGCCAGTTCATGGCCGCGGCATGCATCTCGCGCGCCACTGAGTTGCCGACCGAGGTCCCGCCCACCAAGTCCGGGGCCTTGTCCACGAAGATCACCCCCTGGGCGACCAGCCATTCGAAAGCGGCCGGACTGTTGTCCGCGAAGGCCCGGATGATCTCCCGGTCGTTGTACCGGTAATCCGGAAATCCGTTCGGCTCGACGATGGACCAGTCGGTCAGGTCCTGGAAGACCAGGTCCGGAGAGTCGTTGATGCCCGCTTTCCTTTGGGCGCTCGTGCCGCCGCCCAGGGGAACGTTACCGCTGCTGGTGATGGCGTGCCCTCCGATATCGGGGGCCGCCTCGACCAAGATGACTTCGGCTCCGGCCTCCCGGGCCCGGATGGCCGAAGGAAGCCCCATGGCGCCGGCCCCGATGACGATGACATCGGCTTCGCGGTCCCACTTGATCGGGGCATTGCTTGGAGCTTCCTCGGCGGCAGCGGCCGGGCGGGATACAAGGCGGGCGACCACGGCGGCCGTTCCAGCAACGGCCGACCGATTGAGGAACTGGCGCCGGCTGAGATAGGGGTATTCTTCCGGTTTTTGGGGCATGCTGATTCTCCTTTTAAAAAACTCCACCACTGCGAAACGCGGGCAGGCTACCGGCGGCCCCATTCGGGTCAAGATTGGCCCGCGCGCCGATTGACCTTCCGCGCAACCATCCGGTCCCGCGTGCGTCTGCCCTGGTTGACTCTGCCGGTTCCGATTCCCCCTTCCCCCCAAACCCCATGCCCAAGAGAATTCTCACCTCGTTCCTCCTCGCCGGCCTGCTCCCGACTTTGGCTTGCGCGCAGTCTGCCGCGCCCGCTCCGGCCAGGCTTTCATCCTTCGCCGCCCACTATGCCCTGAATCCGAATCTGCCCACCCTGTGGATTGTCGGCGCTTCCGCCGTCCGCAATGGGCACGACACCGGCAACGACGGCCAGTGGGGCTGGGGCAATCCCATTGCCTCGTTCTTCGACCGGAGCCGGATCAACGTCGTCAACTTCGCCCTGGGCGGCACGAGCACCCGGACCTACCAGGCGATGGGGCTGTGGGACCACGTGCTGGGCGACATGAAGGCGGGCGACTACCTGCTGATCCAGTTCGGCAGCAACGACTCCAGTCCGGTCAATGACCTGGCCCGCGCCCGCGGCACCCTCCACGGCAATGGCGAGGAAACACAGGAAATCGACAATCTAAAGACCAAGAAGCACGAGATCGTCCACACCTACGGTTGGTACATCCGCAAATTCATCACCGACGCCCGGGCGAAGGGCGCGGTCTGCGAGATCGTGCTGTCGCCCGACCCGAAGAACACCTGGAAGGACGGCAAGGTGCCGCGCTCGGACAATTTCACGGCCTGGGCTTCCGCGGCGGCCAAGCAGGAGAACGCGCTTTTCGTCGACGCCAATGAATTGATCGCGGAAAAATTCGAGGCCGCCGGCCAGGAGGCAGTGACCCAGCAGTATTTCCCCGAGCACGAGACCGAACACACCGATTGGGCCGGCGCGATCGTCAATGCCAGCTGCATTGTTGCGGGGATCAGGCAGCTCGATCACTGCGATCTGACGGGCTATCTGCTGCCGACGCCGCCGAGCGACCTGCCCTTGCCATCGGGCAAGGCCAGGTAAGCGGCGATCGGCGGACACCTGGATCGACACCCCCGCCGAGGGGACACTTGAGTCAGCGGGCCGCGGCCAGTTTGGATCCGGCCGTCGGCGGCGAGGCCGGGCCGCTTCCCAGCTCCTGGCGCACGATTGGCGCCACCCGGGTACCGAGGAGTTCGATCGCGCGGAGCATCTTCGCGTGCGGCATGGTCGCCACCGTCATCTGGAAATTGAGCCGCGAGACTCCGCCCAGGGATTCGTTGATGGTCAGGATCTTCTCCGCGACCGTTTCGGCGTCGCCGATCAGGAGGGCGCCGCGCGGGCCGCGAACCCGGTCGAATTGGGCGCGGGTCACCGGCGGCCAGCCCCGCTCCCGGCCGATCTTGGTGAACGCCTGCGCGTAACCCGGATAGTAATCCTCCGCGGCCTGCGCGGTCGTGTCGCCGAGGAACCCGAGCGAATGCAGGCCCACCTTGAGCTTCCCGGGGTCGTGGCCGGCCCGGGCGCCGGCCTCGCGGTAGAGATCGATCAGGGGGCGGAAGCGGTGCGTCTCCCCGCCGATGATGGCCACCATCAGCGGCAGTCCGAGTGTGCCGGCGCGGACGAAGGAGCTCGGCGTGCCGCCGACGCCAAGCCAGATGGGCAGCGGGTCCTGGAGCGGCCGCGGATGGATCTCCTGGCCGGTGAGCGGCGGCCGGTGCCGTCCCGCCCAATGGACCTGCGCCGAGGCGCGGATCTTCAGGAGGAGATCGAGTTTTTCCGAAAAGAGGGAGTCATAATCCTTGAGATCGAGCCCGAAGAGCGGAAAGGCTTCGGTAAAGGAGCCGCGGCCGGCCACGATTTCGGCACGGCCATTGGAGATCAGGTCGAGCGTGGCGAATTCCTGGAAGACGCGGACCGGATCGACTGCGCTCAGCACCGTGACGGCGCTGGTGAGCCGGATGCGCTTGGTGCGCGCCGCCGCCGCGGCCAGGAGGATGGTCGGCGCCGAGTCCAGATACTCGCTGCGGTGATGCTCGCCGATGCCGAACACGTCGAGGCCGACCTGGTCGGCGAGTTCGATCTCCTCGAGCAGGTTGCGCAGGCGCTCGGCGGGACTGATCTTTTGGCCGGTCAGCCGATCGGTCACGGCCGCCGCGAAGCTGTCGATGCCCAGTTGCATGTTAGGCCTCCAGTCGGGCGCCGAACAGGCCGGAGAAGGCGCTGCGCGCTCCGACAAACACCGTCAGCCAGAGCGCCGCGGCGATGATCGCCAGGGGCAGGCCTTCCGGAGCCATCAGGCAGTGAAACAGGAGAATGTTCGCGAGCACCGGCCCGAGGAGCACGAGCGCAATCGCGACAAAGCGGTTGGCCAGCAGGAGCGCGCCCGCAATCACCTGCAGAAGAAACACGGCGACCAGATAGTGGGACACGAACAGGGCGCCTAGGTACTGACCAGCCAAGCCGGTCGGCGGGGGCATGGGGATGAAATGGAAAAAGCCGTTCAACCCGAAGGTAAGGAACAGCAGGCCGAGAAGCAGGCGGGCGATGAGGCGGGCGGTTTTCATGGGAGTGAGATTGTATCTATTAGTGGAGTATCTGTTAGTGGAGGAACCTTAATCGACAACCGATGGTTAGACAACAATAGTCGTTTTACTTAAAACAACAAGTGTTGTTTGGTTGATTTTCTCTTACTTCGGCCTAGTAATGATTTGTGCCGATTTCCGACTGCGAAGTACGAGACCCACGCATCCGCCGCACCCGGCAGCTGCTGCAGGGTGCTTTGCTTAAGTTAATGCAGAAGAAAAGTTTCGATGAAATCTCGGTCCAGGACATCGCCGAAGCGGCAACGGTGAATCGGGCAACCTTTTACGACCATTACACCGACAAGTTCGCTCTTTTGGAGGCATTGGTGGCCGGAGGTTTTCATCGGCTGCTCGAGGAGCGCCGCGTCCAGTATGACGGTTCCTGCGCTTCGGCCGCGGGCCCGGTGATCCTGGCTGCCTGCGAGTACCTGAGCGCTTCCCAGGCGGACCGTTCCGCCTGCCTGCGTCAAAGCGCATTCGATCCGCTGATCGAGGCGGCGATGGCAAAAGCCATCCGCCGGGTGCTGCTGGGTGGTATGCCGGCCGCGAAATCGGCGCCGGAGGTTTCGCCGGAGCTGATCGCGACCGCCTGCAGTTGGGCGATCGCCGGCGCGATCAAGCAATGGATCAGCACACCCGAGCGTGCGCCGGCGGATCAGATGGTGCCCATCATCCTCAAGCTCGTCGCCCCGATTTTGCAGCAGGCCGGCCCGCCCCCTGGCGTCGGCTCGCTGCCTGGCAATCCAGCGGGCTTCCCCGCCTGATCTCGGCGTCTCTGCGCGCCGCTCGCGGCCTCCGCCGGGCCGCGCCTCTCCAGGAAATCACTTCGGCGCCGGCTCGGCGCCGGGCTTCACGTCCAGCTGCATGAGCGAGGGATTCGTGCCCTCAAATTCAAGCACGAGCCGGCCCGCAGCTTCAAGCGAGGCGGACCCGGCGGGGCGCTGCGGAACGGTCACGGTGATGCTCTTGACGGCATTTTGGCCCGGTAGGACGTGAATGTCCTGGAGTTCGGTCGGGAGATGCTCGGCCTTGAGGCTGGTGATCGATTCGTCCCGCGTGCCGCCGAGCATGACCGTGACCCGATAGGCGCCTGGGGGCAGGTTGAGGTCGAAGCGGAAATACTTCGGCGCGGTGACGCCGAGCGCGGTGCCGATCAGGTCCGGGGAATTGACGAAGCCGAATCCGTCGTCGGGGTGATAAAACCCCGGCGGGCGGATGATCGGCTGGTCGCCGCCGGGGCTGCCCTCGAAGGTGAAGTGCATCGTGGTGGCGCCTTCGGGGTAGAAGGGGCCGGCGAAGGCCGCGGCGGCAAGGGCCAGCGACCACGCGGCAACGAGCGGGCCGCGGCGGGGCACGAAGCCCGAAGGCCGGATCAAGCGCGAAGCGGGAGGGATGATTTTGCCTTGGGACATGGGGAGTTTGCTTTCGGGCCTGGCAGGGAGTTCGTCTCGGCCTGGTCGGCTCAGTAGTGCGTGTGATTCGAGATGAAATGCGCGCGGTAGACCGGATCGCTCTTTTGCGGGGTCGGATTTGATTTCGCGCCCTTGTAGCCGTAAACCCGGACCACGCCGGAGCGGTTGACGGTGATGACCTGGTCGTTGCCCGTGCCCATGAAGTCGAACATGTGAAAGGCCTCGTCGGGGAAGGCGAGGGTGCCCGTCCCATCGGGTTCGATCCGGAAGCGCTGCCAGAAGAGCGCGTTCTTGCCGTCGCCCTTGAAGTCGCCTTTGACGAAGTTCGGATTGCCGGGAATGGGATTGTTCGGCCAGATCCCGAGGCGGTTGCCGGCGGGATCGTACCAGCGGAGCAGGGCGCCGAGCCCGCCGATATAGAAGCGGGAGCTGGCGACGATCACCGGGCCGGCGACATCGGCCCGGTAATAGCCGGCCTCGATCTTTTGATTGTGGTTGGCGAAGCGCTGCCAGAGCAGCTTGCCGGTGCGCGCATCGTAGATCACCGTCCCGACGTCGGATTGGCCGGTGATGAGCTCCAGGCGCCCGTCGCCGTACAGGTCCAGGAAACGGGCGGAGTCGACATGGTCATGGTTGTCGGGGAACTCCGCGTAATTGTTCCACAGTTCGCGCCCGTGGGCATCGAGCATCACGTGGGAGATGTAGACCTCGTCGATGCCATCGCCATTGATGTCGTAGGGATAGATGTAGTGACCGTGGTAGTCCTTGAGGCGCGGATGGCTATACGACCAGAGCAGGCTGAGGGTGGGGCCGTACGCGTTGAGGGAGACCGTTCCACCCGAGTCGGTATAGACGAGCAGACTGTCGGGGTACCCGGGATGCAGTTTGGCGATCGCGGTGCGGAAGTTGTTATAGACGTGGGGCATCGGCGGCGTAGGCCATTCGATCTGGTGCTTGATCGCGCCGGTCGCCCCTTCATACATCACCAGGTACTCCTTACGGTCTTCCATCCGCCAGGCGACCACCTCGGCCTTTCCGTCCTGGTCGAAATCCCAGACATTGCCCGGCGCCTCAAATTGGCCGCGCTGCGCGGACCCGGCCAGCGGGGCCTCGTAATGCCACAGTTCCTTGCCGCTGTTGTCGAAGGCGTAGGTCGAGTAATTCGGCGTCAGGACGACCAGATCGGTTTTGCCGTCGCCGTTGAGGTCGCCGAATTTGACCCCGTCGATCGCGACCGGCAGGTGGTATTCCTTCAGGAGCACGATGTCTTCGGGGTATTGCAGCGCCGCCAGGTCAGACTCCTGGAGATCGGGCTTGGGGGAGAGGAGCAGGACGTCGAAGGAACAGCCGGGGTGGATGTCGGTGAGGGTGACTTTGAGCGGACCGGCCGGAAGATCGAAGCTGCCGCCCGACTGGAGGACGCTGCCGCGGACGTTGCCGAAGGTGCCCGGGCTGGGTCGGCCGCCCACGGAGACGCCGAAGGAGCTTCCGTCCGCGGTGCTGCGCGAGCGGACATAAAGATACCAGGTTCCCGCGTGGGGGATATCGGCTTTGGCCCCGATGGGGGTCGGCGCCCGGAGGTTGATCGAGAAGTTTTCGAACGTGAAGGGGGGAGGCTGGGGCGGGGCGGCCGGAACGGGCGCGCCCCCGGCGCCGCGGCGGCCGCGGCCGCCGAAAGGCAGGCCATTGACGGCGGTGTCGCCGCTGGGAAGTTCCCCGAGGAACTGGGTGGCATCGAGGACGACAATGCCCGAGCGCACGGGCGCGGCGGCGCGCGCAAACACCGGTAGGCTAGCCGCGCACGTCAAGGCGAACAGGAGTTTCTTCATGGGGTTTCGCTGCGAGCGGAGCGGATGTTTGCGGCTGCGCCGGGGCTGGGCGAGTGAGAAATCGGCCTGCCGCTCGAGCCCGGGTCCAAAGATCGGCCTTTCATTCGACTGGATTTCCGACTCGGGAGCGGCAAATCTCCCCGGCATGCGCTTGCCTAGCTTTTGGGTTTTCCTGGTCCTAGTCGCCGGTGTCAGCGGTCTGGCTTCCGCCGGGTCCGCCCAAGACCAATCCGCTGCGGGCGCTGCGCTCACCTTCAAGGATGCCGGCCCGGTAGCGCTGGCCCGCGAGCGGCAATTTGACTTCACCTCTCGGATCAACGGCCAGGCCTACCGCCTGATGATTTCCGCTCCGATCAGCGCCAATCGCGCCGGCGCCTACCCGGTCTTCTATGTCCTCGACGGCAATTGGTATTTCCGGGAACTGGCCGACACCGCCACCTGGGGCAGCGGCGAGTACGAGCCGGCCGTGGTCGTGGGCATCGGCTATCCCACCGAAGACAATGCGGAGGTGCGCCGGCGCCGGACGCTCGAGATGACCCTGGCGCTCCCGCCGGCCGCATCCCCGTCCGCCCAACTGACCCAGGGCGACGCTTTCCTGCAGGTGATCGACCGCGAGGTGAAGCCGTTCATCGCCTCCCGCTATCGGGTGGATCCGGCCCGGCAGATCATTTACGGCAAGTCCAGCGCCGGTCTGATGGTGCTCCGCGCCCTGTTCAGGAATCCCGGAGCCTTCTCGAGCTACATCGCGGCCAGCCCGTCGATCGGATCGGGCAATCGGGTAGTGCTCGCGGACGAGCCGGCCTTCTCGGCGCGCGCCCGCCGCGGAGAGCTGCATTTGAAACTGCTGCTGACCTCGGCAGGAGATGAACAGTACGACGGTCCCGACCCCAAGCTGCTGGCGGCGCAGGGCCGGACGATCGCCGACGTTTCCGACTTGGCGGCCCGGCTCGCCGTCCTCGATCCGCAGAACGTGAGGGTCGTCCGCACCATTTTTGCGGACGAAAGCCACCGCTCGGTTTCGCCGGCGACCCTCAGCCGCGCGGTAGTGTTCGCCTTGGAGCCGCCCGCGGCGACGCGGCCGTAGGCGCCGGGCGGGCTATTTCCCGCTGAAGTCGAAGGCCACTTCCCCGGTGTGTTCGCCGGAAACCTGCTTGGGCGCCGACTGCGGCCCCAGCCGGTCCTGGGTGAGGAATTTGGTGCGCATGGCCGGAATGACATCGAAGAAGGCCAATCCCGTCTTGGGTAGGGCGAGCAGGGGCCCCACCGGGCCATCGTTGGGCGTGTAGAGGCCCAGGTACGACTCGGTCTCGTTCGTGCGGACGGTGAAGGGACCGTCCGCGGTCTCGAAGTTAGCCCAGCGCCAGGCGCGGAAGTAGCCCTTGAAGTCCGGATTGGAGGAGTAGGTGACGCTCGGAACGAGGTTGTTGTAGGGATTGTGCCAGACATCCAGGCGGGTGCCCTGGAGCCGGTTCTGCCAGGAATGGTAGGGACCGAAGCCCAGCCAGGTGACGCCGCGCATTTCGGCCTCCGGGAAATCGAAATCCACCCCCAGCAGGTCCACCGGGCCGGATAGGGCATAAGCGTAGCTGAGCTTGGCCCGGCCGTCCGGAGTGATGCTCCATTTTGCCTGCTTGAACGCCCCGGCATAGTCGGCCTCCACCACCAGGCCATCGCCGTCCGGCCGGGTCGTCAGGCCGGTGAGGGTGCTCGGGCCGGCCAGGTCGGCGTAGGTGATCGGGCGATGGTTGAGGTGATCGCGGGCATAGGCGACGAAGCGGGGGCCGTCCCCGAGCGGGATCACCGCTCCGGCATTGAAGACCTCGATCAGCCGGCCTGTGGCTTTGCTGAAGTGATAGTCCATCACCCCGGCCCGGACGACTAATTCCGCCGCCGAGTCCTGCGCTGCGACTTTTAACGTCGGCGCCGCCGGAGCCGGCTCCGCGGCCGGCGCCACCGGCCAGGACCACGTCCAGAGGGTCTGGCCGGACGGACTCTTGGCCGTGAGGTACACCGCCTCGACTCCCTGGGCGGCGGGCAGGCTCAGGTTCAGGTCGGCGCTCTGATGGGGGGCGGCGGCGGGGGCCGGCAGTTCGCCGCGGGCGAGGACCGTGTGCCCGGCCTGCCCGCTTCCCGGCTTGGGAAAGCGCGCGTACTCCCAGGCAAAGGAGCATTGGCCAAGGTCGGTGAAGTCATAGCTGTTTCGCACTTTGACGGCACCCTGGAAGCCCGGAAACAGGCCTCCGGCCGGCGCCTCGACCTCCACCGGCGACCAGATTTCCTTGATGGTATAGTAGCTGCCTTCCTTTTCCCGGCGCGGCCCCATGATCCCGTCGGGCCCGAAGTCGCCGGCGTTGTCGATGATCCCGCCCTTGTCCGTGCGCACCACGCCGTCGTCGAACAGGACCCAGAAGAAGGCGCCGCCCAGGACCGGGCTCTTGCGCAGCACCTCCCAATAGTCATGGAAGGCGCTGCCGCTGCCGCCATCGTACAGGCCGTGCAGGTACTCGGTCGGGAAATAGACGGCGGGGCCGCCGCTTTCGGCCACGACCTTCGCATAGTCGGGATAATGCGGGTCGTTGACCCCATGATCGGTCGAGCGCGGATGCATCACGATGCGCTGCTGGACGTCCCATTTGGCGAATTCCTGGTCGAGGTCGTTGTTCCAGCCGCCTTCGTTGCCGTTGTCCCAGACCAGGACGCAGGGGTGGTCCACGTCGCGCCGGACCATTTCGCCGACGAGCCGCTGGCCGACCGGGGTGTCATAATGGCCGCCCCAGCCGGTCAATTCATCCAGCACGTAGATCCCGAGTTCGTCGCAGGCATCCAGAAAGTCGCGGTCCGGCGGGTAGTGCGACATGCGCACGGCATTCATGTTCAGGTCCTTGATCAGCCGGGCATCGTCGTAGCACAGGGCCTTGCTCAGGGTGCGCCCCGAGTCCGCCCAGAAGCTATGGCGGTTCACTCCCTTCATGACGATCTTCGTGCCATTCACGTAGAACCCGTCGTTGCGCCGCAGTTCGATCGTGCGAAAGCCGAAGCGATTGGTGACCGTGTGCTGCGCCACGCCGTTTTGGAGCAGGGTGAACTGCACCCGGTAGAGGTTGGGCGTCTCAGCGGTCCACCGCTTCACTCCGTCGAAGTGGGCCCGCAGCTGAATGCTTGCCAGGCCTTGGCCGCGGGCGAAGTCGGATCCCTTGGCCGAAAACGGCGCGCCCACGGGCCGGCCGCCCGAGTCCAGCACTTGGGCGGTGACCTCGGCGGTCTCCGGGCGGACGCCCGGCCCCAGGTGCAGGTCCGCTTTGAAGTCGCCGTTGGCCTGGCCGTCGATCCCGGTCCAATCGATGTAAGCGGCCGGCAGCACCTCGAGCAGCACAGGACGGAAGATGCCGCCGAAATTCCAAAAATCGCCCTGGCGTTCGGCCCGCATCACGCTCTGGTCCTGCGGGACCTTGCTGACCGTCACCTCCAGCCGGTTGGTGGCGCCAAACTTCAGGAGCGGGGTAATGTCGTATTTGAACTCGTAGAATCCACCCTCATGGGCGGGGCCGACGGACTGGCCGTTGACGAAAGCCTCGGTTCGGACCATGACACCCTCGAAGACCAAGCGCACGACCTTGCCCTGCCAGGACGCCGGGACCGCGAATTCGGTCCGGTATTTGCCCTGCTCCGCGGCGAAGCCCGGGCGCTGGAGGATGTCCTCGCCTTTCCTGGGCCGGAAGGCGTAGGCGTAGTTATAGACACCGAAGCCCTGGAGCTCCCAGCACGACGGCACGGCGATCTGCTTCCAGACGCCGCTTTGCATGCCGGCCGTGCAGTAGAAATCCCACGGCACCGCGTCGTCCTTGCCAGTGCCGGAGAGGTACTGGATCTGGGTTTCGGGGCCGGCCGCGGCCAGCAGCCGGCCGGCGGTCAGGCTGAGGCCCAGCAGCACGACCTGCCAGTGGGTTCTTTTGGGAATGATCATGATTGAGAGCAAGGGGACGAGCGCCGGGGTGCTCCGAGCCGGAAGGGCCCGATCGGAGGATGCGGGGGAGCTTCCCAACCGAATCCATCCCTCGTCAACCTAAAGACTCGGCGCCGCGGCGGAGCCGCCGGGACTGCAGCTTGCGATTCGGAATGGCCTGGCGGCACGCGGCGACGGTCTGGGTTCGCGCGGCCGGGCGCAGCCCACGGGCGCCGGGCGAGTAGGCTGACCTGCCTTTCAGGGCAGGGTCTTCAGCAGGAGATCCTTGAACTCGACCGTCATCGGCAGGCCCGCGTGCAGCTGCAGAGCGATCACCCCCGATTCCGCGGCGTTCGGCTGGTCGAGATCGATGACGTCGGCCGAAAGGATGCCGTTGAAATACTGCCGCAGGTGGTTGCCCTCGGCGATGACGACGTATTGGTTCCAGCCCTGCTTCTGAATCGCGGCGAGGATCGCGGCCGGCTCCGCCGTGCGTCCGAGCACTTCGATGTGCGGCTTGAGGCCGGTGCCTGGGGTGATCCGGACCCGCTGGCCGGGCAGCGCCAGGAAGCCGCGAAACCCTTCTTCATACAGCTGCCCGACATACTTTCCGGATCCGTCCATGTCGGCTTGGTAGCCCCGGACGACCCAATGCGCCGGATCGACGACCCGGCTGCGGTATTGGATGCCGGAATTGGCCCAGCCCGTCGCATTGTTGGAGAGGAGCCGGAAGGCTGCGCGCAGCTCGAAGTTTTTGGGCTGGCCGCCTTTCCAAATCAGGAAGGTGTTCCCTTTGTCGGGTCGTTCGGCCTTCACCCGGCGCCCGACAATGGCGCCGTCCTCCACGGACCAAAGATTCGGGTCGCCGTCCCAGTCCGTGAGATCCCGGCCATTGAAAATGCGGACGAACTGGGGGTCGGACGGCGGAGACTGGGCCGGCATCGGGGCCAGACGCAGAAGCGCCACGGCGGCCAGCGCGCCCAGGGCGGCGAGCCTGATCGCGCGGAAGAACGAATCGGGAGCGGGGACGGGCATGACGGTTCTGCGGGGTTGGGGGTTGAGCCGGCAGAGTTGCTGCAAGTGCCGCCGCCGGCCGGGGTGGCGATGGCCATTATGGAGCAGGCGCCGGCACTTGGGAAGCCTTGGCCACCTCCACGGCATACACCTGAATCGGGCCGCGCATATTGGAGCGGAAGACGATCCATTTGCCATCCGGGGTGAAATTGCCGTTGGGCTCGAGCGAATAGTCGTGCTTGGTCAGGTTGACCAGGCGCTCGGCGGTGAACCGGCCGGCCTGGATCATATGCTCCTGGTCAGGGGTCTCGCCCTCCAGATTGGGGATAAGGGACGGGCGCAGCAGCACTATCCACTGGGTGTCCTTCGGCTGGCCGTAAACCAGCGTCGTGTCGGTGCTCAGGCCGTCGCCGGAAAAGACCGTGCCGTCCGGCGAGGTGTTGTAGTGGACCGAGCGCCAGACGTCGGCCGGCAGATGGTACCAGACCCGCTGGCCATTGGCGACGTTGTAGCCCGCGACCCAAAAATCCTCCGGCAGCGGCGTCTGCAGATCGTAGTAGATCCATTGGCCGTCCTGGCTCCAGTACTCGTGGACAGCGACCTCCATCCGCATCGTGCGTTGGTGGACCAGCATCGGCTCCGACTTGCCGTCGACCCGAAGCAGCCAGACCCGGTCGACCTTCCACTGGCGGCCCTCATGGGCATAGAGGAGGAGCAAGGGATCGGTCGGCGAAAACTGGAAGTGATCGATCCAATCGGTCGTGTGCAGAAGCTCGCGGTATTCCCCGGTCTGAAGGTTGATCGTGAAGAGCGTCATCGGCAGGCGGGCGGCCAGCCGGCGATCCATCATGGGGTGCTTGTCGGCATAGTTGTCCCCGCCGCGGACAGCCTCGCCCGGCTGGTAGCCGCCCGGGGGCGGAGCCGGGCGGCGGGGTGCGATCTCCGGATGCTTGTCCTCGTCCTCGGTGATGGAGCCGGCGACGAGGGTCTCATCCGCATTCACGGTGAAGACCGCACCGCGCGGCGGCAGCTTGGCGACCGGGCGGGAAACCTTGGTGGCCGGGTCGAGGGCGTAGACGGAGCCGCCTTGAGTGTAATAGATGGCGCCGGTTTTCCGGCCGGTCTGGATCACGCGGGAGGGGTGGCCCTCATAGACATGCTCGATCTGGCCGCCCGGGACCGTCACCAGGTCGATGCCGTGCCGGGTCGTCATGAGCAGCTTGGTGCCGCCCGCGGTGTAGGCGTATTGGGTGAAATACAGGCTGTTGGTGCCGGGCTCGGTCGAGAGCTGCACGACGCGGTGGCCGGTATCGGGGTCGATCCAGGAGGCGGGCGCATCGGCGCGCGCCGGCGAAGTTGCCGCGGCCGCGAGCACGAGCAGGGCCAGGAGGGGTAGGTGGGGCGTGGACATTCGAGGAAGAAGACGCGCGGGAGCGCCGCTTGGGTGCGCCGATTTGTCGGCTCGGCTCGGCCGGTCGCTATAGGCTGGTTTCTTTTCCCAGAGGAAGGTAAATCCTTGGGCAACCCCATGAAAACCTACCTCGTTCTGGCCCCGGTGTTAGCATTGCTTGGACGCGTGAGCGGCTTTTGCGCCGACCCAGCCCCGATGGCTCCGGCCGTCCTTCCCGGCAACGGGCTGGCGCAGCATCCCTTCCTGCTCACCGGCGAATGGGACCACCGCAAGGCGGACCAGACGCTCTTCATAGTCCGGGGCGGAAAGGTCGTATGGACCTATTCGGTTCCGATCAAGGATGCGGACGGCACGCTGCAGGAGCTGGGGGATGCCACCATGCTCTCCAACGGCAACATCGTCTTTTGCCGCAAGGTCGGGGCGAGCGAGGTCACCCCGGACAAGAAGCTGGTCTGGGACTACCGCACTCCGCCGGGGACGGAGCTCCATTCGATCCAGCCGCTGGGGCTCGACCGCGTGCTGATCGTGGAGAACGGCAAGCCGGCCCGGCTGAAGATCATCAACACGACGAGCGGCCAGGTGGAAAAGGAGCTCGTGTTGCCGACCCCGCATCCGGACAAGAGCCCCCACCTGCAATTCCGGCGGGTGCGTCTGACCAAGGACGGCACCTTTCTGGCGGCCCACCTCGATGACAAGCGCGTCGTCGAATACGACCAGAACGGCAAGGAAATCTGGTCATTCGCGACGCCCGGCCCCTGGGATGCCGTCCGGCTCCAGAACGGGAACACCCTCATCTCCTCCTACCACAACACGGTCCTCGAAGTGAACAAGCAGGGCGAGACGGTGTGGACCTTCCAGGCGAGCGACGTGCCCGAGTACAAGTGCTTCATCTTTCAGGAGGTCAACCGGCTCGCCAACGGCGACACGGTCATCTGCAACTGGTGCCCTTCCGATCTGAAGGATCCGCAGCAATGGCCGGGTTCGGTGCAGGTGCTTGAGGTGACCCCCGCCAAGAAAGTGGTCTGGGCCTTGAGCGAATGGAAGGATCCCGACCTGGGGCCGGCCTCTTCGATCCAACTTCTGGACGAGCCGGGAGTTCCCGAAAACGGCGACCTGCAGCGTTGACCGATCCCCGGACTAGGCGTGGACGGGGACCACATAGGGCCCCTCGGGGATGATCCCGACCGCCGCGTCCCCGGACCGGTCGACGCTTTCTTGGATCGCCCGCTCCACCGATAGGACCGATTCGACGCCAGTGAGCTTCCGTTCAGCCGCGGTGAGTCCGCGGGTATAGAGCTGCACCCGGCCCACCTGCATCGGCTTGAGCTGCTTCTGGGTTTGCCACTCGTCGATGTCGGCGAGCGACTTGCGCCGCAGCCCGCTGAGAAAGGCGTCGGGGCCCACCCGGACCAGCTCGGCCTGCGCGGCGCGATACTCCGCGGAGCCGAATCCCTCGGCGCATTCCGAGGCGATGATGATCGTCCCTCCCGGCTCCAGGATCTCCAGGGGCGTTACCATCCCCTTGACCGTCTGGTAGTAGGTCCCGTCGAGCGGATAGCCCCCGGCGGAGGTGACGATCGTGTGGAACTTCCGGCCGACGGGGATTTCAACCATCCGGCGGACGAAGGCGACCGCCGCCGCATGGCTGGCGACGATCTCGCCAAAGGTCACCTGCGCGAGGCTGCGCGCCTCGTCGATCACCGTGTTGAGCCCGTAGATCTCGCCGATCTGGCGCACGATCTGGAGCTGCTCCTCGTGGAGGGGATTGCCCTCGAGATTGCATTCGCGCGCGCGGGGATCGCCCATGAAGCGGGCGTTGTGGAAGGTGCGGATCGTGTCGGCATGCGCCACCCCGGGGGCGACCACCTTTCGGCCGCCCGAATAGCCCGCCATGAAATGCGGCTCGACCAGCCCGGTGGCGATCCGCAGATCGGCCTCCACAAAGCGCCGGTCGATCTTGACCGGCGTTCCCCGGGTGGGCGTCGGGCCCAGGTCCACGTGGGCGGCATCGTCGCCGGCGAAATGGTTTTCGATCCGGACGGTGGCGAGCACGCGGGGATCCCCGACCAATTCGGCCAGTTCGGCCTCGGTGTTCGGACGGTGCAGCCCGGTGGCGACGAGGATCCGGATGCGCTCGGCGGGCATTCCGGCCGCCAGCAGGTCCTCGATCATCGGCCAGAGAAACAGCCGGTTGGGCACGGGGCGGGTCTTGTCGCAGATGAGGATGCAGGCGCTGCGCCGCCCCCGGGCGAGCTCGCGGAAGGGCCGGGCGTCGACCGGGTGGTCGAGGGCCGCCCGTACTGCGGCCGCCGGGTCGGCCACGAGTGGCAGCGCCGGCTTGCGAATCACCGTCGCGCGCGCCGCCGCCGGCAGCCGGACCGGCAGGTGGCCTTTGCCATAGAGGATGGTGAGAGCTTCGGCGGGCATGCGGGGAAACGAACTATAGCCGATTGCGGCCGCAGATCAATTCCCCGCAATTTTGGTCGCCTGTCCGGCGCGGACCTCCCTACCGTGGCGGACAGAAGACGGCGGCGCGCCGAGGAACGTTGGATCGCCCCGACCCCAATTATGAAACGATTTCCGGCCCTTTACCTAGCCTGCGCGACATTCGCCGGCGCCGCCCCGGCCCTGATGATCCGCAACGACCGCGTGATCGCCTATCAGGAAGCGATTGCCCCGGCCGAGACGGAGTCCGCGGGCGAGGGGCTCCCCAGCGTCACGGTCTTCCTCAACGATGCGGTCGTGCTGCGCGCCCCGGATGCGGGCATGCCCGTGACCTTCGCCGTCAAGCGCGGCGACGTGATCTTCCGCGGCCCGCACGATGGCCGGATCACCGCAACTGGCGGCACCGAGGTTCGACTGGTTCGGATTGAACTGTGCTTGGCTGAGTCGAAGGTCGTTTGGGGCCGCGATGGCCTCGCCCCGAATTATCAGCTGCTGGTCGAGAACGGCTACGTCCGAACCTACAATATCCAAGTGCCCGCTGGAACCAGCGAACCGCTGCACACCCACCACGACAGGGTTGTCGTGTGCTTATCCGGGGCCCAGTTGCGCCATGTGCTGCCGGATGGCCGGGTGGAGAACTCATCGCTCAAGACCGGCGACTGCCTGTGGCGCCTCGGCCAGACCCACATCGGCAGAAACATTGGCCCGACCGATCTTTGGGTGATCGCGGTGGAGCCGAAATAGCCGGGTTTGATTCTCACCGGATCCGCAAACAGCTTGCCACAAAGGCAGCGCTCTTTACCTAAGTGCACCGGGGACAAAAAGTCCCTGAGCGTCGGGCGATCGCTGAGGTTCCGCCGCCCGCCGGCCTCCCTTTCCACCCCAACCAAAACCCTGGAGATCTCCATGACAGTCCTGCATTTCCTCTGGCTCCCGATCCTGCTGTCGGCGGTCTTCGCCTTCATCGCCAGTTTCATCCTCCATACGGCGCTGCCGTGGCACCACACCGACTACGCCAAGGTGCCCGAGGAAGACAAGGTGCTGGCGGCCCTGCGGCCGTTCGCCCTCGCACCTGGCGACTACATGCTCCCACGCTGCGACAGCCTGAAGGACAGGAATTCGCCGGAATTTGCCGCGAAACTGAAGCAGGGTCCCGTGCTGCTGGCGACCGTGATGGACAACGGGGGCTCGGGGATGGGGAAGAGCCTCGCGCTGTGGTTTGTCTATCTGCTCGCGATCAGTTTTCTCTCGGGCTACGTGACCTGCCACGCGCTGCCGGCCAACGCGGCCCATCGGCGGGTGTGCCTGATCGCCGGGGTCACTTCGTTCCTGGGGTATGCCGGAGCCCTTTGGCAGATGTCGATCTGGTACCGCCGCTCCTGGACGACCACGCTCAAGGCGACGGTCGACGGGCTGATCTACGCGCTGCTAACCGCCGCCACGTTCGGCTGGCTATGGCAGCGGTAGGCCGGGCGTCACGACCACTTCAGATCCTCGCCGGCGATGGGCAGGGTGCGGATGCGCTTGCCGGTCGCCGCGAAGATGGCGTTGCAGACGGCCGGAGCGGCGGGCGGAAGCCCGGGCTCGCCCAGGCCGGTCGGCGCGGAGAACGACTGGATGAAATGCACCTCGACTGCGGGCGGTGAATTCACCATCCGCAGGACCGGGTAATCGTTGAAGTTGGCCTGCGCGGCAGCGCCGCCGTCGATCGTGATCTTCTGAAACCAGGCCGCGCTGATCCCGTCGATCATCGCCCCCTGCACCTGGCCCTCCGCCGAGCTGAGGTTGACGATGATCCCCGCATCCACCGCGGCGGTGAGCTTTTGAATCCGCAGGACGCCCTCGGGGCTGACCGCCACGTCGGCGACGATCGCGACGTACGCATTATTGGTGTGGGTGAGGGCGAATCCCTGGCCTTGGCCGCGCGGCAGTTTCCTGCCCCATTGGGCCTGGGCGGCGGCCAGTTTTAGGACGGCCACCATTTTGGCCGGGATGAACCGGGCGCCGCGGCCGCCCCCGCGGCCGCCCGGCCCTTCGCGGGCGGGCGAGGCGGGGATCGTCGCCAGGAGGTCGAGCGTGAAGTCGAGCGGATCGCGGCCGGCGGCATGAGCGAGCTCGTCGACGAACGATTGGGTGGCCCAGGTGTTGCCATTGTCGCCCGGGGCGCGCCAGTACCCGGTGGGCACCGTGCCCGGGATCTTGCTGGAATGCACGTGGGAGCCGGGAACGGCGTTGAACAAAAAGCCCTCGGCGGTCATGTCGCCGGGGCCGCCCAGCATCTTGACGAAGGAGTCCTGCAGCGCGACCAACCTGCCCGCGCCGTCCAGGCCGGCGCGGAAGAAATGCCAGCCGTTGGACCGGTAGTTGTCGTGGGCGAAATCGTGCTCCCGCGTCCAGGAGAGCTTGACCGGAGTGCCTTCGAGGCGTTTGGCGATGGCGGCGACTTCCAGGGAGAATTCATTGCTGCCCCGCCGGCCAAAGCCGCCGCCCAGGCGCGTGACGTGGACCACCACGGCGCTGGCGGCCAGGCCCAGTCCCTGGGTCACCAGATGCTGCCCCGAGGAGGGAACCTGGGTGGGGCACCAC
>Ga0302320_10007871_pt1 | contig 23362 bp, 18 predicted proteins | sample Bog_T0_3_FD_202130 | JGI IMG/M metagenome (GOLD analysis project Ga0302320, IMG submission 202130) | Peat permafrost microbial communities from Stordalen Mire near Abisko, Sweden - Bog_T0_3 | ecosystem: Environmental > Terrestrial > Soil > Wetlands > Peat | place: Sweden: Abisko, Stordalen Mire... | reverse complement strand
CCCAGATCCAGACCGAGTCCTCCAAGGCCGCGTAAGACCCCCTCAACAAGTGTCCACTTAAAAACAAGTGGACACTTCATCTTCAAACACCGTCCCCCAGTCAAGAGGGGAACTTCGAACGCTTACGTATGAGGAGCTTCAAAGCAGTTATCTGCGGTTCTTCATCGTTCGCCAAGCCTCTATCCCTCCGCAGCGGAGCTTGCCTGATCGGGTGATAGTTTTGATGTGTCAACTACCGAGCCGTCTTCATTCAAAAACTCCAGGTACTCTTTGAAGTCGTTTTTCATAACCCTCCGGGCCAAACATCTCATAAGCGGGAGCCACTTCCCGACCAGTTCTAGGTCTTCCTGCTTGTCCAATAGCAGGAATTCTCCGGAGTCCAAAATACCGTGAGCTATCTTGTCCCGGATGGGGCGCAACTGATTATCGAAGAGGTTGTTGATCTTTTTCCCAAGAGCTTCAGGACGGAACACCTGATCGAAAATTCCCTGATCCCAATCGCGATTGACATAAAAGAGCGCGTTCAGCCATTCCTCCATTGCCTTCGTTTCTCGCAGCGGAATTTGCTCACCCGGCCGCGGTTGTTTGAAGGATGCTTTGTGTTTTCTGCCAAGTCTCTCTCGGCGCTTTCTGCTCAACTCAAGAATCTTGTAGAAGCAGAGAAACCTGTAGATCGGAGTGTTGCTGTTGATCGCTTCTCGGTAGAGGGCAACGGCGTGTTCAAACTCAGGATCGTTAATCGTACCTGATCCCTGGACCGCCATCGAAGTGGGAGGAAACGGCGCGACGAACGAAACCCCTCTCGCCTGAGTGGAAACCTCGGTCACCTCAATGATCTCGATGATCAAAGGAATGTCCAGTTGAGAGGAGAGGTTACTAAGCAGGCCCTGCATTGCGGTTGCGGCAACCTTTTGGGCGACGTTACGGTCAGCGGCAAAGAATGGATCACTGATCAACTTACCAAGGTATCCGTCCGGATTGGGGTATCCACGAAAAAGCAAGGAACCGACAGCAGCTCTGTAAGACATCAGTACCTGATCCGGGTCGATGTCGATGTGCACCGCAGGCTTTGCGATTGCGAGGTGCGAGTCGCCTTGAAGATCAGCAGCGAATTTGACCTCATGTTCCGGAGCATTGCGGCTATTAGGGCGAGCGAGGACGAACGAGACAACATACGTCCCTGGGCCCCCGTTAGGCCCATAAGCGTTCAGATGGGACTTATTGCCGGTGTAGTGAGGAGCAGCGACGATTCCTTGCCATTCACCGGGAAATGCAAAGAATTTGCGCTGTTTCGTGGCTACCGGATATGAACCCTTTTTTGCAGACTCGTCGGCCGAAGACATTTTTGTTTTCCCCCTCGTCCAAACTTCAGTTCATCGGAATTGTAGAGCATAGGGGCGTGGTCATCTAGCTTCGGTCCGGGGCTTCTATTTGAGGTAGTACCTGCAAACGCTGTTTTAGCGGGTAGAATTCTGGATTTATGCCAAATCTCCGCCGAGTCACTCAGCGAACACTCCGGTGGGCAATCGGGATCGAGAGTGAGGCCGATCGAGTCCTCAGTATCTAACAGGTTACCCTGATGTTGAGAGCGGCTAAGGCGTTGACCGGGTGATCAACTGGCTCGCTCTCTTTGCTGATCGCTGACAGATTCGATAGCGAATTGAAGTTGACTGTCCTTGTTGGCTAGTGCTGCCCGCCAAGCAAATTCAATCAATTCGTCCGGCTCGATGGGCGTTCCTTCAAGTATTGATCCTTTCCATGTGTAGTAGGCCCCGGTGGGCAGCGCCAGTCGGAATCCACCACCAACCTTGACGGAAGTGGCGGAGAGCAACTTCCCGGCAGTCTTCTCACCGATGATATTGGCCAGATTGTTCTCTCGCGCAAACGCGACAATCATTTCGGCTGCACTCGCGGTATGGCGGTTCACGAGGAGAGTCACACTCCCGTGGAACTCCTTGCGGCCTAGCCCCTCCGTCTCAAGCACGATGGGCGTTTTGGCCAGCATCGCCGGCGCGAACTTCAATGCGAGCATCCAGAGCGCCTTCTTGGACGCAGGAATAGCATGGAATCGCCGAAATCGCTGTTTCTCCGAATCCAGATTGGGCTTGACACGCTTTTTATCGAGGGCGAACCCTACGGGAATCCTGTCGGGCGTGAGCAGGCTCATGACACGAAGGGCACCGATCCCTCCTCCGGTATTCCCGCGAAGGTCGACGATGAGGCTGTCGATCTTTCCCAGCCCCTCGACAGCGCGAGAGATTTCGTTGGCCACTTCGACGCCGACCAGCCCAGGGAACATGGCGACCTTCAGGTACCCCAGTCCGTTTTCGAGATGCCGTGCCTCAACCAGCTTCGGCTCGACGAAATGAAGCTTCTTTCCCTTGGGCCGTGCCACATCGACTGGGACGGCGCGCCGTTGATCATCTCTGCCAACAATCTCCAGACTGGTTTGCTTGCCCATCACGAAGACGGGATGCTCTGGCGGGGCAATCTCCCGGCCCTCCACGCTGAGAAGAATGTCACCTGACTCGATTCCGGCATTGGATGCGGCGCCGCCGGAGTGCACATCCTGAAATATCCACCGCTCTCCAAAAGGCGTCTCGTCTGCAAGATAGGTTGCGCTCAGCGCGGCGCGGCTGGAAGCTCTGCGGGCGCTGCCGTGAAAGAAGCCGAGATGCGACGTATGCAACTCGGCCAGAAGATCGCTCATGGATTTTTCAAAGCCGTCCGCCGTATCGGCCGCTTCGATCAAGGGCCGGTGGTGGTCTACAGCGGCGCGCCAATCGCCATTCAGCTTTTCATGCTTATAGAAACGCTTGTCCAGGGTAGCCAGCACCTTGTCGAGAATGGCGCGGCGGTCGTACTGGGAAAGTTGCGGAGGCGCGACTTGAGCAGATTGATCCACCGTCATCTGGAACTCCTTGAAATGAGATTGACCGCTGGCGCGGGGAAGAGGTTGCCGCGAGGATTGCCGACGAGTACGAAGCCCGCCCAGTAGTACGGCGGCTCTCCTGAATTCAGCATTTCAAGTTGGGCTTGCCTCAATGCCGCGGACTTCTCCTCACGGTGGCCGAGGTGATCATAGAAGGCGGTCATCAAATGCGCCGTTGTGTGATCTTCAAGTTCCCAGAGCGTCGACACAACACTCTGCGAGCCGGCCTCGATGAACGCGTTGACGATACTGGCGACGCCCTCTTCGCCGACCGGCCCGACGCCGGTGTTGCAGGCAGAGAGCGTGACGAGGCTGGCGTTGAGATGAAGATTTCTGATCTCGCGTATCTGAAGCAGACCGTCGTCTGTGGGCTGCTGCTGGGGTGCGAAGACGAGAGCGGAGCGATCTGGAATCTCAGGATCGACATAGCCGTGAAGGGCCAGGTGGATCACGCCGTAATGGCCGAGTGGGAGCTGCTTGAAGTTTGTCTCAGTCGCATTGGCGCCCAGAAGAATGGTGCTTGGTTTGGGCAGGTCCGTCGCAATCGTTTCCACTTCATGGCGGCTCTCTGGAAGGGCAATAAGTTCGCTCCTCTCCGGCCCGGAGACCGCTCGATGAATGCTAGCCAGCAGTGTGTGCGGCGGCGAATCAGTCGTCCATGCCGCCACCCCAACATACGGCAGGTTCGCCGTTCCAGTCTGCTGCGCGCGGTGCTCCAGTATGTGAAGCACGGTTCCTGATGGGACCACAGTTACCTGATGCGAGGCCAGGATGTATTGACCGTTGTCGGCCAAAGCAGCGAATGGAAGCAGGTGAAGCTTTCCATCCGGCACCACAATCAGCGCCGTTTTCTCTTTGAATTCTGGAATGCCGCCGAGAAGTCCATTGAAAAGCTGTTGAGCAAGCAGCAGGTCCGTCTTCCGCTTCACAATCTCTGAACGATACTGGGTTGCCGCCTGCTCCAATTCATCACGGGACGCCAACGTGTATCTGCGGACTGTGGTAGCCGTCAATGCGAGTGCGTAGGAGTGCGGGTTGTCCAGAACATATTCGAGCAAAAGTTCCGATGGACGGAGTTCGCGCTGGAGTTGGCGGAGATCAACCGGCTCCGGTGCTTTGTCCTTCGCAGTTGAATCCGTATCGAGCTGTAGTTCTGTCTCATAGATGGAGTCAAGGATGTGCGCCCTGACTGCAGAGTCGTCGGTATTGAGCAAGTCAATGTTCAACGTCGTCAATCGCTGCTCGACAGGATTCGATTCGTGCGGTGCGATGATCTCGTGATGCGCTAAGGATTGCACCTCGACTCGGCCGCGCGCTCGTTCGATCACACGAAAGGCATCCGCTGTTCTGCCTTGATCGGAGAGGAATTCAAAATACCCCGAATAGACCTTGCTGAGATCGGCAAGCAACAGGCGTTCGACAGTCGGGGTCGGCACTCTGCTGAGTAGTGCGTCGAGCATGTCGGCGCTCTTCTCGTACAGAATGATTGAAGATTTGTTGTCCCCGAGGCGAGCCATGATCTCTGCCTTGATTGCGAGATCACGCGGGACAAAGTACAGCTCGTCGGGGATTTGTTCGTTGGATGCAATGGCCTCGTTGATTGCAGTCAATGCCGGCTGCAATGCACCTCTGTGCAGGTATGCCGTTGCGAGTGAGCCGTCAACCTGCGTCAAGCCGCGCCAGTACGAAAGTTGTTTGGCATATTGAACCGCCTGACCGTAGTCAGAAACAGCCTGATCCCATTGGCCCATTCTCTCGTAGACGCCAGCTCTGGTTTGGTAAAGCTCATAGAGATGCCCGGCGAGATGGTATGCGCTCACTCGTTGCATCTCTTCACTGGCTAGCGCCAGTGCTTCCTTGTTCTCCCCAAGGCCGCTGAGAGCCTCGATCTTGGCCGTGATGGCTATCGTCGGATACGCCGCGCCGCGGGTCTTCGCGGCTACCTTGATGGCTTCGTCGAGCGGTCCAAGCGCCTCTTTGTACTTGTGCATTTCCACCAGGCCCGTGCCGTACATACTGGCGTATCGAATGTGCGCGCCTGGGTCAGCTGTTTTTGCAATGAACCATGCCTTGACCACATTCTTCTTCGCTGTCGCAATGTCGCCCAGCAAGAAGGCGGCGATCCCCTGCTCGCCCATCGCCCTGGACGCCAACAGAAGATGGCGTTGGCGGATTGCTAGTGCCTCCACATCAGCCCAGGTCTTCCGAGCCATCCCGGCGTCATAATTCACTTCGAGCATTCCGAGGATGGTCAGAACGCGGAGCCGGGTCTCCGGCTCCTGCGCCTCAGGCAGCGTCAAGTCATGCGTCAGCAAAGCAATCTGGGCAGGGACGCTCGTTGACGACTCGCTGTGCGCCAGCATCTCGCTGACGCGCGCGTAGAGCGCCTGAGAGAATTGGTGCTTCTGTGTGAATTGAAGTTCAGCTTGCCGGTAAAGAGGCTCGGCCCCAATCCAGCTATTGAGCCACGACATCTCGTCGGCTCGCGCAAGGAGCGCCTCGGGAGAGACAGGATTCCTCCAGTGGAGGACTTGGCATCCAACCACACCCAACAGGACGACCAGCAGCAAACCGGCAGCAATGCGAAAGGAGGGGAGGAAAGCGATTCGCATAACGCCTCGTTTACTTTGGACGTTTAGTTTGTCAGAAAGTGGGAGGCAGGTCAACCCCTTGTTGCGCGTGACAATCAGGCGGTCGGGTTAAAATTCATCGGTATTGAGGATCATGTTGGCAATAGATTGGCGGAAATGAGAATGATCACCGAGTCTGAACTTCGCACCATACGGATGTGCAAGGGATGGTTGGGGAAGCTTTAGAAACCTTTCTGCTTTGTCGCTGCGGGGGCCATGCCGCGGTCCTCGCGGATCGCATCAACCCACAACTGCATGGTCAGATCTTCCCTCTTGGGAACACCGAGTTGCCAGCGCAACTCGGTTGTGTAACGCTCCCGAAGAATGTCGAGGTCGAAGGGAATGCTTCGCGCCAGAAAGCGAACGTCGTCGCGGTCTTTCTGGCTGTTTCTTTCGAGTTTAGATAGGGCCAAGTCGTAAGGGTCAAGCGCCATCAGATGGAGGTTGCGGTAGGCACCGGGGAACATCTCGACAAGACGATCCTCGTAGCTCTCCGGGATAGCGGCAACGGCCACACGGTCAAGATAGATGTGGTGTTTCTGATGTAGCGGGCCGCCGCGAATGCCAAGTTTCATCATGGTTTCGGCGGCGGCGCGTGGCGCAAGCTCGATGATATCGACATCCGCCGTGGGCCGCTCCAGCCCGTAGAGCAATGTGACGACGAAACCGCCAATGCAGTCGAGGCGCACGGTCGTATCGACTGCCTCATCTAACTCCCTGAAGAAGGAGTTCCATGGTTCCGGCGGCTGGTTAGAGGGCGACATGATCGAGTTGCTCCACGGTTAGGTCTGTCAACAGATTCCAGTGTTCGGCCGACTTCGGTCGATGCTCGCGCAGCCAAGCCCGCTCGGCGCGTGTCATCGATTCTCTACATAGAGTATCTTCTTTCACCAGGCGGGAGGACTCCAGTTTGGCAACGCGAGCGGCCAGCTCTTCTTCCAACTGGGAGCGGCCAGCGCTCTCTGCGGCCTGGCGGGCCAACTCTACCACAAACCCCAGCCGGTTCTGGCGATCCCGCAGCTTTGCATTCGCGGTCAGCCAATTCCAGTTCAGATGTGGATAGGTCAGTGGCAGCCATGCCAGCGCCTCTGTGACCCGCGAGTCCAGATCGTCCGAGTCCAGCGCCTCCATCAACACTTCCACCGGATTCAATCGGACTGAACCACGCAGGTAGGCAAAGCCCGGATAGCCCAGACTGCCTAGCATCGACTTGAAGAAGCTAGCGTCGCGGGCGCGCGACTGGTATTCCGTGAGCAGGAGCGCCGTAGCCGGAATCTCGAAGACTTCCACCGCTTTTGAGGCAAGTTCTGAGGAGACAGCACGTTCACCCCGTTCGACCATCGACAAATAGGCCTGGGTCACTCCGAGCCGAGCGGCGGCTTGGACTTGCGTCGATGCAGACGCCTTGCGGGCGTTTTTGAGTTCAACTCCGGTCACGTATTGAATATAACACAATCTGTTATATTTGTGCGATAGTCCCGAATTAATGGCAACCACACTGTCGCATCTTGTTAAAGACACGAAAGATATAAGGAAATATCGCCCGTCCGAAGATCATACTCTGCTCGACCCCTTTTCCCCGTTGCACCACCAGTGGACTGCCTGGATGTTCTCTGGGTGGTCGTCCCGCCATGCCCCTCCCATGCCGCGGGGATGGATATGGTCCGGTACGATGTCGCCATAGGAGGTGAACCTTTCTTTGCAGAGAGCACAGAACCCATTTTGCGCTGTGATCTTCCTGTCGAGAAGCTTCCGCATTTCTCCATTGGAGCGGAGTTCCCGGTATCCCCTTGGATGATGCGGATCTTCAATGCGCCGAACGCCCATCTGGCGCGTCCGTTTCTCTCTCGGGATTGCTTCTCTGCCGCAGCAGAAGAGAGAACGGTGAATCGGGCACAGTTGATTACGGCCGAGTCTCATGGTGTTCTCCTGATTGACTTGGGTGCAATGACGCGATCGGGACAGGCAGGAAACGGGATCGTCTGCTTGAGCAACCGGAAACGTATTTGGCGGGCATCTCGGCTTACTTGTGCCTGGTCTGGAGCAGGATGTCGCGCTCGCTGACCCCGTTTATCGCTGCTCTGGCGACGTGGCCGGCGCGCCAGGCGGCTCGGTCCAAGATCCAGTCGATGCAGTCCTTGTGGAGTTCGGAGCGTGTCAACGAGTTTGAGACAGGTGGCAAGAGAGTTTAGTGTCTATTCTCTTCTGTCGCCGGTATTGGTATTTGGCGGGTTGATCCAGACCGCGGTGGGCTGGGGCGGATGCTTTGGTCGAGCATGTGGGAAGCGTTCGGGGTTGCGAGCATAGGCCGCGTCGAGAACCTGCTGCCTCTGTTCGATGACCTGCCCGGCCATGCCGTAATGCAGCATCTCCGGCGTCAGCAAGGCGATTCCGCTGTGATGATGCTCATGGTTGTACCAGGCAAAGAACGTCTGGCCAAAATCCCGCGAGTGTTCGATGGATCCGAAACGATCTGGAAACTCGGGCCTGTACTTGAGGGTTTTGAACTGGCTCTCCGAGTACGGATTATCGTCCGAGACATGGGGCCGGCTATGAGTCTTGGTCACGCCCAGATCAGCCATCAGCAGGGCCACCGGTTTCGAGGTCATCGAGGTTCCACGGTCGGCGTGGATGGTGAGAGTTCCCGGCTCGATGCCTTGTTTGGCGCAGGTATCGGCGATCAGACGCTTGGCCAACTCGGCGGTTTCGCGCGGAGCCACCATCCAACCCACCACGTAGCGGCTGAAGATATCCAGAATGACGTATAAGTGAAAGTAAGTCCACTTGGCCGGTCCGAGTAACTTCGTTATATCCCATGACCAAACTTGATTGGGCCCGGTGGCCAGCAGTTCCGGCTTCTTGTACTGCGGATGTCGCAGCTGGTTGCGGCGTTCCTTCAACTCCCCGTTTTCAGCCAGGATGCGATGCATGGTGCGGATCGAGCAGAGATAAGTGCCTTCATCGATCAAAGTGCCGTAGACCTCCGCCGGAGCCTTGTCCGAGAAGCGCTCGGAGTGCAGATGGTCGAGCACAACCTGCCGTTCAGCCGCACATAAAGCCCGCGCTGGCGTAGGACGGACCCGGCGCAGAGTGGCAGGCAGCATGCGCCGATAGAGCGTGGCGCGCGGCACACCGAGGGCGCGACAGGCAACCGCTTTGCCTACGCTGTTGCCCAGTTCCAAGGCGGCGCTCATGAGTTCTCCTCGTCGATCTGGATGTTGGGAATCGGGTTGCCCAACAGCGCAGCCACTTTTTTTTGGACTTCGATGATCAGCTCGGCATTCTTCAGCTTCTTAGTCAGGCGGGCAACGTCAGCTTGCAGATCGCGGTTCTGCTTGACCAAAGGGCTGAGCACCACCTTGGGCCCACGCTTCTTGGGCGTAAGGGCGTCGATGCCGCCCTGCTGCCGCTGCCGCCTCCAGGTGGCCAGATGCGAGGAGTAAAGCCCCTCCCGCCGCAGCAGAAGACCCACAGCCCCGGCATCTTGAGCAGCATCGGCCTGGTCGATGATCGAACGCTTATACTCGGCGGTGAACCGCCGCCGGCTGGGCCGGGCGATGACTTCGGAATCGGGAACCGGTGGGTGGGGGCCTGGTGCCACGGTGCCCGCTGCGTTGGCACAGAGGGGTTCGCGGGAATACTCAAGGTTGAAAGGGAGAAAACTGGAGGAAATCGATCCTGTAAAGCCGCTGGCTTTGCACCGTTGTCGTAAGCAATCTAAATCAACCTCTGTCGTTGCACGGCAGAGGTATGGAACATAAATCACAGGTTTGCCACAATTCAGGGTGTTCAGAAGGGTGCTGGAATGACGTTTCGGCAACCGCCTTGCGGGAGTGCGTTGTCGCGCCTGAACCGCCGCGTCTGGGAACGTACTTCGACGATTTGCGTAAATTAGAGGGCGCCGAGGCCGACATCGCAGCTTCCTACAGCGTTATCGTTACGTATCCGCACACAGAATCTTGAGTTCGGTATCAGAATCCCGTTTCATTCTTGGAGATCTCGGATCGCTTCGATTCGCCTTAAAAATCGCTCGCCATCTTCGCTCAGTCTGTATAGGACAGAAACTGGGCTTGCCGCTAGCGACGTTCCTTCCGCCCCGTAAATGAATCCAAACGACTGAAGTCTCCCTAAAGAGCCTGCGGCCGCACGGTGCGTGCGTTTCGGGTACTTAGCTGGGAACGTGCGCCAATACTCTTGCCACCACATGAAGAGGTATCCTGCAGCGTCGGTGAATGTAACCTCACATTCACGAACATCGTTCAGAAGCTGAATATCCCAGTCATTAAGTTCAACGGCAGCCCTCGCAAGGTCATCAATGGTATCAGGGTCGAGGCTGTTAGCTTCGACGGAATTTGCCAAGATCGATGCTAATCTATTCAGTCTTGTTCGCTGGCGAGTTCGCTGTGTCTGTAGGACGGCAGCTTCTATGCTGGCGACAAACTCTGGCCCGGAATACCTCTGCGCGATTTCTTCCAAACGTATGCCTTCAGCCCCGAGTTTGCGCTCGACTCTGTCGAGTGCAATTGCAGTCGCTTTTCCTAGAAAAGCGATGTTCTCTTCAACGGTTGAGAGTCCTTTGTCCATCATGAATTGTGAGAGACCGATCGCATTTGCGATAGGACCGGCGCCAGGCACCAGCGAGATAACATTCTTGACACTAGTAACGAGCTTTTCCCCAGGTACTCTGCTCAACTCCTCAAATTCACGCCGCTGGTTATCAGCGGCAACCTCATTTTCCGGGAATCCCATTTTTTGCCCTCGATTGCCTTCATATGTCTGGATGTGGTGCGCGCTCAGAGTCTACGAACAGTCTATCCAACGTTGAAAGACGACGATCATTCGGTCGTCCGTTGCAAAGCCCGGTAAAAGGCAAGTTCCGCCGGTATACGCAAAGCTAGGGCTCTGTGGCGGCATCAGTATTCTAAAATCGGTCGGTGTCCGGACTTTGGTGTCCGAACGGGCACCGAACGATTTGCTGTGCAATCGGCGTTTGCGAGGACGAATCTGGTTCGAGTGCTTCGCAGACACGATCGCTTGACGATTCTCGGCAAGGAGGATGGTTCTACTCTTCGCCGCTCGTCCGGAGATTCCGGTATCCTCGGAATCCGCGCGCAACCAGCAGCTCAATCATTGCTGAGGCCTCTTTCCGCGCCATCTCGCCGTCGCGCAAGGCCTCCTTCAGAATGCTGTCCAAATGTTGATCCCAGCCGTGAATGGCCCAGCCGTCCCTGTCCTCTTCAAAGAGCACATGCACGATGCGCATCGCCTCATAGGGATACTTCGAAGAAAGCCGGTCGAGGGCCTCCACCACCGCAAAATCAGGACGCAAGAACCGCACCCGCTCCAAGATCGGCAGCGCTTGCTCGATGGCCCACTCGTCGGGAAACTTGCCGCAGGCCAGCCACCAGCCGAAGGTCGCTAGTTCCTCAGCCTCCTCTTTCGAGTCCGTCTTGAGCAATTCCATTCTGCTCTCCCAGAGGCGTATGTATCGGGCCAGCATCTCCGGCGAGAGAACCGCGCCATCCTGGATCAGGTTCCAGCCAATATCGCCAACGGCCTGGGCCCGAAGCTTGATGCTTGCCGAAGCGAAAAATTGAACCAGTAACTCGTCGTCGAGTTCAATGACCCCGTGTCCGTAGTACTGCATGAGGTGGCTCGCTAGCGTCCGGTCATTCTCGCCGATAGGGGCGTCTCCTTTCTGCAATGCCTTGATTGCCATCAGGTAGCGCTTGCGCGTCGCCGGCAGTGTTTCGCCGACCGGCCCACAGTATTGGAGATAGGAGTTCCAGGCGAACCGATCGAGCGTCTTCTCCTCTTTGGTCCCGTCTTTGCCGGGGAACAGCTTTGGGATGACCGACAGAAACCACTCAAGGCCCATCCATGCTGCGGTGCGGAATTGCATCCCAAACATCTCCCGGACGGCAGCCGAAGGCTCCTGGGCGGCATCGAGCTTCTGCTCCAGGACCGCGAAGACCAGAGCGAGCCGTGCCGGCGTAAACTCTGCCTCCGGTGTCGCCAGCTTGATCCACCGCCCGAAGCGGATCATGGCTTCTACGCCAACGGGACGAGGGGTATTCAGGGCAAACGAACCATACCGACTGGGTTCCTTCTTATAATCGGCCTCGTCTTTGACGGTCGGCCGCGGCAGGAAGCAGACAGCGTGGGCCGCGGGAAATAGTTCATCCGCCCGCGCAAGATCGAGACGCTTCTCCTCAAGAAACAGATCCGACAAAAAGCGCGCCGCCGACATGTGCGCCCAATTCCAGATGGCCTCCCGGTTCCAACCCTCGCGGTCGACTTCCGTAAGAGCATCGGTATTCTCGGCTACCCACTGCGCCGCTCTGGCTACTGCGTATACGTCGAACGGCTTCTCGGTTTTGAGAGCGCCCGCAAAGGCATCGAGCAGCGCGGTGATATACGCCGGGTCGAGGTCGGTCGTCAAGAAACTCTCCAACACGCCGCTTGCGTGTTGCGGATCGTCCGCTACCCATTCCCGTAGGGTATTGGCTACCCCCGCGCGCGAAGGCTGCTCGAAGGGCAGTCCCGCGGAGGGCGGTGTCCACTCCTTCAGATACTCCACCAATGCTTCCGTGGACATTCCCCGGAAGGAGTCAAGATCGGTGGGGCTATGATCCTGCACCTGCCGCACACCCCCGCTGCGGAAGCGGGGCTGCGGCGCTTCGTACTTTTCAAGCAGACGATCGAGTTCACGGGCGTGCGCCTCATCGAGCACTGCCGCCAGCGGATGCAGCCAGTTCAGTTGCCAGCGTTCGATGATGACGGTCTTTTCCAATTCAACATTTTCGGGACGAACCCGATGCTTCAGATGGTATGCATACGATGCCGGGTCCGGACCCCGGTCGATCCGTTCGAGTATCTCTGCCAACACATTCTTGGGAAGCGCCGGTGCCTGCTTCTTCAAGAGTTCAGTGAACTCAGGATTCTCTGAGGCACGCGCATACCTCGACGGTTCGTTGAGAAACCGCGCCACCAACTCCGGATCGGGATAGGCCGCATGAAGGAGCGTAAAGGCGCGCACCCGGTCGAAGATCGGCCAGGTGTAGGGTTCGAGCGCGCGCAGGATCTGCTGCGCGTGGTCCGCCGGTTGGCTGCAAAGAAACTTGATAGCCCCGATGAGCGCGCTCACCGTTTCGTTCAGCGCCTCGTAATGAGAGCTGTGTTCAAGATGCGAGCGCCAGATCGTCGAATAGTCATCCGACTTGTCCTGTTGATTGCTGCTGTGGATCGTGACGGCGCGATTGAGATTTTCTGCGAGCGCGGCCAGAAAGCCGTCTGGAATTGCCAGCGATAAGGGTTCGGTCACCGTCCTTAGAAGCAGTTGCGACCAGACGGGTTCTAACTTCGCTTCCGGGTCGGGCGCGGGTTTCCAATCGATAGTGTTGCCGTCCTCGGCTTCGATGGGGATGCCCTTCCGCGTGTCTTTGGGTGCGCGGACCTCCAGAATCGCGGATGCGAGTTCGAGAGCAGCTCCCGGCTCTCCCCCAGTTGCCAGGTGCTGCACCAACGCCGCCGCCTTTTCCGGATACAGCGGAATCAATGACAGCTGTTCCCGTACCCACGCGCTTTCTTGCCGAGCAAGGTCTCTCGCCAACGTGGGCGGCAGCTTGCGAGCAGTCTCGACCAGCAACCGATGAACGATATGGTTGTCGCTCGCAAAGCATACAGGCTTGATCGCCGCAGCCACCTTCTGTGGGGCAACATCCGCCATGCGCAACAGATACTCCCCCTCCGGCCAGGGAGGGAAACGATACATGTTGCCGATACGCTCGATGCCGGGCGGGTGATCGAAGCGTCCGCGCTTGGCGAGCGGCTCGATCCATGCGGGGCTGGATAGCTTCTCGAAAAAATACTCGTAATTGCCGCCGCTCTTTTGGATCAGTTCGAGGGCCTTATCCACCTGTACGTCAGTCGGCATTTTCGCCCTCCGCTAGCAATTGATCAATCTCATCCAGATCGCTGACCGGACGCGGTTGCATCCGCCGCAGCAAAATGTCCTCCACGGCAAACAGTTTGCGCACAAACTCATCTCTTTCGGCGCGGCGTCCACTGTGTGCCACCGCCTTGAAGTATCCATCCGAGTCCATCCAGTCAGAAATTTCGTCTGCCACCACATCGGAAGGCAGAGCCGGACCCGGCCCGGCCAGTTGCGTCAACAGCAAAGCTGTCTTCTTCCTGTTCTCTGCCCGATTGTTGTCCGACCAATCAAAGAAGTCGTTGAGTGCTACGATCAGGGCGTCCGAGACGCCCGATGGCCGACTGGCTGGATCGGGCGCAATTTGACTGGTCTTTTTGAGCGCGAAGAACGCGTTCTTCACCGGGACGAGCCGCTGCGTCATCCCATCTCCGAACACCGCCTTTCCGCCGGTCATCCTCAGACAATGGGCTATCAACTCGCGGAAGGCGTGAGCCGCCAGTTGAAAGCGATAGGGGTTGATTTCCTCCGCGAATGCTCGCAGGCCGCCGACATAGATGTCGGCAACCAACGGGTCCCGCCGCCCCAACTGTTCAAGAAGCATCCCCTGCTCCTGTCGAAGAAACATGTTGTACCCACCGTCCAGGCTAACAATGCCCGGAGCCGATTCACTACACAGTAGCCTAGAGTCACATGGCTCTATTAAGCTGCGCTCAGCGCCGGAGGAGATGAAATAGCCGGGTTTATCCACACCAATGATATGCCTGTCGGGCAGGACGCCGACGGTTTGGAATGACAGAAACGGTATTGCGATTGGTACCTCACTTACAAATCAGCGTCGCGACTGGAACCTGGGCGGTCATGGCAGTGAAGATCGGAGTTGGGATGGGCGTTCAGAGGAGCAATCCCGAAAGAGACATTTTTCTTCAATCTCCAGTCCCAACTGCGAGGGATCGTGCCGTAACTCTGTGGCACAATTCTTCACAACTCGCTGGCGTCCTGTGGGCGTTGAAGCCGGCGTGGTGCTCAATCCGTGCGACCCGCCACAGCCCGCCGGTCCTTAAACATCCAGGGGAATTGAGTGGGCTGGGCTATCGACTTTTCCCACCAGAAAAGCTCGCTTGAAAGCTGTGCGCGGAATGGGGCCTATGTGCGCAGCCTCGATCTCGGGCATGATGTTATGACCGTGCGCGCCGTCGGATTTCCATTTGGCTAGTAATTCGAAACCAGAGATGAGGTGAGGCGTGACCTGCTCGCGGTCGATTTCGATCCAGACCGACGAACCCCAATCTGTTCGGTAAGGAACGAATGCGGCCCAGGTGGATAAGGGATATTCTTCTGTGTAAGCATCGGGGTCGAACCGGTTGAAGTCGAAGAGACTGACGCCTCCAAGGGTGCGAACGTAGGGGTAGTGATCTTTACCCAGCCCCGTGCAATAACGTGCACCTTCCGGAATGTCTGGCTCGGGCAGGATCGCGTTACTGTTCAGAATGGACTTGAATCTATCCGGATGCGTGATGTGCCATAACCCACCGCAAAGCTCTGGCAAGATGAGGTTTGTTAATGCTGCCAACCTTGCAGCCGATTCAGCAAACTGTGCCTCTCGTTGGCGCGCCCACCTAATTTCGAAGTCATCTTCCATCGTTGCGTTCATCCTCACCGATATTCTTCTATTAAGTCGATCAGCCTTTGCTGCTTGGCGGTTCGCAGAGCTGCGATGCTGGCCAGAACTGAGCGATCTCACGCATGGTCAATTGAAATTGCTGTTCTCCAGTTTTGAGAAACAAATGCATATGGTCCAGGAAATCGTAGACGAGCACGTGCCAGCGCATCTCGCTAATATTCAGCGCTTCTTGAACAAGCATAGTGTGAATGAGAATTGAATTTGTAACAACAGTCGAGTTGGGAAGAGCAACCGTCCCCGGCGGTTTCGTCAATATCTCGTAATCGGCTTCGCCTTCATCGAACGTCGGATGGACCTGAGCTGAGGCGTAATCGTAAGCGCACGAGTAAAGAAAGCAGAGGTCCATTTGCTTTGCCACGTCTTTTGCTTTCGGACGCTGCCATCGGGATTTCCTGGGAGGGATTCGTTCATAACGTGCTTTGTCTCGTTGTTGTATATCCTTCAGGCTTTCCGGAAGTTTGCTCCTCATGTCTGGGTCTGCCAGGAGCTGCTGCCGGGCCTCGTACAATGCCGCAAATGAGAAATCGTCGAACTCAGAAAACCCGTCCGTCTTCCCTAGGTAATGGAGATGGAAAAGGCGGTCGATCAGTGACCGATGCAGAATCCATGCGTCATGCTCGCTTCCGGCCCGCCACACAGCGAAAATATTCTGCGTACAACTCATTCCTCTCGCGATGAATCTCCGCGCAACGGTCTCTCGAAGCCCCTGACCATGCTGGGCGAACGATAGGAGTACAACACCGCAATAAACGCGGAAGGTATCGATAGCTTGCTGGAGCGAATCTGGATCGGTGGGCGGCAACACGGCTGATTCGTGCATCACGGTCTCCTCCCGTAAGACTAACGCAAACCCGCTGGTCTCCCGCTCATTGCCCCCCCCCCCGCCCGCCATCTGTGGTCTCTTTGATTTTCAGGCGAAGTCTAGCTGTGTACGGCCGCAGATTTGCGTGGTCCTTGGGTTCGGGTGCCAGGCGAGGTATTGAACGTAGCATATTTGGCGATGAGGCCACGGTAGAAGTGCGGATGTTTCGGACAGTACGTCGATTGTTGTCGATGCGCAAGTATTGAGAACTTGAGCGCAGGTCTGCTGCGTCTGCAAGAATCCCAAGCACGCAGTTGTAGTGAACAGTCCAAACAAACCTCTACCTTTGCACGGCAAAGGTCTTGGCCTGAATTCCAAGCTTTGGTGCAATTGAGGGTGCTCAATAGGGTGCTGAGCAGATGCCGGATAATTGATCACGCTATGCCGTTTCAGGACTAATCTACCTTCGCGGCCCACCCCGTTCTCAATTCAGGGCACACCTTTCATTCTTGCTTTTAGAAATTGTCTAGTGGCTAACGGCGCACTATGACGATTCTCGCAGCTGAGAAATTGTCACGTCAATATCACGCTTCGCGTTAGGTGTGGCCACTACGTGAGCTAAGAGGCGGAAGTGAGTGCTGATGGGATCAAGAACAATGGCAAATTGCAAAATTGATGGACGAAAGTCTCTGTGCCGGTAGTCTCTGTGTCACCGAAGCAAGACTCATAGTCGCCTCCCCAGTCAGACTAGAAACGATTTCGAATTCTATACCCCAACGCTTGCTTGCTCACCCGAAACTTTTTCGCAAGCTCTTCTATAGGCCCCTCGTCGTCTATGTCGAAATTTTTTCCAGCCAACGCTTGCCCGATCAGGGTGCTAGGCATCAATAGTTCTGCTGCAAATTGATTAGCTTGAATTTCAAGCAGTTCTGTTCCCTTTGCCGATTTTGGATCACGCATTAGAACAGGGAAATTCTTATCGACGTGAACCTCGCCAGTGATCAATTGTCGATGGAGTTCGAGATGTCCCAATTCATGGGCAATTGTGTAGCGTTGGCGATTCGGGTGATGCAGCGAGTTGACGCCAATGATAGGCACTCCATCCTTTATGTAAATCATTCCCGACAGCTCCTCGTCGAATGGCGAGAACCGCACATGAGCGCCCAGTGCTTTGGCGATTTTCTCAACGGGCGTAGGCGCGGACTGAATTCCAAGGCGGGCGAGAAGTTGCTCTGCCCGGACGTATGGGTTATCGGCTCGTAGGTTAGGCACGGTTGTTCCTCCTCTCTTTGAGTTGAACGGTGTCTACTTGCTCAAACAAGCGGGTAATCTGTTCCTTCTGTTGCGCCTTTAGATCACCAGGTAACGGCAATTCAGTGGGCTCGGTTCGCAATTGATCGAATGAAGATGGTGGCAAGAGATCAAAAGGCGTCAACTGGAGTGCGGCTGCGAACTTGTAGAGCTGATGAACCAGGATGCTCTGTCGTCCAGTCTCGACATTGGCAAGCGACCCCCTCGAAATGCTCAGCAGACCGGCGAGCGTCTCCTGTTTCATGTTGAGTGTCTTGCGTCGGGACTTGATCACCGCGCCAATGTCCTTATAGATCGTGTCGACCATCGCTATTGGTACTTATACGAGTCAGCATGATAAATGTCAAGATTACACGCATTGTGCTTTATGCACGCATTTATTATGCGTGTATAAATTGACATTGGGAGATCCAAGCGGTAAGCTGATTTCAAATCTTCGCAGGTTGTTGGCTGCATATCTTTTTTATAAGGCGCGAGGGGGCTGTAGCCTGCGCGGGAAGGGAATCAATGGCAGACAAGATCAAGATCGACATCAGCGCGAGAACAATGGAGGGGTTGCCAGCAAGCGATCCCGACGTCACAATTACGATCAGCGAAGTTACTCCTCCCAACCAGGAAGTTGCCGTAGTAAGGCTGAAGGATTTCAACGGCAGTGAGACAATCGAGATCGATGCGCCAGACACTTTTCCAACGTGGCAGGTAGATGCGACATTTTCGCGGTTTGATGCAGGATCTGGATTCTTTTTCATGCCAAGAGGAAATCCGAACCCAGCTCATGATTTTCTTGTGTCGCGTCTTCCAAATAAATGGACCCCTGCGTTCACCAAGCTTGCCGAACTGCCTTCACCCCGGTTCGATCCCTTCAAGCAAGCCCTGAGTCAGAGCACGGACGTTGACCTGAAAACTGGACCGGCTGTTGGTGACCTGAACGCAAAGTACGACTCGCTCTCCGGAACTCCACAGATTCTTGCTAAAACCGCACTTTTGAATCTGTTCGCTGTCCTTTCTGACGAGGTGGATCCAGTCTCGGGAGCCCCGTGGTTTACTTTCGTGCGAAGATTCGTGCGCTTGGACCAGGAACGCTTCTTGGCCGAGATTGATCCAGCATTGTTCGAGAATGTTCAGACAATTGTTAACGAACTCTCCAGCACCTACAAGGCACAAGGGTTCTTCACCGAACCAGCAGCTGACCTGCCGCTCCACATTCCGAATATTCCAACGAAGTACCACAGTGACGCGAATCTCGTTCAAATCCTCACACTCAAGAAGGATTACGAACAGGGAAACGTCCAATTGACAGTTTCATTTCTGCGCGTCAATGGCGTTGCGGTTCATCTTCTTGACTGCGATATGGATGAACACCGCAATATCGTGCTTCACAGCTTTGACATCGTCAGCCATATGGTCACCGGAGGAACCAATCCAATCTCAATGCACGAATATGTCGTCAGAGATTCGGCACAAGCGGCTGCAAATGGAATCGCTCAAATTGATCTTGGGTACCAGCTTTCATGAACACTGTAATGAATATGTCGCATCAGAGCCGTCGTTGTACTAACGACCAAAGGTATTTGCGGGAGGACTCATATGCAGATTGATTTTCATCACACGGCTACTTACGTTGTGGCACGATTGGCCGGATTTGCGCACAACGAAGCGTCAACAATCGCCTATGCATCGCAGTATGTCGATGATTCGACGAACAAAGGTACAATCCTTTTTGATAATGGGAAAACTTATGAGCGAATCGCATCAGCACATAAGGTCTTTGACGTTGCTAACAACTGCGTAAACGTCGAAGACTATCAAGTGTGGGTTCCTTTTCATTTTCTTCCAGGCAACAACGGCGTGCTTGCGAATGCGTCGCATACCACACAGCTTTATCAACGCCTCTTGTGCACGCCAGACAGTCCCTTATCGCAGGATATGTGGGATGAGTGTCGAAAGAGGAAAGGGGATACGAATGGTCTCCACCGATTGGGAATTACGGCCCATGTGTACTGCGACACCTTTTCACATCAGATGTTTGCAGGCTTTCGGCATCATGTGAACCACGTTGCTCGCATCGAGCACATTTTGCCGGCAGACTCCGGCGTGATGGAGAGAATAAAGAGTTTGGTCGCCGATGAACTAGGGCTCGGCCATGGGGGCGCTCTGACAGATCCAGATCTGCCATACCTCGAGTGGAGATATACGAATGGGCTTCAACAAGATCGCACGGTTCCTAACCCGAACGCTTTTCTGTCCGCGTCGGAGCGTCTCTTTTCTCAGTTCATCTATTTCCTTGGTCGCGACGCGAACATTACAATCGCCACTTCGGACCTCGGAGTTATCCAGCATTTGATCCGTTCTAATTCAAGCGAGGATTCAACGGTTCGTCATCAATCCTGGCTGGAAACAATACGACGTGGTTCATTCTCGTTCGGCGGGCTCTCCGATGAAGAGTTCAGGAGTTTGACGTACATACCCTTTGGCGCCGGGTCATGGAAATCATCGGCATTAGGCACAACCGATGAGCGTGACACTTCTGGCCACATCTTCCAATACGAACCAACGTTTGAGGATAGCGATTGGAAGAAGTTTCACGATGCCCTCAAGGGTCATCAAGCTGAGGTTCTCAATGTAATCCTGCCTAAATATGAGCTGCCGAGTTCATATGAGAACGCTAAAGAGATGGGGCTGTAACTGAGGGGCGACGATGAGAGAGCCAAAAACACTATTGGCTAACATTTTGAAGCGAGATATCTACTTTATGACGCTCCGGTCCATTTGAGAGTCGATTGGCGGAGCAACGAGGAGTATGGCAGACTTCTTCCTAAATCACGCAGGCGATTTGGCAATGCGCCCGTTGGGAAGTCCAAATTCGGGCTTTCGTCCAGGGCAACTCGGTGCACTCCATTCAGTGGCTTCGCATTTCTCGGTCTACGACGATCCGGCGATTGTATCTCTGCCCACAGGATATGGAAAAACGGCCATCATTATGGCGCTTCCTTTCGTTCTCGGCGCGAAACGTGTAATAGTCGTTGAACCATCGGACGTGCTAAGACGCCAAACTGCTACGCACTTTGCTTCACTTTCAACACTCCGGAAACTCAACGTTGTGCAGGCTGAGATATCCAACCCGGTCGTCGTTGGTCAAAAAGGCCGACCAGCTTCAGTGGAAGAATGGGAAGAACTCGAACCAGCAGACGTAGTTGTGTCGACTCCAGCGAGTACATCTCCAATCAATAAACCCGCCAGTGCCGCGGACTTGTTTGACCTTGTGATCTTCGATGAGGCCCATCACGCTCCAGCTGATACATGGGCAGCCTACTTGGAGCACTATGTTGGCGCTCGCTTTGTCTTCCTCACCGCCACGCCATTTAGAAGAGACAAACGTACTATCCCAGGCCGATTGGCGTACTTTTATCCCGTCTCAAAAGCATCTCATGAAAACGCATTTGGAAAAGTTCGCTTTCGGGCAGCAGCCGTCCGTAACGATCTTAATGAAGATGAAATCGACAGGGCGATTGCCCGAACGGCTGTTCAACAACTTCGCGAGGACCGTCAATCCGGACTTGATCACAGACTGTTTGCGCGAGCGGCTTCGATCAAGTCGGCGAGAAGATTGGTCGACTTGTACATTGCGGAGGGCGCGAATGTTGCCGCGATAGATAGTGAAACCTCCAAGCGTCGCCAAGACCAAGTTGAAGAAGGACTCCTGGCAGGGCGACTTGACGGAATTGTCTGTGTTGATATGTTTGGCGAAGGATATGACTTTCCAAAGCTGAAGGTAGCAGCTCTTCATGCACCGCATAGGTCACTGGTACCGACATTGCAGTTCATTGGCCGCTTTGCCAGGACCACAGACATGGCAACTGGAGACGCAACCCTAATCGCCCCATTGAGTCGCCTACGCGAGGCGACTTCGAAACTCTTTGAGGAGGGCGTTGACATATCCACGATGATTGATGCTGCGGCTCAAGAACAACTCACTGATGGCACAGTTGACCGTGGAATTCTTGAAATCTTGAAAACTAAGGTTCAAGCCGAATCCGATTACGACGCAGTGTCGCCGCTTTCATTAGAACTTTATGCACATGCACGCATTTTCGAATGTTCTGCCGCACCGGACTTTAATCTTTTTGGCGCGATTATCGGACGAAACCTGAAATTGGCAAAACAATGGATGTCGCAAGACGGTCTGATCACACTTCTGTTGACCGTAGACAATGAACCGCCAAGCTGGGCGACATCCGATGTTCTCATAAACATTAGGCATGATGCTTTCCTTCTCGCTTACAACGCAACAACAAGGCTCTGCTTTATCGGCTCAACGCGTCGAACGGATCGACTGTATATCGATATGATGCAGGCTGTTTGCAGAGATCAACATCGTCCAATTAGTTACGAATCCACGAGGCGAGCAGTCGCGGGACTGAAAGATCTGAAGTTTTATAACTTAGGTTTGAAAAACACCGCGATCAACACACAAGCAGAGTCGTATCGTGTGCTTACGGGCCCTCGCGCCGAGCGCGCGGTAACTGCTGGTGATGCGCGTTCGTTTGTTCAGGGGCACTTTTTCGGCAGCGGCTCAAATGGCCAGGACCGAGAGACAATTGGTGCGAGCAGCAGCTCTCGCATCTGGAGTAATCAGCGTCTTGCTGTTTCTGAATATTTGGATTGGATTTCAAAGCTCAACGGTCGACTCAATAGTACTGTTGGTATCGCAGCTTCGCGTCTTGATCTTGTGCAGCACTCCCGTTCCCTTCATACGTTGCCGGCGCTAGTGATTGGCGGAGGGTGGAACAAAATTGCCTACCGATATGCTCCGCGCGTTAGATATCGACACATTGGTGATCCCGAGTGGAATTTTAAGCAGATTACAGACCTTGAGTTGTCTTCTTTCGAAGTGCGGGGACAGGAGCTTTGGTTTGGGATTGAAAACGAAGCCGATAGCTTGCCCTTTGTATTTTCGATTCAGGGGGGACAATTGTTTCGACCTCGTGATAATCACTGGGAATGTGAGGTTATGTCCAACCACGACGACTGGATCGATATGGCGAGTTGGCTCTCAATGCATCCGCCTGCCTTCTTTGGAGCCGACAAATCTTCGTTCCAAGGAATGAATTCCAATCCGCCGCCAACTACAGTTGCCATGCGACTTGCAGATACCGATGCGGAAGGAATCGATTGGACCGGGTGCGCAATCAGAATCGAATACGGAGCGGCAACTGCCGGTGCCCTTACTGTTCATCAGTTCCTAGAGCGAAAACTTCAGCAGCAAAACAACATTCTGGCCTTGATCTACGACCATCGAAGTGGAGAAGCGGCAGATTTCATCGCGGTAACGCGCGAAGCAGCAGAACGCGTTAGAATTTCGCTCTATCACTGTAAGGGCGCAGGGGGAGAACCCAGCGGAGGACGCGTCAATGATGTGTACGAGGTCACCTGCCAGATTCTTAAATCTGTAGCCTTTTGTGAAGCTGAAACGTTAGTCCGTCACATTGAACATCGCGTGAATCCCGGAAGGCACGCTTCACCGTCGATATTTCTCGTCGGCAATCTTGCGGATACTATTGCGCTCCTCCTGGGAACTCCTGCTGATCGTGTCGAGTTCGCTGTGTACGCTGTGCAGCCAGGAATCTCCAAAGCGCAAATCGATGACCATCTCAGTGACTTGATGGCGTTCAGTCTTGACTATGTCTTGCGTGGCGGCGCCGCTGTGGCATCTTGGATTATCAGTAACTGATTGCTCCTCCAATGGGATCTTGAAATTATTGCCAAATTCAGATCCAGATAGGTGCCACAGTGTCCCTGGTCCCTCACATGTGCCTGATCGTGAAGGTCGCTAGATTCGTGCCGTCTTTTGACCTACCCGCGACCTCTGCCTATGGAAGGCAGCGATTTGGGCCAAAAAAGCAGAGGTCTGTGAGGGTGCTGACGAGGGTGCTGAGAGTTTGCCAGTATCCGTCAGAGCAACCGCATCTGTTAAACAGTTCATGGTTGTGATGGACTGTAGCCATGAGTGGAGAGTCAGTAGGGGTAGTTCATCGTCGCGGTCGCGCGGAGATTGCGCGGGTTGCAGGTT
>Ga0302320_10007870_pt1 | contig 23367 bp, 19 predicted proteins | sample Bog_T0_3_FD_202130 | JGI IMG/M metagenome (GOLD analysis project Ga0302320, IMG submission 202130) | Peat permafrost microbial communities from Stordalen Mire near Abisko, Sweden - Bog_T0_3 | ecosystem: Environmental > Terrestrial > Soil > Wetlands > Peat | place: Sweden: Abisko, Stordalen Mire... | reverse complement strand
GGCCTAGAACAAGGACTCCTTGGAGCCGTCGCTGTAGTTGATCGTCGGGCCTGCCGTGCCCGAGGGCGTGATGGTGGCGGTGTTCGTGCCATCGTCGGTGACCGTGCCGCTCAGTGCGCCGCCGATGGGATCGGTGATGGTCACCTTGACGCCGCCATTGTTGGTGAGCGTGCCGGAATACCCGTTGACCGAGTCGTATTGCGCAGTCGCGTTCACTTCCCGGGTGCCGGTCGGCGTCGAGTATGTATAGGTTACGGTAAGCGAGTCGGGGGCTGCCGGGGTCGGGACAAGCTGGCTGGCATTGAGCGCCGCTGTGACCGCGAGCACCCGCCCTCCGCTCAACGAGAAGTCCCCGTCCACCTGAACGTCTGCCGTCACGAAATTGGTGCTCGAGACGGGCTTGGTCGCATCCCACGAAGACACCCCCATGGCCGAGAGCGACACACTGCCGCTGAACAGCGGGGAGAGCGCGCCGCCCGTGCCGACTGCAGCGATGCTGCCGGTGAGCGCGACCGAACTCGGCACCTCGTAGGTGCCGGACTTGTCGAGAGTGCCCGTCGCGATGGTGAGTTTTGCGGCGTAGGAGAAGGCGCTCGTGGTCACGTTCGGCAGATCCAGCGTGGCCGTGATGCCGTGCGGCGGAGGCGTGCCGGCCGCCGCGAATCCCTCGCCGAGCGCCCCGAAATCGTTCTGTAGGGTGATCTGGGTGTCGGAGCCGAGCGTTGCGTTCGTGAGCGAGATGCCGCCGCTGCCGTGGGTGAGCGAGCCGCTCGCCGCAATCGTCCCGGAACCCGCGGTGGCATTGATGTTCGACACCGCCACGGTGATATCCGCCGTGACTTGCCCGCCGCTCGCGGTCACATAATACGGTCCGCTGACCGTGCCGGTGGTGGTGCTTGCGGCGCCTGCGGCGACCTTGAAGGAGGCATCGAGCGGAGCGTAGGTGGCCGACGGCGTCAGTCCGGCGAGGATCGGATTGGTCCCCGGGGCATTGCTCGGCGTACCGGTGAGCGGTTGCGTCTTGACATCGTAATTGCCGGCGGAGGTTTGGGTCACGGTCATCAGGGTCGGATTACCGTATCCGCCATAGCGGCAAAGCGCGACGTTGGTGGGCGTCGACAGCACGACCGGATCATAGCCGCACTTGATGCTGTTCTTTTCGGAGCGGTAGCGTCGGTCGCTTTTCGCGAAGGTCGACACGGTACCGCTGGAGTCGACCTTGCGGATCTCGCCGTTGCCGTAGTCCGCGATGTAGAGCGTATCGGAGCCGGTGACGATGACATCCTGCGGCCCGGTGAAGGTGGCGACGCCTGGCGCGCCATCCGAATTGCCCGACACGGGAACGGGACCGGACGCGCCCGCCGTCGGGGCGGTGCCCGCAAACAGGTTGACGGTGCCGGCAGTGATCTCGCGAATCACATCATTGCCGGTATCCGCGACGAAGACGTTGCCACTGCCGTCGATCGCCACCTGAAAGGGCTTGTTGAACAGCGCCGTCGCGGCCGCGCCATTCGCGTAGCCCGGGGTCCCTTCGGTGTTCGTGGCGTTGCCCCCGCCGCCTCCCGCGACCGTGGTGACGGCATACGTGCCGGCCGCGATCTTGCGGATTGCGTGGTTGAACGTATCCGCGACGTAAATGTTGCCGGTGCCATCGACGGTGATGCCAAATGGCACATAGAACAATGCCGTGCCACCGGCGCCATCTTTGAATCCCAAGGTCCCGTTGCCGGTGGTGCTGTAAGTTCCGCCGCCGCCCGCGATCGTGGTCACGGTATGGCTCGGCAATGCGATCATGCGGATGGCCCCATTGAAGGCGTCGGCGACGTACAGATTTCCGGAGATCGGATCGAATACTATGCCCGACGGGCCGCTGAACAAGGCGCTCGCGCCGGGGCCGTTCTCGAATCCGAAACCGAAGGGGTAGCCGCCGCTCGGGGTGGGTCCGTTCCCGCCCCCGGCAATCGTGGTCACCGCTCCGCTCGAGCTGATCATTCGGATCGAATTGTTGTTGTAGTCGGCGACGTAAAGGTTGCCGGCGTTGTCGGCCGTGACGCTGCTCGGACCATCGAAGCGCGCGGCCGGCCCGGTCGCATTGGTGGTGCCGATCAGGTTGTCGGATCCGGCGAACGGGCTGATCACGCCGGTCGAGCTCACCTGCTCGATGGCATCAAAGCTGTAATCCGCGACGTACAAGGTGCCGTTGGGCGCCAGAGCCACGCCTTCCGGACCGTCGAGGTTCGCCGTTGAACCGACGCTGACCGCCGCGATACCGTTCGTGATCAGCGCCGAAGCGATTTCCATGGCGCTCACCGCCTGCACCGTGTGTCCGAACGCGGGTTCGATGTTGGCCCTCACATCGGCCGCGACCGCCGCCGCCTCCGGTGCGAGACCGAGATTTTCGGCCACGCCCGCCGGCGTCTGAGCGAGGATATTCGTGCGAATATCGGCGAAGAAGGCTTTCGTGTTGGCGAGCGGCGCGGCGTTTGCGTTGTAACCCGGCGGCGGCGCCTGCGTGGAGAGTTTGGCTTCAAAGGTCTTTTCGGCCTGCGTGATCACATCGAGGCCGAGGGTACTCGGCGCTTTTCCGCCATCCACGGTCACGGTCCCATTGCTGAGCTGCTGATAGGCGGCCCCAATGTAGTTGGCGGTGGGTGCCAACGTACCCTGGCCGCTCGAATTGACGGTCAGGAGTTTCCCCAGACCGCCGATCATGCACACGAGCCGCGCGCCATAGGTAGCGCCATTGCATGCGGCTCCGGAACTGTCGGTCGCGGTGCCTTCGTTGGCGGCCAGGGCGAAAGCGACCAGCAATTTGGACAATTCCTGCTGCGCGACCGGCGCGCTCTGGTAATTCTTGATATCGATCGGCTGCGTATCGAGCGCCGGAGCGCCATTGAGGAATGCTGTCGACACGGCGTTGTCCGCAACGTCGTTGTTGGCCGCGGTCAAGCCGCCGCTTGCCGCAAGCGCAATGTCGTATGCCATTTCGGTGAGGGGTGTGACCGCGATGGCCTCTTGATCCGTGACACTGTCGAGCAGTGCGTGGAGGACGAGTCCGCTCGGTGCCGGCACCGCCGTGGCGCTCAATTCATCGAGCATTTGCGAGCTCGAATCGACGGTGAGCGTCACCAGCACCGGACCTGAACTGGTGACCGGAGAGGAGAATGCGCCGGTGGTTGCGCTGGTGCGAACGCTCGCGAGCGAGGTCGTGCTCGCGGCGCCATTGGTCACCGCGTAGAAATTGACGATGGCGTTGAGGAGCAGTCCTTTGCCCGCGACTCCCGCGACGGTCGCCGTGGTGCCGGTCGGGGGCGGCGTCGTGGTGGAACCGCCGCCGCCGCTGTGGCCGCCGCCGCAAGCCCCCAGCGTGAACAACAGCAGCGCCGCGATGAGAAGCTCCCGCGCGCGTCGAGGGGTTTGCGTGGAAACACGAATCGCTGAGTTCATGAAAGCTCTCTTTGGCGCCGGTGTCCCGGCGCGAGTTGATTGCCCGCAGGCATAAACGTGGGACCGCATCCGCAGGAAAGGTGACCTTCTATTTCTTAGTGCCTATCAAATCCAATCTCGCGCGGCCGCGCATCACCCATTTGGGGTATTCGCCGGAGGCTATCCGGCGCTCACGCGGACCATCGACATGCGATGGGCCAGCGCCAGCAACTGACTTTGGGTACGCCGTCCGGTTTTCCTGAAAATGGTCTTGAGATGAGTGCGAGCCGTATGGATGCTGATGTGCAGGGCCGCGGCCGCCTCGTTGAGGTTCGCGCCGCGTACCAGCCGGTCAAGCAATGTGATCTCTGCCCGGGTGAGACTGAAAAGTTCGCCGAGGCTGCGCGCGGACCCGGCCTCGGCGTCGCAAGGCATGATCCACACGAATCCCGAGATCACGCTCTGCGTGGACGACGCCGCGCGCGGCACGCCGGAAAGTGGCACGGCCGTCGCGACGGCTTGGCGGCGCGTCGAACGTTCTGTGAGGAGCACCGTGGTACTCAACCCGGACCGCAAGCGAGCCAAGGCATCGGTGAACGCCTGCGGGGCGAGCACCGTTGACGATGCGCCGAGGATGCCGCCGCTGCCGGTGACCCAGCGCCTGGCACGGATCAGCGCTTCGCCAGGCCCGTTGACGACGCGAAGCTTGCTGCCCGTATCGACTCCAAACACCGGGATCTGCAGGGCATCCAAGACATCGCGACAGAGCGGCGCCGCGAGCCTGGCGGCCTCGATGTGCCACGTCGTCGGCGCCGCGATCAACAATTGCGGCGACAGCAGGTTCAACCATGCCGCGTCGACCCGAATGCGTCTTTCGTGGCCCGCGCGTACATGAACACCCAAGGTGGACATCCCTTTCCGGTCGCCGGCTGCGGGACCGACTGGCAGTCATTTTAGTGCTTTCCCGCAAAGATATTATCAAAGGCCAAAGCGACTGGACGTCAAGAAACGCGAAGAGAAGGACGCCAACGGCTGGAATTAGTCAAATCGGACCCACCGGCCGGCGGCCGGCTCTCGGCCGTGCTCCGTCTCAGTGCGTATACACTTCGGCCGTCACCTTCACGCCCAAAGATTGGATGTGAAGCATCTTGTAAGTGCGCGACTTGAAGTACCAACGTCCGCCGCTCTTCACGTAGGTATCGTCGTAGCGCCCGGCAATGCGTTGCTCTTCCCCGCCCTTCAATCGCGTCAGTTCCGACGTGTAGAAACGTCCGGTGCCCGCATCGCCGCTGACGATGATTTCGCCGGCCTTCGCGGTCATGAGCACCCACTCGTAAGCGGACATGGCTTGCACCCAAAGCGCCACAATTGCGGCACGCCCTTCGACCTTCGGCAAATTGGGCAGGTTGAGATTCCAAACCGCGTCCACCGCCCAATTTTCGCCCCAATCCTTTGCCGAATTTCTGGATACGGCGTCGCCGTAGCTGTCGATCAGTTCGCAAATAGCCATTCGATCTTCCAACGCGCCGATGAAACTCATTGCGTACTCCCCGGGGATGTATGTGCTCATTTTATCGTCTCGCCCTGATCGATCACTATATAGGTGCCGGTGATGCGCAGCGACTCGTCCGAGGCGAGGAACAGCACCAGAAGGGCCACGTCTTCGGGCTGACCCTGCCCTTTCTTCAACTGCTCGAGCCCGACATAGTCTGCCGGCAGCAACGCGAGCGCCTTCTCCGTCATGGGGGTGTCGTGCGCTCCCGGTACCAGCGCATTGCAGCGGATTCCATTCGCCTTCTCGATGCAATGCACCGCAATGCTGCGGGTCATCGACAAAATCGCCCCCTTGGCCGCCGAATAGGCGACGATGGAGCTCAAGCCTCGCAGCGCCGCGACCGAGGACATGTTGATGATCGATCCGCCGCCGCTCTTGGACATTGCCGGGATCGCGGTCTTGCAGCCGAGGAAAGTCCCTTCGCACATCACGGAATTGAGGAATCGGAAGTCCTCGAGCGAGCAGGACTCCACGTCACTGAATGTGACCAATCCGGCGTTGTTCACCAGCACATTCAGCTTGCCAAAATGACGCATCGTTTCACTGATCACGAACCGCCATTGATCCTCATCGCGAACATCGAGCTTGATGAAAAGTGATCCCGGAATGGAGGCGCTCGTGGCGCGGCCCAGCGTCTCGTTGACGTCGGTCAGCACCACCGTCGCGCCTTCCTTCGCCAACATCCGCGCATCCGAGGCGCCCAAACCTTGAGCCGCCCCGGTGACAATGGCCACCTTGCCCTGTACTCGTCCCATGATTGATTCCTGCCGATGAGTCGCCGAACTCACGCGCCCTCGACTTCGAGGTCCACCGGAATGTTGTTACGCGTGGCATGAGAGTACGGACAAATCTTCTCATGCGCTTCCTTCACAAGCTCCGCGAGCTCCGCCTGCGGCAGGCTCTTGTCCTTCACATGCAGCTTGACTGCAAGCCCGAACCCTCCGGCATCGCGCGGACCGATCGATACGCTGCAGGTGACGGTCGCACCCCTTGCGTTGCGCTTCTTTTGGCTCGCCACGTAATCCAGGGCTCCGCCAAAGCACGCGGCATAGCCGCACGCGAACAGGTGCTCCGGTGTGGTCGTGTTCGGCTTGCCGGGCCCGCCCATGGCCTTGGGCACGGAAAGATCCACCGATACGCTGTGATCCTCCGCTTCCGCATGTCCGTTCCGGCCTCCGGTGACCGAGGCCACGGCAGTGAAGAGGGGTTTGATGCTGTCCATCGACGACTCCTTTTACATGGGCGATTTTGGGGCGATGTCGACGATCATATCGCATGGCGTTCCAGCCGATGCCGGCGGCTCCGTTCGACCTCGGGGATGCAGGAATGCTAATCTCTGGCATGCCTGTACTCAGGGCCCTCATTGCGATTCTATCGAGCCTTGCCGCGGGCGCCGCGTTTGCCGGCGCACCCTCCGCACACGCGCTCGCCTTCACTCACGTGACCGTGATCGACGCGACCGGGGCGCCTCCCCTGCCCGACATGACCGTGGTGATCGAGGACAAGCGCATCGTGGCTCTCGGTAAGAGCAGCAATGTGAAGCCGCCCAGCGATGCTGAAATCATCGAGGCCCGGGGCAAGTACCTGATCCCCGGTCTTTGGGACATGCACGTGCACACGGTGTTCGGGGATTGGTTGCCGCGCAACGAGCAGGTCACATTGCCGCTGTTCGTGGCAAACGGAATCACGGGCGTGCGCGACATGGGCGGCGATCTGCCGGTGCTCAAGCAATGGCGGGCGCAGATCGAGGCGGGGCAATTGCTGGGGCCGCGAATGGTCATTGCCGGCCCCATGCTCGATGGACCCGTGCCGCGCTTTCCGAGTTCCGCGCCGGTGGCCAACGCGGCCGACGGGAGGAAGGTCGTCGATGATCTGAAGGCTCAAGGCGTCGACTTCATCAAAATCCAGTCATTGATTCCCCGGGACGGATATTTTGCAGCCGCCGACGAGGCCAATAAGCTCGGCCTGACGTTCGTCGGGCACGTGCCGGATGCGGTGCGCGCCTCAGAAGCCTCGAACGACGGACAGAAGAGCATTGAGCATTTCACCGGGATATTCGAAGGCTGCTCCACCATCGAGGATCAGCTCATCAAAGGCCCCAAGAGCTTGGGCGTCAACGTGAAAACGTACGATCCTGCCCGCGCCCGCGAGTTGATCGGGTTGATGGCCAAGAATCACACCTGGCAGGTTCCGACGCTCGTTTGGGAGCGGGGTCAATGGCTCATCGACGACATCGATTTGAGCCATGACCCGTTGATAAAGTACGCACCGGCGGCTTGGAAAGACAAGACCTGGCCCATGTTCGTGCGCGAGATCATGCAGAGCATGGACACCGATCCATTGCCGGTCCGCAAGCATTTTGTCCAGATGGAATTGGATATGGCGCTGGCCATGTTCAAAGCCGGCGTACCCTTCATGGCCGGCACCGACACGGCCGCCGGCGTGCACATCTTTCCGGGTTTCAGCCTGCATGATGAGCTCGGGTTGTTCGTCCGCGCGGGGCTCACGCCCATGCAGGCCCTGCAGACCGCAACGCGCAATCCCGCGCAATTCATGAATCGTCTCGCCGATCTGGGGACCGTTGAGCAGGGCAAGCTGGCCGACCTCGTGCTCCTCGACGCGAGTCCGCTCGATGACATCGCCAATACGCGCCGCATTCGCGCGGTCGTGCTCGCCGGAAAATATTTCGGGCGTCCCGATCTCGACCGCATGCTGAAGAATGTGCAGGAGGCCGCATCACGATGACCAGGCGGTGTCGGATGCGTGGGCTCATTGCGATGACCACCGCGGCGTTGGCGGCTCTCGGTTTGTATGCGGCCTCGAGTGCCGCGCGGCCGGTGACGGTGAGTGATCTTTTGTCGGCCTCCAAACCGGAAGATTGGCGCTCGCCCGATCCGGACAATACGCTGTATCTGCAATTGCACGGCGGACGAGTCGTGATCGAACTCGCCCCGGGGGTGGCACCGAAGCATGTCTCGAACATCAAGGCGCTGGCGCGCGCTCACTACTATGACGGATTGGCGATCGTGCGCGTTCAGGACAACTACGTCATTCAGTGGAACGATCCCGAACATCGTCGCGCGATTCCAGCCGGCATCCGCCCGGTGTCGCCCGAATTCACCGCGGTCGCGGGTGCCTACCGGCGATTCGAGCCCTTGCCGGACCGCGACGCGTACGCACCGGAAGTCGGATTTCTGGACGGCTTTCCGGCCGCCCGAGATCGTCGCTCCCACACCGTCTGGCTGGCGCATTGCTACGGCATGGTCGGCGTCGGGCGGGACGATCCGCCGGAGAGCGACGGCACCGAGATGTATGCGGTGATCGGCCACGCACCGCGGCAGATCGACCGCAATGTGGCGTTGGTCGGGAGGGTTCTCAAGGGCATGGAGCTGATCTCCACCTTGCCGCGCGGGAGCGGCGAGATGGGGTTCTACGTGGCGCCGGAGTCTCCGGTTCCCATCGTCTCGGTGCGCATCGCCTCGGACGTGCCCGCGGCCGAGCGCACCCCCATCGAGGTGCTGCGCACCGAGAGCGCCGCCTTCCGATCGATTCTTGATCAGCGGCGCAATCGGCGCGAGGATTGGTTCAAGTTCAATCCCGCGCACATCGATCTGTGCAACGTACCGCTGCCGACCAGAATCGTCCCCGCGGACAGCCGCTGACCAGCCCCTGTCAGCGCCCGAATCGATAGTTGAGGTCGATGCCCGTGGTTCGCGGCTGGCTCACCGCCACCCGGTTGAAGGTTGGGAGGTTCTCCGCGGCCTGCGTGATGTTGTTGAGGAGCGCACGCTTGTCGGCGACATTGCTCACGTACAGGACCGCGGACCAGCGCTCGCCCGCGAATCCTCCCCGGATATTGGTGAGCTCGTACGACGGCAGCGTGTTGGTGGCGAACGTCTCATCCGTGCGGCTGCCGACGTAGCTCGATTCGGCGCGCGCCGTCAGGGCAAGACCGTCCGTCAGGTCGTGACGGTAGGCGAGCGCCACGGAGGCGCTCACTTTCGGCACCTGCTGGATCGCCGTGCCCGGATTGAAGCCCGCATCGATGAGGGTCGAGCTCACCAGCGCGGCATGCGAATAAGTGACATTGGCGGAGGCCTCGAGATCGTGCACCACTATTGCGCGTTCTTCGATCTCACTGCCGTAGACGTGCGCATCGCCGACGTTCGCCGTATACACGTAGCCGCACGAGGAGAGCGCATTGACCTGCTGCACACCCACCCAGCTCTCGAAGTAGCCCGAAGCGTTGACGCTGAAGCGATTGTCGGATGAGCGCCACTTCTCGCCGAGTTCGTAGCTCCAGACGGTGTCGGAGCTGAAGGAGATCGGTCCGTTGACGAACCCCTTGGAGCCATACTCGACCTGCAATTGCGGCTCGCAGGTGAGCGGTCCCGAGGTCGGTACCGGCCCGGTGCCGCCGCCGGGACGAAAGCCCTTTGCCGCGGTCGCGTACACGAGCAGGTCCTTGTCGAACTGATAAGAGAGCGACACCTTGGGCGTAACGCCCTGGTCTTTTTCCGAGGTGCGCGTGACGACTGTCGCCGTAAGCGCGCCGTATTGATCGAGTCCGACGGGCGCGCTGTAATGGTAATGGCGCGCGCCCAAGGTGATGGCGAAGGGATCGGTGACATTGTAGGTCAGCTCGCCGAACTCGGATTGCTGCAAAATCTTGAACGGGCTGTAATAGCTGAAGAGATTGTTCGAGCCGAACACGCCGGCGCCCGTCTGCGACGGGAAGATGATGTCCCAGCCTGATTGGAAATCCGAATAGAAATAGCCGGCCAGCCACTTCAGGTGCGTGTCGCCGACCGAGGCAATACGCAGCTCTTCGGTCGTCTGATGCGACTGGTTGTCCTCATCCGCGTACGCCGCGCCGATGCCGCCGTTGCCGGGGCCGTAGCTCGTGACGTACGCGCTGAGGCCGGTGGTCCACGACTCGGAGGCGTCTTCCAGTACCGACGGCAGCTTGCCGTCGCGCCCCATCGCATACAGGATGCGCGACACCGCGGCCTGCGCAACCATGGCGTTGGCAATTCCGGAGGCCAGGACGTTGACGCCGAGCGTCACGGTACGCAGACCCGCGCCGCCCGCGCGTTCGGCGATCTCGTAGAACGCCGTTTCCGGCGACGAGAAGTGCATCCCCTGAGCCAGATCCGTCGCGATCCAGGTTTGCAGGACGAACAATGCTCCCACCGCAACGAGAGACGCGACGGTCGCGCGGGCCACCGCAGCCCCTCCTCCCCGGCTTTCCTCCGCGAGCGTCGACACGCCGTCGAAGCCGAGAAAGGACAGCACCGCGATGGATGCCGCACCCGCAATCGTCGCCATCGAGAACACCGCCGGGTCGTACAGCGGCTTGAGCGTCAACGCGCCCGCGCCCTGCCCGTGATGGAGCGCGACGAGCCCCATGATCACGAACAGCATCAACGCCAAGATCTCGAGCAGCAGTAGGTACAGATTGACGCGCGCCGCGAGGCGGATACCGAGCAGGTTCACGGCCGCATTGAAGGTCACGAATCCGAGAAGCCAGACGACGCCCGGCACGCCCGGCGCGAGCGGCCGCAGCGCGACCGCGCTGAAAATGTAGAGCAATGCCGGCACGAGGATGTAGTCGAGCAGGATCAACCAGCCCGCGAAGAATCCCGCCGTTGCGTGCAGCCCGCGCCCGACGTACGAATAGACGGAGCCCGCCATGGGGAAGGCGCGGGCCATGGACGCGTAGCTCATGGCGGTGAAGAACATGCCCACGAGACCGACGAGGTAGGCGAGCGGCACCATCCCGTTGGCGTCCTTCCAGACGAAGCCGAACACCCCGAACGGCGAGATCGGCACCATGAACACCATGCCATAGACGATGAGATCCCAGATCGAGAGCGTGCGCTGCAATTCCTGCCGGTAGCCGAAGCCTTCGAGACTCGTCACGGGATCGCGCTCATGCGCCTAAAAATGCCACAACTCCTCGAAGAGCGCGACTAGCGCGGCAGCCGTGTGTCCGTCGCGATCCAATTGGTTTCCCAGGTGCGTCCGCCGTCGCCGGAAAACGCCTGCTCGAATCGCCAGGAACGTGTGGTGACGCTCGATACGATGAAGCGCACCAGGATCGCGCGGCCGTTGAAGGTATCCTGCCCGTAGAACTGTCCACGACCGTCTTGAAAGTCGCCGATCATCGGCGAGGTGAGATGACCATCCGTGACGTTCGCGAAATTCAACGTCCATTGCCGTGCCTCGGGCTCGTAAAGGCGCAAAGACAGGCCTTCGATCCGTCCCGAGGCACCGGTCACCTCCAGTTCCACCACATTGGCGCGGCCGCCGAGCAAGCTCCTGACCCGGCTCGTCCCGTTGTACTCGACCCACTCGCTGGAGCCGGACAAGGGGTGCTTCAGGCGCTCCAAGTGAGTCGTCCATTCCCCGATATCAAAGTCGAAATCGCCGCTGCCGTCGCGTCCGGCCATCGGCCCGTCCGGCGCAGGCGACGCCGCTCTGGGCGAGCTCAACAGGACTATTCCCGCGAGCGTGCGCAAAATGACCGCGGTCGATTGTATTCGAGCCCGTCCCGATCGCAGCTGAGACATGCGTTTCATCTCCTTCAATGCTTAATCTTGCACTCGTCCGTCGGGTCCACTCTCGCTACGATGCGCGGAAGGTGAATCGTTCGATGTGCGCGCGGACCTTTTGCCGGTACCGTTCGCTGCTCGACACGACGGCGCCGCCCGCAAGCATGAATACGAAATCGCCGCGCGCAGTGCGCGTCACCTGTTTCACGTGATTGATGTTCAAAATGCACGAGCGGCTGATCTGCAGCATGGGTTGCGATCGCATGGCTTCTTCGGCGTGCGCGAGCGTGCTGCGGGTGTGAAACGACTCTTTGCCGACGGTGAGCACCACATAGTTGCGGTCGGCGGTGACCACCTCGATCTGTGCGACATCGAGCATCTGCATTTTGCCTCCGCCTTCGGCCAGGAGGCGCGGCCGCGTTTCAACCCCGGGCCGCACCGTGCGCTGCAGCTGCGCGAGCGTCGCCAGCGCGATCTGGAGGGTTGCCGAATTGCGCACTGCCAGACGTTCGCGTACCCGCGAAAGCATGATTTGAAAGCGTTCCCGGTCGAAGGGTTTGAGCAGGTAGTCCGCCGCATTCACGTCGAATGCCTCCAGCGCATAGCGGTCGAAGGCCGTGACGAATACGATCAGCGGACTCGCGGCGGGATCGAGCGACTGCGCGAGCTGCATTCCGGACATCTTCCCCATCTTGACATCGAGAAACATCAGATCGGGCGTCTGTTGCCGGATTGCCGAGAGCGCGCTTTCCGCGTCCGCAAACTCGCCCACGACCTCGATGTCCTGCTCGTGCGCGCAGCGCTCGCGAAGGTCGCGCCGCGCCACGGATTCGTCGTCCACGACGATGGCTTTCATATCGGCGCTATCGTCCGCGACGGCGGCGGCTGCCACTCGCGCAGCACGGGCAGGCGGATCTCCGATACCCAGTCCTGCCCTTCGGGTCCGGAGCGCAGACTCGCCCGGGTTCCGAATTGCACGGTGAGGCGTTCACGCACGTTGCGCAGCCCGATGCCCTGGCCCGGACTGTCCGAGCCATCCGCCCTTCCGGTGGAGTTGACCACCCGCAGCCGCAATTCGTCGGCCGTCAGGTCGACCTCCAGGTCGATGCGCACCGGGCCGCTATGATTGTCGAGGCCGTGGACGACCGCGTTCTCGACCAGCGGCTGCAGGATGAGACTCGGAACCCAGACGGCCGGCAGAGCAGCGGCGTCCGGCAAGTGCACGGTCATGCGATCGGCGAAGCGCGTGAGTTGCAGGCCGAAATACAGCTTCACGAAATGCATCTCGTCGCTCAGCAGCGAAAAATCCAGCTCGCCGGCTCTCAGCAGACGCCTGAGCAGCTCCGCGAGGGACACCACCGAGGAGCGCGCGACTTCCGGATCCCAGGCGATTTGTGCTTGGATATTGTGCAGCAGATTGAATAAGGTGTGCGGCGAGAGCTGCGTTCTCAGGGCCGTCAACCGCGCACCCGCCCAGTCGCTTTTGAGCTCGGCGTTGCGCAGCTGAAGACCGTGAATCCGCCGGAAGAGCGCGGCCCCCGATACGAGGGCGAGCCCGAAACCGTAGGTTGGAATCGCTGCGACGGTGCTTGCAAACCATATTGCCAGGTCGCCGCGCGTCGGACTTCCCGGCGGCCAGGCCTCAGATCCCCAATACAGGACATTCGTAGCTTGCATCATCCAGAACGGAAGCGCAGCGAACGCGAGGGCGAGGGCGAGCTGCGCCGGCAGGCGCTTGAGCAAGGGCGTCCAACCCATGCGGCAAGACGCCCAATAACAACCGGCCAGCAGCGGAAACATGAATGCGTGCTGCAGCAGCCGCGACTTCCAGGTGGCAAAAACCATGGAGCTCGTGAACTGAGCGACATCGATGCGCATTCCCTCGGCGTACAGGATGTCGGAGACGGTCACATACAGCCAAAAGATGCCGGTCAGCAAAATCACCGCTTTCGCCGACAACCCTCCAATCGACCCGCTCGGTGCGGCCGCATCGTCGCCATTGATGGTTGAAGTCTTGTCGTGCAGCGTCCCACTCCCGATTGATCTGGAGATCTTATCGGACTGAAGTTCACGCTCATAGCGCAGGTCGGAGACAGGGACGAGACGGTCGATATCAGGGACGACCGCGGCGCCGGCGAACAAAAACGCAACATATTATGGAGACGGCGAGTCGACGTCGCGCCGACCGACCTGCCCCTCTCCGGCGCTCAGGGAATCACTACCGCCTGGGCCGCGGTGACATACGCGTCGACGTCGGCCTGGAGCATCAGCCGCCGATCCCGCAAATGGTTCGCGGCTGCGGCAATTTTATTCACGTAATCCGCGCTGTCGGCGTAGCGCTCTGCAACGGAGCGTCGAGGATCGCCGGCATTCGGTCCGCCGGGCTGCCTCGATGCCGCCGTCGGAGCGAACGGAATTCGTTGGCCGGTCGCATCGCAGCCGTCGACGATCGGCACGGGCTGCCCCGCTTGTGCCGCGCGCAGCCCCCAGCCGGTGTACGTTGCGAGCGGCACCGAGACATCGGGCAGTCGTACGCCGGCGATGTCGTTGCCATCGGCATCGGTCTTCGGCAAGTAGACTTTGTAGGGCGTGCCGAGAAGCTCCGGCGGCAACACCGAGAGTTTTCCCTCATCGAATCGCGGACCGAAGGACCACAGGTCGCCCGTATGATGTATGCCGTTGTATTCGACGCCGGGAATCACCGGGAATCCGAGTTCGGACTGCGGAAGTGCCGGCACGAGCGTGCCGTCGGCAATACGCGGCACCGCGTTGGCGGGCGGGGGCGTGTCGCGCGAGGCCCACTCGTCGAGATCGAGCAGCAGCGCCCGAAGAACGACGTTACCCACCATCGGATTGGAAGGCTGTTGGCAAATTCCCGCCGACGTGGTTGCGTCGAGGCGAACCGAGACCGAGCCGGCGCCGTGCTGAAGGCTGGAGAGAAGGTAGTAGCGCACCTGCGGGGTTCGTTCAAGATCCAGATCATGTCCCTGCCCATCGGTCGTCAGCATCGAACCGGCCTTCGCCCAATACTCGTTCTCGGAATTGACCTCGAAGATCCGCGGGCAGGTCGAGGTGCGCTCACAGGCATCGAGCCGGCCGCCGGTCTTTCCGGTCGCCGGATCATATAGAAACTGGTTCGCGAACGGGAATTGGAATTCGGGCGTCCAACGGGCGATGTGCTGGCGATGCGTCCGCGTCGGCTGCGCGAAACGATAATTCATGAAGATGCCGTCGCCGCCGCCGAGCCAGTTGAGCATCCCGTCGAACACTCGCGCGTGATGCTCGGGGCCGCGTGACCGGGGAATTTCGGCTTCGTTGAAGCCCCACAGAATGAAGTCGTGGGTGGTTCGGCAGGGCTGCGACAAACAGAAGCTGTAGATTTTCTGCACGTCCCCCGCCAGCGGATTGGGCGTGCCGTTCTCATCCGTCTTCGCATCGCGCAGGAAGGTTGCAAAGTCGCGCACCGAGGCCAGGCCGATTCCGACCACCCGCGGATTTTGCGCAATGTAGGTGAATTCATAGAGTGCGGTCGGCGAATAGGTGCCGGGGGTACCGAACGCCACCGGCGAGCCGTTGAGCGTGAGCTGCACATGCTGGTTGTCGATGTACTGCCAGTCCAGGCCGGGAAGCGCCGGGGAGGGGATTGCAATCGGCGCATCGCCATAGTTCTCGCGCACGCTCAGCGATGCGCGCGTCGGATCGGCGCTCGCCGCCGGATAGGTGAGCGGAAGGCTTGCCGGCGTCGAGGTGAAATCGACGACCAGCTCCTCGGTCGCGGGACCCGTGATCGGCGAGCCATCGCGGTGCGATGCGATGGGAAGCGTGATGCCGAACAGCGCGCCGCCCTGCGGCGCGGTGAGATCCCACCCCGCTTCAACGATGGTGTATCCCTCATTCATCAGAAATCCGTTGCCCGCATCTCCGGCGCTGAGCGTGGTGTTGCCGACCGCGCTATCATTGAGCGTGCTGAGCACGAGCGTCCCGCCGCGATTCGGCAATTCGAACAGGATGCGATGGTTCCCCTTCGAGAGATTTGTCGGTTGAAGGATCTGGAAGTCCGCGGTGTAAGTCACCAGACCGTGGCTGTCCCGCGGTGCCTTGTCGATGTCGACGATCACCCGGTTGCGCGGATCGGCCGGATCCAGCTTGCCGGTGAAAGTGCCGTTGATGCGGGTGTAGGTCCCGACAGCGCCGAAACTCTGGCCCGCATACGTCGGCGATTCCACGCTGTTGATGGTGATTTCGGCGACATGAGCCTGAGCGAACGGCGCCATGGAGAACAAACTTGCAGAGCACACGAGGGCGCCTGCGAGCCTGGAAGTGCAATACGCGGTGATTCTGTGCTGCATGAGTCTCCCTCCGTGCAATTGGAGCCAGCCGCGGGAACTGTAGAATTCGCGGCGATATCATATCCAATAAACGGATTTCAGCCGCAAAACGTGACAAGGGACCGATCGTGAACCACCTGGGCACCGCTCAGGTGCCCGGCGAGCGCCTGCTGGACCGAGCCCTCGATCTGCCAGAAGCCGATCGCACAGTCGCTCCAACCGTCGACCCAGTATTGTTCGTAATGGACGATGATGCTCTCGCCGTGCCTGCGCAGTATCAGCTCCACATGAGCTTCGCCGGATAGTGCCGAGACATAGGTGAATTCGCCCACCGCGGCGGTGCCGCACGAGCGGACGTTCTGCCATATGACGCACGCGTCGCGCGTCGGCCGAGGCGAGGCAAGGGACGGCGGCACATGCGCCGCATCTCGCATGCATTGCAAGAGCGGAACCCGGCCGTGCACCGCGATCTCGCATTGCACCTCGTTCGTTCCAAGAGGCCTGGCCGGCGAATCCGCCGCCGACCGGCGACTCGAGGGGTGGGTTCTTCGCACTCGCCCCGTAACGATTTGACTCAAGGCAATTTCGGACGGCTGCTCATCCCAGCCGTTCTGTTCTGAATAGGGCGGACACCATAACAAATGCAACGTGTCGTCCGTGGGCACTTCGTATTCGGGAACCCAGACCGTGCGCGTTTCATCGGGCTGCGGCAGCATCTCGGCGAGGCGCACGGACGGTGGGGCAGGTTCCTTGTGCCACACCGCCGATGCTAAAACCCGCAAGCGCTTCTACCGCACGCGATAGGCGACGGTTCCGTTGTCTGTGTTGACGACTTTGTCCGCGCCTTCCATGCGAAATGAAATGGTTTGAACGCCGCCCGAGGGCATGGTCGAGCAAAAGCTCATGTCGCCCCCGGGACACATCTTCGTCTCTTGCACGTTCCACTCGACCGTATGATCGCTCGTCATTCGGTACTGACCCCGGGAATAGATGATGCCGCTGCCCGTTCCGGATTCACGGCTCGGGGGTACTGCCAGAGACTGCACGAATGTGTTGTTGGGGTAGTAGGTCACATCGAACGCAATGTTGTAGTTATCGGCGCTGCGCATGACGCCCCGCCACTCGCCGATGAGAGGATTCGCCTGCTGCGCGCCGGCCGCTCCGGCAAGCGCGCAGCAACCCCACAGCAATGTCTTCTTCAGGCGGCTGACCATTCTTGAATGCTCCTTTATTTGGATGTCAACGAACCAGGCCCGATTTGCCCGCCGGAGGGGCAGGTGTTGCTGAAGTGGTCCGCATAGCTGTGACCACAGTTCTCGCAGATGCCACCGGCGCCCTCGAAGACGCAGCACTTGCATCTGTAGCAGCTGCCGCGAAAAGACGCGGCGCGAGCCGGCGCAACACGTCCGATCGCCGCCACGGCAAGACCCGCCGCCAAGCAGAAAACCGTTCTGCGTCGCTCGTTTTCCACCGGAAGCGGGTCCCGGCTCTCCCTACCGATCCTTGTCGCAGGTTTGACCCGTGTGGTCGCTGTATTGGTGGCCGCAATTGCTGCAGTTGTTTTGGTTGCCCTCGAATCCGCAGCAATTGCACTTGTAGCATTTGCCGTAGGCCGCATGCGCGCGTTGCGGTCCCAGGAAGCCTATCGCTGCAAGACCCACGCCCATCGCGAGGTAGGTAAACGCGCTGCGGCGTGCGATGTCGGGGGCTCCCTCCGCCGATTGCGCCGGGTCGTCGTTGACCTGAGTCTGGCCGTCATTGCTCTGCAAGTCGCTCATCGTTGCACCCCTTGATTATGAATGAAGTTTTGCCCTGTTCTCACAGCGTGGCTGTACTCCAATATTAAGGCGTAAACGCCCCGCTTTTCGTATCAGCTCGGCGGCGACCTCATAACACCTTGATTTTTAATGTTTATCAGGCCGAGCCTTGATTTGATAGCCTCGCGTGACCGATCCAGGATACGCCGCGCGGCCGCCTCCTCGGGGACGGCACGCGACAGAGCGACGGCCCCGACCATTTCGGCGACCATCGAATCCGCCAGACGATCGGGCGCGGGCCGGCCCAATTTCTCGAGCAGCCCCGCGATGGCGCGCGTCAACCTTCCCAGGCCGGCGGCAAACTGCTCACGGGCGGCGCCGGGCATGCGCGCCAAGTCCCCCGACAATGAGGGTAGCGGGCATCCGTGTTCGGGATCGTCTCGATGCCGTGCAGAGACATACATGTCGATGTAGTTGACCAGCGCCTGCTTCGGATCCGGATTGGCGGTGCGATCCAGGAACAACTGATAGCTGTCCTCGAACATGAGTGCAATGGCCTGTGCCACCAGATCGTCTTTCGACTTGAAGTGCGCGTAAAAGCCGCCATGGGTCAAACCCGCTTTCCCCATCAGCGTTGAGACGCCGATCCCCTCGGGGCCGACGGCGCGGATGGCGGCCGCGGCCTCGTGCAGCACCCGTCTTCGAGTCTGCGCTTTTTTGTCATCGCTTCGAGACATGAGTCGAACTCCCTGAAAGGCTCCAGGCCGCCCCGCCGAGCGCTCGATAGCACGCGACCGCTGCGCGCGCCTGGTCCGATTTGACGACAGCGAGCCGATCCGATGCACCGAGCAGTTCCCGATCCGCGTCCAACACGTCGATGAGGCTGAGCACGCCGTTCTCATACGCCAGCCGCGTTTGATTGCGCGCCTGGGTCAATTCCGCGATCTGCCGATCGAGCGCATGCGCTTCCGTATCGCTGTTCACGATCCTCGAGAGCGCATTCTCGACATCCTCGGTCGCCCGCATGACGGTCTCGCGGTACTCCGCCAGCGACTGCGCTTCGCGGCCTCTCGCGAATGCAACCTGCGCGTCAACGCGGCCGAAGTCAAACAGCCTCCAGCGAAGTCCGGCGATCCCTTCCGCCTGCCCCGCGCCGCTCGTCAACAGCGACCCTGTCTGCAAGCTTGCAAAACCCAGCAATCCGCTCAACGACACCCGCGGATAGTACTCGGACAGTGCGGCGCCGATACGTGCATTGTCGGCGATCAGCCGATGTTCCGCTGCGACGATGTCCGGGCGGCCGCGAAGCAGGTCCGCCGGCGTGCTGCTCCCATCCGGAGCCGGCGCGAGCGGCTGAACCCGCGGCGCGGATAACTCGGCGCGATAACTGCCGGCTTGCGAGCCCATCAACACGTCCAGCCTATTCAGCTCGGCATCGATTTGGCCCTGCAGCGGCGGCACGCTTGCGCGGACCCGCTCGAGTTCTCCGGCAACGCGATGCAGTTCGCGCTCCGACGAAACGCCGCGCGCTGCGCGGCGGCTCACCAGATCCACGAGGTGCGTCTCGAGCACCTCCTGCGATCGCGCGATCGCGAGGCGCGCCTGCAGACCGCGCAGCGCAAGATAGCCATCCGCGGCCTCCGCCGCCACGGTGATGCGAATCGCCGCCTCGGTTGCCTGTGCGGCTTGGGCGTCGGCCCGGGCAGCCTCGCGGCCGCGCCGCAGACCGCCGAACGCATCGATCTCCCAGGAGGCCTCTGCGCCCACGGCGTACACATCGTAATCGCGGGCGGCGCCGACCGTTCGGGCGATGGCGCCGATCGGAGAATCGAGGGACTGATGCACCGAATCCGCGGAGGCGCCGGCATCGGCCCTCGGCAACAGCGCAGCCCCGGCAAACTTTGCGGCGGCCCTCGCCTGATCGACGCGCGCCCCTGCCTTCACGATATCGAGATTCTGCTCGAGCGCCCGTTCGACGACACGGCTGAGTTCCGGGTCATGAAATCCGCGCCACCAGTCGGCATCGGCGGCCCGCAGCGCCGTGGAAATCGAGCCGCCGCCGATATAGGCCGGAGTCAGTTGGATATCGGGCTTTCGATAATTCGGCCCGACGGTACAGGCGCTGAACAGCAACACAGACAGTATGGGAACGCGAAGCGCAGTGAATTTCATGACAAGGTCCTCAATGGCTCTCGGCGGCGGACGGGCGCACGCCGCCAATGCAAAATGGAACCATGATGAGCGCCGCCGCAAAAATGCATGCCATGAGCCGGAACACGTCGTCGAAGGCCACTGCAAGAGACTGCTGCCCCACGATGCGCGCGAACAGCTTCTCGGCGAGCGCATGCGCCTGCGAGGGATCCGCGGTTGCTGCGCTCAGTCGATCGGTCAGCTCGCTCAACGCCTGCGTCGCCCGTTGCGCGTGTTGACCCAACTCCTCGCTGAATCGGGCCGCCTGAAGACGGGTGTTGTCCTGCAGCCACGTGTTGACCGAGGCGATGCCGATGGCGCCGCCCAGATTTCGCATCAGATTGAAGAGCCCGGACGCATATCTGAGCTCCGGCCCTTGAAACGCGGAAAGCGCCATTCCCACGGTTGGCACGATACAGAGCATCACGGAAAATCCACGCAGGGCTTGCGGCCACAGAAGCTCAGCCGGTCCCCATTGATCGCTCATGTGCGACATCAGCCAGAGACTGAATGCAAACGAGCACAGCCCGACCGTGATGACCATGCGCCGATCAATCGTCTCCGACAGGCGGGCGGCGATGACCGTGCTCAGGATCTGAAATACGCCGACCACGAAGACGGTGGTGCCGATCTGCAGGCTGTCATAACCGCGTACTCGCCCGAGATATACCGGGATCAAGTAGGTGGATGAGTAGATGCCGAAGCCGATCACGAGATTGAAGAGGCACGCAATTGCGAATGTCGGTTTGCGGAATGGCGAGAGTTTTACGACGGGCATGTCCGAGAAGCATGACCTTTCGATAAACAAGGCAAATGCCACCAGGGCCACCCATCCGACGGCATCAATGAGCGGATCGCCGAACCAGTCCCGCCGGGGTCCTTCCTCGAGGATGTATTCGAGTCCCGCCAGAAACACCGCCATCGACGCAAGATGGCTCCAGTCGATCTTCCGCAGCATGGAGAGGTTCGGCCGATCGACGCGGACGAATATGACCGCGAGTCCGGTGACCACCAGGCCGGGCACGATGTTGATGAAAAAGATCCACCGCCAGTCGATGGTCTGCGTGATGAAGCCGCCCACGGTCGGGCCCAAGGTCGGAGCCAGCACGGAGACCATGCCGAGAATGGCGGGAATCATCGCCCGTTGTTTGCCCGAGAAGAGCGTGAAGCCCACGGCAAATACCGTGGGCACCATGGCGCCGCCGGTGAACCCCTGCAGCACGCGGAAGGCCACCATGGACTGAAAATTCCAAGCCAGCCCGCACAGCAAGCTGGATACGGTAAACAATGCGGCGGACGAGGCGAATAGCCAGCGCGTCGAGAGTGCTTGAGCGAGAAATGCCGAAAACGGGATCATCACGAGTTCCGCCATCAAATACGCGGTCTGGACCCAACTGATTTCATCCGGTCCGGCGGAAAGGCCCGCCTGCACGTCGTTCAACGACGCGGCGACCACCTGAATGTCCAGAAGCGCCATGAATTGGCCGAACGCCATGACGCCGAAAATCAGGTACTTCCTCGCGAGGGGCAAATCGGCCGGATCGGCGCTCATCTGAAGAGCTGCTGCCGGACCCGTGGTGAGGGGATTGAGTGACGACATCGTTATGGGGCTTGCAATATGATGACCGTCATATTACGATCATCATATGGATATTGCAAGTACGGGCAGACCGGTCGAACAACCAGGCCAGGCGGACCTGCATCTTGGAGCTCGCCTGAGGGACGCGCGGCGCGCGATTTCGGCGAATCGGAAGCTGCTTGCTGTCGGCACCGCAATCGTCGCGGCGGCACTCGGAGCGCTGTACATCGCAATGCCCGCGTCGAGTGAGAAGACCGACGATGCCTATGTGGCCGCCGACGCGACCACCGTGGCGCCCAAGGTCCGCGGCCTGGTGTCTGCCGTGCTGGTCCGCGACAACCAGATCGTTCGCGCCGGCGATCCCTTGCTGCAAATCGATGCCGAGGAATTCGATGCGCGCCTCGCCAACGCGCAAGCCGAGCTCGCGGATGCGGAGGCCGGAGTCGCCGCGGCGGCTGCCGCCCTCATCAGCCTGGACGCCGAGGAGCGTCTCGCGGCTGCCGATATCCGCGTGGCACAGAGTTCCATTCGATCCGCGGATGCCCAGGCGTCGCGGGCCGACGCGGACCGCGAGCGCTACGAGGAACTCCTCGCCAGCGGCGCCGTGGCCGAGCGAGACGTCGACGGCTATCGCGCAGGCGCCGTTTCGGCCGTTCAGGATGCCGCGCGGGCTCGGGCAATTCTCGAACAGTCGCGCGATGCCGCGCTGGTCACCGCGGCGAAGCGCGCCACGCTGCAAGCCAGCCTGGGGAAGGCCCGGGCGGCCGCCGCGCGCGCACATGCGGCGCTGGATCTTGCGCGCCAGGACCAGCGTCATGCCCTGGTGTCAGCACCCATCGACGGAGTGGTCGGCAATCGCCAGGTTCAGCAGGGCGATTACGTACAGCCGGGATCGCGACTGCTCTCCATCGTCCCGCTCAGGGGCCTCTACGTCACGGCGAATTTCAAGGAAACGCAAACGGCGCGGATGCGGCCGGGGGAAAAGGCGATCATCCGCATCGACGCCCTCCCCGGCAAAACCTTTTCAGGCGTCGTCGACAGCCTCGCTCCGGGTTCAGCCTCCGAGTTCTCGCTGCTGCCGTTCGAACCCGGCACCGGCAACTTCACCAAAATCGTGCAGCGGCTGCCGGTGCGCATCCGCTTCGATTCGCAACCCTCCCAGCTGGACGGCGTCCGGCCGGGACTTTCAGTCACGGCGCAGGTCGCCCTCAATCACTAAGGAGTACATGTATGAGTTCAAAGAATCCCATGGGACGAGCATTGATCACAGGAGCCTCGACGGGAATCGGCGCGACTTACGCCGATCGTCTGGCGCGTCGCGGCTACGATCTGATTTTGGTGGCGCGCGATCAGCAACGGATGAAGGCGCTGGCCGGCCGGCTCCATGAGGAAACTTCCGCGGTTGTCGAGGTGCTCAAGGCCGATCTCACCGCCAAGGACGATTTGGCCCGCGTGGAGCAGCGTCTGCGGCAGGATGGGGACATTACCCTGCTGCTCAACAATGCGGGAATGGCTGTCTCCGGCGAATTGATTTCGGTGGATCCCGCCCAGCTCGAGGCCATGATCTTGTTGAACGTTCTGGCGCCGACCCGCTTGGCAGCGGCCGCCGTCGGCGGATTCGTGACGCGCGGCCGCGGCACCCTCATCAACTTGAGTTCCGTCCTTGCGCTGGCGCCGGAGTTGTTCAACGGCAGCTACAGCGCGACCAAAGCGTACATTCTCAATCTGACCCAGAGCCTGCAGAAGGAAACCGCCTCCAAAGGCGTGCGTGTGCAGGCGGTCCTGCCGGGCGGAACGCTCACGGAAATTTGGCAACGTGCCGGCACCGATATTTCCCAGTTGCCGCAGGCGATGTTCATGAAGGTGGACGAGATGGTCGATGCGGCGCTGGCAGGACTCGACGCGGGCGAACTGATCACGATTCCCTCATTGCCCGATGTCGCCGAGTGGCAGGCGTTCACAGATGCGCGCCTCAAGC
>Ga0302320_10007869_pt1 | contig 23370 bp, 13 predicted proteins | sample Bog_T0_3_FD_202130 | JGI IMG/M metagenome (GOLD analysis project Ga0302320, IMG submission 202130) | Peat permafrost microbial communities from Stordalen Mire near Abisko, Sweden - Bog_T0_3 | ecosystem: Environmental > Terrestrial > Soil > Wetlands > Peat | place: Sweden: Abisko, Stordalen Mire... | reverse complement strand
CGAGGAAAGCGCTGCCGCCGCGCAGGAACTCAACGCCCAGGCCATCACCATGAAACAGTCCGTCGCCGAATTGCTCCAGCTCGTCGGCAGCAGCGGGCAGAACACGGTCGCCCCGACTACCGCAGCTCCTTCACGAGCCAGGGAATTCCGCAGCTCTGCGCCCACGACAAAACGATCCGCCCCGGTCCGAGGCAATGGTCACGCCCATGCAGAACCGGCCTTGTCCGGCAAGGCCAATGGCCGCAGTCAAATCCCAATGGATGGCGATTTTAAAGACTTTTGACCAGGCCTTTGAATTTTTAGCACCGGGGCCATTTCAGTGAACAATTCAGTGCTAGTTTTTGCCAAGAAGCGGGTATTGTAAACTTGGCCGGTCGGATACGTTGGCGGAGTAAGAATGATTTCGCTGTCCGTTTTAGGGTTGGCAGAGAGGTTTTGCTGGCAGCGCGGTTCGGACAGCGACTTAAGGTTGCTGCGTTGCACTTCTGAGCGTCTAGGTGAAGGCGTATAAACCTCATCACCACCAGGGCCGGACGCGAGTCCGGCCCTGTCTATTTCCCGCCGGGTTGCCCGGCAAGGGCCGGTGCGCCGGCTTCAAAAAATCTAAAGGCCCACAGCATTGCCGCCGATAACTGCTTGTCGCCGGTAGCCACTCATTCAGTAAGGATGAACGCAGCAGATTAACTTTCCGTGCCACAGTAGCACCAAATAAAAGAAGCCAATTGAACTTGATGAGTTTGCTTGCACCATCACGAGCTAAACAGCAGGCGTTCAGGATCGCGTTGGTTTATATCATCGTGGCGGGATCCTGGACCCTTTTTTCGAATGAGCTGTTGAAGCGATACGGCGGCAACCTGAAAGATATCCTGGAAATTGATACAATCAAGGACTGGGGTTTCATGATTATAATGGCGGGGTTGCTGCATCAAGCCTTACGACACCTGTTGCGAAAATGGGAGCGGGAGATGGAACTGCGCAAGGAGTCGGAAGAAAATTTGCGGCGCACTGAACGTGCCCTGAAAACCATCAGTGCGTGCAATGGAGCGCTGGTGCGGGCCACCAGCGAAGCCATGCTGCTGGCCGAAATCTGCCGCGTAGTCGTCGAGAAAGGCGAATACCGGCTGGCTTGGGTGGGCTTTGCGGAAAACGGCGAGAAAAAATCCATCACCATCGCCGCCCAGGCGGGCCACGATAATGGATATCTGGAACAGGCAAATATCAACTGGTCGGACGATGACGAACGGGGCCGTGGACCCGTCGGCACGGCCATCCGCACCGGCGAGATTGTAGTCTGCAACGACTTCCAGACCAGCCCGCTGACCACGCCCTGGCGGCAGGCGGCGACCCAGCACGGTTTTGCTTCCAGCATTGTGCTGCCGCTGCGCCATGCGGAAAAATCGCTGGGGGTGCTGACCATTTACGCCGCCGAGGTCAATGCCTTCAATCTTACGGAAATTGAACTACTGCATGAACTGGCGGAAGACCTGGGCTACGGCATTCAGGTGCTGCGGGCCAGGGCCGAGCACTTGCGGGCGGAAGAAACCTTGCGCGAAAGTGAAAAGAAATTTTCTAAAATATTCCACTCCAGCCCGGTTCCGGTGTGGCTTTCCACCATTCGCGAAGGCCGCTTTCTGGATGCGAACAATGAGTTCTTGAAGCTGATTCAAAGATCGCGCGAAGAAGTCATCGGCCACACGTCGTTTGAATTAAACATCTGGACCAACCCGGAACAGCGGACGGCCATCGTGGCCAAGCTCGAAAGCCATGAATCGGTGCGCAATGTTGAATTGGAAACCTGCACCAAGTCCGGCGAGCTGCGCTCCATATTGTGGTCAGCGGAGGCGGTGGGGATCAGTGGTGAGCGCTGTTGGCTGGGTTCAGCGCTGGACATCACCGAGCACAAGCGGGCGGAAGAACGGGTGCATTTGCAGTCCACCGCGCTGACCGCCGCCGCCAATGCCATCATGATTACGGATTGCCATGGGACAATTGAATGGGTCAACCCGGCTTTCAGCAAGCTCACCGGCTATAGCGCCGCCGAAATTATTGGTGCCAATCCGCGTTTGCTAAAATCCGGCCGGCATCCCCCGGCCTTTTACGGGAGCTTGTGGGCCACCATCCTCACGGGCAATGTCTGGCATGGAGAATTCGTCAACCAACGCAAGAACGGACAGCTTTACACTGAGGACACGACCATCACGCCCGTGCGGGGCACCGATGGCCAGATCGCGCATTTCGTCGCGATCAAACAGGATGTCACCGAGCGCCATCTGCTGGAAAGCCAGTTGCGCCAGTCGCAAAAAATGGAGGCTATCGGCCAGTTGGCGGGCGGCGTGGCGCATGACTTCAACAACATTCTGGCTGCGCTGCTCATGCAAACCCAGCTCGTTGAAATGATCGAACAACTTCCCCAGGAAGCCGTGGACGGCTTGGAACAAATCCGCGCGTTCACCAACCGCGCCTCCGACCTTACCCGGCAACTGCTCCTGTTCAGCCGTCGGCAGGTCATGCAGCCCGGCAACTTGGATCTGAACGAAATCGTCACCAATCTGGCCAAAATGCTCCAACGCATCATCGGCGAAGATGTGCGGCTGCAACTCAATTTATACCCGGTTCCGCTGATAACCCGGGCCGACGCAGGCATGCTCGAGCAGGTGCTGTTAAACCTCGCCGTGAACGCACGCGACGCCATGCCCAAGGGCGGACAGATGCGTATTGATACAACCCAAACGGACGTGGCCGAGACTGCGGCGGGGTCGGAGTTGGTGCCGGGCCATTATGTCTGCTTCAGCGTCAGCGACACCGGCAGCGGCATTCCCCCGGAGATCCTGCCGAAGATATTCGAGCCATTTTTCACCACCAAGGAAGCCGGCAAGGGCACGGGCTTGGGCCTCGCGACGGTCTTCGGCATCGTCAAACAGCATCAAGGCTGGATCAAAGTGGACAATCGCCCAGGCCGAGGCGTGACTTTTCAAGTTTATCTCCCAGCCAACACCACGGCGGTGGCAAAAACGCCCCCAATAATTTCCAAACCAAAACCGCGTGGGGGCAAGGAAACCATCCTCTTGGTCGAAGACGAATGGGAGGTGCGCGATCTGATCCGCAAAATTCTCATACGGCATGGCTATCAAGTGCTGGAAGCCACCAACGGCGTCGAAGCGATTAGTGTGTGGCAGGGGCAAAGCGAAACGGTGGCGCTGCTCGTGACCGATTTGGTAATGCCAGCGGGATTGAGCGGCCAGGAGCTGGCCCGGCAACTACAAGCGGCACAGCCCAATTTAAAGGTTGTTTTCATCAGCGGTTATAGCGCTGAAATCGCCGGGCGGGAACTTCAATTGCACGGCGGAGAGGCATTTATTCAAAAGCCGTTTGCGACCGATCATCTCTTGGAAACCATCCGCCGAATTTTGGATACTTGAAAAACCAGTTTCCGGTGTGGGCTAATCCTCGGCGGCCGCCTTCAGCCGGCGCACATCAATTCCAAAAGCTGGCGAAACCAAGGATTTTTAGTCGAAACCTCCTTCAGCCGTGGGCGGTTTGCGCCGATATAGCCGTAGTGCAGCAATGTCGCCGCTGGAAATGAGCAGGCGCCAAGTAAAAACTATTCTGGCTATGGACAATCAAGACCGGCTTTCCAAATTAACTGGCAGCTTAAATTTTGAAACGAATTCCGCGCAGGCCGGCTCGACCCAGGGACAGTTTCCCCTGCTCGACCTGCTCGGCAACTTGCGCGACGAGGCGGCGGGCAAACCCGACCTGGCCGCGCTGCACACCCTTTGCGCCACGGCGTGGGAACGCATGGTTGGCATCGTCGAATCCGGCCAGCCGTTTTTGGCCGGAGACATTGCGTGGCTCAAGGAATTGACCGCGCAAATCCAGGCGCTGGCCGGCCCTGCTGGTTCCTCCGGCGCGGCCCCGGCGCCGGATCCCTTTCCGCTGCCGTCACCGGTGACCACCGTCGCCGAGGCCGTTGCGGAAACGGATGAAGAACTGCCGCTGAATCTCAACCTCGCGGACGACGCCGACCTGCTTCGCGAATTCATCACCGAATCGCGCGAGCATCTTGACAACATCGAGCACGGCGTGCTGGTGCTGGAAAACCAGCCGGCGGACACCGAGACGTTGAACACGGTCTTCCGCGCATTTCACACGTTCAAAGGCGGCGCGGGTTTTCTCAACCTGATTCCCATCAACCGCCTCGCACATGTGCTGGAATCTCTGCTCGACCTTGCGCGGCAGGGAAAATTGACGATTGACGCCCCGGTCATCGAACTCATTTTGCGCGGACGCGATGTGCTCAAACAGTTCCTCGACGCCATCGAGGCGCAGGTCTCGGGCGTGCGCCCGGTCACGACGATTTTAATTCCCACCGCCGTGCTCAAGGCGGAAGTGCAGGAAGCCATCAACAATGTGGGATTATCCCAGCCCGTCGTCGCCGAAAAGGCCACCGTCGAACCGGTCGCCACGGCTCCGGTGGAAACGGCTGTGATTGCTCCACCACAAAATGCCGTTGCCGAAAACGGTTCCGCTGCCCCAGCCGCACCATCAGCGGTCGCCGGCGCACGCGACGGACAAAGCACGATGGTCAAAGTGGACACGACCAAGCTCGACGGCCTGCTGGATCTCGTCGGCGAAATGGTCATCGCCCAGTCGCTCGTCGGCCAGGATATCGGCCAGATGACGGGCCTGCACCCGGAGTTCGGCCGCAACATGGCGCAGCTCGCGCGCATCACCAAGGAACTCCAGCGCGTGAGCATGGCCATGCGCATGGTGCCCATCCGCGGCGTGTTCCAGAAAATGGCGCGGGTCACCCGCGACCTCAGCGCCAAGCAGCAGAAAAAAATCCAGTTCATTACCAGCGGCGAGGACACGGAACTGGACCGCGGCGTGGTTGAGGAATTGAACGACCCACTGCTGCACATGATCCGCAACTCAGTGGATCACGGTATTGAAGCGCCGGAAAAACGCGGCGCCGCCGGCAAGCCGCCCGTCGGCACGCTGCAACTGCGCGCGTATCACCAGGGCGGCAACATCATCGTGGAGATTTCGGACGACGGCGCCGGGTTGAACCGCGAACGAATTTTGAAAAAGGCCGTGGAACGCGGACTGATTCCCGCCGGCGCGATGCCCACGGACGAGGAAGTTTATAATTTCATTTTTGCCGCCGGCTTTTCCACCGCCGAAAAAATCACGGACGTTTCCGGCCGCGGCGTCGGCCTCGACGTGGTGCGCCGCAACATTGAGCGGCTGCGCGGACACATTTCGATCTCTTCGGAACCAGGCAAAGGCACGCGGTTCACCCTCGCCCTGCCGCTCACGCTCGCCATCATTGACGGGCTCATCGTCAAGGTCGGCGAGGAACGCTTCATCATCCCGACCCTGTCCGTGCGCGAGTCGCTCCGGCTGCAGTCCGGGATGATTTCGCGGGTGCAAAACCGCGCGGAAATCGTGAACGTCCGCGGCCGGCATGTGCCGCTCCTGCGGCTGCATGAGCTATTCAGCGTGCCATCGAAGCTCGCCGGCGGGAACGAAGGCATCGTGGTGGTGGTGCAATCCGGCACCAGTTCGCGCTGCCTGCTCGTGGACGCGCTGCTGCACAAGCAGGAAGTGGTCATCAAAAATCTCAACGACATGATGGTGCACAAAAACCATTCGCTCGCGGGCGCAACCATCCTCGGCGATGGCCGGGTCGGATTGATCCTCGACGTGAACGCGCTGGTGCATTTGGAGCATCAGTCGGCCGAAAATAACTAGGCAAATCAACTTTAACTATAGCCGCAAAAAAAACGCAAAAGGCACAAACAATCTTGTGACTATTGCGCCTTTTTTGTGGCCATAGAAATAGTTAAACCACCTTAATCGTCACTCCACGGATTGGCGGTGACATCCACGAAAATCTGGATGTTGCCGTTGTGAAAAGCCATGTGCTCGACGCTGCCGGCCCGCGCAACGGGCGGCAAAAAATCGCCCATGCTGCGGACATCCGGCGGCGAAAGCTTGCATTCCAGCCCGGCGTCGCAGAGGTTGGATTTGAAATTGCCGGTCATGATATTGAGCAGTTCGCCGGCGACATCGCGGACTTCATTCATGTCCTGCATTTCTTTCGGGGGCAGGCCGAGGATGCCGGCGGCAATCAGGCGGCCGGCCTCGGCGCTCATGCGCAGCAGGACGTGGCCAACAACCTTGCCCGTGAAATCAATGTTGCAGACCAACTGCTCGCCAGCCAGCGGCGCGGCGGTGCGCGGATCCACGGTCTCGATCTTGAGGGAAAGCATGGTCTGGAAGGTTTTGATGAGGGCCTGGGCCAGCGGAGTGCTCATGGCGAGCACGAGCACGCAGCCCATGCCGTTGCGCATGAGGGCGTCCTCGACGGTCTCGACGGCGTATTCCGCCTCGTTCTCGGCCTCGGGATTGGCAACGCGCAGCAACCGGGCGCGCAGGGCCGGATCCTTGTCGATGACCTTGGCAATTTCGTCCAGATCGGCGTCCTGCCGGGAAACGAGCTGGGTCAGACGCGACGCACTTTCGAGCTTGGCGGCAAAGCCGTAGCGCCGCGATAGTTCAAGATAGTTGGGGCCGTCGTTCATATTCCAATATCAGGCGGCCGGCTTTTTTTGCAAGGTCACGATGCGCCCCGCCTTTTCGATGAGTTGCTCTTCCTTGAACGGCTTGACGAGATAATCGCGCACGCCCAGCTTGGCGATTTGCAGCACATTTTCCCGGCCGGACTCGGCGGTGAGCATGATCACCGGAATGGTTTTCAACGCCGGGTCTTCCTTCAATTTGCCGAGCATCGTCACGCCGTCCATGACGGGCATGGTGACGTCGAGGATGATCAGGTCCGGCTTCTCGCGCGCGGCGGCGGCCAAGCCTTCTTCGCCGTTGCCGGCCTCGCAGATCTGGCAGTCGTAGGGTTTGAAGGTGCGGCCCACAATCATCCGGATCGTGCGGCTGTCATCAACGCTTAATATTTTTGTCGCCATAAAAATTTTGATTCGGTGGTTAGTTCAGTTTGATGTGGATTTCTACGATCACACGCTCAGCCCCGCTTTCAAAAACCAGAAATTCGCGTGCCACGTCCGGCATCGCCTCCACGGCGAAGGCGCCGCGGATGATGGCGGGCGTGCTCACCGCGCAATTGGCACCGGCATCACACAACCATGATTTCAGTCCGCCGGTCAACATGTTCGTCGCCTCGCCCACCACGTCGTTCACGTCGTTTTCGCCGACGGCTTCCTCCGGCGGGAGGCCGAGCATGGCGGCGGACACGCGGTTGGCGAACGGTGTGGACAGGTGCAAATAGACCGCGCCAGTCACCGTGTCGCCCGCGAATCCCACCGAACCGGTGATGCGCTCCTCGAAATGCGGCAGGGCGGCGTTGGGAACCAGCGCGGCGGGCATCGCCAGCATGGTGTCGAAGACATCCACCAGGTGGCGGGTCATGAATTCACAGACATTCGGGAGTTGGACGGTTTGGCTCATAACATGTTGGTTCGGTCATTTAATCAGTTTGGACTCGGACATTTTTGCGGACGCAAAATTTCGGCTCCGGCCTGCAGGGCGTGCAGGATGGCGTGCGGAATCAAATCCAGCGGCAGCACGCGGTCCACCACGCCGAGTTCCACGGCGGCGCGCGGCATCCCGTAAACGACGCATGAATCCTCGTTCTGTGCGATGGTGGTGGCACCGGCCAGCTTCAATTTTTTCATCCCCTCCGCGCCGTCCCGGCCCATGCCGGTGAGCAGCACGGCGAGCGCGTTCTTGCCCGCGCCGACGGCGGATTCAAACATCACGTCCACGGCCGGCCGCACATGATGGATCATCGGCCCCTGCTGGAGCGTGACGCGATAGCCCGCGCCGTTCCAGGCCAGCGATAGGTGCTGGTCGCCCGGCGCAACGAGCGCGAGGCCGGGCTTTAGCTCGTCACCGTGGGCGGCCTCGCGAACTTCAAACGCACAACATTCGTTGAGCCGCTCGGCGAAGGTCTTGGAAAAAACCGGCGGAATGTGCTGCACGATGCAGATGCCCGGCAGCCCGGCGGGCAGGCGGGTGAGAACATTTTTAATCGCCTCGGTTCCGCCGGTGGACGCGCCGATCAGCACGATCTGGCGGGGCGAGAAATGCGCCGATGAAGAGGTTGTCACGGCGGCGCGCGCCGGTTGGCTGGCCGCCGGAAAATTTTTCAGCCGCGCGCCGGCCGCACCCTTGACGCGGAGCGCCAGCTGCTCGCGCAAATCGCCGAGGTTCCAGGCGGACTGCGGCTTGGCGAGCACGTCCACCGCGCCGAGCTCCATCGCCTCCATGGCGGCGCGCGAGCCGGCCTGCGTGAGCGAGCTCACGACGACCACGGGCATGGGCCGGTGCTGTTGCAGGATTTTTAAAAAAGTCAGTCCGTCCATGCGCGGCATCTCGATGTCGAGCGTGAGCACGTCGGGGTTTAATTCCAGAATCTTGTCGCGCGCCACATACGGATCGCACGCGGTGCCGACGACCTCCAGGCCGGGATCGGCGGAGAGCGCGTCCGAGATCATCCGGCGCACGACGGCGGAATCGTCCACGACCAGCACGCGAATTTTTTTGGCCAGGCTCATGACAGATTCATGAATTGTTCCACGCGGTCAGACGCTTCGCGGACGTTGAAAACCAGTTGTTCGATCTGTTCCGGGGTGATGGCCAAACTGGCGACCACCGGTTCGCTGATGCGCACGGCATAGCCGTCCCAGCCGGGCGCGGAACCGGACAGGTGCGCGACGCAATTGGCCAGATGCGTGACCACTGAAAAACGCAGCCGCGGTTTCAACACGGGATGATGATGGTTGGCCACGGCTTCCACGAGATCGTCAGGCAAATGCCATCGTTGCAGCAGGAGCGCGCCGACTTCGCCGTGGTCGGTGCCCAGAACGGCTTTCTCGGCCTCGGAGCGATCGAGCTTGTTGTGTTCGATTTGCCCGCGGATCTCCGCCTGCAAATCCGCCGTCAGTGTCTGGTTCAAGACCAGTTTGCCGATGTCGTGCAGCAGGCCGACGGTGAAGGCGACGGGCGCTTCAACGTTCAAATCGGTGAATTCATTGGCGATCATTTCGCTGGCGGTGGCGGTGACGAGCGAGTGCCGCCAGAGTTCACTGGCCTCGACGGCATAGCCGGGCAGCGGCACGACCATCGCGCTGCCAAAGGCGATGGTAAGCACAATGTGCAGAATTTGCTGGTGGCCGAGGAGGAACACCGCCTGATCCACGGAGGCGACCGGTTCCGCCAGGCCGAAGAAGGGCGAGTTGCAGGCCCGGAGCAGTTTGGCCGTGAGCACGTTGTCGCTCCGCAACGCCTGCACCACCTCGGTGTTGCTGACCGCGGGCTGGTCCAGCAGGCTGACGAGCTTGAGCGCCGCGTGCGGGACGGGCGGCAGATTCTTGACTTTGGCGACGAGTTCCTGGGCGGTCATCATAATAAGTATGCGTCAGCACCGGGGGATTTGATCGAGACATTGCCGTTGCCGAGATCGAAACGCAGCGTGCGCGACGACATTCCGCCAACATCCCGCGCGTGAATCACCAGCCCGTTGCGCCCGATCAAATCGGTCAGGGCCTGAAAATTGCGTCCGCCAATGTTGAACACGCCCCGCTCGTCCAGCAACTGCGCCCCACCCGCGACCTTGACGATCAGGCGGCTGCGGTCGGCACCCAGATTGTAGGTGGCGTGGAACAGGCGCGGCAGGCCGGTGTCCATGAACATGAACGGCGAGCCGGCGGCCTTGACCGAATCGATCCGGGAATCGGGCAGCATGACATGGAACAGGCCGCCAATTTTTTTGGCCGGATCGTAAACCGTGATGCCCAGACAGGAGCCGAGGGAATAAGTCACCAGCTCCGCGCCCGGGTCGTTGCTGGCCGCCATGTCGGCCACGCCCACGACCAGAATTTTGCGCGGTGCCGGAATGGTCCATTTTCCCATGGGAGTCATAAAGCGCCACGTCGGAACGGCAACTGGGAAGCCGCCGCTGTTTGACGTTGAGGTCGTTTGCTGTCATGAAATAAAATCATCGTGCATCGTTGGCGGCCAAAAAACGCCGGAGACAATTGGCTCCGACCATAAACCCAGCCGTTCCTTCATCGGTTTAGTCCGAAAAAACTTGAGGAAAAATCTGCCGGACCGGCTGAACCCCTCACGGAAGATGATGCACAACGGGCGGCGGCCCAAATAATTGGCCGCGGCGGCCGGTGATCGGGGGGGGAAGCACGCCGATGATCCGCGCCGCCGCCAGGAACCTTGGCTCAAACAAAGAATTAAGGCGACTGCGGCACGGCGTTGACTTCAACGTTGTTGGTGTCAGCGATGACCGCCGTTCCCGCGATGCGCGAATTCGACCACGGCAATTGACTTGGAAGCACTGACTGCGAGCTTCCGCCGAAACCGCCGCCACCACCCGCACTGCCATGAAATGATTCCTGCAAGTTCGTCGTCACGTTGGCCAGCGCCAGCAAATTTCCGGCAAACACCACCTTTTGTTTGAGAGTTTGGTTCATCCCGGACACCTGGAAAAAATAATTTTGAGCCGCCGGTGGTTCGTTCCGGGTGGCGATTGATTTTTGCCGCTCATCTTGCGCCGGGGCGACACCGGCCGGCGTGGAAATCCCCGTCGGAACCGAAATGTTTTGTGCGACCGCACTGCCCGCCTGCAACGAGCCGTTGTAAACCGAGCCATCCGCATCCACGACGCGGAGAGCGCTGCCGCTTTGCTGCACCTGAAAATTCGCGAGCACGGCGGTGGCCTTGGCCGGCATGATGGTGTTCTTGAAGAGACTTTGCGCGCGGGAATCAAAATTCTGCGCCGCCGCCGCGAATTGAACCGAACTCGCTGGCGTTGCAAAATTATTTTCCGCCGGCACCTTGACCAATCCTGCCAAGGCAGGCGCAGCGGGAGCGGGGGCATTGGCCGCCAGCATGCCGGCGCTCGTGGTGGTAATTGTGTCGGACAATGCCGGCACGCTCCGGTCTGCTTCGGTTTTGGTCTGAACCAAAATCGGAGGCGCAACGACAGCATTACCGGCGTCCTTCAATTCCGCCGGAGCTTCGGCCAGCGCGCGGCGCGCGGAATCATCCTGCGCCAAGAGTTGCGGCAAGCTGCGGTTCGTCAGTTCGGCCAGACGCTGGCCGTTGACCACTTCGACCCGCCCGTCAGCGAACAAAACCGCATGGCCTTTTTTGTCCGCCAGTGAATACGCCAGCACGGAATTGCTGGATAACCGATCCAACTTTTCGCCCGACGCGATATAGATGAACGGCTTGCCGGTTTCCGGGTCGGTCAACACCTTGTCTGATCCCAGCGTGTTCGTCAGCGTGTCGAGTGTTGCCGGCAAGTTGCCGGAGTTATCCTCGGCAACCATTTGCGCCGCTAGGCCGATTTGCTTGAGGTTGTTCACGGCGGTTACATTTTGCGCCTTGAATTTTGCCTTGCTCAACACCGGCAGGAACAACACTGCGCCAAAAAAACAAATGACCGCGAAACCCGCGAGCAGCGCCCAGCGTTGCCGAAACAATTCCCAGAGCGTCAAGGACGTCTCCTCGTCATCATCCGGCTTCGGCTTCCGGCCCGCGACCTCGCCGTGCAACAGGCGGCGCGCGGCCGGATGCAGCGTCAGCGGATCGCCCGCGTCGGCGCGGCGCTTTTTCGCGTAGGCCCGCAGCAGTTTTTCAATTTTACGTTCCGTTTCCATTCTTTGTCATCCGTTAGACGGGGAAACGTCCGGGTTTTCCCGTGAAAAGATTTTTCGCGCGATCTCCTCCAGCCGGTCGAGGCATTTGCTCAGGCGCGAACTGACGGTCTTCACGTTCAGATCTAACGTCGCGCTCAACTCCTCATAACTCAAGTCGCCAAAATAGCGCAGCTCCACGATCTCGCGGCACGGCCCGCTCAATTGGTCGAGCGACGCGCGCACCAGCGCAAGTTGTTCGCCGTTCATCAGGGTTTCATCCGGAGCCGGCAGATGATCCGGCGGATCGGGCGTCAGGCCGGTTTCCGGATTTTCCGCCTGCAGCGAAATGGTCGTCTGTGCGCCGCCGCGCTTGGCCGCGAGGCGTTTCTCGCGGTAATCCCGAGCCTTGTTCGCCGCGATGCGGAACAGCCACGTCTGGAAATGGCTTTCGCCCGCGAAGGAATCCAGGTTTTTGATGACGGAAAGAAAAGCTTCCTGGCAGATTTCCTCGCTGTCTTCGCGGGAGAAATCCGGCGCAAGCTGGAAGACAAACCGCCCCGCCGCTGCGTAATGCAGGTCGAAGAGTTCATCCCACGCCCCGGCGTCGCCGCGACGGCAGCGCGCCAGCAATTCGGCCTCGGATGCCATGTGCGGGGACTTTATTTGAAGCCGTGCCGTTTGAACAGATTTCTTGCGGGAGCATTTTCCGGGACTTCCCGTCTGACTGGTTATGAAAAGAATCGTCATCGCATTGCTGGCCGTCTCACTTTTCAACCTCGCCGCTCTGGCCAAGCCGGTTCCTGTCAATGACCTCGTGATCCGGGAGATCCGATACGATGGCCGGCTCGCCGACGATGAGGCCAGGTTCACTCTGGACATCTCCGCCGTGGCCTGCGGCGGGGGCGAAAGCTCCTTAAAAATCTTGGAGGGCGACGTGGCGATCCTGCCCGGCCGGCTGCCCGACGCGTTGAAAATTGTTCGCGAGGGCAACCGCTACCTGCTCGTCGCCGCGCGGCCGGGCCAATTCAAATTCAAGCTGGAGATCGTCGCCAAGATTCAGCGCGCGGAGCCGTGGAACCAGATTTCGTTCACCGGCCCGGCGGCGACGATTGCCGCCGTCACGGCGCAGGCGGCGGGCGCGGACACGGAAGTCCAGTTGCTCAACGGCACGCTGCTCGACACCGCCAAGACCAACGGCATCTCGCGCGTGAACGGTTTTCTCGGCGCGGACCAGACGGTGGCATTGCGCTGGCAAAGCAAGGTCGCGCAGGTTGCGCACAAGACGCTGCTCACGGTGGATTCGACCATCGCCACGCAAATCACGCCCACCGTCATAAAATATACGAGCAAGTTTCACTTTGAAATTGTTCAAGGCAACGCCGCGCAACTCACGCTCGCGTTGCCGGTGGCGCAGTCGCTCACGCGGCTGGAAGGCGAGCAGATCCGCGACTGGCATACGACGACAGATGGCGACCGCCAGACGTTGACCGTGGAGTTCATCAAGCCGGTGGAAAACGCCTACGACCTTACGCTTTATTCCGAGCAGACGGTGGACAGCGCGGCGGAAAATTCGGCGCTGAATCCACCGCAGCCATTGAACGTCGAGCGCGAGTCCGGTTCGCTAACGATTTCCGCCGAGGACATGCTCGTGGAAACCGCCGCGCTCACCGGCCTGCGGCAGGTCAACGCCACCGGGAACGCGCTCGCAGCGTATCAGTTCAATTCGCGGCCGTTCACGCTCGCGCTCCGGCTCAAGCACATCGAGCCGGTCATCGGCGTGACCGACCGCGTCAGCGCGCGGCTCGAGGAAACGCGGCTCATCGTCGCGCACAACCTTGCATTGAACGTCGAGAAGGCCGGCATCTACACGCTGGAGCTGACGCCGCAGGCCGGGTTCGCCGTGGCGGACGTGCGCGGCGAGGGCGTGGACGACTGGCATTTCAGCGATGGGAAAATCCTCGTGAATTTTTCCGCGCGCTTGCTCGGCTCGCACCGGCTGGACGTGCAACTGGAGCAGGCCATCAAGACATTTCCCGAACAGATCAGCGTCGCGCCGTTGCGCGTGACCGGCGCGGCGAAGGAAGCGGCGCAGATCGGCGCGGCCTCCGCGCCCGGCATCCGGCTGCACACGGCGGCGCTCGCCGGGCTGCGGGAAATTCCCGTGAACCGGCTGCCGGAGCGCTCGGATGAAATTCTTGCCTACACCGCCGAGCAACCGGATTGGAAACTTTCCGTCGCCAGCGAAAAACTCGCCGCGCGCGTCGTGGCCGACGCGTTCAACCTCGTGACCATCGGCGATGGCTTGGTCGGCGGCAGCGCGACGATCCGTTACAGCTTGGTGAATCAAGGCGTGCAGGAATTCAAAATCAAGGTTCCGGCGAACTGCAAGAACGTCGAGTTCACCGGCCCGAACATCCGGCGCAAGGAACAGGCCGGCGACATCTGGACGATTGGTTTGCAGGACAAGGTCTGGAGCGGCTACACGCTCGTGGTCACCTACGATTTTCAATTTGATGCGCAGGGCGCGACGCTGCCCGTCGGCGGAATCCACGCGGTGGACGTGGAGCGCGAGACCGGTTCGGTCGCCATCACGACCGCCGCGAGTTTGCAGCTCAACGCCAAACCCGCGACCGACACGCTGCGACGCGTGGACGAGGCCGAACTGTCCGCCGCCGACCGCTCGCTCATCACGCGCGCTGTCGTGCTGGCTTATCAATACACCGGCGACCAATACGACTTGTCGGTGGACGTGAAACGCTACGCCGAACAGCGCGTGCTCGAAGCCGTCGCCGACCGCACGCAGATCACCTCCGTCCTGACCGAATCCGGCCAGATGCTCTCGCAGGCGTCGTTCATGGTGAAAAATAATGAAAAGCAATTTCAGCGCTTCCAACTGCCGGCGGACGCCAAACTCTGGAGCTGCTACGTCAACGGCCAGCCTGCCAAGCCGGAACGCGACGGCGACTGGGTTTTAGTTTCGCTGCCGCACGATGCAAACCGCGACCAGGCGTTTGCCGTGGACATCGTCTATGCGCAAACGAACGGCTCGCTCGCCTCGCTTCTCGGAAAACCGCTGAGGCTCGACGCCCCGCGCACGGACATTCCGAACACTTACGCCGAGTGGCAACTGCTGGTGCCGCCGTCGCTGCGGTTGTCGGATTTCGGCGGCAGCATGAACATCGCGCAGGGCACGACCTATGAACTGCTCGACGCGTGGGAAAAATTTCTCGCGTTCTACGGCCAAGTATTGCATGAGGCGGGTGCGGCGATTTTGTTCATCGGCTGTCTCGCGCTTCTCGTTATTGCGCTCGTGATTTCAGCGGTGCGGCGCGGCTGGAACGGCGTCATCACCTTGTTCGCGGTGGTGGCCATTCTCGCGGTGCTGGGTGCGATGCTGTTGCCGGCGTTGTCTGCCGCCAAGCGCAAGGCGCAGCGGATCAACTCGGTCAACAATCTGAAACAAGTCGGACTCGCAGCGCGGATTTTTGCCGGCGACAACGGCGACCGGTTGCCTGCGTCGTTCGATGAGATGAAAAACGAACTCGGCACGGACAAGATCACCTACGACACCGAGACCGGTCAGCGTTACACCTATCTCGGCGGTGGGATGTCTGCGGATAATCTCAAGCCGGATTCCGTCCTTGCCTACAGCCCGATTTTCAACGGCCATTGCGAAGTGCTGTTCGCCGACGGCAGTGTGTCGCAGATGACCGCCGACCGGTTCGGCGAACTCTCGCAGCGCGGCCTGGTGCAAATCGCCACGCCACAGGAAGTCGCCGTAGAACAACAACAGGCAGCGATTGCGGGCAGCCAGTTTGCCAATGCGCCAAACTCTACGCCGCCCGGAATTTCTACCGTCAGCGGCTCCGGTGGTTTTTTTCATGGCGGCTTTGCCGGCGGCGGTGGTGGTGGTAGTGCCGTGACCGGACTTCCCGCCACGCCGCCGGTCGCGCCGACTGCGGCGGGCATCCGCTCGTTGCGCATTGAACTGCCGCAGACCGGCCAGCCGTTTCTGTTCACGAAAGTGCTCAACGTCCGCGACGAGCCACTTTCCATCCGCGCGAACATCATGACGATGCACACGTTTCAAACCATCCAGATGGCATGGCAGAGCGCGGGATTTTTGCTTGGCCTCGTCGTGTGGGGCTGGCAATGGCGGCGCGAACACCGCAACACGTTCATCCTCACGATGGCACTGGCCTTGATCGTCGGCTCGGTGTGCAGCCTGCTCATCCAATGGCGGGCGTTGCACGACGCGCTCATCGTCGGCTTCCCGGTCGTGGTGGTCGCCGTCATCGCCTGGCTGGTCTGGAAATACTGGCCGCGCAGCAGCGAACCGGAAATTGTCACCGCACCGGCGACGCCGAATTCGCCTGCGCCGGCAATGGGAATTCCGCCGGTGGTCACCACGATTGCCCTGTTGCTCGCATTGAGTTTGTCTGGTGCCACGGCTGCGAATTCCGACACCAACAATCCGCAACCGGCAGCCAGCACCGCTTCGATTGTTTCTGCAAACTATTCCGGCGTGGTCAACGACCGCGTGGCGCTGCTCGATGTGACATTGCAATTTTCTTCCGCAACCGTCGGCCAGATCGTTCCGCTGTTTGGTGACGACGTGGCGGTGCAGCAGTTCTCGGCCAAAAATGGCCGCGCCGAACTGGTTCGCGACGGCGGCGGCATCGGTGTCCAGTTTAACTCGAAAGGCAGCGTCACGTTGCAGGTCAAGATGCTGGTCAAAATCGCCGGCGACGTGACAAAACGCCGGCTGGCGTTTGCGATTCCACCCGCGCTGTCGGGCCAGGTTGCATTGACACTGGACGAAGCCGGAGCGGACGTGGATTTTCCGGCGGCGGTTTCGTTCCAGTGGATTCTGGCCGGCGACAAGACGCGCGTGGAAGCCGTGCTGGGTTCGGCCAACGGCATTGAATTGCTCTGGACGCCGCGCGTCAAACACGCCGCCGAAGTCGCGGCCACGGTGTTTTGCCAGAACGCGGCGCTCGTCACGTTCGGCGGCGGCGTGGTGAACGTGCGCGCGACGCTGGATTATCAGATTACGCAGGGCGAACTGCGGCAGGCACGGGTCTCGTTGCCCGACGGACAAAAATTGTTGCGCGTTGAAGGGAAAGAAATCCGCACCTGGGAAATCAATAATGAAAACGGCCAGCAAATCCTCGTGGTGGATTTGCTCAAGGGGATTTCGCCAGCGTGGCGGCTCACGATTGAAACGGAAAAAGTTTTGGACTCACTGCCGGCAAATGTCGCGGTCGAGACACCGCATGCGCTCGAAGTGAAACGCGAGAACGGATTGGTCGCCTTGCGCGGCGCGGAGGAAGTGGCTTTGTCGGTCGCGTCGGCCTCCGGCCTGGAGCGCGTGGACGCGGAGGAATTCGGCCGCATGATCGGGGACAATGCCGACAATCTCGCCAGCGTATTTCGGTTTGCAAATCCCGGATTTGCGCTGTGCATCCGCGCCGAGGCCATCCAACCGGAGATTGAAGCCATGGTGCGGAACAATTTTCGAGTGGGTGCCGAACAGGTTTCGCTCTCGGCGGTGATTGACTACACGATCAAGCGCGCCGGCGTGTTCACCTTAAAGATCGCGCTGCCCGACGGTTATCGCGTCGAGCGGGTGAACGGAAATAACATTTTGCAGCAGGCCGAGCATAACGATGCTGGAACGCCGAACTCCCATTCGGCAAGTCCAGCAACTGAACCGGATCGGGCCGGTCTGAAGACCGGCGTTCCGCAACGCGTGCTTGAAGTGACATTGAAGGAACGGACGGGCGGCGCTTACACTTTGAACATCGAACTGGCGCGCGATTTGAAGGAACTGTCGTCGTCGCTGGCCGTCGCGGGCGTGCATCCGCTCGACACGGCAAAGCTCACGGGCTTCGTCGCGGTGTCCGCCGAGCCGGGCGTGGCGGTGAAGACGGAAACGTTCGACGGCCTTACAGAAATTCCCGCAGTAACGCTGCCGGATTATGCGACGGTTGTCGGCGCGGGAAATTTGCTGGCCTACAAGTTCATTTCTGCCGCGCCGAAGTCCGCGCCCGAATGGAAATTGAGCGTGGCGACGGAAAGCGTTGCGGCGTGGGTGCGCGCAGAGATCGTCAACACTTTCACGCTCACCGAAACACTGGTGACCGGTCGCGCGCTGGTGCGCTACGACATCGCCAACGCGCCGGTGAAGGAGCTGCGCGTGCGCGTGCCGGCGGCGCTCAAGAATATCGAGATCACCGGCGCAAACATCCGCAGCCGCAAACAGGACGGAGATGTTTGGCGCGTGGAATTGCAAAACCCCGTGCGCGGCACTTACCTGCTGACCGTGACGTGGGACGAGCCGCGCGCGGGAAAAGACAGCACGCTCGAACTCGCGGGCATTTCCGCCGCCGGCGCGGAACGGGAAACCGGATTGCTCGCGATCTCGGCCAAAGCGCCGTTGCAGGTCAGCGAATCGAGTGCCGCCGATTTGCAGCGCGTGGATGCCGGCGATTTTCCCGATTGGGCTGGCAGCCCGGATAATGCGATGGCGCTGGCGTATCGCTATGTCCGGCCAGGTTACCAGCTCGCGCTGGACGTGCGGCGGTTCGACGAGGCGGAAGTGTTGCAGGCGCTCGTGGACAACGCGCAGTTCACCAGCGTCGTGGCGGACGACGGCCAGATGATGACTGAGATGTCGCTTTCCGTGCGCAATAATGGCCGACAGTTTTTGGAAATCGCGCTGCCCGCCGGCGCAAACGTCTGGTCGGCGTTTGTCGCAGGCCAGCCGGTGCGGCCCAGTTTGCGCGAGGGCAAATTGCTTTTGCCCATCCAGCAATCTGTCGCGGACGACGGCGCGGTGTCCTTGGAGCTGACCTACGTCGGCACGAACTCATTCCCGCAAAGCCGGGGAAACATCGGATTTGTTTCGCCGCAGTTCGACGTGCCGTTGAAGAATGCGCGCTGGGAGATTTACTTGCCGCCAGATTACGACTATCAAAAATTCGCAGGCACAATGACGCGGGAGGTTGCCCCGGCAGCAGAAACGGCCTCGTCGAGTTTTTCCATCCTGGATTATTCGCGAATGGAGCAGGAAAAGAAATCGCTCGCGAAAGTCGAGGTGAACCGGGATATGAGCGAGGCCCGGCGGCAATTAGCCGAAGGCAATACGCGCGTGGCCACGGAAAGCTTCAACCGCGCCAAGGCGAAGTTTCCCGCCGACAAGGACACCAGCGACATCGTAAAAAAACTGGAAAGCGACCTGAAGTCCGCGCAGGCGAGCAACCTCATCAACGCGCAAAATGATTTCAGCGGCCGCAATAACGGCGCGATATCCGCGACCAGCGGTGAAACCGGGCAGAACGCCGTCGTTGATTCACTTTACGACAGCGCCGCCGCCGGAGAGCAGTGGCAAAGGCTCCAGCAGTCCCAGGAAATCGTGACCGCCAAGGTGCAGCCGCTGCGGGTGAATCTGCCGGTGCGCGGCCAGCGGTTTGCCTTCACGCAGGTTTTGCAAACCGAAAGTGGCCGGCCGATGACGATCCAACTTTTTGCCGCCAGCACCAAGGCCGTGAGCTGGCCGATGCGCGGCCTGGCCGTGGCTGGTGCGTTTTTGATTCTTTGGGCGATGGTTGCTGTTTTATCCCGGCTGTCGTTGCGCACCGAGCAAGCGTGACTTTCATTTGATTTTGTTCGCTGCCAAATGAGGGTCTTGTTAGGTTTCCGGGAAAAAATAAATACGGAAACCATTTCACGCCCGTGTTGTTATAATTTTCAGAACCTGCCATGACACCAAACAACCTTGACCAAGCCCGGGAGACTTACAGAAACATCGCCGCCAACATTTCCAAAATCATGCGCGGCCAGTCCGAAGCCACGCGGCATCTGCTCGCGGCGCTCGCGGCGGGCGGCCATGTGTTGCTAGAGGATTATCCCGGCACGGGAAAAACCACGCTCGCCAAGGCGCTGGCCAAGTCCATTGACGCGAAATTCCGGCGGCTGCAGTTCACGCCCGACCTGCTGCCGTCGGACATCCTCGGCGTTTCCATTTTCAACCAGCGCGACCAGCAGTTTCATTTTCACGAAGGTCCGGTGTTCACGAACATTCTGCTGGCGGATGAAATCAACCGCGCCTCGCCGCGCACGCAATCGGCCTTGCTGGAAGCCATGGGCGAAGCACAGGTCAGCGTCGAAGGCGAACGCCGGGATTTGTCCGAACTGTTTTTCGTCATCGCAACACAAAACCCGGTGGAGTTCCGCGGCACTTATCCGCTGCCGGAGGCGCAGATGGACCGGTTCGCGATGCAATTCACGCTCGGCTACGTTTCGCCCGCCGAGGAGGTCGCCATCCTCACCGCGCAGGAACACAACCATCCGATTGATGAGTTGCAGCCCGCCGCCACGCTGGCGGACGTGATCACGCTGAAACGCTCCGTGGAAAACATCCGCATCAGCGACGAGGTGAAACGCTACGCGGTTGATCTGGTCGCCGCCACACGGACGGCGCAAGGCGTCCAGCTTGGTGCCAGCCCGCGTGCGTCCATCGCCCTGATGAAAATTGCGCAGGCGCTGGCACTGTTTGACGGATTCGATTTCGTTGCCCCGGAACAGATTCAAAAACTCGCCGTGCCGGTTATTGCCCACCGCTTGGTGCTCGAACCGCAGGCGCGCTTTTCGGGCGTGACGCAACGCGGCGTGGTTGAGGAAGCCGTAAAAAAACTGCCGGTCCCGGCGTAAAATGCCGGGGCAGAATCAAGTCCCGTGAAGCCGATTTATAAACTGTTTTACTGGTTTTACCGCGCCGGTTCGGCTTCATGGTATTGGTCGCGGCGGCGGTTCACGCTGGCGGGACTGTGCGTGACCGGCGGCTTCATCGTCGCCGGCGCGGTGGGAACGGACATCGAGAACACCGTCACCTATCAGTCGTTTGCCCTATTGCTGGCGTTTTTGCTGCTGGGATTGGCGAGCAGTTTTTTCTTCCGCGCTAAATTTTCCGCAAAGCGCTTCTTGCCGCGCATCGGGACGGCGGGACAACCGTTGCAATACCGGGTGCAGATAAAGAATCTGACGGGGAAAAATCAAACCGGACTGACGCTGCTGGAAGGACTCGCCGACCCGCGTCCGCCCTTTCAAGAATGGCTGGCGTTTCACATGGCTGAAAACCGGCGCATCCGCCCGTTCCGCGTATCGCAACACCGGCGGAAAAATCCATTCCGACTGGCGAACTTGAAGGAGGCGGAAGTCCCGCCGCTGGCCGCGAATGGCGAGGCCGAGGCGCGGGTTGAGGTCCTGCCGTTGCGGCGGGGTGTCTTGCGTTTCACTGGCGTGACCCTGGCGCGACCCGACCCGCTGGGATTGTTCCGTTCATTCATCAAGGTTTCGGCCCCGCAGACCGTGTTGGTCTTGCCAAAGCGTTATCCCATTCCGCCCATCGCGCTGCCGGGCGCTTTGCGTTATCAAGAGGGCGGCGTGGCGCTCGCGGCGAACGTCGGCCGTAGCGATGAATTTGTCGCGCTGCGCGAGTATCGTCATGGTGATCCGTTGCGGCACATCCACTGGCGGAGCTGGGCCAAGGTGGGCAAACCGATCGTGAAGGAATTCGAGGACGAATTTTTTGTGCGCCACGCGCTGGTGCTCGACACGTTCGACGACGAACCCAACAGCGAAGTTTTGGAGGAAGCCGTGTCCGTCGCCGCGTCGTTCGCCTGCAAAGTGCTGACGCAGGAATCGCTGCTGGATCTGCTGTTCGTCGGCAACCAGTCCTACTGTTTTACCGCCGGACGCGGGCTCGCGCACGCGGACCAGATGCTGGAAATTCTGGCTTCCGTGCAAAACTGCGCGGATAAAAAATTCGAGACGCTTGAACATCTCGTGCTGAACCACATTGCTGCCGTGAGCGGTTGCATCTGCGTGCTGCAACGCTGGGATGACGCGCGGAAAAATTTCGTCAAGAAGCTGCGCTCGCTCGACATCCCCTTGCTCGTGCTGGTCGTGTTGCGTCCGGGCGGAAGGAAACTGGACGCCGGGCCCTTGCGTGACGAGCCGGAAAATTTTCACATCCTCGAAATCGGACACATCGAGGAAGAGCTTGCCAAACTCAAATGAAAACACCGCCGCTGCTTCTTTTGGCCGCGCTCGCCTTCTGGGGCTGGCAGTCAGGATTTTGGCTGGTCGGCACCCTGGCGGGCGTCGCGCTGGAAAGCTCACGGCTCATCAAGGCGCGCTGGGATTTGACGGAGGAGGATTTTCGCCGCATCTGGAATTTTTGCGTCCTGCTCTCGCTCGCGCTCATCGTCTATTCCTTTGCCACCGACGAAGCCGGCAGCAGCTTGAACGGTTTGCTTCATACTTCAGCCGTGGACGCGACGCGACGGCTCGGCGTTTCCGGCAGCACGTTTCTCCGCTGGCTGCCGATGACGTTGTTTCTTTTCGTCGCGGCGCAAATGTTCAGCGAACGCGAGTCCGTTCCATTGGCGGCAATTTCGCTGTTCGTCCGGCGGCGGAAAACCAGCGCTTCGCCAGAACGAGCCAAAAACATTTCATATCCGTATTTCATGGTGACTCTTTTTTCCGCTGGGATTCACACCAATGAAGGGACGCACTCCTATTTCTGGGGACAGGCTGGTTTGCTCGCGTGGGCGCTTTGGCCGTGGCGGTCGCGGCGCTTTGGCGTCATCGCCTGGCTGGGTGCGCTGGTTGTGACAATTGGACTTGGCTTCTCGGGCCAGCACGGCCTCGGGGAACTGGAGCGCGTGTTTGAAGGTTACAACGCGCAATGGATGGCAAATTTCATGCGGCAAGGGACGGACGCATCCCAAAGCGTGACTGCCATCGGTCAGATCGGAAAATTAAAATTATCCCCACGAATTGTCATCCGGCTCGCCACTAAAGACAATGCTGCACCGCCGGAATATCTGCGCGAGGCCAGCTATCGCAGCTATCATTCGCAGAAACAAACCTGGTATGCCGGCGGTTCGCGGAAAGATTTTACGGATCTTTCCCACGAGGTTGGCAACGAATCGGCGTGGACGCTGCTACCCGGAAAAACCAATGAATCAGTGGTCAACATCGCCGCCTACCTCGACGGACGCTCGCTCGATACCGGCGACCCGGAAGGATTGCTCCCGCTGCCCACCGGCTGCCGCCGTCTGGAAAATCTCCCGGTGTTCAGTTTGAAAATGAACAACGCCGGCGCGGTGCTGGCCGCCGGGCTGGGCCTGGTGATTTTTGACGCCCACTACGGTGCCGGTGCGACCATTGATTCACCACCTGATTCCAGCACGAATAATTTGGATTTGACCGTGCCGACGAACGAGATTCCGGCGTTGGACAAAGTTATTTCGGGAATGAAAATCTCCAGCGCAACCGAAGAAAAGAAGCTGCTCGCGGTCCAGCAGTTTTTTGCGGCCAATTTCAGCTACAGCACCTGGCTGGGAGCGGACAAGGTGGCGCGCACCAACGAGACGGCGCTGTCGCGTTTTCTTTTGCAAAGCCGCAGCGGCCATTGCGAATATTTTGCCACGGCCACGGTTTTGCTATTGCGCGAACTCGGAATTCCCGCGCGGTATGCCGTCGGTTACGCCGTTCACGAACCGGCCGGCCACGGCTACGTCGTGCGCGAACGCGACGCCCATGCGTGGTGCCTCGCCTGGAACGAACAGAATAAGACGTGGGAAAACTTCGACACCACCCCTGCCTCATG
>Ga0302320_10007867_pt1 | contig 23374 bp, 19 predicted proteins | sample Bog_T0_3_FD_202130 | JGI IMG/M metagenome (GOLD analysis project Ga0302320, IMG submission 202130) | Peat permafrost microbial communities from Stordalen Mire near Abisko, Sweden - Bog_T0_3 | ecosystem: Environmental > Terrestrial > Soil > Wetlands > Peat | place: Sweden: Abisko, Stordalen Mire... | reverse complement strand
ATGCGGCTTCGCTATCCATCGCCAACATCAATTCCGGCAGCTGAACGGTGCCAACCCGGTCTTTAGTACCGGCAACCAGCCGTTTGCGCAAGGCCTCGGTCACGTTAGACTCGACGGTCACTTCTGGATCATCACCGAGCTTCAGGTGGATGCCATTTTTACTCACGTACACGGCATCGGCCGCGACTGCTTCGTCGAGCGCCTGCATTCCCGCCTCGACCTGCGCGACGACTCGGTCGAGGAACGGTTCGGGTTTCGCCGGCAGCTGACGACGCTCGAGAAATGCATCCCGCGTGCGTTCCCAATCCGGGGCGGGCATCAGCAGTTGCTCCTTGCCTCGATACTCACCCGCATAGGGCAGGAATAATCGCCCCGAACGCAAGCCACGTCGAACCGCCCACAGGGTCGCCGCTTCGTAGGCGCGCAAGGCAAGCGAGCGATCAGGACTGTCGACCAGGGGCTGCCAGATCTGGTTGAAGTCCAACTCGGCTCCATCAAAAAGTACGGGTGGCTCCACGTCGTAGGTGTCCTTGAGGTTCAAAAGAGCCCTGAGAACTGGATCGCCGGTGGGACCATCGAGCCCGACTGCAATGATCTGCTTGATGAGCGCACGAACACGTTTTTCCTTGTCGATCAGCAGGGCGCGGGTCTGCGCAGCCCGGCTCTCATTTCCCGATTTTCGATTATCCATCCACGAGGTCAAGCGTACCCGAGAGTAACTACGATAGTCCGTGTCGGTCAACGATTCATTTTGCACCGCCCGGCACAGCTCTTCGATCAGGCCATTGTTGCTCGAAATCCCATCGCGCACGCGGCTCGCGGCCCGCTCCTGCGCATTGCGCCAGATGCGGGCAATCGCCATCACCAGCATCCGCAGCACTCGATCGGCTTGCCGTTCCAGCATCGTGTGGATGAACCCCACGACCTCGAGCGTTCGACCTGGCTCCGCAATCTCTTTGACGTGATCCACACGGCGGCGGTGTAAGCGCCGCGCGTACGCGCGCAGTCGCTCCGGCGGGATCAGGATCTTGCACATTGTGATTGACCGGAACGTAGTACGCAGATAGTCCAGCTTTTCAATCGCCAGCGTTCGGGATTTCGCACCTCGCTTGCCCGGAGGGCGCCGGATCCATTCCAGCGCGGAAGCCCCATTGACCTGTGTTTCGACGAGCTGCGCGTATAATTTCCCCATCTCCTCCGGCCGAAGTACCCGGCGTAGCGACTCCATATCCATCGCTTCAACGCGGCTCATTGCTTCTCGCACTTTTTGCTCAACCGCACGTCGGGTTGGAATGCGCCATCGATGGTTCCAGAATATCTCGAGCGCCCGTGTGATCAGTTGTTCTCGATCGACTGTCACCGCCATCTCGGCGGTCAGCGCGGAGAACAGCGCTTTCTCGTCGGCCTCCTTCAATCGAGATATCCCCAGGTATCGACAAGCCCAGGTTTGATGCCGATGTCGAGTCATGTAACGGCGCGACAATGCGCGCATTGTGGCCAACATCGGGGCTGCCACATGGAGCTGTTTCGCCACGCACTCCAAGACGGCGCGAGGTATGTATTCGTAGGTATCCAGCACAGCGCCGGTCATGCGCAGGAAACCGACCTGTAAGGCGAGCGCCAAGCGCGATTTCTTATTGCTGTCGACCCGAATGGCTCGAACATCCTCGGCGCTCAGCGTGAAGAACTGTCGAATCTCAAACTCGGTGATCTCCTTCGGAAACGTCTTCTCCCCAAGATACTTCGAATGTATGCGGCGGATAGCGGCTTGCATTGCGACTTCCCTTCGGCTCAGACGGACAATCGGGTGCCCGCATTGTGCCCAATGGGCCCGCTAGCCGGACGGTCAACCCAGTCCATGCTGCGACGCATCACTCAGACCGCTACTTTTTGCTGTTTTCGGGAATCACCCCCAATTTGCCCGCCAAGTGGCGAAGCCAAGGCTCCGCCTGCGACCGAGCAGCATCGGCGGTGTATGACCCGGATCGGGTCACTGCTGGAAACTCGCTGGCACCTCTTTCTGTTGAAATGGCGAAAGCGGCCTGCTCCAAGGAAGTCGCCAATGTCAATCATTCTGCGCGAATAGACTTTGAAATGGGACGTACGCTACTTGCTGACGGTGATATGCAGGGCGCGCGTCGGGAGTTCGAGATCGCGATGGACAGGGGATATGCTGCTGCGAGAATCGATCTGGCGGATATGTTACTCGGCAGATCGGAAAGCCTGCGCGATACCAAACTGGGGGTGTCCCTGCTCGAGCGGGCGTGGGCGGATCACGTGGCGATCGCCGCCGACAAACTTGGCAGCTTCTATGAATACGGTGTCACGGTGCCCGAGCGAGTGGCATCGGCGAAAGCGACTCAAGACGACGCTCGAGTCATGCAGTGGTATCAGCGGGGAGCGGCAGCGGATGAACCGTATGCGCTTGCGCATCTGGCCGAGCGCGCGGAGTTTCATTCGCTCAACCAGTCTGATGCCACCGAGCGAAATAGTGATTTACTTCGTGCCTTTCAGCTGTACGCGCGAGCTGTGAAGGTCGCACAAAGCCAGGGATGGCCGAGCGAAGCGTGGCAGCATTGGCGTTATCGACGCGCATCTCTGGCGCGCTTGTTGGCAAACGACGGGTTGATGCAGCGGGTCGCCACCGCTTACGCAGCGATACTCAGGGAAAATCAAAGCCTCAGTGTCGCGGCGCATTAACGAATCGTGACCTTCTTCATGGCGGGCATGTGCAATCAATGCGTTGCCGAGTGTCGCACAGCCGAGATCGACGCAGCGCTTGCCGGCCGCACGGATCCACTGTGGCACGGGTTTCGTCATCGAAACCGCCAGCGAGCAGAAATAGTAAGAAAAGCGCAAGAGTTTGCGGCTTCGCTTCGTGTCTCACGGAATCAAGTACCCTCACCTGGGATGTCTGCGCACTTCTATTATACCGACCATTGTTACCGACGCACCATTAGAACGGTTCCCATCATCGGCGGCGGTCTCTTCACGGTACCACTGTGTAACGATATGGGATTCGAACCACCACATCGCCAGTGAAGACGGTATCGTTGAACGTATCCAGGTAGAGGTATCCGTTGACGGTCTTTCCGATCGAAGCATGGTCTGGTTTTATGATCACGTGAATGACGCCGGCCGTTCCGGGTGCCAACACCAGCGGCGTATACGTTGCGGTACGTCGATGTCGACAACGGAGCCGTCGCCGCTGTCGGCGGACACGGCAGGATCGAAGGCCAACATTCGTCATCGCGCAAATCCTTGCATGCTAGAGAGATTCCGGAAATCCGGGGGGGGATCTTCCTGTCCTTTGTTTGAAAGCACCCCTTAAGCGCTCCTAAAAGTCCGACGCATAGCAGGAACGTCAGATCTCGAAATCTGTATTGACTGGGTCTTTCGGTCTGCTCGAGGCTGCGGTCGTGGTGGAAGTAACCGGGACGGTAGAATCGACTTTCTCGAGTCTAAAATTGTCGCCCCACACCGTCCCTCCTTGCGCGAGCAGGAAGCCAAATGCGATATCGACGCTATCGGCGGGGACATCGAGGACAATTTCATAGCTGGTCCAATCGCTGGTACCGGTGACCGGACGGGAATCCATATTATCGGACGACACCACTTTGTGATCGAGTCCCTCCACCCGCATGAACATCTGCGCACGAGTAGCATCATTAGTCCTCAGGTAACCAGTCAACTTCCATCGACCGCCGCGGTAATTGTCGGCGTCGATCATCTGCATGAGTGTTCCAAAGCCATTCGCCCCAGACTTGGCATCGATTGAGGCGCTGAATTTGCCGCTAGCCGCGGTGGTTTCGTCGCGAGAAAATTCGTAATCTTTGGGGTCACTCCCGGCAATGATCCAGCCCGCCGGAATTTTAGCCATCACGGATCCAGCACTGACGAAGGCGAGCATCAATGCGGCGACCATCGAGCGAAAATTAGAGACGTTCATGTAGCTGCACGCTGTGCGAAGGGTAAGTTCATGGGACTCTCCTTGTGCTGGTCGGGTATGGGAAAAATGAGGGCGCCTACCCATGAATACGGAATCGATCAACGAATTGGCTCAAGCGCCGATCACTTACCGCAGGAATAGGACCGACGTGCCTTGCGTTTGTCGGCAATCACGCGAAGCCAGAGACCAGCGCGATTTCAACAAGTGGGTCGCGAACCTCCGAAGCGAACTGGCGATTGAGGCAGGTGCCATCAAAATTTGTCCATCGGCAGTCCGGATGTCCGGTACACGAGTCACCGGCTGGCACGGTCGCCGGACCTCATTGGCAAGCCACTGCGTATTTACTATGGTTTGCCGTCGACCTCGATCATCAGAATATTAGCGGGCTTCAGATCCCGATGAATGATTGCGTTCTGGTGTGCATGTTGCACTCCTGCGCACGCTTGGATGAATAGTTCGACCCCGCTCCCGGAGCTTCAGCCGGTGTCGATCGCAATACTCCGTAATTGGCAACCCCGGCACGTACTCCATGACGAAGTAGGGCTGCCCTTGCGCCGTGCGCCCACCGTCCAAGAGTTTCGCGATGTTCGGATGATCGAGGTTGGCGAGGATCTCGAAACCCTTCGAACGCAGCTCCACACTCGATCCCATGCGGAAACTTTATCTGACGAAGTGTTCGTTTGCTTGGTCACGTTGGGAACACCGTTCACAACGGTCAAGGTCGAACTTCCCATCCTAAACCGCCGACGTGAGCCACTTTTCCCTGGGATCTCGTATTGACTAGATAAGCGAGCCATCGCTTGAAGCCAATCTCTCTTCTTCCGATCTTCAGGAGTTCATCATGGAAACCAAACATTCCCCGTCACCAGGGGTTTCATCCCGCCGCGCCGTTGCCGTCGTCGCGCTCGTTGGGACACTAGCTCATTCAGCGCTCGCACAACAGCCGCCAGACGTGGTGAAAAGCGACGCCTTCGGCGACACGGCCGTCGGCTCCGACTCTTTGATTAATCTAAACACGTCCTCCGGCGAGGTCTACGGCAACACGGGTCTCGGTTTCTACACGCTGAAGTTCAACACCACCGGCAGCGGCAACACCGGGTCGGGAGAGTATGCCCTGGAGAGAACCACCACCGGCGCCTTTAATACGGCGAGCGGTTATGAAGCCCTGCAGTTAAATACGACTGGCGGCGGCAACACGGCATCCGGCGTTCAATCGCTCCTCAACAACACCAGCGGAAGCGAAAACTCCGCCTTTGGTCAGTATGCGCTATATCACAACACTACGGCGACCGGCAATACGGCGGTCGGCTGGCAAGCGCTCCTGGACAACACGACCAGTAGTGGCAACACCGCGCTGGGTTACAAAACGTTGCAGTCCAACACGGCCGGGTACAACAACACGGCCGTCGGCTTACAGGCTCTGATAGCGAACACGACGGGCGCCGTCAATTCGGCCTTCGGCGAAGGGGCGCTCACGTCCAATGTCAGCGGCGGCGCCAACACCGGTCTCGGCAATTACGCCCTGCAGTTCAATACCTCGGGCAGCCACAACACGTCGATCGGTTTCCAATCACTGGTCAACAACAACGACGGCGCGAACAACGCCGCTTTGGGTTATGACGCGCTGCAAGCCAATGTCTCGGGCTCAAACAACATCGCCATCGGTGAGTCGGCCGGCGCCAACATCGTGGCGGGCTCGAGCAACATCGACATCGGAGGATCCGGCCCCTCCGACGAGAGCGGTCGGATCCGAATCGGTGCCTCCGGCGTGCAGTTGGCCACCTACATCATGGGCATCGGCACCCAACAGGTGACGGGGGCTGCGGTATATGTCACGAAAAATGGGCAGCTCGGTGTGCTCGCTTCCTCCGAACGTTACAAAACAGCGATTCGCTCCATGGGCGATGAGACAGAGAAGTTACAACAGCTTCGACCGGTGACTTTTCACCTGAAGAGCGATCCGCACGGCGAAGTGCAATACGGTCTCATCGCGGAAGAAGTGAACAAGGTGTATCCGGAACTCGTCATCCATGACTCCGCCGGCGTGATCCAGGGCGTACGGTACGAGGAATTGTCCGCGATGCTCCTCAACGAGGTACAGCAATCTCGGCGAAAAATGGCGGCGCAGGAAGCCACCATTAAGGCTCAAGGCGAGCAACTAGTTGCCGTCACCGCCCAGATGCGGCAACTCAATCAGACCGTTCAGGCGGCACTGATACAAATCCAGAAGCCGGATCGGGTCGCCATGCGGTGAGAGCGTTCAGGTGAGTTGATGGTCTGAACGGAACGTGTCAATGGGCTTGAGGTGCGACGAGAGTCGCTAAGGAGGTGTTCTTAGTGGCGCAAAGCCACGGCGATGATTGTCGGTCCGCCTGCTCGGAGAGAGGCGGAGCCGACCTGATGTTCAGTCATCAGTGGCCTACGGGCTACGGCGGCTATCTGTAAAGATGTCGTCTAAAGGCTCCAAGGTAAGATTCGCCGAAAAATAGGACTTTGGCCAGATTATGTCTAATCCAGGTGATTCATTGGCTTCCTTTGGTACCGTTGGCGCCCCGGGAACAACAATGAAGGGAATGCAATGGTTGGCGCAGAACAACCTCATTCGCGGATCGTCTATCCAAAGTTGCCAGAACCTCTGACAGAGGGGGATCTTCTGCGCTGGTTTACGCTCACTTCGGAAGAAAGACAGTGGGCACCGACCGTTTCACGGTGGGGGACCTCGATGCTGGCGTTGCTGACCCAGCTAAAGGTATTCCAACACATCGGTCGGTTCTTGCCGCTCGCAGAGATTCCGCCAGCGGCAATAGCGCGCGTCGCCGCACAACTCTACCAAGCCGCACCAGCGACGCTGAATGAAGACCGGCGCACCTTGTACCGCCATCACCATGCCATTCGTCTCTACCTTGGAATTACTCCTTGGGGTCCGAGAGCGCGAGGAGTCGCCTGTGACGCGATCGCCGCGGCGGCACAAGCGCGGACCGACCCGGCGGATTTGATCAACGCGGCTATCGATGCTCTGATCCGTGAGAGCTGCGAGCTGCCGCAGTTATCGACACTGCGTACCATGGCGGGCGCGGCTCATCGGCTCGTGAATGCGACCCAGTGGCAGGAAGTTTATGAGCGCCTGAGCGATACGGACCGGCGCGGTCTGGACAAACTCCTGAGGCCCAGTGGAGACAGCCAGGATTCGCCGTTCGCGGTGATGTGCCGCGGCGCCGGAAAAGCGACGCGCGAGAATCTGAAGGCGTTGATCGCGCATTACGAATGGCTGTCGACCCTGACGGATCCCGCCCCGATTCTGGCGCCGATTGCTGAGGCCAAGGTGACGCAGTGGGCGAACGAAGCTCAGCGTTTGAAGGCTCGCGAGTTGCGTGAATATGTGGCGCCCCGCCGATATGCATTGCTGCTCGCGGCGCTGCGCGCGGCTCGCGGGCGGGTGCTCGATGACCTCACCGTTATGCTATTGCGGTTCAGTGGTACTGTCGTGTGGCGCAGCGAGAAGTATTGGGATGAGGCGAATATCGATCGAGGCGATCAGACCGACACCTTGATCGGCACTCTGGCGGAGTTACTGGAAATCGTTGGCGCCGATAGTCCACGGAAAGGTAAACTCAAGCAAGTGGAGGCAGTGATCGAAGCTCATGGGGGTTGCGCGACGCTACAAAAGGCATGCGCAGAGCACTCGAAGCAGTCGCGACGACAATGGCAACCATTTGCGCATCAGGCATTCTCGCCCTACCGGACTGCATTGTTGCATCTCGGACGAATCTTACCCCTGAAGGCGGCGCGGGATTCCGCCAATCTATTGCTAAAGGCCGTGCTCAATGTTGCGCTCGAGCCAACGACCAGCGACTACTATCACATCAGCGACTTGGATCGCGGATTTATCCCCACGGATTGGCGAGCACTGGTTGGGGACGGTTGCGACGAGAAGCCGCAATTGTTCAACCGGCGCCACCTGGAAGTGGTTGCGGTTTTGGAATTGGCGGAGGCCATCAAAGCCGGAGCCGTGCATGTGAGCGGATCGCTGAGCTATGACGATTTCTGGGGAAAACTGCCCGCCGAAGCAAGTGATCCAGAGAGGATCGCGGCCTATGCGGCCGAGCGCGGCTGGCCGGCGGGTGCAGCTGGATTCACGGCGCACCTGCGCGACAAACTTGAGAATCAAGCATCGCAGCTCGACACGGACGTCGGGCTACTCGGAACCGTCCAGTTGGATAAGAATCGCCGTCCGATCGTCCCGCGGATTAGTAGCGGCGACCCGCCGGCATCGGCTGTTCACGCAGCCCGTCAGGTCAGTGACGAAATGCCCGAACGGTCAGTGCTCGAAGCATTAGCGAACACGGCACAGTGGGTCGATTGGCCCCGACACTTTGGGCTCCCTTCACGGCTCAACTCCGGGATCGAGGACTTGCGCGCTATATTCGAGGATTAACCATCCAACGACCGCCGTGACTTAACATAATCCACCGAAAGTCCTATTTTTTGGCGAATCTTACCTTGGAGCCAATCGGACGGGCCTCAAGTTGGACAGGTGTCGCCTGCAACGGCTCCATTTAGCCTCGCGGAATGTCTTTTAAGAGCGTCGGAAGTCAGTTGCGCGCTCGTGGAGAGTTGGCTTCGCGAAGCGCGGTTCACCGTCGCTATTGAGCATCTTAATAGCCAAACGGATTGGTCGCTGCTGGTTACGCCGTCGGGGCGAGCGAAATCGTTGGCGGTTATTGCCACCCCGGATGCGACCGCTATCCAAGTACAAATGATCTTCGTTATGGATAGTGTTCAAAAGAACGCGCTCACGAACTCGACGACGGTACGCCCAGAGGAGTTTTTAGTGAGCCTACGAGCCGCTCTATCGGAAGCACCCGCTACTATGTTGCTGGCGGAAGTCAGTGTATTCGAAAATGAGGGTCATCTTGGGAGCGTATTATTTGTCGCCCTCAAAACGATTCCCCTCACAGACTTTACTCGACGGAATCTATTTGATGCGGTGGCGGCGGTTCTGTCGAGTTTCGACACGGCGGAACGGTTTATAGTGGAGTGTCTTGGACAAGGCATTCGTGGAAGGCCGCCCTAGCCGGCGGCAAAACTCGCGTTGGGGGTGCTAAATCAGCGCATGGTTGTGCGGCAGGTTGCAGGGAGCAAGCATCCGCACTTTCGGGTACTTCATCAGCGAGTGCCGAATCTTGCACCAGTAGTCTTCCAATTTTTCAAAATAGTGTACCGCATCCGCGGTTTGGAATGCGCTTTGGTAAACTTCTAGTTGGGGCTCTACGTGCATGATTCTTGCGCAGGCAATTTCGGCAGACTGAATGATTTCCCGACTGTCAGTGATGAAGTCGTTTGGCGAATAGCCGAGATGCGGCATGGCGAGTAAACAGCGGGCGAGGCCGTCCCGTAAAAACTTCATGCGGATCGCCGGTTGGGGATGATCATCATGTGGCTGCTTTTCAAGATCCCATACTTGGTCTTTACATCGCCAGAATACGTAATTCGAAAACAAAATATTTCTGATATAAGCGCGCACTGCGCCGAATGCCGCGATGTTGGCGATGCGCTTGGCGTCATCTAGTCGGTCGGCATACTTCGGAAGGTCCAGACGCTTCCTCTCATTCAATTCTAGCGTATACATCAGTCCGGTCGCGTCGGCATCCATCTCGAGCGTTTGTAGTAGCAGGGAGTCCTTTTCAGCAGCAACTGGGTGGTAGGGGCGGTCTGTCAGGGACAATAGATTAAGTGTGCTCAAGTAGTCATTATGGCCGTTGCCGATGTGCGCGAATTCATGCAAGAAGGCCTGCTCCAGCGCCATGTAAGCGAGGCTCTTTGCAAAGTGCCCTCGAATAGTACAAACCGGCTGTCGCCACGGTCGAGCCTCTTTGAGGGGTAAAGAGTCGTGTGTAAGAAAGGTGAGTGGCGCAAGTGATTCCACAGCGGGCTCCCCGACATCCGGAAAAGTACCCGGGTCAGCCAATATTCGCCAGTATAGTTCGACAACCGTGCAGGCGAGTCCGTAGCTGATGCCGATAAAATCAATTGGCGGGTCGATCTTGAAAAGGCTAGAAAACGCGTTGGGAATCGGTGCGCCGGTAACGCACCATTGCAACTGCCGTTGTCTCTGGACAAAGTATCTTGGCTGGGCCCAGAGCAACATCCAACGAAACTTATTTTCGAGCGTGCTGCAGAGGTCGAATTCGAAGCTACCCCGCTCGTCGGAATGAAGACATTTCCGTCCGCCGCGTGAGCCAATAACGCGCTGTACATCGGCATCGTCACTGATACTAGCCGAGCCAAAGTATAGGAAACCGTCATCCATGCGTTACTACCTATGCCTCTGTCGAGAGATTACGCCGGTTGGGGTTGTAAGCCCTAAGCCGATTGTTTTTTGGGAGACATTCATAAATCAATAAATCGGATCGTACGGCTGAGGCGAACAGAAAGGCGACATAAGGTAAAATTATTTCTACCGATCAACCCGTAACCTCGCATTTTCGTAGACAAAGTTTTTGATGGTCACACGGCGTCGCAAATGCCTCGGCGAAAGTCCAGAGATCGCATGGTCTTTTTGCGAAACGTAACGCCTTGAAATACGAGCAATCACAAATTCCCGGCTTGGCTTCTCAGACGCAAGGAGATTTGCGAAGTCGCTTACGTAGCATTTCTGCCCCTCTCCGCCATATGGGCCGTGGAAGCAATTCTGGGTCTTACGCACTTCGTGTGACGGCGAAAGGCATCAATTGGGATGGAGGACACGGGCGTCACGATTGGGGCGTCTTAGCCTTCCTTAGCCCATCGATAGCATCCTTGAGAAACACATCCTTAAGATCCTTGGAGGAGCAATTTGCAACAAGCGCAGTTGCGGGCTTTGAAAGTTCATCCACAATCTGCTTACTTCGATCGTCGTCGCCCATAAATATAGTATTTGTGGCCAAACCCAGAAGGTCGCTTGCCCTGTAGTCGACAAGGGACTTGAAGCATTGAGACCTTCCACCTGATACCACGGCTTGAATATCCGATGCCAACATCAATTGGTTTACGTGAGCGTAGAGATTGTAAATCGCCTTGGTCAGTGGCTGCGCCACATTACCCGCGAACCCTTCCGAGAAGTAAGCTGAAAACTCACCTCCCTGATCTGGCAATTCTCCAGTATTTCGGTCCGGAAATAGCACCTTCAGCTTTGCAATTAGGCCGCTCAACGCCAATTGTCTGCCGAAGCTGCCATCCGCCACGTCTTCGCCGAAGATGTCCTTACGATGTCCCATCGCAGTATTGCTGGTAGGACCGTAGAACTGGGTCTGCCACGCGATTTCAGGACCTAACGCAGTGCTATGGTCGCTCAACCAAAAAACCCCTACACCATCCACAAGCCACGCGTAAGTCTGTGCACCCAAAATAGACACGGGAATTGGAGGACCTATCACTCCGCGCGGGCCAACAGGAGTACTAGTTGAGTCGAGCCATCTTGATTTAAAATCCCGAGCAGCAATCAATACGTCCGAGCCATCCGGTCTGAGAAAGCGCCCTTGAATCTCGAAGTTGAAATCTACACGTCTAGCGCTTTTGTCAATATCTCGCCATTTATAACAAAGATCTACTTTCCCCTGGTCTAGGAATTGTGCAACCCAATATACTTCTGGAATAAGCCCTTCAAATGTCTTCTTGTTGGTGAACGATAGCTTGACGCCCATATCTTGCCGCTGCCACTCGTCGGGGAGTAGTGTGATGTCGTCGCTTCGACCACGTACCAACTTCTTGTCCTTGTCCACAACGATGCACGGATGATCTACCGAAATGGTGTTATGATTCGTGCCCGGATTCGCCTTGTCTCTTGGTGTAGCCCAATTTTCACTCTCCATCAAGTGGGCGCTACTTTCATATCCATTGCGAAAAATCCTGGACAGATTGACAACATCATTTTGCACAATCGTTCCGAAATTCATATATGAATTTGCGGAATACAAAGTCTGCCTCAGAAAACCGTCTACGTTGCCTCCTTCATCCTTCAGCGCCTGCCATGTCGCAGACGGTTTGTCGAACGAAGTTCCAAATCCCGGCAAATCGCTCGGCTTCACTTTTAACGTTTGTAACGTGGCCATTGAACTAGCGTAGTTCTTCACTACTGTCCGACACGTTTCATAGCAAATTCAACTGGTTATCGTCGTGCGGCATAATTCGATCCTCGTCGGTGTCAGAAAACAGCTGAATCAAAGGGATTTTCTCAAAAGGCGTCACGCTCAGAACTTGCAACATCGAATGCAGCGACAAATCCAGCTTCAGCCGCTTCCGGGCAATCGCTACCAGCACGTAAGTGCTGACGGCGATCCATACCTGGCTCTTCACGGCGTTCTCCGATGTGCCGAAGAACCGCTTGATCCGAAGGTGTTGCTTGATCCATTTGAAAAAGAGTTCGACCGACCACCGGCTCTTGTACAACGCGCAGACGCTCAGAGCCGGAATGCCGAAATGATTGGTCAAGAAGACCAGCGATTTGCGGGTCGTCGGATCCCGATATCGGACTCGCCGCAATTGCCCAGGGTAATCCTTGGCCGCGTAGAAGCCTTTCAACATCACGGTCTGATCGCAGACCAGTCCCGTGTTGCGCTCGACTGGCCTGGCGGCAATGCGCCGGAATTTCGAGTTGCGCTTTGCTCGAGTGACGAAGTATCCGCCGCTCTGATGCAGCGTGTGGAGTCGCTTGAAATCCAAGTACCCTCGGTCCATTACATAGAAGGCCCCAGCTTCGGGAATCAAGATGTCGAGCACATTGACATCGTGCAATTTCCCGTCGGAAATATGGATAAAACTGGGGATTTGGCCGCGCAGATCCAACAGCGTATGCAGCTTGATCGCGGCCTTGGTCGAGCGGAACGGCGCCCAGGGGAACAGCGTCAGACACAGGTCGATGGTGGTCGAGTCGAGTGCATAGACGGTCTCGTCCAGCTCCAGGCCCAATGCGTCGGTGGCGTACAACTTCCGTGCGATCCGAATCAAGGCTTGGGCGAACTCGCTGTACAAGCGCCAGTCGCACCGCTCGTTGGCATCGGCCAGATTGCTGCGCGTGAAATTGCCGCGCAATCCGAGGTGATACGCCTTGGCGGCGTGCGCTTCGAAACAGGCCTCGATGTCCCGCAGACTCTCCCGAAAAGTGATCTGCGCGAACGCCATACTCAAGAACTGGTCCAGGCAACTGAAGGTGCGAACGTTGAAGTCGCCGCGATACTTGGCGACCAAACGACGGAAGGTATGCCACGGGGCAAACTCCATCACCTGGGCGAAGACGAGCTTGCCTGCGTACATCCAGATCTCCCGGGAAAATCCCGGAAGCCTGCGGTTTTTGGCATCTGGAGTTCAAGTCGTTAACACCTGGAAATCTTATGAAACCCTTGAAAATACCGGCTTTTAGCGGATCTCGCCTCAAACGTGTCGGACAGTAGTGGTAGTTCTTGGTAGTTTGAAGCCACATATCTATATCGGGGAGATCATCTGTTCCCTGCATTCCGAAGCTCGAAGGCAGTCCGCGGTAAAATATTGAAATTGCATCACTAAGATTGGCGGCTGATTTTGGTTGGAATGGAAACGCCGAATCCGCCTTGGAACTGAGGCTTCTCATAGCCCAAACTTGATACAAAAATAGATCCCTGCTGCTCAATTCGGGCCCGGAATTGATTCTTAGAGAGTAGGCGGAGAGCTGGCTTACTACATTCTTGTATTGAACCAAGCAACGAGAAATGGCCCGCAAGTCCTTACTTCCTTTTGGATCTATACAATCCAAATTGACCGCAAGGAGGAACGCTCTTTCATTCCGGACGTTTCCGTCTGAGTCCCTTTGAATGGCCTCGTAGAACGACCGAAGTTCGTTGTTCAAACTTTCTTGCTGCAAACTTATCCCGTAGTCGACCTTAAGGTTTAAATTCTCAAAGCCTTCGGTCGTGATCTCCCTGAGCTCACCAAGTTGCTGCTCAATCTTGTAAAGCTCCTGTTGAATTTTCCACAAAGTCTCCAGGATCGCCGCTTGGGCCGCATCATCCTCCGATTGTTGAAACATGCTGACGGCCACAAGGGCCAAACCGACCCCACTGCTAGCCGCAAGAGCGACATTCGATGCGGTAGCTGCCGCCCGCGCCGCCGAAAGCGCCTGACAGAATTGTCCCAGGGCGTGAGTGCCTTGGCCGATCTTTTGTAATGTTTGATCTTTGGTTAATCGGCCAACGGAATAGATTAAAGTTCCATCGGCCTCTAGATCTTTCCCCGCCTCCGCAAGATCGGGCCCACTACTTGTATTTGCAGAACCTTGCGCCGCCTTCCTCTTGATCACTTGCTCTGCGGCGCTGACAGACTGTTTCGCTGAAGTCGTGACTTGGGCTGCGTAGGATCTGTCTTGTTTGATCTGCTCTAGCGCTTTGACGTCCAGAATCAAATTCTTTTCGACTACATTTTTGCCATTTGGAGTGAGTTCGTCGTGATCGTCTATGTAACCACCCTTCGCGAGAATCCCGGACAGCAAAGAGTTCGATTTCGCCGCTTCTTTGAGTTCATCCAGATCACCGATGCCAACTAGCGCAGAAGGTGTGGAGAGGATGTCGGTGTTTCTCAGATCGAGCTCAATAAGGGGCCCTCGGAAAACGTCTTGAGCCAGATTGATTCCGGCCTTGATACCCCCGTACAGCGTGTAACCTTGAGCGGCGACGTCGACGATCCCGGCAGGTCCAGTCAGCGGTACTGTGCCCAGCATTGTGAAGTCGGCAAGATCTTTGAGCTGTTCTTCGGTCGGGCGGCCTAAGCCCCCACTTTTCTGGTAGTACGCATAATTCGAGAGACTGGTTTGGTTGCCTTTTATGGTATTCAAGAAGTGAATTCTCCATAGATCGTCTGGAGAGGCGCTGCCTATTGTGTTGGCTGTATGGATTTGGTCATTCGTGGCCGTTGCAGAGGTGGCGTATAGAACATTATCGGCTTGGGCGACCCGATGTAACAGTAATATGAATGTAATGAAAGCTGTAGCGCCTGATATTCTGATACCGGTATGAAAGCGACGCATGCGGAAGACTCCCTCGAAGATCGTTTGTATTCTTGACGTCAACCGCCTGCGCGGAATAGATCCGAGCATCGAGGAAGGCTACGCATATGGATCGTTCCTCATGCGTTCAAATCCTAAGCCCAAGCGGACTTTCGCGGGCCTGAAGGTGCGCCTCGTTGGTGTCTGCGCGCGATCGGCCTATGAGGTCGTATCGTTACCCCGGAACGCGCTCGATGTTCCATCTCTACAGTCCCCCCCGGATACTATGGATGATAGTTCGCAGCGAAGCAGGAATGGTGAAGAAATTCTGGATATTGCAAGGTCGTCGAAGGATATCCGGTGGCTTTTCGTTAGACTTTGACCGAAAAGCCAGCGGTGATGCGAATGTCCGGTCTCGCGAAATTTGGACCGGCAGCTCCAATGGCCGGAGTTGGCCGGCTGCGGCCTGATCAACCCGCGGGGCTGGACAATCTCATGACGGGTCAGGAATGGGAGAGTTGCCAAGTTGGGAGTAGTCACACGAATTGCCGTATTTCCGAGTAGTAATTCGCTCAACCTGAGCATTGAGGCGAATCTGCCACGTCCGACTTTCCCAATAGCGAGTGTTGGCGCCTGACCAGTCGGTCGTCAAAGCAATTGTGTTCCTACGCCGTCGTTGAAAGCATCTCGCCCAGTCGCCGCTGCCGCTCGCGCCATCCCGGACCTCGCTGCGTTAATCTTCTCCGCATATTGCAGCGGCATCCGGGGCGACTTCCATCCGCCGGCCTGCGTGATCGCGGCCAAATCAATGTCAAGTGCAGCGAGATCTTGGGCAGCACCCACCCTCGTTGAGTGACCGCTAATTTCCGCGATGAACCTCGCGGGCATTCCGACCCACTGCGCGACTCTCTTGAAGATCGGCGCGACGCTCCCGGGATTGAGGGGCCCTCCGATCTGCCCTCCTCCGACGAGCCGCCGAAATATCGCCCCATCCTCGATCTTCGCACGCTCAAGCCAAATCGACAGCCACTTCGCAGTCTCCCGCGACAGGTACGCCACCCGCCCCTGCCCTTCCGCATCGGTCTTGCCTCGACGGATCAGCGCCCGGCCGGTGCCATCCGGCAGAATTTCAATATCCCCAACCTCGAGCGCGACGAGCTCGCTGCGCCTAGAGAGAGTCTCGTAGGCAACGCAGAGTAGTGCGCGCTCCCGATCGGCGCGCAGACTCTGACCGGCGCTTCCGATAAATTCCTTGATCTCCTGCCACCCCAGGGCTCGTGCTTGATCCTGCCGAGCCGAGGTCTCCCGTCCCATTTTCTTGAGCCCCAAGCGGACCGCTTCGCTGGAACATGGATTCAGAAACCCTGCGCCGACGTGCGCTCGTCCGATGGTGGCGATGTACCGGCGCACCGTCGCCGGCTTCTTGCCGGCAGCAACTTCATGCTCGATGAACGCCCGGATCGTAGCCGGCTCCGCCGGCAGAAACGATTCCCCGCGCCCTTCACAGAACGTCTGGAAAATCGCCCCGTCCGCCTTCTGTGCCCTCAAAGTGTTAGCCGAGTACGCCCTTTCTATTACACACATTTGATCGAACGAAGCCATCATAGCGCGGGTTGATTTGGTTTTAGGACGGATTCAGCGCAGCGTCGTGAAGCGGTGCAGGAGCCTGCAGGTAGAGTCAAAGGAGCGTTGGTCGGCCTCGGATCGCGACGGGTAGAGGATCGGGCCGCCGTCGTCGCCGATGGCTTCGAGCAGCATTCGCAGGATTCCGCGCTTTCGCACATGGGGATGTTGGTGCCACTGGCGGATCATCTGTCCGCCCAGGGTGTGGAGATTGTCGCGGTGGACTCGCAAGGTCTTCCGGGAGCGAGAGAGTCGCAATTGATCTACCAAGAAGACCTTGAAGAGATCTACCATGATTTTCCCACGAGCGAGATCATCAGACTCGACACGCCAAGCATGGGGCCAGCCATCGACATCAAGATAATCTTCCTCGAAGGTCGCGGAGAACTGCTCGCCGGCAGACGATCGGGCTTTTCTGGGTTGAGTCATGTGGATCTGGATCGCGTCAGTGATTTACCCGCTGCAGAGCTGCCGCTGGAAGTCGCGCAGGAGCGGATAGATCCAGATGCTCTTGATGGGTTTTGCATGGCGGTGCAGGACGTCGAGCTTACCGCGGCCCTGCGTATCGCCGAGGTGTCGCCAGTTGGCAGCCTTGTAGCAGGTGCCGGTAAAGCGCGGCCTCTCGACGAAGGTTTCCAGCAACACCGGGCGATAGGCATAGCGAGTGTGCCAGTCATCGGGCAGTCGGCGGCTCACCAAGGCGAGGATGCGCGAGGCCAAGTTCTTGCACTGGATCCACGGCAGGATCAGGAAGCGGGCGTTGTTGACCACGAGGTGCAGGTTGCGCTGCCGCTGCTCTCGGGACCAGCCGATGACCTGATCGCGGGGTTTGACCTTCCAAGCGCTCGCGCCGAAGCCCAAAGCGGCGACGATGTGACCTGCGGCGCGCACGAAGTAGCGCAGCTGCGCCCCGGGCATCGGCTGGTGACCGAGATAATGATGGCGCTCGATATACGCATTCCAGAGGAGCGACTCGGCCTTGGTCAACACCGGATCGACTTGCAGGCTACGCAGGTCGATGCTCGGCGCGGTGCCCGGCGGCAGAACCGCCTGTTCGATATGCGGATAGGACCGGTACGTGACCGGTTTGGGATTTCGCGGCGGTGGCAACGTAATGAGCCCGTCGGCGTGCATGCGATTGAGCGCGACCCGACAACTCATGTCTTTCAAGCCCCCGTTGTCGCGCCGCCATCCGAGACGCTCGCAGACCTCTCGCGACAGTCGCGCGCGGTTCATCTGCGGGGAGGTCAGCAGCTCGCGGATCAATTCGATCTCGGTTGGCGTGAAGTCGCGTCCGCAATAGCGCATCTCTCAGTGCGCCTCGACCAAGCCGGCCGTTTGCAGCGAGTGCAGCATCTCGACCGACTCGTAGAGCCGCATCCACCCGCGCCACAGGATCAAGACGCCGGGTTCACGGTCGCCCTTGCGCCCCAAGTGGCCACCGAGCTTGCCGAGCATCCGCACGATCTCGCGCAGAGTCAGGGACTCATCGGCAGGCGGCAGGGCCTTGGTCACCCGCAGGTGCAGCACCTGAACTTCCACCGCCGAGAAGACCTGCGTGGCCGGCAGATCTGGGCATGCGCGAGCGAGATAGGCGACATGCATCAGGCGCACGCCGATGATGCTGAAGAGCGTCAGATAGCGCTTCAGGCGCTCGGCCTCCTCGAGCAGGCAGTCCTCGACCTTGCAACCGGACTTCAAGACCTTGTGCCAGATCTCGATACCCCAGCGTTTCCCGTACCACTGCACCTTCTCGGTCGCCGACTCGAAGTCCTTGACGGGCAGGTTCGTCAGGAGCACCCAACTGATCGAGTCGCTGCCGGCGGGTACGGATTGCTCGGTCGCGCCGATCAGGGTGACCGCCACCGGCTCGCTCGATCCGGATGCTTTCGCCTGCGCGCCGCGGCGCTGAGGGGCCTGGATCATGACCTGCGCAACGCGCACCTCGATATTCGCCGTGCGCGCTTTGCGGCTCCCGTTACTCGGGACCTCGACCGTCATGGTCCCGAGTGCCGAGGCGTCGCTGAGCGCATCAAGCATCCGAGTGCAGCCCTCGCTGTCCTCCGGCACGAGCTTGCGATCCGTGCGCGCACGGATCAGATACTTCGCGCGCAGCTCCTTCGCATGGGTCAGGAACTCGAAGAAGTCGGACTCCCGATCCGCCACCGTGACCACCGGCAAGCCGTTGGGGACACGCTCCACCGTCTCGCGCAGCGCCACCAGCCACTTGGAACTCTCTTTCTCCTCGATCGCCGTGACCTGCAGGCGCTCGATCTTCTCCTGATAATCCTCTTCCGGGATCTCTCCGCGCGCCCAGATGTTCTGGCTCAGGATGCCAAGCGGTACACCCGATGTAGTGAACGCAAGCGCGTTGTGCATGATCAGCCCACGATCGTGGGCGGCGTTACTTTTGCCGATCGACCCCAGGCCGCGCGTATTGACGTGGCTGCCGTACGAGAAGAACACCGTATCCTGCATGACCAGTACCGGGCCCCCGCACCCGGCCATGCGCGAAGCAGTCGCCTCCCAGTGCGGCTTCAGGATCCCTGCCGGGCTCGCCTTCGGGTTGTTAAAAAGCCGATACGCCGCTTGCGTGCTCGCCCAATTGCCGCACGCTTCATTTATCGGCGATGCTGGGGACTTGGCCAACTGTTTGGCGGTATTAACCAAGCGACGGTCCAGACGTTTGTCGCGCAGATCGGCGCGGGCAAACTCCTGCGTCACCCACTCGACCGACTCTGTGCCTGCGTCCATGATAGCTTGGACCTCGGCATCTTCGGAGCGCCTCGACTTGCCCACGCAGTCCGCCCGTCCTCGCCGCACATTGCGACGACCGCAAGACTACCCAGGCTAAGCGTCTGTGTCCAGCACTTTCTACGCGACCATCAAAACTTCAGCGAAAATCGCTCGAGATGTGTGTAATAGAAAGGAGTACGCCCCCTCGGCCATCCCCTGCCATTCGCGCAGTCGTTCTAGCGGCTTTTTGGCCGGTTTCACGCCTGCCGGCGCCGGAACAGATTCAGGCGTCCTTTTTCTCGATTTCATAACTACATCGTGACACAACGATCTATCTAGACGCGGGTGAGTAGGCCCCAGGGATTGCACCCAGAGCCTCTCGCAGAACCGTGCTGGAACCTCTCGATTCACACGGCTCCCATTGTCCGTACCGCAACTTTTCCATGAGCGAGCCAGTGAACAAACAGCCGTGGTTGCTTACTAACAACCTTCTTAAACCAGTCTGCGGCCCGCTGCGGTTTACCCTTTAATTTACGGTACTTTCGCTGGGCCCATCGCATCAGCTTAAGATCGAGATGATGATAAAGCCGATACAATGCGGACTTGTAGAAGTGGCTGTAGTAGTTCATCCAGCCCATGATCTGAGGGTTATATAGCTTGGCCAGCTCGTTCAAGCTGACAGAGGTTTGTCTCGGAAGGTTCCACTCGCGAATCGCTTGTCTGATCCGCTTCATTGCCGATGCACTAATCGCAGGCAGGAAGCTAGTCCATATCTTCCCGTCGCGTTTCTTGGAGCTTCGTGGCCGAAATTCGAACCCCAGAAACGTAAAGCTTATTCTGGGATAGTCCTTTCGTCGAAGGCTGTCCTTGCAATACACGATGCCGGATTTCTCCGGATGCATTTCCAATTTGCATTCCTTCAACCGCGCCTCGATGGCAGCCAGCAGCTTCTTCGCCTCGGCTTCGCTTTGGCAATGCGCTACGGCATCATCGGCGTAACGGGAAAATGGATTATTCGGGTGCTCCCGCTCCATCCATTTATCGAAGGCATACGTCATGAACAAGTTCATCAGCACGGGTCCGATCACTGAGCCCTGCGGCACCCCTTTGGTCCGCTGGACGGGTTGCCCGTCCGGCGATACCGCTGAGGCTGTCAGCCACCGTTCGATGTATAGCAAACTCCAAGGGTCCTTTACGTGCTTCGCAATCGCCTTTCTCAACAGGTCCCAGTCGAGTTCATCGAAAGCACGACGGATGTCAAATTCAACAACCCAGTCGTACTTCCAGCATCGCTTGCGGGTAATGGCGACCGCATCCACGGCCGATTTATCAAGCTGATACCCGTGCGAGTCTGGGTGAAAGACCCCAAAGAGGTCTCCTCCGATTCTCGTGACTACTAACTGTTGGGCGACCCTATCAGCAACTGTGGGCACTCCTAAGATTCTGACTCCTCCGTTCGTCTTCGGTATCTCCACTTGCCTTACCGGCGGCGGGAAGTAACTGCCCGAACTTAACCGATTCCATAGCTTGTAGAGATTTCCTTTAAGGTCAGCCTCGAACATCTCCAGACTCTCTCCGTCAATGCCCGCGGCGCCTCGATTGGCTTTCACTCGCCAGTAGGCTTCCAATAACCTCCTCTTGGATATGTCATACGGCTTGGGATTTGTCATCGACTCATCCTCTATTCAAGTTGGTCCATGCCATTTCCCAGACAATGCCACCGCATCGCTCCACCTCCATTACAGAGGCTTCAACACTACGATCAGTGGCTCCTGAACTGACCCTCAGCATCGGTATTCTTCCTCACGGTTTTCACCGCTTGTCATTTCCCTCAATCGCCAAAGGCCAGAGTTCCCGCGTTCCACAGAACAGCCTATAAGTTGAGATCGTGCCGCCTCTACACCGGCTGCCGCTGGGTCGATATGCAGAACACTCCCCCAGCTCTTCCCGTGATCAGTTATCGCCCACGGTTCTGACAGCGCCTTTAATGTTTCGATGCGTGATCAGCGGTTCATTTTCCTTCACCTTCTCAACTCATACCTGCCAGCTTTAATGCTGACTTTTGAGCAGTTGCTCACGACCAGGGTCTTTTGAACCCCAGCCGCACTGCCTGGTTTGATGCCGGCCTCTGCCTGCCGACATCGAGGGGCCTACCCTCATCTACTTCTGTAGCATCGAAGAATCGGTCCCTCGATCCTTCGTTCGCGTCGCACATAACTGTCACTATCCCGGTTCTTAAAAGGAATAATATTAGGTTATCCCTAATGTAGTATATTGCCATGACCGACCCGGCCGAGCCCTACGGCGAAGGACGCCTCCGCAGCAACGTCTCGTACGCCGACGTCGAGCGCGCGGCGATCGCTATCTTGAAGTCCGAGCGCCGGCCGACCGTGGAAACGATCCGGGAGGCCCTGGGCGGAGGGTCACCCGACACCATCGGCGATGCGCTCAGGCGCTTCTGGCGTGACTTGGGCGCCCGGATCGACGGCGACCCCGCCGCCCTCAGCCGGATGCCGGCCGAGATCGCGGATATTGCCGACGGGATGTGGCAACGCGCCCTAAAACTCGCCGGTGAGGCCGCGGCCCATGACGACAACGCCGCCCGCGAGCGACTGCGTCAGTTGGAGCTCGAGAACGACATCAGGCAGCGATCGTTCGAATTGCGTGAGCGGGAGATCGACACTCAGGCGCGAGAGCGCGAACGAGCGCTCGCCGATGCACGAGACCATCTCCTGTCGCTGTCGAAGTCTCTTTCCCGGGAACAGGCCACCAATCAGGCCCAGGAGCGACGCATCGCCGATCTCGAAACGGAGGTCATGCAGTATCGACAGCAGATCGGCGCGTTGATCGCCGGCGCTATCGCGGAGAAGCGACCGGCGCCACGGCGGCGCGCGCCAAGAGCCGTCCGCCCCGTGGCTAGGGCTGGTACATCTCCCCGAACGAAGAAGCCGGTCCCACCGAAGCCGTTGGCACGGCGCAAAGCCGCGCCAACTTCACGTGCTTCCGGCCGGCAACCCACCAATGCCAAACGCAAGTCACCCCGTCGGAAACCACGATGAACAATGCGATGCAGGACGACGGCTTTGATACGTCGAGTTGGATCACGCTCCGATGGACTCGGGGTACTCGATACTATCGCGTTCACTTGGAGCAGGACCTCTGGTCCTCCTGGGTGCTCACGAGCGTCAACGGACGATGTGGCACGCCCCTCGGTCGTGCGCGGCGCCAGCCCGCGCCTACCATCGAGGCCGCCCTATTGAACCTCGCCCACATTGCGAAACGCCGTCGACAGCGCGGCTACGAATTGATGCGTTAGACTACCGACATAAAGGAGATTTCCGATGGAACCTTTACACGAAGCTCTGCGACTGATTAAGCGACAGACTGAATTGGAAAATGCCATGCGAAGGCCTGGAGGGATTCGCGTGACCGAGGAACGCGAGCTCTTCCAGCTTCGTCATGCACTCACACAGTATCCGGTAGCGGTGACTGCCATCATAGAGGCGGCGGCTCGTATGCGACGGCCAGTTGATACGATTTCGGCCGAAGACGTCGACCCGATATCGATCTCGCATTAGCGACGTCGCGGACGCACTTCGCCGTCCGCCAAACCGCTCGACTATGGAAGTGTATGTCCCCCGTCGATCAAATCGCAGCGCTAGATCGGGCCGTCGTCAGCTACGAAGCCATCGTCCAGACGCTGGGTCAGGCGTTCCCGCGACCGGCATTTGTCCCGTTGGGCAAGAGCGGCGCAAAGTCTGGCTTCCGGCACGCGGAGACGGATCGGACCGTACCTCTCGCTGCCTATTGCAAGGCTGTCAATCTATGCAGCTTGATGGGCGCAACGGCCGTACTTCTCCGCAGCGGGCATTTGCACGAAGCCTACGCACTGTGTCGAGTGATCGATGAGCAAGGCGAGGACATTTTGTTCCTGACTCTGCGAAGCACTCAGCAAGTGCGAGCTTCACCACCTCCCGGGGATGTACGCTGGCCCCATTGATCGTGCCCCGAAACAGCTCCACGTAATCGATGAGTCGATGGCGCGTGTCGAGTAGTAGTACCGCAAATATTTCGTG
>Ga0302320_10007865_pt1 | contig 23376 bp, 17 predicted proteins | sample Bog_T0_3_FD_202130 | JGI IMG/M metagenome (GOLD analysis project Ga0302320, IMG submission 202130) | Peat permafrost microbial communities from Stordalen Mire near Abisko, Sweden - Bog_T0_3 | ecosystem: Environmental > Terrestrial > Soil > Wetlands > Peat | place: Sweden: Abisko, Stordalen Mire... | reverse complement strand
ACGCATCGCACGCGGCAAGCAGGAACACGCCGGACAGGGTCCATGACCGGACGCACCGCGCGGTCTGCCAAGTGCCGTACATCAAGTGATTGATCCCCTTGGTTTGGCCGGCAGACCACCCCCCCCCGCAACACCCCCGAGAGTTCGTGCGCAAGGCCGGTTGACCTGATCTTCCACCTGTGCACTTGCTCTTACAAGCGAGGAGATGACATAACGCCTGCTGAAAATCCTGCGCGCCTGCATTCATCGGCGCAAGAGTCGTGGACACGCGTTCCGCACTGGCGATAGATCGCGATCGTCGCCGATCACGAGACCGAGGCGGTGCTCACGTACCTCCGATCGCCGCTGTAATCTGGGAGTGGCGCAATTCGCAGAGCTGGCCTTCGAGCGTATCGAGCTCGACCCGCCGTGATCTCACCTGGCGGCTTCACTCGCGCCACCCCCTGCGGTGACTTGCATCGCCCGCTCGGCACCCGCTTCGCTCCGTCTCTGCAGATCGGCTACGGCGGCTCGGAGCGTGTCGATTTCGCGCTGCTGCGCACGCAGCGCTCTTAACTCCTGTCGAACACGACGAGTTCCGGTAATACCTTGGCTACGTCTTCCGCGATCAACCCGTATTGGATCGGCTTCCCGCCATCGGCATAGGCTTTCCTGTATCTGAACGTCACCGGTCGCAGCTTCAGGAGGCGTGTGCTTACACTGCCCATGGAGTGAATGTCTTCCTTATACCTGCGCGACGAGACGCCTGTGCCGAGATTGCCATTTTGAATACAAGTTGGGCAATCATATCCGTCGCTGGGATCGCCCGGAGATCCTATGTCGATGTTATTGGAGCCGGTACTGATTTTATTCCCCGCCCCGTTTCCGATGGCGATGTTGTTCGAGCCTGCGGTGGCCGCTCCGAGAGCATCTTGTCCGATCGCGGTGCTGCTGCTTGCGGCCTTGGCTCGCGAGAGGGCATTGTTTCCAATCGCGACATTGTTGGTGCCAGTCGTATTGTCGTAGAGAGCTTGGTAGCCCGCGGCGGTATTGCCGCCGCCCGTCGTATTGCTGAACAGCGCATAGGTTCCGGCCGCCGTGTTGAATTCGCCGCTCGTGTTGGCAATCAGCGTCGAGTCGCCGAGACCCACATTGAAGTTGCCGGTGTTCACTCCAAGCGATTCGTAGCCGCCCGCGGTGTTGTGCTCGCCATGGGTTTTGGCATTGAGGGCCGGAGTACCAACGGCGGTGCTATCGTTTGCGTCGGACAGCACGATGCCCGAAGGCCCCTCTGGACCCTGCGGACCGGTGGGGCCTTGCGGTCCAGCGGGACCCGTCGCGCCCGTCAGTCCGATCGGACCCCGCGGTCCTTGGGGTCCCCCTGCGGATGAGCATGACGGGCGGTCGCTTACAAAACACTTACGGCGCGGGCAACAGTTGATGGAAATTCAGCATTAAGACCCACATGGGAAAACTGGCCCACCACGTCGCTCCCGGGGTCCCGCCATTTCTCAAGGTTTCTGGCTGTTGTGGCGAGAAGCTTGGGTGCGGGGCCTTTTGCGCAACGGGGCCTCATCAGTTGAACGCAAACGAGCTTTCGGCGACCGCAAGATTGCGGAGAGTTCTGCAAGAGTGACGAAGCCCGAGCCGGATCCACCGCCCGGAGTTTCCACCCGCCCGACGATCGGTCCCGCCCGACTGCGGTTGCGGCGATAGATGCGCACAATGTAGGTTTCCGGTGCCATGTTCCCTTCCCTGCTTCGCCGCCAGGATTGTTCCTCGGATGAACTTACAATTCCCTTACCGATCGGATTCGATCCGGCTTACGGTTGCAGTATTCGTGCGTGCAGGGCGTGGGTCTCTCGCGACGGCTCGACGCCCAGGCCGGCTCTGAGCACGGCGCGACAATGCCGGAACGCTTCCAAGGCCTCCGCCTTGCGCCCCAAGGCGATCAGCCCCTGAATGAGACCGCGATGAAAGCTCTCCGAGAGCGGATCCAGAGCGATACAGTGTCGGTTGAGCGCAATCGCGGCTTCGGCAGCTCCCGAGCGCTCCAAGGCGCGCGCGAGGTCGATCGCCAAGTGCACGAAGCGTGCCCGCAGTTGCTCGCGTACGCCGATGACCCATGATCGATCCTCTTCGGGTAAGAAGTGACCGGGATATGCGGTCAGCAATTGCTCCGCCAACCGGTCGAGGTCGGGTCGCGATGCACCTGGGGCAAGCGCCATCCGAATGCGGCTCGCGACGCGCCGGAAGAACTCCACGTCGATCCACGCATCCTTATCGTTGAGCGCCACCATCCCCTGCGTGATACGAATGGCCGACTCGTCTCCCAATATCTTTCTCAACCGATGTATCGCGACGTGGCAGGCGTTGTGAGCGGCGGCGCCGTCGAGTTCGGGCCATAGTGTTGCGCCGAGAGTCGCCAGGCCGACCGCGGTCGGTCCGAGTCCGATCAATGCTTTGAGGACCTCCAAGGGCTTGCGCGTCGCTTGCGGAGCGCGGTCCTGCGGTCGCTCATCGATCCACAGCGCGAATTGTCCCAGTGTGCGCACGCGCAGCCGCACCGGCCAACGGGCGCCGCTGTCGAGGTCGAGCGGCGCCGGAATGCGCCGGTGTCGTATCAAACGCTTGACGTACTCGGACTCGATGCCGTGATTCAATGCGATCCCGAGCAGTCGGGCAGCGCGGCTTGGTTGAAACAAGCTCACGCCGCCGAGGAAATCTCTTGCCGCACCCAGCGCAAGAGCCTGTCGCAAATGAGCGAGCAGCGGCTCTTCGGCGCCTTGCTCGAGTTCGATACCGGCGAAGAGCAGGTGCGCATCGAAAAGCCAGCGGTCGCTCGGCAGGCGCCGTGCCGCTTCCAAGGCTTGGGCCGCGCAATGCGCCGCCTCATCGAGAGCGCCGGCTTCGAGCAATGCCACCACCAGAAACGAGCGCTCCATCGCGGCGGTGGAAGGTGACGTGGCCAAACTGCCCGCCGCGGTCAACTTGCGAGCCAAATGCGCTCCCGCGGCCGTCTTTCCAGCGAGCGAAAGTTGCATGGCCTGGCAGCCCTGGCTCGTTTGCAGCATGACAACTTGAAAGGGATGTATCGTCGCCAAACACTCCTGCATCAGTCTTTGCGCCAAGGCGTTATCCCCCGCACTCAGCGCCGCGAGGACGAGATGAGCCAGGAATAGATAATCCAAGACTCCCAGCCCAGCCTCTCGATAGCGTGCCCGCGCTGCGGTCGCGAAGGCGAAACAACGCTCATGCTCGCTTCGAGTCCAGAGCAATACCGTGCGCCAGTGATCGAGAACGTGGGTGGCGATCGTGGTTCGCGGCTCGCTTCCCTGGGGTGGAGTGAGCCGCTCCAGCAGCAACCATGCGGCAGCCTCATCTCCCCGCCAGATCAGAGAGCCAACCGCGACGGCGCCGATCGCCATGCGTTGCTCGGGGTCGTTCGTGTGCCGAATCATGACGAGCGCGCGCTCCGCGAGGTGGCGCGAGAGCGCATGTTCCGGACAGTGACTGGCAAATTGAGCGAGCACTGCGAAGACCTGCGGCTCTACAGTATCCGGAATCGAACCCCCGTGCCGAGCGCGCATGGTCTCGAAAATGTCGACCCATTGCCAAACCACGGCGTCCGGTACTGACCCCCAAGCCATGAAGTGATTGTGAATGATGCTGGAGACGGACAGCCAGACGCCAGGCGCATCCGCGACACTTTGGAACCGATGATATGCACGTTCCAAGATCTCGCGACCGAGCCTGATATCGCGCACTGAACAGGAAAACCCCTGCCAGTAAAGCAACCAACCGTCGCTTTCACGGATCGGCTCCGGTACGGCGGCCAGCCAGGTTTCCAGCGTTATCATGCGACCCCAAGCGACCATCTGCTGCGCCTGCGCCAAGATCAAACGCACGAGCAGGTCGGTGTCATCACACTCGAGTGCAATCACGGTGGCGGACTCCAGAAGCCCGCGCTTCTCGAGCGTCTCCGCCGCCCGTGTTTTCATGGCTGCGATGTCCGATGGCGTCCGCGAGGCCGCCAGGCGCGTAAGCAGAAAGTCATGGAACAGCGGATGGAATTGGTAGGAGGGTCCGTTCGGCAGGACCCGTCGCTCGATGAACAGCCGGTCGGCGAAAAGCTTGGCGAGTACTACGGCGGCATCCTCACGGTGGGTCAAAGCGGCGACCGTGTCGGCGTCCAAATCGCGCAGCACCGCGGCCTGGAGCAGGAATTCGCGACGCTCGGGCGACGCTCGCTCGTATACTTCCCCTGCGTAATAATCAAACAGCCCTTGAACCGCGACATCCCCTGGTGAGACCAAGCGACACATCTGCTCGCGAGGCGCTTGCAAGACGAGTTTGACGCCCGCCACCCAGCCCCTCATCCGACGGTTGCAGTCGGCGACGGCGTCGGGTTTGGCGTGTCCGACCAACCGGCCCAAGGCGATAGCCTCCCGCTCGGTAAGGCTCAGATCTTCCCATCCCAAGTGCTGAAACCCTGGCCGGGTGGTCAAACGCCCGAGCGCCGGCGGTACACTCTGGCGGCTCAGGCACAGCAAGCTGCCGTGCGCCGGCAGTGATTCGATGAGCTCACACAACACGGTCGAAACGACCGGAGCATCCGCGGGGAGTTCATGGAGATCGTCGAGTACCACGACGAATGCCTGGCCATACTTCGCGAAGAGACGTTCGAAAAAGCGTCGTGCATAGACATCGAGCCCCGGCAGGAACTCTGGTGTCAGCGGCGCCAGATGCACGCGCTTGCGACCAAGCCGCGATGCCTGAAGGATCAAGTAGTGGAAAAAGCTCGCTGCGTCAGCGTCCCCGGCATCGATTTGATACCAAAGGCAGGCGCGCCGCGTTGAATCGATCCAGCTGCTCGCGAGCGAGGTCTTGCCGGCGCCGGCGGGTGCGGTGATCCATGTCCACCGCACGTCCGGCCGATTCAGCAACGCAAAGCCCCGCTCTCGCGGCACTAGTTCATTCGCGCGCGGGCGAGTGAGCTTGGCCGGCAACGGTGCCTGCTTAGGCACGCGCGTCGTCTTTTTCTTGACTGGGCCTCCCCTGCAAGAATTGTTCTTGGGCTCTGTCCTCCAGAACCCATCGGCCATCCCTTGCGATCGAATTTCAATTTGCAGGAATATCTCCTCGAAGTCGAATTTTATTTTCCGGAGGCTTACGGCGAGACCGCGCGGTTCCTGCTCGCCCGTCGCGGCCAGCGCTCGGCTAAAGAACCCGCCGCCCACGGCCGTCGAATGCTGGCTGCATCAACAGCAGCTCCGCCTCCTGCGCGGCCGCTTTCGCATGCGTCATTTGCAGCTCATTCAGCAGCAACGGCTCGAGAAGTCGTAGCTGAGGCCCCGCAAGCCCATCTTGGCCGATCGCGACGTCGGCGACCGCAGACCTTGCTCCCGTCACTGAGCGACAAGCAAAGTCCGAGCCCGCTCCTCGTCGCTGCGGGCGACCTGCGCTGCGAGCGCTCGGGTCAGCTTCTCGAGAGCAATCAGTCGGGCGCTTTGAGTTTCGAATTGTTTCTGGAGACGTCCTAGCCTTTCGCTTTGCTCCTCGTAGAGCGTGTGCTCTGTTTCCAATTGCTGATGCGCTTTTTGGACTTCATTGAGGAGTAGCGCCGGGAGGATGTGGTAGGCAACAGTATCGGGCTGTCCGGCCTTGTTGAACGCAACCAACTCTGGAAAGACCTCCGCCACTTCCTCGGCGATCAGGCCATACTGAATCGGCCTCTCGCCCCTCGAATCGGCCTTCTTGTAATGAAACTGCACGGGACGCAATTGCATGAGTCGGTTGCTGGCATCGGCCATCGATTGGATGTCCTCCTTGTAGCGACGCGACGACGAGATCGTGCCCAGCTTGCCGCTCGAGTCGATGAGAACGGCCGTTCCTGTAGCCGGCGTCGATACGCCGTAGATACCCTCGATGTAGACGGCCGTGCTGCACCCCGTGGGAGCGGTGGAGGCCAGGCAACCGCCAATTCGAATGGTATCGGACTCTTCTGGTACAAAATTCGTGTCGCCGATGTAGATGTTGTAGCTTCCCGCGCCCTTCCCAGATTGGCCGTACACCCCGACGGCTGCACCGATCGCGATGTTGTGGCTGCCGTTTTGACCAGCCAACGCGCCATTGCCGATCGCGACGTTGTCGGCGCCGGTGGTGTTGTCATAGAGCGCCTGATAGCCCAAGGCCGTGTTGCCGCCGCCCGTCGTATTTTCGGATAGCGCATAGGTTCCGGCCGCCATGTTGTACTCGCCGCTCGTATTGGCGATCAGCGTCGAGTCGCCGAGACCCACATTGAAGCCGCCGGTGTTCACCTCGAGGGACGCGAATCCGCTCGCTGTGTTGTGCGCCCCATGGTTTTTGGCAGCGAGCGCGGACGTGCCGACAGCGGTGTTATCGTTCGCATCGGACAGCACGACGCCTGACGGACCTTCTGGCCCTTGCGGACCGGTGGTGCCCTGCGGACCGGTGGGGCCTTGCGGGCCCGCGGGACCGGTCGCGCCTTTGGCACCGTTGGCGCCCTTCGGACCCTCGGGACCCTCGGGACCCTCGGGACCGGTCGCGCCCTTTGCGCCGGCCGATCCTTGCGGGCCGGCGGGTCCCATGGCGCCGGCCGCACCGGTGGCCCCTTTCGGTCCGGTCGCGCCCTGAGGCCCTTGCGGACCCTGCGGTCCTTGGGGACCCTGCGGCCCCGCCAGCAACGACCCGGTGCCAAGTTGCCCCGTATTGGTATCGACGAAGACCGGCAGCGCCGATGTATCAGCGGCCAGACTCTTGCTGCTGATGCCCGCAATATAGGTTGCAGCCTGAACACCCTGGGCGCCCAGATGGATCACGCCGTTATCCGTTTGCGCGCCGGAATTGCCGATATCGATATTGTTGCTGCCGGTGGTCACTTTGGAGCCGGCGCCGAAGCCGAACGCAATGTTGTACCCGCCGGTCGTGTCCTGGGACAGTGCCTGGACGCCAAATGCGGAGTTGCCGCCTCCCGTGGTGTTGGAGGCAAGCGCGTAAACGCCGAACGCGCTGTTCAGTGCGCCGGCATCGGCGTTGGAATTCGTCGGACCCGTGTTGGCGCTCAGCGCATATTCGCCGAAGGCCGAATTCCAGAAACCGTTGATGTTTGCTGTCAGCGCGCGATTTCCGGCCGCCGTATTCCAATAGCCCGTCGTGTTGGACGACAGAGCGCCCTGCGATAGCGCGGTATTCGAACTCCCCGTCGTGTTGGACTGCAGCGCAAATTCCCCAAAGGCGTTGTTGTATTGGCCGGCCGTGTTCTGCTGCAGGGCGCTGTTGCCGACCGCCGTGTTGTCGCCCGTCTGATTCGATTGTAGGGCCTGGTAGCCAACGGCCGTGTTGTCGCTGCCGGTTTGGTTGGTTGCCAATGCGCGGGAACCCACCGCAATGTTCTGGCCACCCGTGGTCAAACTTGCAAGTGCGCTGGCTCCCGCGCCCGTGTTGTCACTGCCCGAGAGCGCGAAAGTCAAGCCAACGGTGTAAGGATCGCCGCCCAGCGAGCCGATTCCGATGGCGGTATTATAGTTGCCGGTCGTTGCCGCATCGAGGGCAAATGTGCCGACGCCCGTGTTACCAAATCCGGTCGTCAGAAAATAAAGCGCGAATGTGCCGACGCCTGTATTGTAGCTTCCGGACGTGACATTGCCGAGCGCACTTACACCGATACCGGTATTCTGGATTCCGGTGGTAAAGGATTCGAGGGCCAAGGCGCCGACGGCGGTATTGAATCCCCCACTGCTGAGCGAGTTCCCGTTAGAGTCCAACTGGCCTTGTAGCGCTTGCTCGCCGACGGCCGTGTTGAGACCCCCAAAATGATTGTCGTCCGCATAAAAATTGAACAGGGCGAATGTCCCCATTGCCGTGTTGCCATACGAATCGCTCGAGACTTCGTCCGGTGGCTGTTGCGCGTGCACGGTCCACGCCAGGGTACCGGCCGCGCCTATAAGAATTAACGATCGCCTGGATTTATCGGCCATGGTGGTCGCTCCTGTCATGAGTTGCTAAGTGGTAGATTCAGCGGGCAATGATCGTGAGGGGCCATTTCGACGAAACGCGAAGTTGTGCCGCGAGTCCGAAGTCGCGGATGGCCACCGGCATTCATCTTCATCTCGGCTCTCCCTGATATCGCCATCGATATGCCTGCCAGAGCCGTTGAGCCCGGCACGAACGATCGCTCTCTCACCGGTGGGTTGGACGCATCTGCTATCTGTCGAGAGCAAAGGAGGGTCACGATCGCCGCTGGAATCTTGCCGCAGATGAGCGTGATGGGCGGTCGCTTACAAAGCACTTACAGGACAGGACAGGACACGGCAGGTCAGGATTGATCGATGGCCGCCCAGGTCGCCGCGATGCTGGCGGAACTCACAAAGGTCAAGGCGCGGCGCGGGCGGACGTTGCCCAGGTTCAGGCGCGAAAAAGCGGCCAAGGATACTCATGGCTTGCGCGGCGCGTGAGGCCAATGCACACCGCGAGCGCGCCGGCGCCGCCCTTGCCGCGCCGCTGCAAGGACGCTTCGTCTAGAAGCAGGGCGCCCGTCCTATCGATAAATCGCAATCGTCGCCGGCTCCCCCTCGCGCCGGGCCGCCCGGAACATGCCCTCGGAGTTGAACTCGAGCACGATCTCGCCGTCCTTGTCGATCGCAATGACGCCGCCTTCGCCCTGCAGCGCCGGCAGCTCCTCGAGCACGACCTCGTGCACCGCGCGCGCGAGGCTCCGGGCGCCATAGCGCAAACGCGCGGCGATGTCGTGCGCCACGGCTGCGCGGATGAAGACTTCGCCGTGTCCGGTCGCGGACACCGCGCAGGAGCGATTGTCGGCATAGGTGCCCGCACCGATGATCGGGGAATCCCCGATGCGGTTGAAGCGCTTGCCGGTCATGCCCCCCGTCGAGGTCGCCGCCGCGAGGTTTCCGGCGCGATCGCGCGCGACCGCGCCCACCGTGCCCACGTGCGAGATCGTGAGCGCGGAGAGCTCCGCGTCGCCGCTGCGGATGCGCTCGAGCTGGCTCCAGCGCTCGGGCGTGAAGAAGTAGTCGCGCGACACCAGCGTGAAACCCTGCGTCAGCGCGAAATCCTCGGCGCCCGCGCCCGCGAGCAGCACGTGATCGGAATGCTCCATGACCGCGCGCGCGAGCTCGACCGGATTCTTGATGTGGCCGACGCCGCAGACGGCGCCCGCAGCGAGCGTACGGCCGTCCATGATCGCGGCATCGAGTTCGTTGCGGCCATCCAGCGTGAACACGGCGCCGCGTCCGGCATTGAACAGCGGGTTGTCCTCGAGGTTCGCGACCGCGCGCGTCACGGCATCGAGACTCGTGCCGCCGCGTTCGAGGATTTCGGCCCCCGCCTCGAGCGCCGCCGCGAGTCCGTCGCGATAGGCGCGCTCGCGCTCGTCCGTCATCTGCGCGCGCGGAAGAGTGCCCGCGCCGCCGTGAATTGCGATACCAAACATCATCTCTCCTCGGATTTTTCCCCAGAGCGGTCGACGGACTCAAGGCTACCATCAATCGACGATGGATCATCCCGTCCCGACCGGCCACCGCGGCGCGCCGCGAGGCCAAGGACGCCGTCGGCGAGGACGAGGCGACCGACAAGTCCCTTACCGACCGAATCCGAGGCCGGCTCACAGTCGCAGGATCCCCGCCTGCAGGGCGCGCGTCTCCTGCGAGGGCTCGACGCCCAAGCCTGCTGTAAGGATGGCGCGGCAATGCCGGAACGCTTCCAACGCCTCTGCATTGCGCCCGAGCTGCGCCTGCGGCGAGTGCCGTCCGAATGCGGGCGGCAAAGCGCCGGAATACTTCCACGTCGATCCAAGCGTCCCTGCCGTTCAGCGCCACCAACCCCTGTGTAATGCGAATCGCGGACTCATCTCCCAATACTTTTCTCAATCGATGTATTGCGACGTGGCACGCGTTGTGAGCGGCCGCGCCGTCGAGTTCTGGCCACAGAGTTGCACCGAGCGTCGACAGGCTCAGAGCACCCGCCTGACTCTCGACATCTGGCGGTCGGTTTCGAGCGGACGAGGTACGCAAGCGTGCGGATTGGGACCGTGAACGGAGGGCCATTCGATCAGTTCCAGGCCGACGTGTAAGTGTTTTGTAAGCGACCGCCGATCATGCTCGTCACGGGCGACGTTCGGGCGGCGATCGTCACGTTGCCACGTTTTTTCATTCACATACTGGCGAGAACGTCCCGACTTGGCAGGCGATACCTGGTCGGGCGTGCCTGGAACCAAAATCCGGCTGATCGAGACGAGCCTTCACGAGCGACTTACCGCTGAATCCACGACAAGGCAAGCCGCAACAGGAGCGAACCCATGGCCGAGAAATCCAAGCGATCGTTAATTCTTGCCGGTGCGGCCGGTACTCTGGCATTTACGGCGCATGCGCAACAGCCGCCGGACAATGTCAAGAGCGATGGTTTTGGCGATACGGCAATGGGTGCCAGCGCTCTCGTCAATCTGTCGACGAGCAATGCGTCTTTTGATGGCCAGAACACGGCCGTCGGAAGCTTTGCGCTCCAAGGCCAAACCGACTCTACCGGGAAGGCAATCGGCACCGGTAGCGATAATACGGCCGTGGGCGCCGCTGCCCTGTTCGACTTTACGACCGGAAGTCTCAACACGGGAATCGGATTCGCTGCCCTTGCCGATGTTACGACTGGGAATTTCAACACCGCCAGCGGCGCTTACGCGCTTGGCGCCGGTGGCGTGGCTATGACCGGCAACGACAATACCGGCGTCGGATACGCAGCACTCATTTCTCTGGAAAGCGGAGCACAAAATACGGCGGTGGGGTCGAATGCGTTGGGAAGCAACCAAGGCGGCAGCGCCAACACCGCCGTGGGTTATCAGGCGTTGGAAACGAATTTCGCCAGCGACAACACGGCGGTTGGCAACAGCGCTCTGCAGCGGAACACGACCGGCCGATACAACAACGCCTTCGGGGAATTCGCGCTGCAGTCCAACACGACCGGGAGTTCGAATACCGCGTTATCGCAGGGCGCTTTATCGTCCAACACCACGGGATATTGGAATACGGCGGCAGGCAATCGAGCGCTGACGACAAATCTCAACGGCTATTGGAATTCGGCATTCGGGGAATAGGTACTGAGTTCCAACACGGGGCCGACAAGCTCCAATGCCAATGCCGGCAGTTTCAATAGCGGCTTCGGGGTTCAGGCGCTCGCATCCAACACGACCGGCAGTCGCAACTCCGCGTTTGGCGTCGATGCGCTTTTTGCCGCGACGACCGGCGCGGGCAATATCGCGCTCGGCTACTGGGCCGCACTCAATGTGACAACCGGCAACGACAATATCGAGATTGGCAACCGGGGCACGAAAACCGACAACGGTGTGATCTATCTGGGTACTCAAGGCACTCAGACCTCAACCTACATTGCGGGCATCAGCGGCGTGAGTCTTGCCTCCGATCAATCGGCTGTGCCCGTCTTCATCGACACCAATACCGGTCAACTCGGTACGGGGTCATTGCTTGCGGGGCCGCAAGGGCCACAGGGACCCCAGGGTCCGCAGGGACCTCAGGGCAAGACGGGACCAGAAGGTCCGGCGGGGCCGAAAGGTGCGACCGGCGCCACGGGCGCGACCGGTCCCGCGGGCCCGCAAGGCCCCCAAGGTCCGTCGGGCGTCGTGCTGTCCGACTCCAACGACAACACCGCCGTCGGTACTTCGGCCCTCAATGCCAAAAGCCATGGGGCGCACAACACTGCGAACGGATACGAGTCGCTCAAGGTGAACACGGGATATTTCAATGTGGGTCTCGGCGATTCGGCGCTGATCACGAATTCGAGCGGAGAATATAACAGTGCGGCCGGTGCTTACGCACTGTCCAACAATACGACCGGGAATGCCAACACGGCCTTGGGCTATCAGGCGCTCTACGACAACACGGCCGGCGGCAACAACATCGCGATCGGCAATGACGCCGGCGACAAGCTGACGACAGGCAGCAATAACATCGATATCGGCAACTCGGGCATCGCGGGCGACACCGACGCGATCAAGATCGGCATCTCAGGCACGCAAACGGCAACCTTCATCGCCGGGATCAGCACCGCAAAAGTCACGGGCGCGGCAGTCTACGTGACCACCGCAGGCCAGTTGGGCGTACTGGCTTCCTCGGAGCGGTACAAGACCGGGATCGAGTCGATGGGATCGCAGACGCGGAAGCTCTCGGAGCTGCGCCCCGTGAGCTTTCATTTGAAGTCTGAACCGAACGGCGGCGTGCAATACGGGTTGATCGCCGAGGAGGTGGACAGGGTGTATCCGGAACTCGTGATCCGCGACGAGAAGGGCGACATCGAGGGCGTACGCTATGACGAACTGGCGCCCATGCTGCTCAACGTCGTGCAGCAGCAGCAGGCGCGCATCGCGGCGGACGAACGAACGATGGAAACGCAGGCGCACGCGATAGCTGAACTGCGGGACCATGCGACCGCGGTAGACGTTCTGGAAGAGCAAATGGCGGAGCTCAGAAACGTCAATGCACAGATAATGGCGGCGCTCGCGCAGGGTCGGGAGCATGGCGTTCAGTCTGCGATGCGGTGAGAGTCTGATCAGCGTCGAGTCGCCGACGCGGGAGCGGTTGTCGGCATAGGGGCCTGCACCGATGATCGGGGAGCCCCCGATGCGGCTGATGCGCTTGCCGGTCATGCCGCCCGCCGCGATCGCCGCCGCGAGCTTGCGCGCGCGGAAGCGTGCCCGCGCCGCCGTGAATTGCAATACCGAACATCATCTCTCCTAGGATTTTTTTCTCTGGTCGCTCGCCGGTCCCAAGGCTATCATGAATCGACCATGGACTCTTTCGCCCCGTCCGGCCCCATTCGCAGCGTTTTGATCGCCAATCGCGGCGAAATCGCGATTCGCGTGATGCGCGCCGCGGCCGAACTCGGGCTGCGCACGATCGCGATCCATTCGCAGGAGGATCGTTTCTCGCTGCATCGGACCAAGGCTGACGAGAGCTATTTGGTCGGCGAGGGCAAAGGACCGATCGAAGCCTATCTCGACATCGACGATATCATCCGCATCGCCGTCGAGTCGCACGCCGACGCGATCCATCCGGGATACGGATTCTTGTCCGAAAGTCCGGAGTTTGCCGAGGCCTGCGCGGCGGCGAACATCGTGTTCGTGGGACCGCTGCCGGACACCATGCGCCGGCTCGGGAACAAGGTTCAGGCCCGCAATCTCGCCGAGAGCGCCGGCGTGCCCGTGATGCCCGCGACGCCGCCGCTGCCCTTGGACGACGCCAAAGTGATCGCCATGGCGCACGCCGTCGGTTTCCCTGTCATGCTCAAGGCGAGCTGGGGCGGCGGCGGCCGCGGCATGCGCGTCATCGAGAACGATCAGAACCTCATCGAAACGGTCGCCGCGGCGCGGCGCGAGGCCAAGGCCGCCTTCGGCAAGGACGAGGTCTACCTCGAGAAGTTGATCCGCCGGGCGCGGCACATCGAAGTGCAGATCCTGGGCGACACGCACGGGAATCTCGTGCACCTCTACGAACGCGATTGCAGCGTCCAGCGGCGCAATCAAAAAGTGGTCGAGCGGGCACCGGCCGCTTTCCTCTCCGACGCTGAGCGCACCGAGCTCTGCGAGGCGGCACTCAAGATCGGCCGCGCCGTGAACTATCGTGCCGCCGGCACCGTCGAATTCCTGCAGGACGCTGACACGGGGAAATTCTATTTCATCGAGGTCAATCCGCGCATCCAGGTCGAGCACACGGTGACTGAGTGCATCACGGGCGTGGATCTCGTCAAGGCCCAGCTGCGCATCGCCGCTGGCGCCGTGATCGGCACGCCCGAGAGCGGCGTGCCCCTGCAGGCGGACATTCGCATGGGCGCCCATGCGCTGCAGTGCCGCGTCACGACCGAAGACCCTGAAAACAATTTCATCCCCGATTACGGCCGCATCACGGCGTATCGGAGCCCCGCCGGCTTCGGCGTGCGACTCGATGCGGGCACGGCCTACTCCGGCGCGATCATCACGCGCTTCTACGACTCGCTGCTCGTGAAGGTGACGACCTGGTCGCCGACCCCGGAGGAAACCATTGCGCGCATGCACCGCGCACTGTGGGAGTTTCGCATCCGCGGCGTCGTGACGAACTTGCGCTTTCTCGATCAGCTCATCACGCACCCGCGCTTTGCCGCCGCCGATTACACGACGAAATTCATCGACGAGACGCCGGAGCTGTTCCGCATCCCGCGCAAGCGCGACCGCGCGACGCGGCTCTTGAGCTTCATCGGCGACGTCATCGTCAACGGCAATCCCGAGGTCAAAGGCCGCCCCAAGCCGAAGGCTCCGGTGTTTCCGCGCGTGCCGCGCGCGCCGCTGCCGCCCGCCGTACCCGGCACGAAGCAAATGCTCGATGAATTGGGCCCGGACAAGTTCGCGGCCTGGATGCTCGCCGAGCGGCGCGTGCTGCTCACGGACACCAGCATGCGCGATGCGCACCAGTCGCTGCTCGCGACGCGCTTTCGCACCTATGACATGGCCGCGATCGGACCGCATTACGCGAGCCTCCTGCCGCAGCTATTCTCCGTCGAGTGTTGGGGCGGCGCGACCTTCGACGTCGCGATGCGGTTTCTGCGCGAGAGCCCGTGGAATCGCCTCGCCGAGTTCCGCGCCGCCATGCCGAACCTGCTGCTCCAGATGCTGTTCCGCTCCTCGAACGCCGTGGGCTACACGAATTATCCGGACAACGTGGTGCGCTATTTCGTCGAACAGGCCGCCAAGGGTGGCGTCGACGTGTTCCGCGTATTTGACTGCCTGAACTGGGTCGACAACATGAGGGTCGCGATCGAGTCCGTGCGCCGCACGGACCGGCTCTGCGAAGCGGCGATCTGCTACACGGGAAATCTCTCGAACCCGCGCGAGACCAAATACGATCTGCGCTATTACCTGGGGCTGGCCCGCGAACTGAAGGCCATGGGGGCGCACGTGCTCGGCATCAAGGACATGGCGGGCCTGTGCCAGCCGCGTGCGGCGGGCGTGCTCGTCAAGGCGCTCAAGGAGGAGATCGGCCTCCCCATCCATTTCCACACCCACGACACGAGCGGCATCGCCGCGGCGAGCGTGCTCGCGGCGATCGACGCGGGCGCCGACGCGGTCGACGGCGCGATCGACGCCATGTCGGGCCTCACCTCGCAGCCGAACCTGGGGTCGATCGTCGAGGCGCTGCGTTTCGGTCCGCGCGATACCGGCATCGATCCGGATCGCTTGCGCGTGATCTCCGCGTACTGGGAACAGGTGCGCCAGGGCTACGTCTCGTTCGAGAGCGATATCCGTTCCGGCGCCTCGGAGGTGTACGTGCATGGCATGCCGGGCGGCCAATACACGAATTTGCGCGAACAGGCCCGCTCGCTGGGACTCGACGACCACCGCTGGCCTGAAGTCGCGAGCGCCTATGCCGAGGTCAACGAGATGTTCGGCGACATCATCAAGGTCACTCCGACTTCCAAGGTCGTCGGCGACATGGCCATCATGATGGTCTCGAGCGGCCTGTCCCGCGAGGCGGTGCTCGACCCGAACACCGAGATCGCGTTCCCGGAGTCGGTCGTGCAGCTATTCCACGGGGATCTCGGCCAACCCGTCGGCGGCTTTCCCCCCGAATTGCAGCGCAAGATCCTGGGCGACAAAAAACCGCTCACCGTGCGTCCCGGAGAGTTGCTGCCGCCCGCCGATCTCGCCGCGCAGCGCGCCTCGGCCGAACTCAAGCTCGGGCGGGCCATCAACGATTTCGAGCTCGCTTCCTATCTCATGTATCCGAAGGTGTTCCTCGATTACGTTGCCGACCGGACCACGTTCGGCGAGATGGCGACGCTGCCCACCTCGGTGTTCTTCTTCGGCATGCAGTCGGGCCAGGAGATCAACATCGATCTGGAACGCGGCAAGACGCTGATCGTCCGCTACGTCACCATGAGCGATGCGCATGAAGACGGCACGCGCACCGTATTCTTCGAATTGAACGGCCAGCCGCGGCCGCTGCGCGTCACCGACCGCAGCCAGGTCGCGAAGCGCCCGGCGCAGCGCAAGAGCGAGCCCGGCAACGGCGCGCAGGTCGGTGCGCCGATGCCCGGCACGATCGTGACCGTGCCCGTGCACGTGGGCCAGACGATCCGGCGCGGCGACGTGCTGCTGTCGCTCGAGGCCATGAAAATGGAGACGACGGTGCGTGCCGAGCGCGACGGCGTGATCGCGGAGATCCTCGCGCGACCGGGACTGCAGGTCGACACCAAGGACCTCTTGATCGTCTTCAATTGAAGGCGGCAAAGCGCCCGGCTGCGCCGCGCGATCGGGCGCGGGCGTCTCACGCCTGGCGTTCGGGCACCGTCACCGTGAGGCCGTCGAGGTCTTCGTTGAGGGTGATCTGGCAGGAGAGCCGGCTGTTGGCGCGTGGTTCCCAGGCAGCCTCGAGCATGCCGAGTTCCATGTCCTCGGGAGGCGCCAGGCGCGAAACCCAGGAGGGCTCGACGTAGACGTGACAGGTGGCGCACGCGCACGCGCCGCCGCACTGCGCGACGATCCCCGCGACGCCATGCTGTTTCGCCGTCTCCATGAGACTTACGCCGACGATCCCCGTGACTTCCTGCTGCCGCCCGCCAGGAGCCAAAAACCGGACTCGCGGCATTACACGGCATCCTTGAGGTCCAAGCCGGCGTTGCCCAGCTTGTCCGGATCGAGGGGCGCACGCAGGGGAATCAATTTGCGCCCGGCCATGTAGTCCTTCGAGTGATTGACGGCTTCGACGGCAAGCAGTTCGCGGCCCTTGAGATAGCAGACGCTGAAGCTGCGCGCCGCCGGATCGCCCCTTACGACGACTTGGGTGTGGCCCTCCGAGAGTCCGACGATCAAGAGCTTGTTGTCGAACTGATCGGACCAGAACCATGGCACGCGGTCATGCACGACCGTCTTGCCGAGCATGTTCGCGGAAGCGGTCTTCGCCTGCTCGAATGCATTGTCCACCGATTCGAGGCGGACGCGCCGGCCGTAGTGCCGCGAGATCTGGTTCGCGCAGTCGCCGGCGGCGAACACGGCCGCATCGCTCGTGCGACAGAACTCGTCGATGATGATGCCGTTGTCGCAGGCGAGTCCGGCGGACTCGGCGAGATCGACCGCCGCGATCGCGCCCACGCCGACGATCACGAGTTCCGCGGCATACACCGTGCCGTCCGCACACACGATCCGCTCCACCCTGCCTGCGCCCTCTAGCGCGGCGACGCGCGTGTTGCACACGATATGGATGCCATGCGCCGCGTGGTCGGCGGCAAAATAGGCAGAAACACAGGGCGCGACGACCCGATTCATGACGCGGTCCGCCATTTCGAGCACGGTGACCTCGCAGCCCATCTTGCGGCAGGTCGCGGCGGTTTCGAGGCCGATGTAGCCGCCGCCGATGACGAGCACCCGCGCGCCCGGCCGGATCGACGTGCGCAAGCGCACGGCGTCGAGGAGGTTGCGCAAGTAGTGCACACCGGGGAGATCGGCACCGGGGCAGGAGAGACGCCTCGATGCCGCGCCGAGACATAACAACAGCCGGTCATACGGGACCGCGCTGCCGTCGGCGAGGGTCACGGTGCGGGCGGCGCAATCGAGTCCGACGGCCGCCAGCCCTAAGCGCAGGTCGACCCGATGTTCCTCGTAAAACGCTCGATGGCGAAACGGCAGGCGCTCCTCGGCCAGCTCGCCGGAGAGGAATTTTTTCGACAGCGGCGGTCGCTGGTAGGGCAGTGCCGGCTCATCGCCGATCAAGGTAAGCGGGCCTTCGTGTCCATCCCGTCGCAGCGTGTCGATCGCCTGCGCGCCGGCCTGACCCGCGCCGACGATCAAAATCGATTCGCTCATGGTCGCCCCATCCTGTCTTAATGGCCCCTGATGCCCCAAAAAGTCGCGCCGATCACACGATCGCACCAGGAGAGGGCGCGCGGCGTGGAGTGCTTTGCGTGCATCGCGTGCCCTGCGGACGCAATAGTAATAGTATTGTGCGGTAGGCCCCACATATTCCGCGGAGACTGGAATGAAATTGATCACTGCCATTATCAAGCCGTTCAAGCTGGATGACGTTCGAGCGGCGCTGTCCGAGATCGGCGTGTCCGGCATGACCGTCACCGAGGTGAAAGGCTTCGGGCGTCAGCGCGGCCACACGGAACTGTATCGCGGCGCGGAATACGTCGTGGATTTCGTGCCGAAAACGCGCATCGAAGTCGCCGTCAAGAACGAACTCGTCGACCAAGTCTTGGAGGCCATCGTCGGTGCGTCGAAGACCGGCAAGGTGGGCGACGGTAAGATTTTCGTTACCGACATCCTGCGGGTCTTGCGCATTCGTACGGGCGAGACCGACAACGCCGCCCTGTAGAAGGCCGCGCGCGATATAGCCTCGACGGATGAGCCTGCGTCCGCTCGTCCGGCCGCGGCGTCCTCTGCATCACGTGATTTAAATTTCTCATGCAGCGGCAGCGGCGATTTCGCCGTGCCCCGCCCCAGCCGTCGCCGTGTCCCCGCTCCGGCCGTCGCCGCGCCGGTCGCCCCGCGACCGTGCCGGAGCCGAAGGCCAATGCGATGACCCCCGCCAGGATCGATCTCGGCGGAGAGCGCCATGGGACTGCTCCGCAGCGCACAGAACGCCGAGCAATCCAAGGGCCGGGCGACTCAGGGCGCCGAGGAAGCGTCCGCCGCCACGGCGGAGATCGATCTTCTCGCCGCGGCCTCGGGCCAAATCAGCAGCATCACCGAGATCATCGCGGGCGTGACGCGGCAAACCCAATTGCTCGCGATCAACGCGCGCGTCGAAGCCGCGAGGGCCGGCGAGTCGGGTCGCGGATTTTGCGTCGTCGCGGATGAGGTCAAGACGCTGGCCGCCCGCACGCGCGGCGCGACCGAAGGCATCAGCGATCAGGTCCGGCAGGTCGGCACGGTCGCGGTCGCGAGCAATATCGCGCAAGCGGAAGAAATCGCGCGCTCCACCGAGGCAATCGCGACCGACGTCGTCGAGACCGCCGGTGTCTTGAAAGTTCAGGCCGATTCGCTCCAGAACCAGGTGGCCGACTTCGTCCTGCGACTGCGGTCGGTGGCGGCACGGGGCTCCGGCGCGACGCCGTCGGCTCAAGCGTCCCCCGCCTCCTCCGCTTCCTCCGCGGCCTTGCGGCGGCGCGCGTAGAGCATCAGAAAGCCGATGCAAACCCCGAAGTTCAGCACCCACCAGAGATATTGGCGGATGCCATTCTTGTCCTCGTCGCGCTGCGCCGCCGCCCCTTGCAGCGTGCCGCGCAGGGATTCGCTCCGGCCGCCTTGGGTGATCCGGAATTCGACGGTTGCCGCACCCGGCAGCAGCAGGTCCGGCGTCTCGAACGCATAACCGCCGTCGGTCTCCGCGACCGCGGCATGCGTCGCGCCGCGCAGGATCGCGGCGACCGTGGCGTCGCGCACCGGCGCATTGTCGACATTGCGTGACAGATGCAGGGACATGCGGTCGCCCTGCACGAGTCCGACGAGCAACAAATCCGCCGAACGGACCTCGATACGCGGTGCGACGACGGTTTCAACCGCGGATGCGCCCGCGGCGCGGGCGTTCGGCGCCGCGACCGCGATGACCGCGATGGCCGCCCCGCAGACGAAGCCGACCGCGGCACCCCGAACGGAGCTCCTGGCCGCGCCCCGCCGGCGCGCGGGCGTCAAAGCAGGAACCCGGCCACACCGAGGGCCGTGCCGGCAACGCTCGCGACGACGCCGAAGATGGGGAAAAAGGCCTTACGCGCGAGGAAGTAGAGCGAGCAGAGCACGAGGCCCAGTTCGAGCAGGCCCTCACCGATGTCGAAGCGCAGCGCGCGGCGCTCCTCGGTCTCGCTCTCGTCGTCCTTCGCCTTTGCCTCCTTGGAGATTTCCTTCGCATCGTCGATATATTTTCTGCGCTGATCGTCGAGTTTCGCGACGGCGGCGCCGCTCTTGGCGGGGTCGGCGCCGAGCACGCCGAGCAGGGCGATCGCGACTTCGGTGGTGTTCTCGCGGATTTTCTTCGCCTGGTAGTAGCTCCACTGATCGTTCGACTCGGTCCGATGGATCACCGCGCTCGTATGTGCACGGTGCGAGGCGATCGTGACCACCGACAGCAGGATTCCGACGACGCCGACGAGGATCCCCACGCGTCGCGTGTTGGGATCCGCCGCGTGTTCCGGCTTCAACTCGATTTCCGACATGAGTTTGCGATACCTCTGCATTGAAAAACGAAAATGGCACTTCCCCGGCGGCCCGATTCGTTCCATGCTCGAGGGGCCCCGAAGGACCTTGCGAAGGCTTGCAATTCATGCCGAAACGGAGCGCCGTGACCCGCGCGATACTAGCGCAAAACGCCGGCCGCGATGCGGAACGACTGCTGCTCAAACTCGAGCTCATGCGCCGCGACCCGTTCGCCTTCTTTCGGGGTGCCAACGCGCTGCACCTCGGATTTCTACCGCGCGGCCACGCGCTGTTCCGCGCGCCGAACACGCTCGTTTGCGGCGATCTGCACCTCGAGAACTTCGGCGCTTTCAAGGGCGACAACCGGCTGTGCTATTTCGACGTCAACGACTTCGACGATGCCTGCATCGCGCCCTTCACGGTCGACATCGTGCGCTTTCTCGCCGGTATTCACGGCGCCTTTGGGCTCGTGTCGGGCGGCGCCGCGCAGCGCGGGCATCTCGTCGATGCATTTCTCGACGCGTACTCGGCGGCCATCGCCGACGGCAAGCCGCGCTGGCTCGAGCGCTCGCTGGCCAAGGGCGTGTTTCGGACCCTGCTGGGCGGAGCGATGCGCCGGACGCGGGCCGCCCTGCTCGATCGCTTCACGCGGTCGGCGGACGGAACGCGCGAAATTCGCATCGACGGACGCCGCACCGTGAGCTTGCGCGAAGGCGAAAGGCGCCGTTTGCGCAAGTTCGCCGACCGGACGGGCCGGGCGCTCGATGCGCCGGTATTTTTTCGCTTGAAGGGCGCCGCACGTCGCGTCGCGGGCAACGGCAGCCTCGGGCTGCCGCGCTATCTGCTCCTGGTGCGCGGGCGCGGCTCGCCCGACGGCAACTTTGTCCTCGATTTGAAGTTCGCGGCGCCGTCGGCAACCGCCGCGTGGCTCGGGCGCGCGCAGCCCGAGTGGCGCGATGACGCGGCCCGCGTCGTCGCGATCCAGCGCATCATGCAGGCCATTCCGCCGGCGATGCTACGGGCCGCCGAGTTTGACAAGAGTTCGTTCGTGCTCAAGGAGTTGCAGCCGAGCATAGATCGCCTGGACTTCAGCGAATGGCGCAAGAAGCCGAAGCGCGTGCTCCAGGCAGTGGAGGGGATGGGCCGGGTCGCGGCGTGGGCACACCTGCGCGGTTGCGGGCACTTCGACACGACGTCGGTCGAGGCGCTGCAGGCCTACGTTCGCAAGGACGCCTGGCGCCGCGGGTCGCGCCGGCTCGCCGAGAACGTCGCGGAGCGCATGCTCGCGGCCTATCGCCGATATGTGCGGGATTACGATGCGGGCGTCGTCACCTCAGCCGTCGAACCGCCATGAGCAATGCGCCTCGCGTCGGCGACGCGCGACCCCTCGCGGCTTCAATGCGTGCTTTCAGCGCACGATGTGCAGGCGCGGATTGGCTCGCGAGATGCCGAGAACGCCGCTGCGCACGACCTCGACGATCTCGCCGAACGCGCCGACGTTCGCGATGAATTCGCCGATCTCGGTCTCGGTACTCGTGAGTTCGACGATATAGCTCGAGGGATTCGCGGACAGAACCCGGCCGCCGACGCGGCGCAATAAATCGCCTACGGAATCGACGTGCTCGGCCGCGATTTGCAGCTTGATGAGCAGCAGCTCGCGCGCGAGATGGTCGCCGCTCGTCATGTCTTCGACCGCCACGACATCGACGAGCTTGAGAAGCTGCGCATTGATCTGCGCGATCACCGACTCGGAGCCGATCGTCACGAGCGTGAGCCGCGACACGGTGGGATCGTTCGTCGGCGCGACCGAGAGGGACTCGATGTTGTAGCCGCGGCTCGAGATGAGGCCCGTGACGCGGGTCAGGGCCCCGGCTTCGTTCTGCAGCAGGATCGCGATGAGATGACGCATGGCCGGCAAGGATACGGGAGTCCGGCACTTGGGCGCCAGCGCAAGAACTGCTAATATTTGCGGGTGAAAGACCGCTACGACATGTTAAACCAGGCCGCTCACCCGAGAGCGGGCGCGGGCATGACCGGGGCCGAGATGGTCGTACAGGTGCTCGCGGACGAAGGCGTCGACACGATCTTCGGATACAGCGGAGGCGCGATTCTGCCGATTTACGACGCTGTGTTCCGTTTCAACGCCGAACATGCTGCGGCGATGCCCTTGATCGTGCCCGCCAACGAACAAGGGGCCGGCTTCATGGCCGCGGGCTACGCGCGGGCGAGCGGCCGCGTCGGCGTTGCGATGGTGACGTCCGGTCCCGGCGCGACCAACATGGTCACGCCCGTACGCGATAGCATGGCCGACTCCGTGCCGATCGTCGTGATCTGCGGACAAGTCGCGACGACCTCGATCGGTACCGACGCCTTTCAGGAGGCCCCCGTTCCCTCCATCATGGGCGCGGTCGCGAAGCACGTATTTTTGGTCACCGATCCGACCAAACTCGAGGCGACCGTGCGCACCGCGTTCGAAATCGCGCGCACCGGGCGGCCCGGTCCGGTCGTACTCGACATTCCGAAGGACGTGCAGAACTGGAAGGGTGTCTTTCAGGGTTCGGGCCGGTTGCCGATCCCGGGTTATCGGCAGCGCATGAACCGGCTCATGGCGAACAAACTGCCGCAAGCCGCGTGCACCGATTTCTTCACGGCGCTCGGCAAGGCCGAGCGGCCACTGATCTATGCGGGCGGCGGCGTGATCAACGGCAGCGCGGCGTTCGCGCTGCGCGAATTTGCCAGGACTTTTCAGATCCCGGTGGTCACCACGCTCATGGGCATCGGCGCGGTCGACACGACCGATCCGCTGTCGATGCACATGCTCGGCATGCATGGGGCGGCATTCGCGAATTATGCCGTCGACGATTGCGACTGCCTGCTCGCCATCGGCGCCCGCTTCGACGATCGCGTCGCCGGCAACCCGGCGAAATTCGCCGCTGGCGCCAAGTTCATCGCGCATTTCGACATCGATGCATCCGAGATCAACAAGGTCAAGGACGTGAATTGGAGCCACGTGGGCCTCATGCCCGACGCGCTGCTCAGCCTCCTCGATTACGGCAAGCGCTCCGGTTTCAGGCGCGACTGGTCGGCCTGGCATGCGCGATGCGCGGAACTGCGGCGGGTCCATGGCATGAACTACGATCGCGACAGCGCGCTGATTCAGCCCTACTACGTGATCGAGGAGATCAACCGGC
>Ga0302320_10007864_pt1 | contig 23377 bp, 25 predicted proteins | sample Bog_T0_3_FD_202130 | JGI IMG/M metagenome (GOLD analysis project Ga0302320, IMG submission 202130) | Peat permafrost microbial communities from Stordalen Mire near Abisko, Sweden - Bog_T0_3 | ecosystem: Environmental > Terrestrial > Soil > Wetlands > Peat | place: Sweden: Abisko, Stordalen Mire... | reverse complement strand
GCTTTCGGCGGGCTGGGCAGGAAGGTGCTGTCGGCATGCCAGTTTTCGCCGGGCACGCGGCGGTTGGTGACGTCGGGCTCGCGCCGCACCTGATGCAACAGATCGTAGCCGGGAACGCGCGGAATGTGCGGCAGATCCATGCAGGGTCCGAAAACCGCGCTGAGCGCCATATGCTGGTCCGGCGAAAGCGGCTGGTCGCGCAGCACGATGACCTGGTACCGGTAGAAGGTCGCCAGCAGGGCTTCGCGCACCGGCGGCGCCAGCGGCTCGCGCAGGTCGATGCCGGCGATCTCGGCGCCAATGCTGCCGGTCATCGGCAGCACGTCGAACGGGAGTTTGGAATCCGGCAATGCAGACATGGCTTGAACCTTTCTCAGGGCTTGCTGCCGACGCGACGCAGGTCGTCATCAACGAAGCGGATGGCCAGAAGAATCAGCAGGCCGCCGACGAAACAGCTGCAGGTCGGAATCAGCATCGAATATCGGATCGCGGCTCCAGCGAATTTTGCGGTCAGCCTGTCGGTGGCGATCCCGACCGCCAAGGGACCAAGGCCAACCCCGATCACGGTCGTGAAGACCAGGAACACGGAGACCGAAAAGGCCCGCACACTGACCTTCACCACCGACTGCAGGGTCGCGAACAAGGCCCCATACTGGGCCGCAACCAGGCCGGTGCAGAGTGTCAGGCCCGCGAAAGCCAGCGACAGCGACGGCGCGAACAGAAACAGCAGGAGGGAGGGTGCTGCCAGCAGGCATGAAAAGGCCGGTACCAGCAGCTTCCACTTGAAGGAGTTTCGTCCGAGCAGGTCCGAGCAGAAACCGCCCGACAACGTGCCGACGATGCCGCCGACCCCGGAGATGAGCCCGAGATCGAATCCCAATTCGCGGCCGCCGAGATGGTGTACCCGGCCGAGAAATGCCGGTCCCCAGGCACTCAGGGACGCCATGGTGCACGCCATCAACACCGCGCCTGCGATCAGCAGGACGTAGGAGCGTTGCGACGACAGAAATCCGAGCGTATTCGACAGGCTCATTGGGCGGCGGTCCGCCTGGATTTCCTCGGATTGGCCGCGTTGCGGCTCGGTCATGGTGAATCGGACGATCACCGCGAGAACAAGCCCCAGCATCCCGACGCAGACGTAAGCGCCGCGCCAGCCGAACGACTGGCTGACCGCACCGGCGATGCTGAAGCCGAACACGGTTGCAAGCGGCGGCCCGGCGCCGAGAACCCCCATGGCGCGGGCGCGGCTGTTTCTCGGATAATAGTCGGAAATAAGTGCGGTCGCCGCCGGCAAGACGGCGGCTTCGCCGACGGCGAGCCCGATCCGCGCCGTCGCAAGCTGGAACGCGCTCGCGCACGTTCCGGTCAAGGCCGTGATCAGACTATAGGTCGCCAGGCCCAGCGCGACGACTTTCTTGCGGTTGAGACGGTCGGCCAGGCGTGACAGCGGCAGCCCGGCCAAGGCGTAGGTAAACGCGAAGCCGACACTGCCGATCAGCCCGAGCATGGTATCGGAAAACTGGAACTCCAGTTTGATCGGCTGCAGCAACAGGCCGAAGATCGACCTGTCGACGATGCTCAGGCCGTACACCAGGGTCAGAAGGACCAAGGCCCAGACCGACCCCGCGCGTGCACCGGTGCTTTCGGCAACGAGATCGGGCGCCAGTTCGAGCTTCATCGAAGCTCCTGGGAACGCTCGGCCGCGAGCGAGGCCCTGCCCAGGCCGTCCGCGCGCGACAGCTGGGTGATGTCGTAGGATGCGGCCTGGCCCGGGCGGACCGGGATGCCGCATTCGCCATCGTTGAAATAATTCATTTCGCGTGGCACCGGGCGAAAGCCGGGGCGTCCCTTGAGCCAGAGCCGGAGCAGGTGGCGATGGCGCGCAGGGTCGTCATGCTCCTCGAATCCGGTCCTGGCGTGCAGGACACACAGGTTGTTGACGAGCACGATGTCGCCCTCGGCCAGCGCAAAGGAGACATGGTTGTCAGGATCGCTGGCGATCTCGTCGAACAGATCCAGCGCCGCGACCTGCTGCTGCGTCAGCGGCCGCTGCAGGCTCTTATGTCCCGCCACGATGGTCGAGCGGACGTAGCGGCAGTCCAGCTTGCCGTCGATCAGCGACAACATGGGAACCCGATAGCGCGTGGCCTCGCCATCCTCCGGCCTGCCCTCGCCGAAACGATGCACATGAAAGCCACGGAACAGTTCGTCCAACAGATCCGGCGCACGTTCGCACATGGTGTTGTAGATGGTCGCCGCACTGGCGAGCACGCTGATGCCGCCCTGTTTGGCGGGCGACAGGCAGGCCAGGCCGATCATGTCGGAAACCGGATCGGTATGCAGCGAAAGTTCCCGGTTGGTCCTGAACTGCCGCGGCGAGGCCTCGCCCCTGGTCGTATCCATCACGTCGCAGATATACTGGCCGTCCACGGTCTGAGAGACATGGGATCCCAGGTGCAGCCCCAGCCCCCATACCGCCAATCGCGTCCGCAGCTTGCCCCATGCCGCCACGGGCAGCCCGCGGATCAGGGCAAAACCCCTTCCGTCCTTGAGATCACCGCGGGTCTGTTCGAGCAGAACCTGCCACGTCGTCAGCGGAAAATCCGCAAGGCTGGTCGCCTGAAGGCTTTTCCCCGCCTGCTCGACGGCCATGCAGCACTGTGCAAGGTCGTCGATTTGCAATGCGTTCAGATTCCCTGTGAATGCAGCGGCGCTCGCAAATGAGGCTTTGGACCAGGCCGTCGCGTCCCTGATGGGCTGATACAAGCGCGCCTCCGTTTGCTGGCCTGCTGATCGACCGGCCTGTTGACCTGGTTGGCCAATTTGTTGACCGATCAACAAACTAGCGATTCGCCGGCTTTTCTGTCAAGTGGCTATCGGCGCGGCGGCGGGTCCTGGCCGAGCAGGGTCTGGAGTTTCTTCAAGGCCTTGTACAATTCCGCACGCTCCCTGGCGGAGAAACGCGAAAGCAAGGCGACCTGACGTGCGCGCGCCTGCGGCAGAATTTTGCCGAACACGGCCCGGCCGGCCGCCGTGATATTGACGATCACTCTCCTGCCGTGCTCCGGATCGATCGTTGAACTTGCAAGGCGCTTGTTCTTGAGGCCGGTCACGGCGCGACTGATCAGGGATTTGTCGTAGGTCGACAGGGCGAGCAGTTGACCGAAATTGATCGGCCCGTAGCGGGCCAGTGCCGCAAGGGTGCGCCACTCCGGCACGCTGAGTTCGTAGTTTTCGCCGTAGTGGCGCGACAACTCGGCCTGAACGCCGCTCGCCAGGCGCGTCAGCCTGAAACTGAGGAATTCCTCGAGCGGCAGATGGTCGGCCGCCCATTCGAGATCAGCCCAAGGGATGATTTCGCCGGGAGCGACGGCTTTTTTTGCTGGCCGAACACGACCGCCGGGCGTTTGCAGAATTCGCTTCACTTGATCGAATAGATTTTAATTGCCCGGAGCGGTCAATCGTATTCATAGCGATGTGCACTGTCATCGTAATTCCCCGCAATCCCCAAAGGAGCGCAAACAATTCTAGCATAGGTTGCTCGCTCTATTCCAAGCCAATGTTTCGCGTCTCGGACTCGAATTTTGTCGCCCGCCGTAGCCTTGGCGAGGAGCGCGCTGTTCGGATAGGTGACTATTGCGCTAAGCACTAGGATTGCGATAGATGTCTACACGGCTTGGTTGAATCGCAAAATTGCGCTTGCCGTCCCTTGCGGGTGCAAAATGTTATTTTTTCGAGGTGGACTGCTTTTCCTCGTCGCTGTGGTAGCTTGGATCGCTTTCTATCAAGCTGCCTCGACTTATTTATCTCTAATTGTGATGCCGCGAGCCAAGCGGCGTGGTTTTGCCACCCCCTCGCTGATGCAAGGGCGATGAGCACTGCAGCTGAGCAAAAATTCACCCTAACAAACTCTGGAAAATCCATGCCGAGATCGCAAAGACCCCAGGCGACGGACTCGTCCTCGGGATCGATCTCGGTTAGGAGCCAGGTTGCGGCACCGCAGGGATTGAACAATTTGACGACCGGATAGAGGTCGAGTTCGGCCGGGGTTCCCTTAATGGCCGCCTGACGGCGGCCGTTGTCGAGAAGCTTTTCGCGGAGAGCCTTGGTGAGGAGCTTCATTTCGCGTCCCCTTCGTCCTTGGGCTCGCGCATGACGATGTCGGAGCCGTCGAGGGGCAGGAGGGAAAGCTTGATGCTAAAGCCCTTGCCGTCCTGGTTGGCCCAAGCGACTCCTATCTGGATCCAAACGCTTTTGGAGTTTTCGGTTTTTCGGACCGAGTAAACGCGGTGCGTGGGCTGTCTGCCGGTTTCGTGCTTTGTCATGATGTGACCTTTCGGGCTTTTGCGGTCGCCGGGCTGGCAACCTCGACGCCCGTTCGGTCAGCGGGGCGGATCGAGCGCGCGGTCAAAAGCGCGTTTGCGCCTTGCCGTAATGGAGGGGACCCTCTGGGGAGGCAGCCGTTCGGTTTTGACGGCGTGCGCCGCGCCGCTAGAACTGGGCATCATCGAGAGGTTGCTAGCTTTGGCGCCCCTTCTCGGAAGGCCGCTGACAAAGCCGATATCCCGGCAGATCAACCGGTTAGGAGCCGTAACGCGGGCCTTGAAAAACGGTAACATATGTGTTACCTTCTAGAATGATTGAACTGCGCTATTACCTGTCCGGCGACGGCAAGAGTCCATTCGAGGAATGGTTCTCCAGACTCGATGCGCAAGCAGCGGCAAAGGTGGCCACGGCTCTGGTGCGATTGGAGCAAGGAAATCTATCAAACGCCAAAGGCGTCGGCGCGGGCGTCCTCGAATACCGGATCGATTGGGGACCCGGCTATCGGGTTTATTTCGGGCGCGATGGCGACGTACTGGTGATCTTGCTGACGGGCGGCACGAAGAAGCGGCAGCAGCGCGATATCGAAGAGGCTCAGGGGCTTTGGGCCGATTACAAAAAACGCCGACCACGGCAGAAATGACGGAGACGAAAATGGCAGTCACAAAGAGCTTCAAGGAATTGGTGCAACGGCGCGTCGCAAAAGACGCTGCGTTCGCCGAGAACCTTCTGCGCGAAGGCATCGATACGATGCTGACCGGTGACGTGGAGACCGGCAAGTCGATCCTGCGCGACTACATCAATGCGACTGTCGGCTTTGCAAAGCTCGGCGAAGCCACGGATACTTCCGCGAAGAGCCTCATGCGTATGTTCAGCCCGAGCGGCAATCCGCAAGCACGCAATCTGTTCGGCGTCCTCGGCTACCTTCAAAAACAGGCAGGTATCGAGCTGCATGTGATGCCGCAGCCACGATAACTCATGTCAGATAGCTCATCCCTCAACGAGGCACCCAATCAGGAGTTATCTCCGGCTGGAATAGAATATCACGGCATCGCTGGCGCATCGTTAGACTGCGAACAGGCTGTATTGCGTTTATTGCAAAATGGGCTGATCGAGCATGCGCGCATAATAACATGCGAGCGAGATCACTGCATGCTCCTCGCAAATGAAGTCGGCGATATTGTCGCAATAAAGTCCGGCTTTACATCAGGTTACGGAGGTGTCGGTCCGGCTTGCTTCTCCGCTGTTCTTCAACTGCTCGCCGCACACGGCATCGAGATTGATGAATGGATAACCGATGCAACCTTCATCGAGCGGCTCGATAACTGTTTACTGACTACGTCTGATGTTGACCAGGCTGTGAACTCAAAGCCCGTTCGACCGAGCCGTTGGGCTGACTACATCCGAAAGGAAGAACGAAGCAAAGAGACGAATGGTCAATTGCTGGCCGAGTTTCCATCCATCATGCCCTACTCAATCATCGATCACCGTGGTCGCGTGATGCGCCCCGCGCTATGCTCTGCGTTCCACGGCTGGTGCCAAGGCCTGACGCCCGTTTCCAAGGCTGCAACGATCTGATTGGTGATCTTCTCATAAACATCGGTTCTCATCTTTCTCTCCCAGTTTGCCGGTTGCACATGCAACCGGAACTAGGCGAGCGCCGATGAGCGGGGGTTGGCTGTCACAGGCCGGAAAACGAGCGGGGCTTGGTGCGGGCCGGACGCCGGACACTTGATCCGGCGGACTACACGGCCCGCCGTTTTCCGCCCGCGAAGCGGGTTGCCTTGACGGCCTGGGGGCCGCAGGCCCCAATCTCAGACAAACAAAGTCAGCCGAACGGCTGGCACTGTCTCCAGCCGCGGAGCGGAAAAATGCACCCGCAGGAGGGTCAGCATAGCGCCGACGCGTCTTCGCGGCGGGACCCGGGACCGAGTGCGGCGACGAGACCGGTTAAAAGGGCACCCGGGACAGGGGCAGTGATAGCGACCTGTCAGTCGCTGGCGAATGACAGGGGACCCTGGCCGAGTGCCCCCGGCGAGGCGTTCATTATTTCTTTTGCGCGAAGGATCGTTACCCGCATGGGCCGAGACCCGGGATCCCGATTCTTCCGGGATCTGCGGGGCTCGGGGCGCATTGCGCCTAGAGCCTGACCGGTGAAGCCGGACGCGCTATTCGATCAAGAAATATAATCGACTATCAAAGCATCCAATCCATCTACCCGCTTCTTTACGGACTTAAGCCAAAAATCCTTCTCGTCTTTCGGAAGCGCCCGAAGGCTATAGAGGATAGCTCGTCGGCTCCAGGGGTCGGCGTTTTTATAAGCGCCTTTAAGCGTGCTCAACCATGCGCTCGCTTTAGCCATCGCTGCTGCAAGCATAATCTTCCTCTGACACATTGGGGAAGACTGCGCATAAAGTTTTGTCAGACTGTTTACGTGATTCAGGTCTTTTATTCTGCTAAACAGGCTGAGGATAACCACTTGCAGATATTCACTCGCCTGAACCAGGTCCGTGTCGTACAGCTTTATCAAGTCCTCACCAATGTCTTTCCATTTCCCATTAAAATTTGGAGCGGCAGATTCGAAATATTTTCCTACCTCAGCTATAGCTGGAAGAAACTCATCAAATCTTTTTACAATGAAGCTGACGCCTCCCGGTACGCCAACTTGGGCCAGCCGTCGAATGAACCAACGGAGTCGGATATAATCCACGTCCTCCGCGTCAAGGTAATCCTTTAAAACGCTCTCGATATTCGCCTGGGACAATTTAGCGAGATCGGCATTCGACAGCTTAACCATGCGAACCCGCTCGTATGGACTCTTGGTGTGACTGCGAACAGCTTTCAAAACCTCCAGCTCCAAATCGTTAATCGGCTTATCGACAGCGTTACTGTCGCAGGTTTCCTTGAACTGCTTTGTTTCCAGCATTTGTGTCTTTTGTCTATTGAGCTGAATCTTTTGAGTCTTGTCCAGGAAATCGGCGAGCTTGTATAAAATGGAGCGGGCAACGCGTTCGCTCTCACAGAAGATATGAATGTCGTCAACGTACCGGCAGAATTTTACTCCCATGCTCTTGATAAAATCATCGACCGGGATCATTGCCATCTCGGCGATGAGATGGGCCGGGTGGGGGCCGATTGGCACTCCGCGCGAAACCCCCTCGGTCAAATTTGCAAATAGATTTCGGAGAGCAAACCAGTATTCGCGTTTGACACCGCATTCATTTAGCTGGTTCTCGATCGTGTGATGATAAATCTGATTATAGAAATCACTTATGTCCGTAACTAAAGCGCATGGAAAATCATCACAATGAGACGACGACGTTTGCCAAAAACCTTCCCAACCAGTGTTTCCGGCATAGAGCCTGCCATCAGGACCAGGATCAAAGCGGTAGCTAAAAACAGTATTATCGGCGGGAGACGATCGTTTGCGTTCGATGCTCCTGCCAATCTCTTTAACCAGCGCAGCAAACAGAATGGAGTCTTCTGGATCAAGTTGACATACGGCTCGAAAGCCAAATTCGGACTTGGGAACCATTAAGCGTCGTGGACCTTTCCACGTATGCGCATTGATCTGAACCAGTTTCAGTTCCGTCAGGACGGACGGCCAATATTTCTTTATGACGTCGAATTCAAATGGCTGAGGAAATAGATCGGTATCCCCTTCTTTCCGGACGTGCCTTAAAGCCCAATTGAGGCTGGTCTCCTTCAAAAACATCAAAAGCTCCCAAGCCCGGATGATCGGGACTCGCCCGCGAGTGTTACTCGCGCTGATTGTAGCTGTGAGCTATAGCGCCGCCAACCGAAAAGCACCGGGACTACATTTGTGTCCGCAAGGTTATTTCGATCAAACGCGTCTAGTCGCACCTGTTGGTGCAGCACCCGCTTCCTCCCGTGCGCGTTCGATTGTACGAACAAGCTCAGGTGACAAATATCGCCGTGCGGCTTCCTGCTTACTTGATTGCGCTGTCGTTTGGTGCTCATGAAATGAGCGCGATGCCGAAATCATATCCCGCAAGATCGGCTCGAATTTTCCTGCCAACTCTCTTCTCGCGGCGCGGCGCTCAGCGTTACTCGCGGTTGATGGGAGATCGTACAAAGTGGGATAACGAAGATGCCCCACTGTCGCGGTAGCCGTTGCGCTGGGCCAGGCGCTCGGGGTTCTTCTCGCCATAGGCCGCCCCGGTCTGGCCTTCGACTTCCAGCTCCATCAGACGCTGGGCGGCAAAGCCGATCATCTCGCGCAGCAGATCGGCATCAGGGGTCTTCTCTACGAGCGTGCGCAGGTTCATCATATCGTCGGTCATCGGTGGTTCCTCGGTTGCGTTGGCGTGTCGCAACCCGATCCTACCGGAGAACTGCCGGTGACCACCGCAAAGCCGCCCGCCCGCTACGGCGCTATTTGGGGGCGCGCGTCCGGGCGGCTTTGCTCTACCGAGCTACACCACCACCGGGGACACGACCTGAAATAACGGTTTTGGTTTGTAGGGCCTTGCACTGGCTTGTAACAAATGAAAAAGCCCGCCAGAGGCGGGCCATCTCACTGATATTGCTATCAAATCTTGGTTGCGGGGATAGGATTTGAACCTATGACCTTCAGGTTATGAGCCTGACGAGCTACCGGGCTGCTCCACCCCGCGATAAACCATTGCTTCGCCTTCGAAAAACCGATGCCGGCACGAAATTGGCCAACGCCCGAGGGCGCCGATCGATCCGGTCCGGAGGCTTCCTGAGAAGGCGACCCGGGCCGATGCCCCTGGGTGCGAGCGCTATGTACCAATGTGAGCCCGCTTTGGAAAGGGCTGCGAGCGATCTTTTCGGTATTTTATGACGGCCAAAACCGGCCAAACCGGGCCCGCCGCACTGACCCTTGCCGGAAGTGGCGCAAAAGCCCCGCCTCCGGCCAGCAAATCTCCTTGACCCATCGCTGAAAAATCCCGGGAAAAGGCGCCATGGAGCCCGGCTTTTGCCAAACGTCCCCATTCCGGCGACCCCATGGGTCGCCCGCCCGGACCTTTAAAGCCTGTTCACGCCAGCAAAAAGCCGCCATCCACGGTGATCACGCTGCCGGTCATGTAGCGCGAGGCGTTCGACGCCAGCAGCAGAATCGCGCCGTCGAGATCGGATTCGGCGCCGACCCGGCGCTGCGGAATCCGCTTGGTCAGCTTTTCGCCCGACGGCGTCGACCAGAAATCATGGTTCATTTCGGTATCGATGTAGCCTGGCGCCAGCGCATTGACCCGGATGTGGTTGCCGGCCAGTTCCAGCGCCATCACCTTGGTGGCCTGGATGATCCCTGCCTTGGAGATCGCATAGGGCGAGAGAAACTTCATCACCCCGAAGCCAAGCACCGAGGCGATATTGACGATGTTGCCTTGCTGCCGGCGCGCGATCATCCGCCGCGCCATTTCGGTCGCCGCGAAGTAGGCGCCCTTGAGATTGGCGTTGATGACGGAATCCCAATCGCCCTCGGTCTGGTCGACCGCGAGTTTTTCCACCGCAATGCCGGCATTGTTGATCAGCACGCTGACCGGCCCGAGGGCGGCCTCGGCGCGGTCGATCGCCCCGGCGATCGAGGCGGTATCGGTGACATCCATCTGCACGGCGACGGCGCGGCCGCCCTGGCCCAGGATCTCTTCCTCGAGGCTTTTCAGTTTGGCGGTCTGGCGCGCCGCCAGCGCGACCGCGGCGCCATGCGCCGACAACACCCGCGCGAACTGCCGCCCCAGCCCCTGCGAGGCGCCGGTGACAAGAATGGTTTCCTGGCTGACATCGAACAGGTCGGACATCGCGAACTCCTCATAAGCCGGCGCGCGGCGATTGATACAGACCAATCCGGGGATCGCAAACCGGTTTTCGGAGCGCCGCTTCCGGCCTTATCAGCGCCGCCCGGGTTCGCTACAATGACCGGACCCTCACAAATCACCTGACTTGAATGGGAGTGAAACAGTGGATCTTGGAATCAAAGGCCGCCGCGCCATCATCTGCGCCTCCAGCAAGGGCCTGGGGCGGGCCTGCGCGATGGCGCTGGCCGCCGAGGGCGTCGATGTCACCCTGACCGCGCGCGGCGCCGAGGCGCTGGCGAAAACCGCGGCCGAAATCCGCAAGGCCAGGCCCGGCGTCAAGGTAACGGAAGTGGTCGGCGACATCACCACGCCGGCGGGCCGCGAGGCCGCGCTGAAAGCCTGTCCGGATCCGGATATCCTGATCAACAATGCCGGCGGGCCGCCGCCGGGCGATTTCCGCAACTGGACCCGCGACGACTGGATCAAGGCGCTCGATGCCAACATGCTGACGCCGATCGAACTGATCAAGGCGACGGTGGACGGCATGATGGGGCGCAAATTCGGCCGCATCGTCAACATCACCTCCGCCGCGGTGAAGGCGCCGATCGAGGTGCTCGGATTGTCCAACGGCGCGCGCACCGGCCTCACCGGCTTTGTCGCAGGCCTTTCGCGCAAGACCGTGATTGCCAATGTCACCATCAACGGCCTGCTGCCCGGCCCGTTCGACACCGACCGGCTGCGCGGCCCGGTCGCGCAAGTGGACGCCGAAAAGCGCGGCATCACCGTGGACCAGTTGCTGGCGGAACGGGCCAGGCTCAATCCCGCCGGACGCTTCGGCGATCCGGAAGAGTTCGGCCAGGCCTGTGCCTTTCTGTGCGGAGCAAAGGCGGGCTACATCACCGGCCAGAACATCCTGCTCGATGGCGGCGCATTTCCGGGCACGCTCTGAGCATGAAGGCGGTCTGGTACGAGCGAACCGGCGCTGCAGCCGATGTGCTGAGCTTTGGCGAGATGCCGACGCCGGTAGCCGGCCCGGGCGAAGTCCGGGTCCGGCTGCACGCCTCCGGGGTCAATCCCGCCGATGTCGGCCGCCGCGCCGGCAGCTATCGCGCGATGGAATTTCCCCGCGTCATCCCCGACAGCGACGGCGCCGGCATCATCGACCAGACCGGCGACGGCGTCAGCCGGCTGGGTGCCGGTCAACGGGTCTGGCTCTATAACGGCCAGCGCAACGGCCGCGCCTTTGGCACCGCGGCAGAATATATCGCGCTCGCCGAACATCTGGTGACACCGTTGCCCGACGACGTCTCGTTCGCCGCCGGCGCCACCCTCGGCATCCCCTGCATGACCGCATGGTGCTGCCTGTTCGGCGACGGACCGATCGCCGGGCAGACGGTCCTGGTCACCGGCGGCGCCGGCGCGGTCGGCCACTATGCGGTGCAACTGGCGAAATGGGGCGGGGCCCGCGTGATCGCGACCGTCAGTTCGCCGCGCAAGGCGGAACAGGCGCGCATCGGAGGCGCCGATCTCGTCATTGACTACAGGACCGAGGATGTGGTCGGCAAAGTGATGGCGTTCACGGGACAGCGCGGCGTCGACCGCGTGGTGGATGTCGATTTCGGCGGCAACATCGCCACGACCCCCAAGCTGATGGCGGTCAATTCGACGATTGCGATCTATGCCAGCAACGGAAATCGCAGCCCGGTCGTTCCGGTCCGGGAACTGATGGAAAAATGCATCGCGCTTCGCGCGCTGGTGCTGTTTGCGCTGCCAAGGCCTTTGCTGGCAGCAGCGCAGGCCGATATCACGAAATGGCTGGCGGCCGGGCCGCGCATCCACAGCATCGCCGCGCGGTTCGCGCTGCCGGAGACGGCGCAGGCCCACCTTGCAGTCGAAAAAGGCGACAAGCTCGGCACCGTCATCGTCGACTGCGCGAGTTGATCATCACACCGGCGTGATCCGATCCTCACTCCAGCTCAAGCCGAACGCCTCCAGCCCCTCGGCCAGGTAATCGCTGATCAGGGGTTCGCCGAGCAGGGCGCTCACGGTACGGTTGCGCCCTTCGGCGGCGGCCTCGCGCCGCAGTTCGTCCCACTCCTCGATGGTGCCGTCGCCTCGCCCAAGGCGCATCAAGGCCAAGAGATCGACCTGCTCGTCCTCGGTCATGGCATTGATGAAGCCGGTGATCTCATCCACCACCGGATCGCGACCATCATCCTCGAGCACGTCGACCATATTGTCGTCGGTGCCATTCGAGCCGGAGTCCGGGTCGGACGAGGCTTCCTTGGCGTCGAATTCACGGGTTTTCTCGATAAGAAACCCGACCTTTTCGGCCGAAATCGCTAATTCTGGCAAGGCTCCGCTCCCGGTTTGCGTGCCCCATCAACGCGCAGGCAGGAAAGATGATCCATTGCGCGCGCCGGCGGAAACCAGCATCTTTCGCCCCCAACGAACGCGACGGGAGGGAAACGCCGGATGCACTGGAATGTGGGCAAGGTCAAAATCACCAAGATCGTCGAATTGGAGACCGTCGGCAGCACCCGTTTCATCCTGCCCCTGGCCAGCAACGAGGAAATCCGGAAATTGCCCTGGCTCGTTCCGCATTTTGCGACCGAGGAAGGCCGGCTCAAAATGTCGATCCACGCCCTGGTGGTCGAGACCCCGACGCGCCGGATCGTGGTCGATACCGGCCTCGGCAATGACAAGGAGGGCCGCGCGGTGCCGACCTGGAACAACCGGAAGGGCGCCTTCCTCGAGAGCCTGACGGCAGCCGGCTTTCCGCCCGACAGCATCGACACCGTGTTCTGCACCCATCTGCATGTCGATCATGTCGGCTGGAACACCCGGCTGGTCGGCGGCCGCTGGGTGCCGACCTTCGGCCGGGCGCGCTACCTGTTCGGCAAGACCGAATACGAGCACTGGCGCGACCGTAGCGACGAGCCCGACAAGTCGGCGGTTTTCAACGACTCGGTGCGGCCGATCGTCGATGCCGGCAAGGCCGACCTGGTCGAAAGCGACTCCCGGCTGTGCGATGAAATCACCCTGATTCCGACGCCGGGTCATAGTCCGGGCCACATCAGCCTCCACATCCAGTCGGACGGCGAACAGGGGCTGCTCGCCGGCGACGTCGCCCATCACCCGTGTCAGATGGCGCATCTGGAGTGGTCGTCGACCGCCGATTCCGATCCCGTCCGGTCCGCCGCTACGCGGCGCGAATTGTTCTCGCGCTTTGCCGACACGCCGACGCTGGTGATCGGCGGACATTTCAACGCCGGCCGGATCCGGCGGGAAGGCGACGCCTTCCGATTCATCGTCTAGGGCGGGCGAACGACCAACAGGGCCGCGCCTCAAGATCAGGTGACCTGCAATGCGGCGGGCAGTCAGCAGTTGAATTTCCCCGCGCCCTGTTCCAAGAAGCATCCAAGCAAGGAAAACCGACCACCACAGCAGGGAGTGATGAGACATGAAGCTTGTTCGTTATGGGGCCCTGGGCCAGGAAAAGCCCGGCCTGATCGATAAATCGGGCCAGCTGCGCGACCTGTCCGCGCATGTGAAGGACCTCAATGGCGAGGCCTATGCGCCGGAGTCGTTGGCGAGGCTCGCCGCCCTCGATCCCGCCAAACTGCCCGCCGTCGGCGGCAAGCCTCGGATCGGCGCACCGGTCACCGGCATTTCGAAATTCGTCGCCATCGGACTGAATTATGTCGATCATGCCAAGGAAACCGGAAACCCGATTCCCGCCGAGCCGATCTTCTTCCTGAAAGCCAACACCGCGCTCAGCGGCCCCCATGACAACGTCGAGAAGCCGCGCGGCTCGACCAAGCTCGATTGGGAAGTCGAAATCGCCGCCATCATCGGCACCCGCGCCAAATACGTCTCCGAGGCCGATGCGCTCAATCATGTCGCCGGCTATTGCGTCTGCAACGACGTCTCCGAGCGCAACTTCCAGATCGAACGTCTGGGGCAATGGACCAAGGGCAAGTCGCACGACACCTTCGGTCCGCTCGGCCCCTGGCTGGTGACCAAGGACGAAATCCCCGACGTGCAGAAGCTGTCACTGTGGCTCGACGTCAACGGCAAGCGCTGCCAGACCGGATCGACCTCGACCATGATCTTCAGCATCGCCAAGTGCATTTCCTACGTGTCGCAGTTCCTGACCTTGCTGCCCGGCGACATCATCACCACCGGTACGCCGCCCGGCGTCGGCACCGGCATGAAGCCGCCGCAGTTCCTCAATGTCGGCGACGTGGTCACGCTCGGCATCGAGGGACTCGGCGAGCAGCGGCAGGAAATCGTCGCGGCATGAGGATCCGGTCGCGCGCATTCGCGCGCGACCGTCATTGCGACCGGAGCAATGCAATCCAGTCCTGCTTTGCTGCGCGATGGCTTGCTTCGCTTCGCTGGCAATGACCAGCAGTTCTCTCGACTTGAGCAAGGATCACCGTATGAAACTCACATTCTCCCCGGCCTCGCCATTTGCCCGCAAGGTACGCATTGCCGCGATCGAGCTCGGCCTGATCGACAAGATTGAGTTCATCTCGGCCACGGTGGTGCCGGGCCAGCCCAACGATCAGTATTCGCATGATATCAACCCGCTGAAAAAGCTGCCGGTGCTGATCCTCGACAACGGCGACGTCGTGCTGGATTCCTATGTCATCGTCGAATATCTCGACGAACTCGCCGGGGGCGGCAAACTGATTCCGGCATCCGGCCCGCTGCGCTGGAAGGTCAAGACCGATCATTCGCTGCTGCAGGGCATGCTGGATTCGATGCTGCTATGCCGCTACGAGCGGATGGTGCGGCCGCAGGGCCTGCAATGGCCGGCGTGGTCGGATGACCACTGGAACCGGGCCTGGAACGGCATGGCACGATTCGAGCAGCAGGCCGAGATGCTGTCGCGGCCGCTCGATATCGCGCAGATCGCTCTGGTCTGCGTGCTCGGCTATGCCGATTTCCGCTTTCCCGATTGCGGCTGGCGCAAGGCCTACCCGAAGCTCGATGCCTTCCACGCGAAGATGCTGGAACGGCCTTCGGTCAAGGTGTCGCTGCCGCCGCCGGCCTAGTTTGCAGCAAGTTGCCCAGGGAGCAATCCATGAGTCTCAGGCTTGCCATCGGCGATCTCACCATTCACCGCATCGTCGAGCAGGAGACCACCTTCCTGCCGGCGCTGGATCTGCTGCCCGGCCTGACGCCTGACGTACTGCGCGAGAACCGGGCGTGGATGCGGGAGGCCGGCGCCATCAATGCCGACGATGTACTGATCCTGTGTTTCCAGTCCTACATCGTGAAAACGCCGCATCACACCATCCTGGTCGACAGCTGCATCGGCAACGACAAGCCGCGGCCGCTGCGCCCGAAATGGAACATGAAGACCGACGACAGCTATATGCGGGCGCTTTCGGCCTCCGGCTTTTCGGTCGGCGACATCGATTTCGTGATGTGCACGCATCTGCATGTCGATCACGTCGGATGGAACACCCGGCTCGAAGGCGGCCGCTGGCTGCCGACATTTCCGAACGCGCGCTACGTGTTCGGCAGGCGCGAATTCGACTACTGGGCCGAACAGCACGGAAAAAGCCCGGTGCCGCCCTACGCCGACAGCGTGTTGCCGATCGTGGAGGCCGGGCGCGCCGAGATCGTGGGCGATGACCATGCGATCGGCGATCATGTCCGCATCCAGCCGACGCCGGGGCACACGCCGGGACATGTCGCGTTCAGCTTCGGCCGCGGCAGGGACGACGCCGTGGTCAGCGGAGATCTGATGCACACGCCGCTGCAGACGCGCTATCCCGAGCTGTCGGCGAAATTCGACGTCGACCAGGCGCAGGCCGCGGTGACGCGGCGCAATTTCCTGGAACGCTATTGCGACAGCGACACGCTGTGCTGCACCGCGCATTTCCCCTCGCCGTCGACGGGAAAAATCCGCCGCCTGGGCAACGGATTTTCCTGCGAGCCCGTGGCGGCCGGCTAGGCTTCATTCTCCGGATTTGAAGTCGTACCTGCAGCCTGTGCGGTCCACCTCTCCGATCGGGAGAGGTCGCGAGCATCTCGCGAGCGGTGAGGGGTCTACCGTCAGGCCGTAACCCCTCACCCGGCGCTACGCGCCGACCTCTCGCTATGGGAGAGGTGACAGAACGCAGCCCATTCAGCGGAACTTAGTCGAACAGATTCGGCGTGTGGTTGACCAGCGCGCCTTCGATCGCCAGCATTCTGAGCTTGGTGACGACGCCGCCATTGCCGGAGAACCCGCCGGGCTTGCCTCCAGCGGCAAGCACGCGGTGGCACGGCACCACGATCGGGCAGGGATTGCGCCCGAGCGCCTGGCCGACATCGCGCGACAGCGCGACCCCACCAAGCCGTCTGGCGATATCGCCATAGGTCAGCGTCTTGCCGGGCGGAATGCTGCGGGCAATGTCATAGACGCCGCGATTGAATGGCGGGACGCCGTCGAGGTCGAGCACGACCTCGGAAAGATCGTTGGGCTTGCCTGAGAGCAGCTCGACCATCCCGGCAATCGCGTTTTGCACTTCGGCCGGCGGCGGGGCCTCGGTGAGCTCGCCATGGCTCTGGCGGATGCGGACACGGGTCCCGTGCTCGCTGCCCATCGGCAGCTGTACGCCCCTGATGCCGCGGTCGCCCCACACGACGCCGCAGCCGCCGATCGCGGTGTCGAAGATTGCAAAACCGGGTCCGGTCATCGCTGGCTCCAATTGCGGTGGCGCCCTGGCTCGCCGCTCGGCGTCTTCTGCCGATAACTTACGCATCGGCGAAATCTAGGCTTGGAGATTGTTGCGATCCACCCGAATTCCGAAGCAATCGGCGCGCGTCAACAGCTCGGCCCCGCGGCTCCGGCGCTGTCTGGATTGCACCTGAAACCGGCGGTGGCCGGCCATGGGCAGGCGGCGAATTCTATGGGATGATGGCATGCTGCCCGCCGTCCTCGCACCCCCGTCGCTCACGAGACCCCCGATGCAGACCCTTCACGTCAATGGCACCGACATGGCCTATCTCGACGTCGGTGCAGGTCCGCCGCTGGTCTGCGTTCACGGTTCGCTGTGCGACTTCCGGGTCTGGTCGGCGGTGCTCGGTCCGCTGACGCAAAAACACCGGGTGATCGCGGTGTCCCTGCGGCATTTTTTTCCCGCACACTGGGACGGCGTCGGCGATACCTATTCGATCGCGCAGCATGTCGCCGACATGATCGGCTTCATCGAGCAGTTGAAGGCCGGCCCGGTGGATCTGATGGGGCATTCCCGCGGCGGGCATGTTTCGTTCCGGGTCGCGCAGCGGCGCCCCGATCTGCTGCGCAGGCTGATCCTGGCCGAACCCGGCGGGGAACTGGATGCCACGCTGGATCCCGCGGCCAGTCCCGGGCCTTCGCCGCTGGCGGCGAGGATCGCGGCCTCGGCCGAGATCATCGCCTCCGGGGATATCGACGCCGGGTTGATGCTGTTCATGGACGCGCTGGAGGGACCGGGGGCCTGGGCGCGGATGCCGGCGGCCCCGAAGCAGCTGCTGCGCGACAATGCGATGACGCTGATCGGCCAGGTCAGGGACAAACGGCCGCCGTTTTCCAGGGCCGACGCCGAGGCGATCAGGACGCCGACGCTGTTCATCGGCGGCGCCAACACGCGGGGCGCGCTGCCGCAGGTGCTCCATACGCTGGCGGCGCATGTCGCAAATGCAAAGACCGCGATGATTCCCAACACCACGCACCCGATGTTCGAGCAGGCGCCGCAGAAATTCTGCGAGATCGTGCTGGAATTTCTGGGCAGCCCCTGACTTCTTGCTCCGCCTGCGGATCCGGCCGTGCCTGGGCGGTTCGGGTCCCAACCGCACCGGGTGGCGCGTCGCAATGTGCCATGCCGGTGTTGGTCAACCCTCACCGCCGATGTTAGTCTTGCCGGAAAAGGACCCCCTGATGAAGATGCCGATCCGACGCTTGATTTCGATCAGCCTGTTCGGCCTTGTCTGCACGAACTCGGCCGTGTTCGCCGCCGCCGATGAGAAGCTGAAGGCCGCGGCGGAGCAGGCGCAGCCGGCCTTGATCGAGACCCTGCATGACATGGTGATGATCGAATCCGGCAGCGGCGACGTCGCAGGCCTGGCGAGAATGGCCGACTTCACCGAAGCGCGGCTGAAGGCGCTGGGCGCCCGTACCGAGCGGCGCAAGACCACGCGCGGCGCCGGCGCCGACATGGTGATCGGAACCTTCGATGGCAGCGGCAGCAAGCGGCTGATGCTGATCGCGCATATGGACACCGTGTACCAGAAGGGCGTGCTGGCGACCCAGCCCTATCATGTCGACGGCAATCGGATCTATGGACCGGGCATTGCCGACGACAAGGGCGGAATAGCGGTGATCCTGCATGCGCTGAAGATTTTGCAGGAATCCGGCTGGCGCGATTACGCCAGGCTGACGGTGTCATTCAACCCCGACGAAGAGGTCGGCTCGATCGGTTCCGGCGAATTCATTTCTGCTTTGGCAGACCAGCACGATGTGGTGCTGTCCTGCGAACCGACCGCGGCGGCGCCCGCCGCCGCGCATGACTCGCTGTTGCTCGGCGCCAGCGGCACGGCGACCGGAACCATCGAAGTAAGGGGACGCGCCGCGCACGCCGGCGCCGCGCCCCAGCTTGGGCGCAACGCGCTGGTCGAACTCGCGCATCAGATCCTGCAGACCCGCGATGTCGCAAAAGCGATTCCAGGCACGCAGCTGAACTGGACCACCGCGCAGGCTGGCACGGTGCGCAACCAGATTCCCGACAGGGCCGTGGCCGGCGCGGACATTCGCATCACCGTGGCGGACGGGGTGCAAAAGCTGCAGGCCGCGCTCGACGAGAAGGTGAAGGACAAGCTGATCCCGGATACCGAGACCATCGTGACGATCCAACCCGGCCGGCCGGCCTTTGTCGCCAGCGACGCCGGCCGCGCATTGGCGCGCCAGGGGCAGGCGATCTACGCCGAGATCGACCGCCGGCTCGATATTGCCGAGATGACCGGCGGTGCCACCGACGCCGGCTTCGCCAACCGCAGCGGCAAGGCCGCGGTGGTTGAGAGCTTTGGCCTCGCCGGCTTCGGCTATCACGCACGCGACGAATATATCGACACCGGCTCGATCGTGCCGCGGCTTTATCTGATGACCCGGATTCTGATCGAACTCGGCAGGCGGAACTGACCCGCAGCGACGGTCCGCGACGGTTCCCAGCGTCGCCGGCGTTCATGGCCGCTGGCGGTTGTCGGCCTGGGTACGACCCGCGGGCTGAAAGCTCGGTATCGCGCGCGGCGGGCGCGATCCAGGACGTGCAGACGGCTCCCGCGGACTCCCTGACGGACCGGATATAGCCAGCTCCGCGCATTTCACCGAAACGGGCGTGCGCAGAGAGCTCGCCCCTTGACCGGCTGGCTCCCTCCCGCTATTTCCAGAGTTCGGAATTCCGTATTCCAAAATCGGACGCCCGTGTGATCCCGCTCAATCCGACCCCCAATCTGATCGATCAGGTCTATGCCCGGATCCTCGATGGCATCGCCGACCTCACGCTGCCGCCGGGGCACCGCATCCGCCAGAGCGAGCTTGCGGAAAAGCTCGGCGTCTCGCGCCAGCCGGTCAGTCACGCGCTGCATCTGCTGCACCGCCAGGGGTTGGTCGCCGAAAGCGGACGCAAGGGCTTTCAGGTAACGCAGCTCGATCCCCTGCGCATCCGCCAGCTCTATGAGGTGCGCGGCGCCATCGACGCGCTGGCCGCCCAGCTCGCAGCCGGACGTATCAGGCGCAAGGCCGATGCTTCCGGGCGCGCGGACCTCGAGGCGGCGTTGCGCGCCGGGCGTGCGATCGACCAGACCACGCCGTTGTCGCGGCTGATCACCCTGGACGTGGACTTCCACGACGCGATCTACCGCCTGGCCGACAATCCCGCGATCGGTGAGATCATCGCCCCGCAATGGCCGCATATGCGCCGCTCGATGGCGGTGGTGCTGGTCGAGCTGGATTATCGCCGCAGCGCCTGGGCCGAGCACGAAGCCATCGCGGCGCACATCCTGTCAGGGAAGGTGGCGGCCGCCGAGGCCTCGGCGCGTGATCATGCGATGACCGCGGGGCGAATGACGGAAGCAAAGCTGAGGATGCCGGGCCAGGCGGCATGAATTGCCAGGCCGGCGTGGCGCATGACGCCGGGCCCGGACGAGCGGATATAAAAAGCCGAAGGAGGAACCATCATGAAGTTGACCCGGACACAGATCGACGACTTCAACCGCGAGGGCTGGCTGTTCCTGCCGGAGCTGTTCAGCCCGGAGGAAGTGGCGCTGCTGGCGCGCGAGGCGGAAGGCATCTACGACACCGACCGGCCGGAGGTGTGGCGCGAGAAAAGCGGCGCACCGCGCACCGCCTTTGCCGCCCATCTCTACAACGAGGCGTTCGGGCTGCTCGGTGCCCATCCGCGCATGATCGAGCCGGTGCAGCAGATCTTCGGCGAGCCGGTCTACATGCACCAGTACAAGATCAACGCAAAATCGGCCTTCACCGGCGACGTCTGGCAGTGGCACCAGGATTACGGAACCTGGAAGCGCGACGACGGCATGCCGGAACCGCGGGCGATGAACATCGCGATCTTTCTCGACGAGGTGATGCCGATCAACGGTCCCCTGATGCTGGTGCCGAGGAGCCAGAATGCCGGCGACCTCAAGGCGGCGCATGATCTTGCAACCACCTCCTACCCGCTGTGGACGCTGGACGAGGAGACCGTGACGCGCCTGGTGCGGGAAGGCGGCATTGTCGCGCCGACCGGCAAGGCCGGCGGCATGCTGATGTTCCATGGCAATCTGGTGCACGGCTCGGCCGGCAACATAACGCCCTATCCGCGCAAGATCGTCTATCTGACGCTGAACGCGATCTCGAACTACATCCGCAGCCCGACCCGGCCGGAATTCATCGCGCACCGCGATTTCACGCCGATCGAGACGGTTGATGACGATGCACTGCTGCGGCTGGCGCGCAGCCACCGCCAGGCTGCGGAATAACCGCGATCCAGCGCGGCGACAACAGCGCCGCGCCGCGTCCTGCGACAGCCGAGGCTTATTGCTGATCGCCGCCCATGGTGGCGGCGAGCTTGTCGTAATATTTGGCGACGAGGTCGATATTGCCCTTGTTTTCGACCGGCGGCGCCGGCGATTTCAGCGCGTCGTTGAGGTCGGCGAGCGCCTCCTTCTTGTCCTTGGGCGACATTTTCTTGTCGGCCTGGACCTGGGCGATCTGCGCCTTGATGACGGCTTCGGGGCCGACATATTTCTTGGTCGCCGAATCGAAGCCGGCGAACACCAGGCTGATGTTGTCGGTGACGTTGTTGTATTCGTCGTAGCTGGCAAAACCGTTTTTCTTGGCCACCGCGTCGAGCTGCGCGGCAAGCTTGGCATCCGGCTTGCCGTTCTCCGGGATCTTTTCGCTGAGGGCGTCCATTTCCTGGGACGCCGCCAGCACGCCCTGGACCTGCTTGTCGGTCAACGGCATCTGCTTCACCGGAGCAGGCTGTTCCGGCGCGGCCTGGGCGGGCGCCATCTGCGGCTTGGTCTGCGCCGAAGCGCCGCCGGCGGACAGGATGGCCATCGATGTCGCGAGGCAGGCAATACTCAACGCTACGGCGGCGGGGCGAACGAACTCGCGCATGGAATATTCCTCCAGCTGTGGGCATTTGCACGCGTTACTGCATAAGGATTCCGAAATGAACGGCCAATGAACTCAAAGAAACACTAGCCGCCAATCATGACCGAAAATCGCACCGGCGGCCAATGTCAGGTACAAAAAAATCGCCCGCTGGAGCATAACGTGCGCCTTGCACTGGCGGCGTTTTGTCCGACCGCTGATGTAAAGAGGGAATTGCCTTTGTCCTGGACATGCCTGGCAGCGACCTTCTCTCTCAGGGCTTGATCCATGGGAGGTTTGCCCTTGTGGAGCGCTCGGAACGACTAGTCCGCGAATAGCCGTCAACAGCATAACCTTCTGATACTACTCATCAATTATTTGCTGGGCCATATACAGAGATTGTTAACTTATGGTCGTTAGTGTGAGTTTTGTGATTAGCTTCTGATTCTTGTGAGGTACCATGGACAATCATCTTTCTTGGAAGCACGTCGTCTCCTACCTTTTGGCGGCCAGTATTTCGGCCGTGCTACTGGTAGTTGGTGAACCGCCAGAAATCGCGGCCATGCCGTCGTTTTTGGTTTGGTTCATGATCAACCAGAAGAATGCTGGGGAACCATGGTAGCAAATACATTGGATGCTTCCAGACACGGGCACTCGCCCGACGATGTTTTCCCGCGGCCGAGAATTCTAATTGTTGACGATAACCTGATTCATGCGTCCGCGATAAAGCGAGCGCTTCGGGATCCGTCATCAACAATTGGACGGCTCAAGTGCGAGATTGACGTGGTTGAAGACCTCACGACAGCTCGCCAATATCTTCGCGATGACTCTATCGATATCTATTTTCTCGATCTGGAGATTTCTGAGAAGGCAGGTGAGGGTCTGCTCCATGCGTCCGTGGGTAGGGATTTCGTGCGTGATGTTGTCAAAGCGACAAACGCCGGCGTTATTATCTGTTCTAGTTTCGCGGCAGAAACAGAAGCAGCTGGATTACTGGAGGCTGGAGCTGACGATTACGTCGAGAAAACCTCAGCTCCCGATGTTATCGCCGCAAGGACTCTTTCGGTATGGCGCCGGACACTCCAGAGCAGGCCTGCAAATTCACAAGCCGTGAAGTTCGCTCATGTCGGCAAGACCTTTGCATTAAATGACTGGCGCTTTGTCGTCGGGAACAGAGAGGTAACCAACATCGACGGCGCCACCGTCAAGTTGTCGCCAACCGAACACGCGTTTCTTAGGTACCTTTGCGCGGTGGAAGGTCATTCGATCAATAGCGAGACATTCAATATCGACGTTCTCGATCGCGATCGGCATAAGGTTCACGTACGGCTGGATAACTTCGTACATCGCCTTCGCAAGAAGTTCGACGGAAGGATCGAGCTGACCTCACAAGGCGATGGGGCCTATAAGCTTCTCGACGTCAGAGAGCTTAAGCTAACGCCATAAACAAAACGCCGCCTCCAGAGGAGGCGGCGCTTTGTTTTAATCCTGACACGTCAAGAGGAATTGCTTTGTCCTTGGCAGGCCTGGCAGCGACCTACTCTCCCAGGGCTTGAGCCATAGTACCATTGGCGCTGAGGAGTTTAACGGCCGAGTTCGGGATGGGATCGGGTTCAAGCTCCTCGCTAGAACCACC
>Ga0302320_10007863_pt1 | contig 23378 bp, 9 predicted proteins | sample Bog_T0_3_FD_202130 | JGI IMG/M metagenome (GOLD analysis project Ga0302320, IMG submission 202130) | Peat permafrost microbial communities from Stordalen Mire near Abisko, Sweden - Bog_T0_3 | ecosystem: Environmental > Terrestrial > Soil > Wetlands > Peat | place: Sweden: Abisko, Stordalen Mire... | reverse complement strand
TGCTGTGCTGTTGGCGTTGCAGTCGGCGGTGGATGAGATTCACGAAGTCTGCGAACGCGAGACAATTGACGCCTGCTTCCGCGCTTGCGGCACATTGACTGTCGCGCGCGGTGCTCATCAGGTTCCTGCTCTCAAGTCATCGCTGGCAGCATACGAGCGCCTCGGCCTTGCGGATCACTACAGTTTCCTAAGCCCCAACGAAGTCGCCGAGCGCGTGCACGTGACCGATGTTCATGGCGGCCTCTACACTCCCGATGGAGCCAGCCTCCACCCGGGACGGTTGGTGCGCGGCTTGGCACGCGCAGTCGAAGCGCATGGCGGTGCGCTCTATGAACAGACCAAGGTCATGGAATTCCATGGAGGAACACGGCCACGGTTGCTGACGGATGCTGGCGAAATCTTCGCTACGAAAGGCATTGTGCTGGCTGGTGAAGCATACCTGACTAGGCTGCCAAAACTGCATCGCGCATTGTTGCCCGTGTACTCGCTGATTTGCCTGACTGAGCCGTTGACCGCCGCACAATGGCAGCAGATCGGCTGGGAGCACGGCGAGAATCTCTCTTCGACGCGCAGCACTGTGGTCTACCTGACTAGGACGCCAGACGGCAGGATCCTCTTCGGCAGCAGAGGCGCACCTTATGCGTACGGATCGCGCATCTCCGATGAGCAGGACCGTCATGCGGAGACGATTGCCTTGATCCAGAACTCGCTGCTGGAGTGGTTTCCATCGCTGTCCGGGATTCGCTTTACACATGCCTGGGGCGGCCCTGTCGGAATGCCGATGGACTGGACACCCGCGGTGCGATTCGATCGCGATTCTCGCATTGGATTTGCCGGCGGCTACACAGGACAGGGTGTCTCCACCAGCAACCTTGCAGGCCAAATGCTGGCGGGCATGATCACCGGTCAGAGCACCGGTTTTGAGGGGCTGCCATTTGCTCAGCGGCGCTCGCGTGGTTGGATTCCGGAGCCCCTTCGCTGGCTGGTTGTGCGATATATGCAGGGTGCGTTTCAGCGCATCGACGAAGCTGCGGAAGTCAGAAAGTCGCGACCGGTAGACGCCTCGATCGCTGAATTCTTAGGCAGGCATTGAAGCCGCTGCGCGATGGTTTCGTAAAGGTCAGATCGCGATTGAATGTCACTAAAACGCACGGAGCAGGGTTTCGATGCGCTTTGATCTCGCACTCCTGCGCTGTCGTTTGCCGCCACAATTTGCCGAATTCACTCTTGACACCTCACGCCGTCTATATGATAAATGGACAACAAGTAACGACGTCTTGCCATCCCGGCGCAACTCGGGGCTTTCGCTTTCGGCAATAGGCTGACTGCGCTCCCAAGGCCCCAATCCAGAACCTGTTGGAGTCAACATACATTCGCTGTATTGTTTTCCTTCTTTTCCCTTTTTGGTGAAGGTTTGCTCCATTCAAGATGTACATACTGTCGGGCCAAGCCCCGGAGGTTATACGTGTCGTTCCGTCGTAGTATTTTTGCAGCGGTTCTTGTTGTTCTTTGCATTGTCCCGGCAATTGGTCTTCAACCTACAGTGAATCATCCTCTGGATGCGCTCACTCCGGATGAGTACTGGAAAATCTATAAGGTTCTCTTCGATGCTGGCAAGATCGAAGAGAAAACCGTCTTTGCCAGCGTGCTGTTGCGCGAGCCGGTCAAGTCCGAGGTGCTTGCCTGGAAGCCAGGTAACCCAATCAGTCGCAAAGCTGACGCCGTTCTGCTGACTGAAGGCAAATCCTTCGCTGCTGTTGTTGACATCGCGGCGGGCAAGCTCGATTCCTTCACTGAACTCAAAGGCCAGCAGGCTCCTGTGAGTGAGGGCGAGATGCACGGGTACGACGATGTGCTCAAGAAGGACGAGCGCGTCGTCGAGGCGCTTAAAAAACGGGGCATCACCGATCTCCGCCTGGTCACTTGCTATGTCACACCCGCGGGTTACGTGGGTCTGCCGGAGCAGACCGAAGGACGGCGCATTGGCTGGGGCGGCTGCACATACTCGGCGAACGCAAAGTACAACTGGGATCGCGAAATACCTGGTGTGTTCTTCGTTGTCGATATGAATGAGAAGAAGATCGTTCGCTTCTCCGATTACGGTGCGGTGCCCATGCCGACCACCACCAGCATCTACGACTCCGATGGTGGCCCCGCGCTGCCGGGAACCAAGCCGTTCCTGATCGCACAGCCTGCGGGCCCAAGCTTCACCATCAATGATGGTGAAGTGACTTGGCAGAACTGGCACTTCCGCTTCCGTCTCGATCCGCGCGTGGGCCCAGTGGTCAACCTGGTTTCACTGCAAGATGGCGACAAACGGCGCTCCGTTTTGTATGAAGGCGCGCTCGCTGAAATGTATGTGCCTTACCAGGACCCGGAAGAAACCTGGAACTCGCATGTCTTCCTCGACGCCGGCGAATACTTCACCAACACCGGTTCGGGCGGCATTATCAAGCCACTCCAACCCGGTGTGGATTGCCCCTCGTACGCCACCTTTTTCAGCGGAACCTTCTTTCATGAAAACGGCTCCCCTTACGTCCGACCACAACTGGCTTGCCTGTTCGAGCGCGTTACCGGTGATCCGGCCTGGCGCCACTGGGATGAAGATACCTATGCGATTGCTGGCCGTCCATCGCGTGAATTGGTATTCCGCACTATCGCGACGGTCGGCAACTACGACTATCTTTTTGACTGGCGCTTTGAGCAGGACGACTCCATCGTTGTAGGCGTTGGCGCCACCGGGATTCTCGAAGTGAAAGCAGTCAGCGATCAACGCGCCGACGGAAAACTCTCAGCCGGACTTGCCGCGACAGACCCCGAGGGCCACGAAGTTCAATTTGGTCAACTCGTCGCACCCGGCATTGACGGCGTCGATCATGACCACTACTTCAGCTACCGTCTCGATTTGGATGTGGACGGGCAGAACAACACTTTGATGGTCGACAAGCTGGTTCCTTACAAGCTTCCGGATACTGCCCTGGGTCGCAAGTACATCTGGGCCATGCAACCAGGAATGGTGAAAACCGAAGGCGATGCCAAGCTGAATGTTTCGCTCGAACATCCCGCCATGTGGCGCTTCGTCAACGAGAGCGTAAAGAACTCGCTTGGTCAATCCACAAGTTTTGAAATCATGCCAGGCCAGACCGGGATCAGCTTATTGCCGTCTTCGGAGTGGCCGCAGAAACGCGCCGGCTTCTCTGAACACAACCTATGGGTGACTCCATACGACCCGGATGAGCGCTATGCATCCGGCGTCTACGTGATGGGTAGCAAAGGTGAGGACAGCCTGCCTGCCTGGACGAAGAAGAATCGCAACATCATGAATACCGACATCGTGGCCTGGTACACCGTAGGCTTTCACCACGTGCCGCGACCGGAAGATTGGCCGCAGATGCCCGTCATGTGGCACACCTTCACACTTGCACCGTTTCAGTTCTTGCCCAAGAATCCCGGCATGGATTTGCCCATGACACCATAGGGACAATTTGCATTCGCAGAATTTTGTCTTGGTTGATACAAGCGAGACCACTGAAGAGTTATCAACGTTTGCGCCGCGAAGCTCGCGGCGCGAACGGCAAGAGAAGCATACCGGTAAGAGGCCACAATTGTTCGGTTGAATACGATTCAGGAGACAGCTTCATGCGCGTTTTCCCTTTGAATTCCCCTTTCGGCGGTAACGCTTTCCGTCTGTTACTTGTATGCCTCCTCATTTCTGCGCGTTTGAGCAACGTATCGGCGCAATCGACATTCGGGTCTATTGTGGGAACCGTGCATGATTCAACCGGCGCGGTCGTTCCGCATGCCCAGGTGGAACTTACCAACACGGGAACGACTGCCGTACATGCCGCAACCACCGATACGAGCGGTAACTACGCCTTCAATAATGTCGAGGTGGGCAGTTATTCACTTACCATCAAGGCCCCGGGGTTTCAAACCGAGTCCCTTCCTGAACTTGTGCTCACTGCGCGCGAAACGCGACGCGTGGATGTCGCTTTGAAGCCGGGCGCGGAATCGCAAACGGTCGAGGTTGTCGAGCAGCTTGAGAATGTCATTACCACCGACGTCTCTAACCTCGCCGTCACCAAGACCGGCGACGAATTGGTCGATCTTCCCGTGGCGATTTACTCCCGCTCCACCGGTTCCACCAGTCCCATCTCTACGCTCACTACTGAGGCCGGCGTCCAGACAGACGACAGCGGCAACTTGGAAGTAATGGGCACCACACCTGCGTTGCTCAGCGTAACCGTGGACGGCATCTCTAGCGTAGGCGTCGAATATTCGGGACCCGTAAATGAGATGTTTCCCTCCTTCAATTCCATCGAGGAGATCCGCGTCAGCGAATCGAATAACAATGCCGAATTCAGCGGCGTGGCCGACATCACCACCGTCTCAAAAGCCGGAACTAACAAGTATCATGGCGGGGTGTTCGAAAACAATGAGAACACCGTCTTCAATGCCAACGATCCCTTTGCGCTTACCAAGCCCAAGATCATCATGAACGATTTTGGCGGAACTCTCGGCGGTCCTCTCTTCATTCCCCACGTTTTTAAAGGGAAAGACACAACCTTCTTCTTTGCCAGTTATGAAGGCCTGCGTCTCCCTCGTGAGACCCCCATTGTGGCTAGCGTGCCCTCGCTCCAAATGCGCAGCGGCAACCTCACCAATTATCTCGCCGGTCAAGGTATTTCGAACATTTATCAGCCCGATGGAGTTACTCCGATCGATCTCGCCAATGTACCGATCACGCCCATTGCCGCCAATGTTCTAACGTATCTTTTTCCGCTGCCGAATATTGGGCCAGCCAGTTCCTATGCCAATAACTATCAGGTCAACTTTCCGTCCCCCATCGCGACTAACCAGGGCGACTTCCGTTTGGATCGAACCATCTCGTTCAAGCAATCCCTCTTCGCCCGCTTCTCCTATAAGAACCGGCAAGTCACCAGCGCTCCGAACACGACTTGCACTTTTGCTTTTTGTCAGACCGCCGGCAGTCCGATGCAAGGCGCCTACAATACCCCGGAGATCGATGAAGGCCTGACCTTTGCACACAACTACGTCTTCACGCCCAGCCTGATGAATGAATTCCGCGGCGGCTATAACGCCCAGCACACTTCAGCGATGCAAAACTACAGCACCACAGCATTGCTCTCACAGGTTGGAATCACTGCCATCAATGAACCCGATACCGCGTGGGCCGAGGCGCCGCAGGTACTCATCAATGGCTTCATGGCCACTGGCGGCGGCAATCCGACCAAGCAGCGTGGCCAGATCATTCAGTTGCTCGACAACGTCACCTGGATCAAGCACAACCACACCTTCAAATTTGGTGCGGACTTCAAGCGTTTGACCGATCATGACGATAACGTCTTCGGCAACTATCGAGACGGGTGGTATGTCTTTGACGGCTCGTCGGACGTAGGCGCCGCCATCGGCGACACATACACTTCTTTCCTGCTTGGCTATCCCGACTACACCGAACTCGGCACCGTCAACAAGCCTGGCATGCAAGGCCTGGGCTACTCTTACGCTTTCTTCGGTCAGGACGACTGGAAGATCACGCCTAACCTCACGCTCAATCTCGGACTCCGCTATGAACTGCATCCGCCTCTCAAGGAAGTCAACTACAACACAGCTTTCTTCCTTCCCGATTACAGTGCCCAAATTGCCGGCCAATCCGTGCATGGCGCTGTAGTAGTTCCTAACGCCCAGGCGGAGTCTTTTGAGTCGTCCGATTTTGAAAACGCGATCGCGCCTACGCCGACCCTCACCGCAGCGCAGGCCGGCATTCCTGAGACGCTTCGCTATACGGACAAGACCGACTGGGGTCCCCGTCTGGGCTTCGCCTGGCGCCCCTATGGCAATGACAAGACAGTTTTGCGCGGCGGATGGGGACGTTTTATTGAGACTCCGCTGGGCTTCTCGCTCGTGTCCGGTTGGGCTGTGCACGCCAGCTATGTGGGCGTCTTCAACCAGGACTATCAAGCTGACGGAGTGACGCCCCAACTCAACTTCAACAGTCCATTTCCGCCGCAGACGCCAGGCAGTTCCACCGGCACAGCAGGCTTCTATTACGCCTTTCCCATCCATTACAAAGATCCTGCCGTTCAGCAGTGGAACCTGACTCTGGAACAAGACTTCGGTCACGGCATCGGCATGCGACTCTCATACACCGGCAGCCACGGCAACAATCTTGAGACGATGGAAGACTTGAATCAGGTGCCCGCTAATACTGACGGCTACTACAACACATCCTCCGCAGGCATCGTAGATCCCACCGCAAATTCCTGCATCACGGACGACGGAAGCCTTGTCGCCGACCATCGTCCGTATCCATGTTGGAGCGTGATCCAGAGTGTTGCGAATGCGGCTGAGAGTAACTACAACAGTGCGACGGCTGAAGTCTCTCGGCACAGCGGCAAGGGCATCACTTTCGATGCCAGCTATACCTGGACGCGCGACCTCTCCGACGCTGCGGGTGCCACACCGAGCGCTTTTGCGCCCTCCGGCGGCAACTTCCTCACTGACCGGTTCCATCCTGGTCTCGACTACGGAAACGTAGCCTACGACCGCAAGCACCGCTTCCTGGTCACCTACCTTTACGACCTTCCGATCGGCCACGGACAACGCTGGCTCAATACCGGTTCGTTCCTGAATGCGCTCGTCGGCGACTGGCAGTTGGGAGGCGTCACTATTTTCCAGAGCGGGCCCTTCCTCACACCGTACGAGGCCACCAACGATCCCGCCGGCACCAACATTCTCACCACGGTTGGCGTTACTCGCGCCGACATCGTGCCCAATCAAGCGCTTTACGCGCAGCCAAGAACCACGGCACAATGGTTCAATCTCAATGCCTTTGCCATCCCCGCGGCCAACCGCGGCTACTTCGGCACCGCAGCAGTCGGCAGCGTTGTCGGCCCTGGCACAGACAACTTCTCCATGTCCTTGATGAAGGGTCTTTCGTTGCACGAGAAGACCAAGTTTCAATTCGGACTGGAAGCTGCCAACGTCTTCAATCACCGCAACTACGAGCCGCCGAACATGCAAGTGGATGCCGCCGGGCAATTCGGGACCATCACTGCGCTACAAACAGCGGAAGGCGCCGGCCCGCGCAGCCTCGAATTGACCGGACGCCTCACCTTCTAGGGAACGCGGCTGAAGTGCCGAGTTGGGAAAGCTGCAGTCCCATGCGTTCCGCGCATTGTTCGCCTGCTTATTTGAGTCGACAAGATGCTTTGAGGTAGCTTTTGGACGTGGGGGTCGTAAGCACTACATGATTTTCGCCGATACCATTCAATACATCCGAACGGATGGCAGTTGACTGGGCGCACACGCCGTTGTTAGCAAACCTGGCTGCGAAACTTAACTTTGGGCTACTTTTTCTGGGAATCTTTCGAACCCTCGGATTGGCTCTTTTCCTGCGGCTTTATGGTGGAGCGCACGACCATGAACTGGTTTAGAGTATCGAACCAGAAAGGAGCCCCGAGAGTCATCGCAATTGCAGTGAGGAGCCATCCTGCGACCGCGAATAGCAGGCTGAATCCTGAAAATGAAGTCGAGTAGGACGGACCAGTCCCGTGCTCCTCTCTCCAGGGCCTTCGAGAAGCATCCCAACCTATAGGCAGCGCGAGCGATTGCAGAATCGACAGGTCCTTCGAAGCATCTGCGCTCGGCAGCGTCTTCGATTTTTCATTGGCATATTGTTGTGCCGTCGTCATCGCATACGATCGCATCGCCGGGCTTGCCCATAAGGCGCGTCCGATAGTAATCGAGTCAACATTCAGGCCGATTGCAATGATCAATCCAATCAAGAAGAGAACAAGTTGAGTCTTTCGTTTATACCACCCGGCAGCACGGTCCATTCCGTCGTCAAACCAATTCTCGAACGATTCGCGCGTCTTGGCGATATCCCCGTTAGCTTGTATAACCAAGGTGATCATTGCCTCTTTTCCCTTGCTATCGGGAAGTACCTTCATCTTATTGAGCATGGATGTGAGGTCCGTCGGAAGCCCAACTCGATTGGACTTGTCGTCATTGAACAAGATGTCCAATAATGCGCTGGCGAAGGTCCGAGATGGAATATAGGATGGGAGTTTTCTGACCTTCTCATCCGCCGCGCCTCCCGATCCGCTTTGATAGAGGCTCTGAATGAGGCCATGGTTGTAGACCGCCTCGGCCAAGGTTACGGCTTTCGTGGTCACATCCTTCCCACTTCCCACTTCTTCGGTCTTCAGTCCCTCTGTGAAGAGACTCCTGATACCCTTTTCAAGGTTTTTGGCGCGTGAGTTCAGGATTCCGGCAATGCCCTCGTTGATTGCTGTGCAAAACAGGCTGAGTAAGAGATAGACCAGCGCCATCCCAACGGCAACTTCAAGCGTGGTGGAATTGAGCATATACTCTCCTCTTGTGCGCAATGCTTTTCGACGAGCTTAGGACGGCAAAGGCTCGCACAGAATTCGCCATTTCCGTCCACATTCTCCGGACGCGTGGGGCTAATCAACCGACTCGAATGCGTTTCGGAACTGTCCTATACCTTTTACACCTACCCTATGCATCCCCGATTATGCTCCCCTTCTTTCTTAGTGCCAATAAAATTCAGAGGAATGAGTTGAGCGCAGGAGATGAAAGTGATTCAGTAACCTAACAATGTATTTTTTAAAACAATAACGAGTAAGTATCGGGCAATTGTGGAATCTGAGAATCCAATAACTAATACTTATTTATCTCCGGCTGGAACAAAGCTGAACTAGACGTGCCTCTTGCTGCGTCGCGATCGAGCGGAGAGAATTTTTGGTCGCACTGACACGAAACAGTGATAAAGTTGATCCGCGAATCCTGCTTGATTTTGTGCGGAGGAAGCAATGCCACGACCGCTTCTGTTGATTCATGGTTATTCAGCTACAGGCCTGGACTTTACAAATCTTTATTGGGCCCTTGTCGACCGCAGGATTGACGTCGAGCTCCTGAATGTCGGGAACTACATTTCCCTGAATAACGAGATCACCATCGAGGACATCTCTGAGGGCTTGCAACGTGCGATCAGCCTGACGAAGCTGAACACCTCTGAAGAATTCGATGCAATTGTGCATTCGACAGGCATGCTCGTGGTTCGGGCGTGGCTGGCGCACCAGAAGATTGCGCCAGGTGGGAACCAACGACTGAAACAGTTAAAGCATCTGATCGGCCTGGCTCCAGCAACGTGGGGTTCACCTCAGGCGCACAAAGGCAGGACATGGCTGGGAGCGCTGGTGAAAGGCAGCAAGACGCCGGGACCGGACTTCCTGAATGCCGGGAACCTGGTGCTGGACGGGCTGGAACTCGGCAGTAGATACACCTGGGATTTGGCGCACGCAGACCTGCTAGGCCCGGTCCCGTACTTCGGGCTTGGGCCGGAAACGCCCTATGTTGCTGTTTTTATCGGCAATAAACCATATTCGGGAATTGCCAGTGTCGCTAACGATCCGGGTACCGACGGGACGGTGCGATGGTCGGGATGCGGCTTGAACACACGCAAGATTACGCTGGATTTGACGAGGACGCCGACTGATGCTCAAGGGCTTCCGAGAAAACGGGTGACGATCAGCGAGTGGGCAAGCGATTTGCGGCTCAATATACCTGTGCTCGCCGTGGACAAGCGAGATCATGGTTCGCTTATTTCGGACCCCGACGCCGGAATGGTGGATCGAATCGCAGAATTTCTGGACGTAGGAAACATCGACCAATACAACACCTGGCTGAATGAAGCTCAGATCTGGAGTACACCTGCGCGGGAACAGATGTTGAAAAGCAAAGGGCATCTGTTTGCGTTTTGGCAGACGAAAGATCTCGATGGATGGCAGCAATTTGTGGTGCATGCTAGAGACACGCACGGGGCTCCGGTCACGGACTACATGATCGAGGTCTTCGAACTTGGCCCGGACGGCGACACATGGCAGAGGGCTGAGGAGATCTCGGTGGACGTGCATGCTTATGGGGCAGACCAGAGCTATCGCTGTCTGCATGTTCAGTTGCCGAAGGGAATCACAACTGCGCCAAGGCCAATGCAGATTCGCTTCCGGGCGTCGACGGGCACCGAAGCGATCACGTACCAGGGATACGGCAGCGACGACGTGAAGATGGAGATGCGCGCGGACAGCGACCCGGTAATCATCGAGATCACAGAATCGTTGAAGGACAAGGATGCGACGCTTTTTCATCCGTTCACTACCACGTTAGTGGAGGTGGTGTTGAACCGTGTGCCGTATCCGTTCGATAAGGTGGTGGGAATATTCGAATGGCTGCCTCCCCTTCCTCCTCGAGACGGCATTATCGATAAATGACCAAGTGCAAGACTCAATGGGCTGCGACGAGAGCATTACATGGCTGCTACCTATCAGTTCCCGTACCGCATGGGTCGGCTTCGGAGCGGCGCAAGTTCGGCAATCTTGCTGTGAACTACCGAACCACCTTTACAAGTGGTCTCTTCTTCGAAGGCACGGGTCCAACGAGCATCTAACGTGGCTGGCCGAAGAGCGGTGTTTGGCTCCATGCCAATCAGGGAGTTGAGATTGAATTTGGGTGGTTAGCCCGGGCATCACGCCATGCCGTCTTGGCATGGCATGATCCCAGACCTGGTTATTGTGCCTTGTAAATATAGTCGTTATATACCAAAGTGCCGTTGTACCTGGTGTAGACGCGAGCGTAAATTGTCGCGCCGTTAGTTGGCAGATTGCTGACTGTGGCGGAAGTGGCTGTCTGTTGCCCCGAATCATAAAGGTTCTTCGATCCAACGCCCGTCGTCCCCAGGAATAGCCAGTAACCCTGGCTGCCAGCTTCAGGCGTCCAGGTAAACGTCACGCTTGGACCAGCAAGCGTGCTGCTTGGCATTGGACTTGTCAACGTCGGCGGCTGCATCAACGCCGCGTAGGTGTAGTCGTAATAAACCAGTGTGCCGTTATACCTGGTGTAGAGCCGGGCATAGATCGTCGCGCCATCGGTTGGCAGGTTGTTGAAAGTGGCGGAAGTGGCTGTCTGTTGGCCTGAGTCATACAGGTTTTTCGATCCCACTCCTGTAGTTCCCAGGAACAGCCAATAGCCTTGGTTGCCTGAACCGGTAGCCGCTGTCCAGTCGAATGTGGCACTGGAACTGGTAAACGTACTGCTCGGCGTGGGGGCGGTGAGCACAGCCTGTGCGGCCGCCTTGTAGGTGTAGTCGTTGTACACAAGGTTTCCGTTGTATCTGGTATAGACGCGGGCATAGATCGTTGTACCGTTGGTCGGCAGGGCGCTAAACGTTACGGAGGTTGCCGCCGTTTCGCCCGAGTCGAGCAAGTCCTTCGATCCGACTCCTGTAGTGCCCAGGAAGAGCCAGTACCCGGTATTGCCAGGAATGGAAGTCCATGTGAATGTAACGCTGGGACCGGCAAGCGTGCTGCCCGGTGTGGGACTGGTCAGCGTAGCCAATTCAGCCGCGGTGAAAGTGTAGTCGTAATACTGCGAGAGTCCGCTAGTTTTCGAATAGAGCCGAACGTATATGGCCTCACCATTCGTCGGAATGCCGCTTACTGTATCCGAGGTTGTCGTTATTTCCCCCGAGTTATACAGGTTATTTGAGCCGGCTCCGGTAGTGCCCACGTAGAGCTCATAGTTCGTTATTCCGGATCCCGCCGACCAGGTGAAAGTTACGTCGGACCCGGCAAGGATACTCCCCGATGTGGGCGACGTCAGCACAGCGGGAATTGCCAATTGATAAGCAGCAGTTGCAATACTGGACGACGGGAGCCCAGTGGCGATGGCGATCGCTTTGATTGTCTCGGAGGACGTCACACTGATTTTTGCCGTGTACTTGGTGGAGGACGAGGTCGGTGTATCCCCATTGGTCGTGTAGTAAATTGTTGAATCAGGCGTCGGAGCCGTGATCGCCACCATCTGTGCTGCGGTGTAAGTGCCGGCTGGGGGAGAGAAACGCGGACTAGCAGTGCTGACGGCTCCAACCTCGAACACCGTGCCAAAGTCGATTGCGCCGCCACCCGTCGTCTCGCCATAAAGATTGTTTGCTGAGTCCCGTATCAGAACGCCCGAGGGACCCGATCCATCGCTATCAGAGCCATCGAACAGATAGCCGAGGAAGCTATGCAGCACTGTTTCCCTCCATGGCCCAACCGTCTCCGGCGTGAGTTCGAATACCGTACCCTGGTTTGCCGTGCCCCCGCTGAAGGTTGTTCCATAAAGGTTGCCGGTGCCATCGAATACCAGGCCCCCTTTCGGCGTAGTCCCATCCGTCTCGTCGGAGCCAAAGTTATGAATCACTTTCTCCGTCCACGTTCCACCGCTCCCAGGCGATAGCTCGAAGACAATCCCGTCCGCTCCAAATCCGTTGGGTCCGCCGGCAGAAGTTGTGCCGTAAACGTTCCCTACCGCATCCAGCACCACGCCACCAAGCGGCAGGTAACCGTCACTGCAGAACTCTGTGCATCCGCCAAAACTCCGCAGGATTGTTTCCTTCCAGGTGGTGGTCCCGTTAGGCGACAGCTCAAACACTGTTCCCCCGCCCTGGCTATCCTGCGCGGAGCCGCCATCTGTGGTTGTGCCGTACAAATTGCCCTTGCTATCGAACACAACAGGGGCCTGCGGGTAGTATCCGTCGCTCGTGTTCAGGTAATCGAAGCTATGCAGGATCGTCTCCGTCCAGTTGCTCGTTCCGTTCGGTGACAGCTCGAACACGGTCCCACCTGGGTTTGCGCCGCCGCTGCTGTAAGCACCCCCGCCGTTCGTTGTGCCGTACAAATTCCCTGCGGAGTCAATGATCAGGCCAGCCTCCGGATTGATCCCGTCGTTGGTGATGTAACCGAAGTTATAGAGGATGGTCTCTGTCCACGGACCGCTTTTCGTCGGTGTCAACTCAAACACAGTCCCGTCATCCAGAGTGCCGCCCGAGTATGTTGTGCCATAAAGATTGCCTTTCGAATCGAACACCAGGGGTCCCTCCGGGTGGTTCCCATCGTTGGCATTGGTGCCGAAAGTGTAAATTACGCTCTCACTCCATGTTCCGCCTGCTCCCGGCACAAGCTTGAACACAGTTCCCACGTTGTTGCCGCCATAAGAATAGTCCACACCGTAGAGGTTCCCTTGCGCATCCCAGGTTAGCCCCCCGACGGGATCGTCTCCGTCCCCAGGGGTAGAGACGAAGGAGTAAAGCACGCCCTCCTGCGGAATGATAGGCGGCGTGATCGTATAGATGCCAGAAGCCACCGGACTATTCGCATACCCTGAGGCAACCGCGATTGCTTCGATCGTTTCAGTCGAAGACACAGTAATCGGTCCCGTGTACTTCGTAGATGAAGTGGTCGGCGGAACCCCATTCGTCGTGTAGTAAATCGTCGCGCCGGGGGCTGCGTCCATTATAGTCACCGACTGCGCCTCGGAGTAAGTGCCCTCCGGTGGCCAGAATTCAGGTGTCGCAGTGGTAGTTCCAATTTGATAGTCTGCGGTCACCGTCTGCGACTGCGGAAGCGTGCCTGCTATGGCGATGGCCTCGATCGTCTCCGATTCTGACACCTCAATCTCAGCTGAGTACTTACTGTATGCGCCCCCGTTGATCGAGTAATAGATGGTCGTGCCAACTATTGTGTCGGAAATAGTAACCATCTTTGTGCCGGAATAGCTGCCGGAAGCAGGCGAAAATGTAGGGTTCGGCGTAACCAGGTTCGGAATCTCGTAGACCGTCCCGCCCAGCCCGAAGTCAGCCGACTCCGCTCCTCCCGTAGAAGTGGTGCCATACAAATTCCCCTGGGTGTCGAAGACCACACCGCCATAGGGATCCCACCCGTCCGGAGTATCGCCGAAGTAGTAGAGAGTCGTCTCAGTCCAGCCGTTCGGACCAGGCGTCAGCCTCAAGACCTGTCCAAATGCGTAAAGACCTGAGGAGGCCGTGCAGTAGAGATTCCCCGCGGAGTCCAAGGTCACACTATCGAACGGGTAGTCGCCTATCCCTGGGACTGCGTCGAAGCTGTAGATGACCCCTTCCGACCAGTTCCCGCCACCCGCGGGAGACAATTCAAAGACCGCTCCCAAACCGCCGTAGTAGGGGTTAGATCCGCCACCATAAGCTGTGCCATAAAGGTTTCCCTGCGTATCGAAGGTGAGGCCGGCTTGGGGTAGCGTGCCGTCAGTCCCATTCAGGGAGAAGTTGTGTATCACGCTCTCCGTCCAGGTCCCGCCTGCCCCTGGCGACATCTCGAAGGCCGTTCCAGAGTTGTCTGAGCCGCCATAAACGGTCGTACCGTAAAGATTGCCGGCGGCGTCCATCACCAGGCCGGCAACAGAGTTGGCCCCGTCCCCGGGGGCGCCGAAGTTATGAATTATCTTCTCCGTCCACACCCCGCCGGTTCCGGGCGATAACTCAAAGACCGTCCCCGCCGTCTGCACTCCTGCCCCGTTGTTAACGGTATTCGGGCCGCCAAGGAAGGTAGTGCCATAGAGATTCCCTTTGGTGTCGAAGATCAGGCTCCCGCGCTTTGGACTGGCCCCATCCAAGCCGGTAGGCCCGAAACTGTAAATCACCTTCTCTGTCCAGATACCGCCTGCGCCGGGTGACAACTCGTAGACGCTCCCATTGCCGTTGGCGCCGCCAAAGACTGTCGTGCCATAGAGGTTGCCCTGCGCGTCGAAGACCAACCCACCCTCCGACACGGTGCCGTCTCCTGCATTAGTGCCGAAGTTATACAGAACCTTTTCCGTCCACGCGCCACCCCCGGCAGGCGACAACTCGAAGACGGTCCCGTTCGTGTCGTATGGGTATCCCACTGCGCCGCCAGAGCTGGTTGTGCCGTAGAGATTGCCTGCCGAGTCGAAGATCATATTGCTTACCGGCACGCTGCCGTCAGAACTATTGCTGCCCTTGAAGTTATACAGCGTGATTTCCTGCGCGCTGGCTGTGCTCACGCCTGTCAAAAGCAGAATTCCCGCGATCATCGAAAAGGCGACTCCACGATTGCTCATACCGACTCTCCCATCATTCAGTTGTGACCTCCAGGAATTAGCGCGCGGCAACTCGACGACGGGCTCAGGAGATCCCTGTTTCCTCTATCCAAATTCATGCAATTCGAGAGAACGCGCCTTATTCTTCTCATTTATTGGGGGTTGAAACCAAGAATCATCACGTGTCAACTCATGTCATTTCAGGTTTTTTGGGGAATCGAAACTCGCTGGACACACACACTCGCCGAATGTATGATTTTGCGTATAAGCCCCCCGACCGGATCCCCTTGATGGAGTGGCGATGGCTTCACCTCGCATCGAAAATGCGGAACCTGTTAAGACACTCGTCTCCTGGAAGGAGATAGCTGTCTTTCTGGATCATTCCGAAAGCACCGTCAAGCGATGGGAAAGAGATCGGAGACTGCCCGTTCATCGAATACCCGGCGGTGAGCGCGGTGGAGTGTTCGCGTACTCGGACGAACTGGCGAGTTGGCTCAAGGGCACAGCTCTTGAATTGGAAGCTGACGACGTGGACATCTGCGACCAGCAGACAGCCTGCAACACTGAGTCCTGCAACTCTGAGCCTGGGTCCGGGAGCGAGGGCAAGGTTGCCCTTAGTCTGGGTGCGACTGCCGACCTGAGCGTCAGGCAGAGAAACCCACGCCAGGTAAGGCTCGCTCTATTCGGTCTCGCGGCCGCACTCGCCGGAGCCGGAATTTACGCCAATTTGTCTCATCCGTTTGGTGATTGGATTCACCGGCACTTGCCTGCTATTGCCGGCATTGGGCCGACAAGCTCAATTCGGTCGGAAGTTATTCCCGTTTCAGACGCCGAAAAGAGCATAGCTCACGACCTTTACCTCAAAGGCCGATTTAATTGGAATCAGAGAACCCCCGATGGCCTGAATCGCGCGCTCGACGACTTCACGCAGGCAATCGTTCACAATCCCAACGATGCCCATGCCTATGCCGGCCTCGCCGACACCTACGAGATGCTCTTCATCTACGGGAGCCGGCAGGACGATGACGCGCGCGACAGAGCCATGGCTGCGGCCCACAAAGCCGTGCAGTTGGACGGCTCATTATCCGAAGCTCACCGGGCGCTGGGATATGCAGTATGGAGAACCCGCAACTTTGGCGAGTCAGAAAAGGAATTCAATCTGGCTATCCAGCTTGATCCCAAAGATCCCCTGGCGCACTTGTGGCTCTCCAATGTGCTTGCAAGTCAGGGTAAGTACGATGAATGCCTTGCGGAGATTGCCAAGGCTCAGGAGCTTGATCCTGCTTCCGCCTCAATCATGGCATCCAAGGGCGACAGGCTTTTTTTGATAGGAAAGAAGGAAGAGGGAATCGCGCTGCTGAACGAGGCGGTACGCTCCGAGCCGCAGCTGAGCCTCGCGCACTTGTATCTGGCGATGAGTGAATTTAAAGAGCGAAACTACGTCGCCTATCTCAAGGAATCGCAGGCAACGGCTGAGCTCCGAAATGATCCATGGCTCAAGGAAGTTACCGCAAAGCTGTCCGCCGCTTATGCGCGAGACGGCGAGCGCGGTCTTTTGAACGCGGAGTTTGCAGTCCAAGGGAGTTGCAGCCCACCCGTGTACCCGAGAGTCCTGGGAAGCAGAATAGCGAGAGTTCCCGAGTGCTTGAATCAGGACAGGAGACCCGAGGCGCTGCAGCTTCTGGAAGAAGCAAGCGCGAATCATGAGAAGGATTTTGAGGACTTCAGGGCTGACTTCATCTCCGGTTCTTCCCGAGGCCTATCTGCGAGCTTCTCTAAACTGGCCGATGACCCGCGGTTTCGAGCCCTGATGAAGCAGAAAGCCGATCTTCCAAAGCAAGCGAAACTTTCCGCTTCTTCAGATTCTGGCACCTTGTGAGCTGACTTCTCGACCCAAAAAGGGAAACTCATCGCATGCTCCTCGTCCTGAGTGAGCGCTCTCTTGACCTCAGCTTATTTTGTGGTCGTTTGCGCGGCACATTGGTGTAATGAGGCAAAGACGCACGGAGCAATGGGCGAAGTGGCGAGTGCTGTTTTTGAAACAGTTCTCATGCGGGCAAACGGTGTCAGCATTCTGTCGTGACCGCGGGATTCGTGATTCCCATTTCTAAGATTGGAAGAAGCGAATTCGCGAGGGCGAATCGGCGAAGTTTGTAGAAGTGAAAGTGAAGGCGTCGAGCCAGCAACAAACGCAGGCCGCAACGTTATCCAGCAATCGAGATTTGTCTAAGCAAAGGGCACAGCATTTTGGTGAAGCATGGACTCGATGCAAGTCATCTGTGAGCCTTGCAGTGCTGCAGGCTGTTCGTGTTCCGCTCTCGTCATGCAGACAGGTTGAAGATTTTGAAATGGGGTCGTGGGGGATTTGTGTTGTGGTACAAGGGTTTGGAGGAGGGAGTTTTCAAGCTGCCGCGGACGGCTGAAGGCGCACGTTCGATTGAGTTGCGAGCGATCTGGCGATGATCCTTGATGGGATTGATATGTCGAAGCTGAATCGTGCGCTGCCCTATGAACGCGCAGCCGGAACCAACAAAAGCAACGTGCAGAGAGTTAGTGCGTGAGTTAACTTCGAACGCTTGACTTATGTCCAACAAGTAAGTGAACAGCCAAGCCAATCTGGTCTCACTGCCCGATCACAGCCAGACGCTGAAAGCCATGCTTGCCGAGTTGATCAATGAGCGCGACCGGAAGAAACAGCGTGCTGACCAAGAAGCTCGACGCAGCGTGTTCGCACTCGTCAGGTGAATCTGCCATCGCAGACGACGTGGCGCGTTGCTCTCTCCGATTGCGCGAAGGAGCGTCTTCGGTCTCTCGCTGAGGATTTAGCGTCTTGGGGTTTTCCGCGGTTACTGGACTTCATCGGATTCAGCCACAGGCTTTCAAAGGCGCAATCGGACTCTCCATCGCGTTAGGAGGGCGGAAACCGCCAATATGAATGCTGTGAACAGAGCGCATCGTGCTGCCCCCGACAGTCCCACGGTGAAGTGCGTGTCGAAATAACTAATACCTGTCGCAGCAAGAATGTAATACCAGAAGTCCGGAAGCAGATAGGTCGTTAGTGTATTGGACCCCGCAGGACGAGCGAAGAATGCCCATCCAGTGTATTTCTTAACGTCGCAGACCCAGTAAAGCGCGGTGAACAGCAGGACCGCGGCGCCAATGCTATAGAGACTCCAGGTGGGTGTTGCCCGGATCTTTGAGATGCCCAGCGGTGTGAGAATCCATCCCGCAACCAGAGCGGCGATGCCAAATGATAGCCCGAGCAATGTCTTCTGCCTGAGCGACTGCCAGCGATGAGCGCCAAGAAAAATGACGGAGGTCACAATGCCGGCAAACATGATCCCGGCCATGGCTCCGTTGCTGAACGGCCAGAACCACCAGGGAAGCCGGTCGCAAAAAGTAATCCACTTCGCGGCGTTAAGGGCATTGAACGCCATCAATGCAAGGAACCACGCGAGGGGACCCCATATCCAGCGGCGCGTCGGTAAATAAAGAACGGAGACCGCGAAATACGTGTAGCCGATGAGGCCGAGAATCTCGGGGTAACCAAAGTCGAGCCAGGGACCGTGTCCATGGTTCGAGGTGCGGCGGTAGATCGCGAACATAGCGACAACGATTGCCACCCCGCCAATGCGAAGCCAGCGGATTAGCGAGGCATAACGGACTGATTGGCCATATTCGTTCAGGAAGAGCGCGGCGCCGGTGAGAGCCAAAATCGCCCAAACGGCAGGCTTGAGAATCATTCTTGATCCGTCGCCGTCATCGGCGTTTGCAAGAATAAGACCGAGGGTCATCAGGCTGGCGGTTCGAAGCGCGACGTGCATCCATAATGCAGGCAGAGATGGGTTGTGCTTAAGACGATGGCGTATGGCGATTGGCAGCGACAGACCAACAATAAACAGAAAAAAAGGGAAGACCATATCGACATAGGTCATAGCGTCGATCTCCGCCTTCATGTGGTAATTCCACCACGGAAGTCCCTTGACCCCGGCGAGTTCGTTGACGAAGATCATCAGCGTCATCGTGAGGCCGCGCAGGATGTCGATAGATGCCAGGCGAGCGGTGCCAGGTCTTTCAGTGTCTGCGAATGATTCCAAATGGGCCGTGGTGGTCATTTGCTGCTGCCTTTCGCATCGGGAGTCCTGTTGAGACCCTCATCGACAGCATCGAGCAATGCTCCACTGGAGTCGCTCTCATAGTCCCAGAACATTACGCCTCGGAGTTTGTTTGCGAGGACGTATTTGCACTTCAGCTTAAGCGACTCAGGATCGTCGTAGGATACGAAGAGTTGTTTCTCAGGATGGTACAGGTACGGCGCCGAAGAAACCGGGTCAAAGTAGCGAATGAATCCGTTCTTAATCATCTCATCGGGTCCGTTGCCATAAGGCGCAAAGCCATGCGGAACTTCCTTCCCCGGTTGAAACAGCCCGTGATTCGTGGCCGGGACTTGTCCCCAGACATGGCCATAAAATGGGACACCCAACACGATCTTCGCGGCGGGAACTCCGGCTTTCTCATACTCCTGGACCGAACGGTCACCCGAGATCTTTTTGGGGTCCGCAGAATTTGTGTAGAGCGGAGCTTGGTGCCCTGTTATGGAATCGGAATCTGGTTCGTAGTAGTCATAGGCCATCAGGTTGACGGTATCGACGTATTTCTGTACTTTTTCCATCTCGGTATGTGCGAGGAATTCCTGCGATGCACCTGTCGCAACGGTCACGTAGAGCGGCCGATGAAAATCCTTTTCAAGTTGATTGAAGCGAACGCGGAGTTCTTTGAGGAGGAGCGTGTAGTTTTGCTTGTCCTCAGGGCGGAAGTGAGGTTCAGCGCCGGGTAACCCCGGATACTCCCAGTCGACATCCAGGCCGTCGAGTTGATGGTTGCGGATGTATTCGACCACGCTGCGAATGAACAGTTCACGACTCTGCCTGGTGAGGGCCATGTCAGAGAATGCCCCCGACCAGAGCCACCCGCCAACGCTTATGAGAACGGTCAAGGATGGGTTCTGTCGCTTCAGGGCCACCAAGGCTGCGAGGTTCTCATCATCGTGGGAAAAGCCGTTGATGATGCTGCCGTTCTTGATGTTGGCGAATGCATAGTTGATCCGCGTCAATTTCTCAGGGGCAATCTCCCCTTCGCGAAGCGGGCGGTCCTGGGGAAAGACATAAGCAACAATGACCGCGCCAGGAACGGAAGGTTCCGCATTCAAAGCGGGAAAGCAGAAAAGACATCCGAAAAATGCCAGGCAAACATGCAACAGAATGCACAATCTCATTTCTCTGAAGCTCTCCTCGGGATTTCTCTTTCCGGAGTTTAGCAAAATCGCTCTCCTGACTGTTTGAGTTCAACTGCAATTCGGCCCGCCAACGCGGAGGACGCCTGCGCGGCAAGTGTACCAGTCTGAAGTCGGTTGCATCCTGTTGAACAAGCTTGATGTGGGTTAACGTTTGCAGCCCATTCGACTGTTCTCAACGCGGAAAGTCGCGATAAAAGTAAATCCCACCGAGGGCTTCGCGCCAAACAGAAGCCGCCGATTTCGACGAAAAACGACCGATTGACGAAGTACCGGGGTATATTGTCAGATAACTTGTCTTTCATCTGCGGGTTGAATCCGGCTTACAAGGAAGAGTCTCCATCAAGCGCGGACCGTATTTTCAGTCAGCATGAAAGCAGCCACGAGTGAGCTAGACGCAGTTTCTTTGATTTTGGAGGGCATATGAAGAGAGGCTTCATTCTGCAGATCTGTTGTGGGTTCCTAGCCGCCGCATTCATGCTGGCATTGCCTGCGGGATCATTCGCTCAGGGCTATTTCGGAACCGTAACCGGAGTGCTGACCGATCCGACCGGAGCCATGATCCCCGGCGCAAAGCTCACTCTCACCGACCAAAACAAGGGCTACGCATTCAATTCGACCTCCGACAGTTCCGGCCGCTATCTTTTCCGCTCTATTCCGCCGGGCGTCTATTCGGTTACCGCGGTGATGCCGGGCTTCGAGAAGAGCGTGCGCACTGGCATACGCGTGGACGTTAATCAAAATGCCACGGCTAACATAGGTCTCAAGCTCTCTAGTTCATCGCAAACAGTCGAGGTGAATGCGCAAAGCCAGGTGCTCGATTCGCAGGATGCAACAACCGGGCTGGTCATCGATAGAAAATTCATCAACGACCTGCCGCTGGTCGACCGCTATGTCATGGACCTCACCATGCTGACCCCCGGAGTTACCGAGACGGACGATCAATGCTCTCTCGGCTGCACGGGGACCAACTTTGTTTCCAATGGCAGCCGTAATTCCACAGCGGACGTATTGATGGATGGCGCAACGATCACCAACTACGAGCCCAATGGTGGAATCACAAATGTCACTTATACGCCCTCGCCGGAGGCCGTCGACGAGTTTCGCGTGGAGCAGTCCAACTTCAGTGCCGAGTACGGTTTTTCCGGCGCCTCCGTGATCAACATGATCACCCGATCCGGGTCGAACAAGTTCCATGGCAGCGCATATGACTTTGTCCGTAACACCATTACCGACGCGAACAACTGGTTTAACAACCTGAACGGAGTCCCGATCCCGCCCGTTCACCGGCATAACTTTGGCGGTACGGTCAGCGGACCCATCTTCAAAGACAAGACGTTCTTTTTCTTCGATTACGATGCGACTCGACAAACTTCGATGGGGACCTACCAGGCCGGAGTCCCCACAGATGCCGAGCGCAACAACGGCGATTTTGGCGAGGTATGCACCGCGCAGGGAGGAAGTTTCGACGATACTGGCATGTGTTCCGTAGCTTCAGGACAGATATGGGACCCCTATTCAGGCACCTATCAAGCCTCCGCACCCGATGGCTCAGGGGGCGCCGGAGCGTATCGAAGTGCATTCATCCCATACAACAACATCGGAAACTATGCCAGTCCTGGCAATCCGAAACTGGTTGGCACGCCGTACCAGTTATCGGGAGCAGCGGGCGACCTCATCGATCCTATCGCTCAGACGTTGATGAAGATGTTCCCGGAACCTACAGCGAACATGGCCAATCCCACAATCTATGACAACTGGATTGAATCGGGAGCCGGTAGCTATCCCAACGACCAGTTCGATATCAAGATCGACCATCGCTTCAATCAGAAAAACCTGATGAGCGCGAAGTATTCTCAACAGTGGAGCAGCTCCCACAGCTTCAACTGCTTTGGCAACTTCGCCGATCCGTGCGCGGGTGGCCCCAATAAGACAACCGCGCATTTGTTTACCTTGAACGATGAACACACTTTCTCGAAGACGCTTTTGCTGACCGCGACGCTTGGCTTCACGCGCGGTGCGGAGGAAATTCTCGCATACAGTGGCGCGGGCGGAGTCACCGATCCCGTCGCCAAGCTTGGTTTCCCGGAATATTTGAACTCGAACGGATTCCAAGGCGTGCCCTCCATGTTCATCGACCAGGGCACTTATTATTCCGCCGGCTACACCACCATTGGGGGTGACCCATATGGCAATTACAGGCAGGGCCAGGATTCGGGACAACTCACTGTGGCGCTCAATAAAGTGCTCGGTAACCACGAACTCAAGTTCGGATTTGAAGGCCGCCAGCACCAGATGAACTACATTCAGACCAATGCGCCGAATGGAATTTTCAATTTCGATCATGCCGGCTCATCGCAATGTCCCAACGATTTCTCTACCTGTGGCGGCGACGGCATGGCGACCTTCCTGATGGGCTATACGGATGGCGGCGGTTACTACGAAATCCAGGATCGTCCGGCAACGGAGGATCATCAGTACGCATGGTTTGTGCAGGAAAACTGGAAAGTGAACCAAAAATTGACCCTGAATGTCGGCTTGCGCTACGACGTTTCGATGCCCAGGACCGACCGCTTCAACCGTCAAAACTGGCTGGACTTGAACGCGGCATTTCCGATCTCAGTCCCGGGGTTGACCCTCGCGGGAGGCGAAGTCTTTGCCAGTTCCAAACAGCGCACCATCGTAAATGATGACTGGAAAGATATTCAGCCGCGCTTCGGGTTTGCTTATCTGCTCAATGCGAACATGGTCGTCCGCGGCGGGTACGGTATCTACTACTCGCAACCTCGGTCTGGTGCCACCGGTGTAGCGCCGTATGGCTCAGAAGGCTTCAACCAATACACCGGCATGATTACTACCTATCAGAACGATGGCGCGACTCCCTACCTGCACTTGAGCAACCCTTACCCGAATGGATTGATTCAGGCGCCAGGAAGCTCACTCGGCCTGTTGAACGACTACGGATACACGGCCAATGGTCCGCTGCGCAATGCCACCAACACGCCTTACGAGCAGAGTTGGAGCTTCGGCATCCAGATGCAACTGCCGGCAAAGATTCTGACCAACATGATGTATGTCGGGAAGAAAGGCACCCATCTTTACTATTCCGGTGACAACTACATCAACCACC
>Ga0302320_10007862_pt1 | contig 23378 bp, 12 predicted proteins | sample Bog_T0_3_FD_202130 | JGI IMG/M metagenome (GOLD analysis project Ga0302320, IMG submission 202130) | Peat permafrost microbial communities from Stordalen Mire near Abisko, Sweden - Bog_T0_3 | ecosystem: Environmental > Terrestrial > Soil > Wetlands > Peat | place: Sweden: Abisko, Stordalen Mire... | reverse complement strand
CGCGCCGAGCCTTTGATTCCGACGAGCAGCGGCGCCTGACCGCCCAACTCTTCACCGACTATAACCAGGATCGCGACGTAACTCCGGAACTCGATGCGCGCTTCGCCGCGCTGGCCGCAGCGCGCATTTATGCCGTGCCCTTGCGCTACTACGTTTGGCTTCCGGCGATGCGCATCGCCGATATGTGGCTGCGCCCCCGAACTGAACTGCTGCCGTCCGACCCGCGTTGGTGGGAGTTCAATGATCAACGCACCTGGCTTGCCGTCAGTATCGTCTTCGGCTTGCTGAATCTAACGTATATCGGCGCCGCCGCCGCCGGACTACTGCACCCGCGCCAATTATTCGCCATCGGACTGCTCGTTCTGTTTGTCCTTCTGCGCTCGCTGTTTCTCGGCACTCTGGAGAATCCCGAACCACGTTACACGCTGGAATGCTATCCCGTGGTCATAGTCCTCGCGGCCACGCTCTTCCATCGCTAAATCGCATCGTACCCATCGAAAACCCGCATAAACAGGCTTCCAAATGTGGAACGCTATATGTGAAAAGCCGTATTCAAACGTCTCACATTGGCCAATGCATTGCAGATTCAGCTTGCACATTGTGGCCCCGGAGTTGCACAATAGCGCCCCATCAGGTCCCCAGGGTCTCGCGCTCGTCTCTAAATTTCCTGGGCAATACAATCGAATGTAACGCCCCCGTGGGTGAAGGAGCTTGCCATGCGTTCTGGCTCACGTGTAGTTACTCTGTTGGTTGGATTCTTCCTTGCCTGCAGCACGCTGGTAGTGGCGCAAACTGCGACAACTTCGTTGCGCGGCACGGTCTTCGATTCCAAAGGCGCCGTGCTGCCGGGTGCGATGGTTACGATCACGAACCCCGCCACTGGATTCAGCCGCACAAGCAAGAGCGACAGCCAGGGCAATTACCAGTTCCTCGAATTGCCGCCCGCGAAGTACAACATGGCCGTGGCCGCGCAGGGTTTTGCCCTCCTGAAGCAGAATGGAGTCGAGCTCCAGGTGGCGACTCCCGCCACCCTAAGCGTCACCATGCAAGTCGCCGGCGGAACGGTAACGGTGGAGGTTGCCAGCACCGCCCCGCTGGTCAATACCCAGGATGCGAGCATGGGCCACGCCTTCGGAGCGGAGCAGATTGCCGACCTCCCCTTCGAAGGCCGCGACCCCGCCGGCATTCTCAGCCTGCAGACCGGAGTCGTATTCACCGGCAACAGCACTCATATCTCCAGCGCATCTGACAGCCGTGCCGGTGCCGTCAACGGCGCGCGCAGCGACCAGACCAACATCACCCTCGACGGTGTCGATAACAACGATGAACTCCTCGGGACCGCTTTCACTGGAGCCATTCGCGCTCCCCTCGATTCCCTGGAAGAACTCAAGGTAACAACCAGCAATTCTGATGCGGACACAGGCCGATCCTCCGGCGGACAGGTTTCCGAGGTCACCAAGAGCGGTACCAACCACTTGCACGGCTCCCTCTACGCCTACAACCGGCCCACTTTCACCACCGCGAATGACTGGTTCAACAAGGCCGCGCAGATCCAGCAGGATGAGCCCAACACCGCGCCGTTCTTGCTGCGCAACACCTTTGGAGCGAACGTCGGCGGCCCCATCATCAAGGATCGCTTCTTTTTCTTTGCCGCCTACGAAGGTCAGCGCAAGCGCGAAGACCTGCAAGTCACGCGCGTGGTCCCCAGTATGGGGCTCCGCACGGGTTTCATAAGCTATCCCTGCGATGGCAGTAACGGTGGCGCCAACGACCCAAACTGCTTTGTCGGCAATCCCAACGTGCAGGTCGTTCAACAACAGAACGGCTCGCTTATCGCAACGCTTACGCCCCAGCAGCTCGAAGGGCTCGACACCAACTGCTCCCTTAACAGTCCCTCTACTTGCCCGCCCACGCCGGGGAATCCCGCCGGCGGCGGTCCGAACGGGCTCCTGGCCAACATCGGCGGAGCCAATTCCACCGCTCTGTTCACACTGTATCCACAGCCCAATACCCAGACCGTGGGGGATGGCCTCGACTATCAGGGCTACACCTTTCCGTCTCCGCTGCCGCAGAGTCTGGACGACTACGTCGTAAAGTTCGATTACAACCTCACCAAAGATGGCAACCACCGCTTGTTCCTCAAAGGCATCATGGACAACGAAAGGGAAGCCGAGCGCACCTCCAGCGTCACCATTACCAGCGACGGCGGCGAGCAGTTTCCCGGTCAGCCTGAATCCCAAACCGAGCACGATAACAACAAAGGCATCACCGTCGGTTACACCGCCACTCTGAGCAGCACGCTCATCAACAGTTTTCACTTCGGCTACATCAGCCAGCTCATCAACATCTCGGGCCTGCAGAACCAGCCGTTTGTCAACTTCCGCGGCATGGATAACATTTACGGCTTTACTCCCACGATCAACACTCATGTGCCCGTAAAGAACATCGTCGATGACTTCACCAAAGTCAGGGGCAGCCATACCTTTCAGTTCGGAGGAAATTATCGTCAAATCGATAATCTGCGCGCATCCGATGAGCAGAACTTCTTTGGTGCGCTAACCAACGTCTATTGGTTGGACACTTCGGCTATCGCCGGCACCTTCGGCAGTCTCGATCCACTTTCTGAAGGCTGCGGCTGCTATCCGGCGGTCTACGGAACTGCTCCCGGAGTTTCCTACACCAGCGGTTTCGGTGCCAGCTACGACTTTGCCATGGCCGCTTTGGCGGGATTGATCACCCAGGTCAATGCCAACTATGAATTAGATAAGAACTTGAACGTGATTCCCCAGGGCGAACTTGTTCCTCGCCATTTCCGCAATCACGAGTATGAGTTTTACGGCCAGGACCAGTGGAGAGTGAAACCCAATTTTACGTTGACCTACGGCCTGCGTTATACGATTTTGCAGCCACCCTATGAGACTACTGGAACCCAGGTCTCGCCCACCATCAGTCTTCACGACTGGTTCAATCAACGCGGGATCGCTGCGTCGGAGGGACAAGTCTACAATCCAGCCATCGGCTTTCAACTGTCTGGCCAGGCCAATGGCAAGCAACCTTATTGGGGATACGATTACAAGGACGTCGCGCCACGCCTCGCCTTCGCCTTTTCCCCCAAGGCCGACGACGGCTTTTCCCGGCGTCTGTGGGGCGGCCCGGGCAAGACTTCAATTCGCGTCGGCTACGGCATCTATTTCGATCACTTCGGAGAGGGCATTACCAATACTTTCGACCGCGAAGGGTCGTTCGGCTTGACCACGGCCGAGGTCAATCCCGCCGGAATCCAATCGGTGGATCAATCCGCTCGCTACACCGGACTTTACAACATCCCCACCGCCAGCGCGTCAGGCCCACTGATCGGTGCCCCACCGACCGGCCCGTTCCCGGTCTTCGCGCCTTCCGGCGCTACTACTCCGGGCGGCTTCGCCATTACCTGGGGATTGGATGACAAGCTGAAAACCCCCTATTCGCACGTCATCGATTTCTCGGTCACCCGCGAATTGCCCTCCAATTTTGTTTTCGAAGCTTCCTACGTCCTGCGCATGGCTCATCGTCTCCTGCAGGAAGAGGATTTGGCTGAGCCCACGAACCTTAGAGATCCACAAAGCAACACAACATACTTCCACGCCGCGCAAGCACTGGCGCGGAAGTACTACGCAGGAACCGGCAATCAGAACATCACTCCTTCCTCGATCGGCACAAACTATTGGCAGAACTTGTTTCCCGGGGCGGCCGGACCCGCAGGCTCGGTACTGGGCGAGACGCCGAATTCGATTACCGGACTGATCCAGCCCTGCGGCACCAACTCAACCCCAATATCTCCGTCAACACTGCTGTCGGCCACGCAAGCCATGTACGATCTCTTCTGTAGTTTCGCCGGCAACGAAACTACCGCCCTTGAAATTGCCGACGCCTTCTGCTTTCCCAACTGCTCCCAACTTGCAGGCCAAACCGGGCCCACGCCCTACAATTATTACAGCCCGCAATTTTCCTCCATGGACGCCTGGAGGAGCATCGGCAGCAGCAACTACAATGCCGGCCAGTTCAGTCTGCGCCATAAATCGGGAGGGCTGGAATTCGATTTGAATTACACCTACTCCAGATCCATCGACGATGGCTCCAACGCAGAGAGGGTCAGTACGTTTGAGGGGGGCGGCTTCGCCAGCCAGGTTATCAATTCCTGGATCCCGCAGCAAAATCGCGCCGTTTCGGATTTCGACACCACTCATATCATCAACGCCAATTGGGTCTACCAGTTGCCCCTTGGCCGCGGCAAACACTTTGGCAGCGGCATGGGAAAAGTGGCCGACTCGGTTCTTGGCGGCTGGACCCTATCCGGCCTCTGGCGCTGGTCGACCGGATACCCCTTCACCCTGATCAGCCCCGAGTGGGCGACCAACTACGATCTCGAGACTCCGGCCGTACCCATCAGCAGCGCGCGCCCCAAGACCGGTGAGTTCATCGTAGCTCAGGCCGGTGGAGGCACTGGTCCGAACGTGTTCCAGGATCCCGGCATCACAGATTCCGGCACCAACTCCAACGCCGCAATCAATCTCTTCCGCCCCGCCTACCCCGGCGAGGGAGGAATGCGCAACGGCCTTCGCGGGCCCGGCACCTTTGATATCGATACAACCGTGACCAAAAGCTGGGCCATCAAGGAGGGCCAACTCGTGAAGTTCAGTTGGTCCATGTTCAACGTCACAAACTCCGCGCGCTTCGATGTGGGGACGATGCAGTTGAATGGCAACGACCAGCTTTCCGCCAGCAGCAGCTTTGGAAACTTTAGCTCGACGCTTTCCAATCCGCGCGTGATGGAGTTTATGCTGCGTTACATCTTCTGATCACGAGTAGCGCCGGCGTCTCGCCGGCAGTTGAATTGTCGCGAAGCTTTACGACAGCGGCGAGTCGCTCATGCGAAACCGCGTGCGTACGTGCTCGGAGATCAGCTCGATCGCAGGCCGGTTCACCACCGGATCGCTCTGCGCCAGGTACTTCATCGCCTCCACCAGCAGGCGCTGGCCGTCGACGTACCGAGGGTCGGACGTGCGTTCTCTTTTTCTGGGACGGCCTAGCTTGGGAGGGACGGGAATGGTGAAGACCTTGGCCATGAATAAACTCGAAAGCGAATCCTAGGGCAGTATAGCGCCTGCCATTCCCTTTTCAGTACAGATTCTTATGCTTTAGATTCAATTACTTACCCGCGTGGCGACACGAATTGTGTCTTTTTCGTAGTTTTCAGCTGAAATACGTCGTTGCCGATCTTCCCATTCAGCCGCACCGCCGAATACTTCGCCAGTCGATAGTCACCCTGGCCTTGCATGAGTTGCTGTTGCACCGAGATGCCGCGGCCAAGGTCGATCCAAAGTAGGATCTTCGGGAAGTAGCCCCGGGCTTTTTCACCCTTGGGGATCAGTTGCAACTTCGCGGTTCTGATGTTGTCGATGGTCTCTTCGCCCTGGTAACTGACCTCGAACGACTTCATCAGATCCTGCCCGCTGCCGCCAAATCCCAGCACTAGATAGCTTTCTATCTCGTTGTGGTTGCCGCTGGCCGGGTACACCATCACTTGCTCCAGCTTCGGCTGGTACACCTGCAGCTTGCCGTCTTTGTAGAGCACGAACTTCCGGTCGGGTTCCTTGATTTCCGCCATCATTTCGATTTCCTTGCCCGCCCGGCGGTAGTAGACCGTGCCCTTCTGCGTGTCGGTTTCATCCACCACTCTCTGATACTGATCCCAAACGAAATCGGCCTGCGTGGTTTGGAAGTTAGCAGCGGCCGCATCCATTTTCTTGAGCACGCTCTCGAGGGTGGGAGTTTGCTGCTGTTGCAAAAGCAGACTCAAAGCGAGAAAAACAGCGTGGATCGAGATCATCATGGCCTGCTGCACCAGATATTAGTCACAGACGTTCGTTACAGACGATTTCTTGCGGCAACTTCCGCGTCACTATTCTCTTTTCACCCAAACCCGGTAGCTCTGCATCTTCCCTTTACCGTCCAGCACACCTTCATACTTCAGGATCGATACTTCCCCCGAAATCGGCTTGATGACGTTCAGCAACTGATCCCGCACCGCGTGATCGTCTCCCGGCGCAATCGCGGTGGCCGAAATCTGGTAAACCAGGCCGCCTTCCGCATCGGGTGTGACCACGACATCACTCTGATGCGGAGCGCGCGCCACAGGTTTGTCGTTGTAATTGATCCAGTAGGGTGTGGCGAAGACAAAAATCAGGATCAGCGTGACCATGATGTCGTAGTGCAGCGTGCCCCGCTCATGCTGCCACAGGATGTAGCTTCGAATTGTGCGCCACACGGCGTTCATCGGTAGGGAAGGCGCGCCCGCGGCGCTGGTGCTGATGTCCACACTTCGCAAGTCTTTACCCTATGCAAGTCTAGTGACCGCTTTCTCTCTTTGCAATCGGATTGTCATCCCGAGCAAGCGCTTTTTGCGCCGCATTAATCGCGCGTTTTTGGCTCGCTCCCCATTACACTGCGAGCCAGAAGCTAGAATCTCTTCGCCGTAATCCTCTCCGCCCCAACATACGGCCGCAGCACCTCGGGAATCACCACGCTCCCGTCCGCCTGCTGATAGTTCTCCACAATCGCCACCCACGTCCGGCCCACGGCCAGTCCGCTTCCATTCAGCGTGTGTACGAACTCCGTCTTGTTCTTGCCTTCCGGCCGATAGCGGATATTTGCCCGCCGCGCCTGATACGACTCGAAATTCGAGCATGACGAAATCTCGCGAAACAACTGCTGCCCCGGCAGCCACACTTCAAGGTCATACGTCTTTGCCGAAGATGCACTCATGTCTCCCGTGCACAACGCCATGGTGCGATAGTGCAAGCCGAGCTTTTGCAGGACGGTCTCGGCATTCCGCGTAAGCTTCTCATGCTCTTCATAGGAATCCTCCGGAAGCGAGAATTTCACCAGCTCCACCTTCTGAAACTGATGCTGCCGGATAATTCCGCGCACGTCTTTCCCGTATGATCCCGCTTCGCTGCGGAAGCACGGCGTGTATGCAGTAAGGGAAATCGGCAGACGAGCTGCGTCGAGAATTTCGTCACGGTAAAGATTCGTGACTGGCACCTCGGCCGTGGAAATCAGCCAGAGATCCTTTTCGCCATGTGGCACGCGAAAAAGATCGTCAGCAAACTTCGGCAGTTGCCCGGTGCCATACATCGACTCGGAATTCACCAGGTAAGGTGGCAACACTTCCGTATATCCATGCTCGCGCGTGTGCAGATCGAGCATGAAGTTGGACAGCGCGCGTTCCAGTTTCGCTCCCAGATCCCAGTAAACCGCGAATCGCGCCCCCGTAAGCTTAACCGCGCGTTCCAAATCGAGGATGCCCAACTCCGCTCCCAGATCCCAGTGCGGCTTGGGAGTGAAGTCGAACTGCGGAGCTTGTCCCCAGCGCCGGACTTCCACATTATCTTCCGCGCTATAACCCACCGGCACGCTGGCGTGCGGCATGTTGGGAATGCCCGAAAGAATATCCTGCAACCGCGCATCCAGGTCGGCGGCAATTTTCTCCCGCGCCTGAATCTGTTCGCGCAAGTCTTTCGTCTCGGCGATGGCCGCCGTCGCGTCCTGGCCGCTCTTCTTCAGCTTGGCGATGTCTTCGGAGGCCTTATTCCGCTGTGCCTTGAGCGTCTCAGCCTCCGTGATGGCCTGCCGGCGCTGCGTATCCACCTCGCTGAAATCCTTGAGCACGGCAGCCGGATCTGCTCCGCGCTGCCGCAGCATTTCTTCCACCCGCGGCAGATTGTCACGAACAAAATTCAAATCAAGCATGGGAACCAACTACTCTATCGGAAAACGGCCAGGGATTGCACGCATTACTGCCGTCCCAAGTACCGGATGCGGCCAGTAAATGCCCGTCCATCCCCGTCGATGAAGGTAGGAGCCGGGTTTGCTCCACTAATCACCCCGTTCGCCAGGCTCGCATTGGCATGATTTGTAATGTTGTCGAATCCGGCGCGCACGGCCCAATTGCGTCCGAACAAATGTACGCGTTTTTCGAACTGCACATTCAGTGTGTAGTAAGTAGGCAGACGATAGGTTTCTGGAGTGGTTCCCGGATACAGCCCTCCCTGGACAGTGGTTGCGTTAAAAGGCAGCCCGGTGCGCGCCTCAGCGGAGTAAACCATGTCTACCTTGTGAATGAAGGGTAGCTTGAAGAAGGGCACAATGCCCCATCCCACGAAGCGGTTCGGCGTATCCCACCCATATGGACCGGGCAGCTGCGGACTCAACAGTGGAATATCCAAACTGAAATCGAACACCTGGTTGGTGCGCGAGCGGGAGCGAGTGTAGGCGCCGAAAATCTCGTAGTGCTGGCGAAAGCCGTGGCGCGCACTCACAGTGAAGGCCTCATAGCGGTCGTCGCGTCCATTCTCGAGGAAAAAGTTGCCATCCACCGCGCCATTCAGCGTGTTGTAGGCAAAGCCATGCACGCCACGCTTTTCCAGGAACTCCAGTTTCAAAAAGATCGCATACGGCAGCTTTTTCTCCAGTCCCAAACTCCAGTTCAAGTACCGCGGGGCCTCGAGCGTACTTCGGTCTACGACAAACGTGGTTGGCACTGGAATTGGCGCGGGCTCCGGTGTCCCCGGCGGCAGTTCTGTGCATGGAACACTATTGCCGTTCACATTTTGTGGGCATCCGTTCAAATCGAAGAAATAATCGGTCCTCTGCCCCTCCATCGCCTGATGTACCAACCCCAGGCTGGTCGTGTCATAGGTGATCCCAATTCCTGCCGATAACTTCGTGTTGCTTTCATTGTCGAAACTGTAAGTCCCTGCCAGCCGCGGCGAGAACAACGGCGTCCGCACCAGTTGATCCTCGTCAAACCGCAGCCCCGGCTCGATGAGCAGATGATTCGTAATCAGCCAGCGATCCTCCACATAGGTGCTGGCCTCGGTGTTATAAATCGTCGAAGGATTTCCTCCCGAGAACACCGCATAGCGCGCGCAAGTCGTCGCCGGCACAATGGGAAGGCCGTTCGCATCGGTAGGGCACGGCAACAGCGGCCCCGGCTGGGTAAACGAGATCGGCTGCCGCAGGAATTTCGCGTCATAGTTCAATCGATCCAGGTCTACGCCCGCTTTGATGTCGTGGCGTCCGTGCCACTGATGCGGCGGAAGATAAAGATTCGCAATGCCCTGCTCCCTGCGGGCCTGTGTCCTCTCGGAAAGGTAGTAGTTGCCTCCCGCTCCGAGCGGTCCCTGGATGTAAGAAGCATCTCCCTGCGGGGTCAGCGCTACGCTGTACTGGTCTACGCCGAATCCCGTTTCCAGCAGCGCCCCGCCGCGGAAGTAGTATTGGTCCTTGAGCGAACCAATGTAGGCGGTCTCCACGTCCGTCGGCGTCGTCGGCTGGTGCTGGAGCACCGACAGCCCGTCGTTTGGATCGTGATAGTAATTCGAAAGAAAGCTGGCCGTCACGATGTTCCGGGTCGTCACCTTCGATTGCAACTTCGCCAGGTTGTCCACGCGCCACACGTGGTCGGTATCGGCACCGGAAGGTAATTGCTTCGTGATGTCGCTGTCATACTCGCCATCCAGCGCATCGAAAAACCACACTTTCCCCTTGTGAATCGGGCCCGACATCGTATAAATGGGCGTCCAGTTAGCCAACGCGATCCCCTTCACGTCCTGCGCTCCGGGAATAAAGTCCGTCGCGATGAACCGGAAGTGGTCGTCGCCCGTCCGCGTATTCAGAGCGAGTACGCCGCCGGAGCCCTTGCCAAACTCGGCCGGTTCCCGGCTCGGAGTCACGGTGATCGAGCGAAACGAATCGATGCTTGTCCGCACCGCCAACTGTCCGTTCGTCGGCTCGGTTACGTTGAAACTGTCCAGCAAAAGCAGCGTCTGGTAAGTCTCCGCGCCCGCCACGTGCGCCTGACCAAAAGCATCCGGCGTAACTCCAGGGATGAAAATCAGAGAGTTGCGATAGTCGTGCGCCCCGGGATAAGGAATATCCACAATCTCGGTGCCGCTCAGCTCCTCTTTGCTGGAGATTTGCGCCGGGTCGATCGCCGGCGGAGATTCCACCACGTCCACCACTTCCCGCGCCTCCTGCTGATGGGTAAGAGTCACATCCACGTTGGCCGTGACCCCGACTTGCACGCCGCTCTGAACCACAGCGTAGAAGCCCGTCTTCTCCACCCGCAGCTCGTAACTTCCCGAAGACAAGCTGGTAAGCTCGCAACGCCCGGCGAAATCAGTTTCGCAGCGTCGCACAAGCGAGGGTGTTGCCGCCTGCAACTGCACGCGCGCCGACCCCACAGCCACTCCGTTTTCGTCGGTCACGGTCACCACAAGCTTCTGGCCGGCGGCACCGGGCTCCGAAGAAACCCGCTCGGGAGCCGTCCGCTGCGAAGAAGCTGAAGCAGGTGAAGATGCCTGCCCCAGAGACGGCACTACCCCGGCGGCCGCCAGCGCCAACCAGAGTGCCCATTTCATGGCTGCTCCCGGCCCGAACATGCTTCGAGTATATGGAATCATTCGAGCCAGGAAACCCAAAAAGAACTTTTCCACCTCACTCCTCAGATGCTTCCATTTCTTCCGGCGTTTCCCCCGGCATATCCACTTCGACCGTCAATCGGCCTCGACTAAGCTTCCGAAAGAATGCTGACAAAAAACTAAACAATCGTGCGCCTCCGGTGGTACTATGTCGGCCAGTTTCAAGGTCCCGACGTCGGAATCGCAAATGACAAGAGCCTCCCGATCAGTGGCATCGCCCCGGGTTGTTTGCATCGAGGACTTCCGCCCCATCGCCCGCCAAAGAGTGCCGCAATCCGTATTTGACTACCTCGATGGCGGCGCCGAAGGTGAGGTTACGCTCCGCGAAAACTGCCGCATCTTCAACGACGTTACTTTTCGCCCGCGCCACGCCGTTGCCCTCCCGGATTGCAATTTGTGCACCAGCGTTCTCGGCTTCGATCTTTCTCTTCCCATCTTGCTCGCGCCTGTCGGATATAGCCGGCTGATGCATCCCGGAGGCGAAGTGGCTGCCGCGCGCGCCGCCGGCCGCGCCGGCATCGGCTATATACTCTCCACCATTTCCGGACACAAGCTGGAAAATGTAAAGGCCGGTTCGACTGGCCCCGTTTTCTATCAGCTCTACCTCATGGGTGGCCGCGGAGCCGCCGAGGCCGCCATCACCCGGGCCCGCGTTGCCGGATTTTCCGCGCTCGTCGTCACCATTGATACTCCCGTCTCTGGAATCCGCGAGCGCGACTTCCGCAACGGCATGAAAGAACTCATCAGCGGTGGCCCGCTGGAAAAGATTCCGTATCTTCCACAAATTTTCTCCCGTCCCGGCTGGCTCATCAGCTTTCTGCTCGATGGTGGTGTCCCTGCGCTTCCCAACGTCGTTGTTCCCGGCAAGGGCCCCATGCCGCTCGTCGACGTCGCTGCCGCCCTGGCGGAATCTACCGTGACCTGGGCAGACCTGCGCTGGATTCGTGAACTCTGGCAGGGACCAATCGTCGTCAAAGGTGTGCTGACCGCCGATGATGCGCGACGCGCCATCGACGAAGGCGCCGCCGCGATTTCCGTTTCGAATCATGGCGGCCGTCAACTCGATGGCGTTCCCGCCTCTCTGCGCGCCCTGCCCGAAGTAGTGGAAGCCGTGAACGGCCGCATCGAAGTACTAATGGACGGAGGCATTCGCCGTGGCACCGACATCGCCAAAGCCATCTGCATGGGAGCTCGCGCCGTGCTGTGCGGACGCGCCTACGCCTACGGCCTCGCCGCTGGCGGCGAAGCCGGCGTCGACCGCGCCATCGAGATCCTGCGCACGGACCTCGACCGCACCCTCCGCCTTCTCGGCTGCCCGTCGGTCGCGGCCCTGGATCGTTCGTACGTGAATGTTCCCAGGAGTTGGGAATCAAGCTGAGTGCTCCTGCAGTCTTGAGACCGTGCTGTCGAGTCGCGAAGTACTGAAGTCGTGCAGTCTGGTTGTCATCCTGAGAGAGCGTCAGCGACCGAAGGGTTCGCCAGGAGGTTGTCATGCAGTGGACTCAGATCTACGATCCGCTCGGTCATTGGTGGCTCTCCACGCTGGTCGCGGCTTTTCCCATCATCGTCCTTTTCGGGCTGCTCGCCGGCCTGAAAGTTAAGCCGCACTGGTGCGCCATAGCCGGTGCCGCGACGGCCGTTCTCGTCGCCATCATTTTCTTCAAGATGCCTCCCGCGCTGGCCGCCCTCAGCTTCGCCTACGGCGTCGCCTTCGGAGTCTTGAAAATCGCCTGGATCGTTCTGGCCGCGGTCTATCTCTACGACATCTCCGTCGAGACCGGCCAGTTTGAAATTATGAAGGAATCGGTCGCCGGAATCACCGCCGACCGCCGTCTGCAAGTGCTGCTGGTTGCTTTTTGTTTTGGCGCGTTCATCGAGGGCGCGGCCGGCTTCGGCGCACCCGTCGCCATCGCCGGAGCCTTCATGATCGGCCTCGGTTTCAAGCCCTTCCATGCCGCTGCCTTGAATCTCATCGCCAACACCGCGCCCGTGGCCTGGGGAGCCATCGGCACGCCGGTTCACACTCTCGCCGCGGTAACCTCTCTGCCCGAATCCGACCTCAACGCCATGATCGGCCGCATTCTTCCTTTCACCGCCATCCTCGTCCCCTTCTGGCTGGTGAAAACCATGGTCAGCTGGAAGGAAACCTTCGAAGTATTTCCCGCCATCGCCGTGGTCGGCACCTCGTTCGCTCTCACTCAGTTCTTCTGGTCGAACTACGTCGACAGCAATCTCGTCGACATCATGGGAGGCGTGGTCTCGATCGTCGCTGTCTTGATTTTTCTCCGCTTCTGGAAGCCGAAAAAGATCTGGCGTTTCGATTATGACGACAAGACGCCTCCGCTTCCTCCTCCGACCGACAAGATCGCCGACGACATGGGCGGCGAATGGGCCGCGGAAAAGTTCGATGGATTCGTCAAAACCCGCTCCTACACCGCCGGGCAGGTCTTGAAAGCCTGGATGCCTTTCGCGATCCTCTCCCTCTTCGTCCTCCTCTGGGGATTGCCAAAGATCAAACTAGCCATGAACCAGGCCACCACGCCCGCCTTCCGCGTCGTGCTGGCGAACGGCAAAGTCCGCCCTGGTCCGCCCGGATGGGACGTGCCTTACCTGCACAATGCCATCTCCCGCGCCGCTCCCATTGTCACCAAGCCCACGCCCGAGGCGGCGCGATACGATTTCAACTGGCTCTCCGCCACCGGGACCGGCTGTTTCTTCGCCGCCATCGTCTCCGGATTCCTCCTCGGCCTCGGCCCTCTGCAATTGCTGAAGATCTTCTGGAGAACCCTGGTGCGCATGCGTTTGGCCATGATCGCCATTTCGTTCATGCTGGGCCTTGGTTATGTCACGCGCTACTCCGGGCTGGATGCCGTGCTGGGCCTGGCTTTCACCCGCACAGGATGGCTGTATCCATTCTTCGGCACATTCCTGGGCTGGCTGGGGGTGGCGCTTACCGGCAGTGACACTTCCGCCAATGCCCTCTTCGGCAGCCTGCAGCGCATTACATCTCAACAACTCGGCATCGATCCCATCCTCATGTGCGCCGCCAACAGTGCCGGAGGCGTGATGGGAAAAATGGTCGACGCTCAGTCCATCACCATCGCCACCGCCGCCACCGAGCAAGTCGGCAACGAAGGCATCATTTTCCGCTTTGTCGCCTGGCACTCCGTAGCCCTCTGCTCCATCGTCGGAATCATCGTCCTGCTCTACGCGTATGTATTCCGATGGCTCGTCCCCCATGGCCTGACCTTCGTGAAATGACACCTCGAAACGTGAGCCAAGACATACGGCCCTATCGATCAGTGGGTTAAAATTTGGTTGTATGCCAGTGCAAAGCCGCGCCCTACGGATCGTGAGGATCTATGCCATGGGGCTGATGATTGCGCATTGCGTGGCCGCCGCACAGGCGGGAGCGCCGCCCAACACCCCGCCCTCGAATGGCACAGAAATACAGCTACACACGTACCTCGAACATGCCGCGGAAGCAATGCATAAAGGCGACAACGAGGCTGCAGCGGCGGATCTTCGCCGCGCCTTGAAAATTGATCCGCATTCACTCGCCGCACTAAACAACTTGGGAATTGTGCTGGCTCGGATGGGAAAACCTGCCGGGGCAATCCCGTTGTATGAGGAAGCGTTGAAATTCCATCCTGACGACCCTTCGACAAAGCGCAATCTGGCCATCGCTAACTTCAAGGCTCAACACTACTTGCCAGCATGGCGGCTGCTTCAGCCGATGGCGGCAAAGTATCCAACCGATTTTCAGATTCTCGACCTGGCTGGTCTCTCGCTCTTTGCGCTTGATCGTTATCCGGAGGCAGCCGCGTACCTCGAACGGGCGAACCACGTCGATCCCTCCGACCTGGAAACGCTCGATATGCTCGGCAAGGCGTACCTGCGGATGAAGGATTACAAGGCCCTGACTGACGTGTTCGCACGAATCATGCAGGTAAATCCAAACTCCGCATCCGCTCACGTCATGATGGGCACGGCCTATGACCAGATGTCGAATCGGCCGGAAGCCATCAAAGAGTATCAAGCGGCGGAGCAAGCAGACCCGAACTTCATGGGAGTGCATTCCGGCCTGGGGTTCCAGTATTGGCGGGAGGGTGAGACCGAACTGGCCGAGAAAGAGTTTCGCGCAGAGCTGCAGCGCTTTCCCAGCGATCCCATCTCGAACTGCATTCTCGGTCTGATCCTACTGGACAACTCCCTACCCGCAGAGGCCGAGCCTCATTTTCGGGCCGCCCTGGCGGTGAACCCTCGTTATACCGAGGCTCTGTTTGGCCTGGGGAAGGCGGAGCTGGCGCTGCAACATCCCCGCGCCGCGGTTGCGCCGCTTCGCAAAGCCATCCAGGTCGATCCTAACTACGTCGAGGCCCACTTTGTTCTCGGCACCGCGTTGCGGCAATTAGGACAGGCCCCCGAAGCTGCGAACGAACAGAGGATAGCACTCGAGATACAGGAAAAACGCAGGGCGGCCGCGATTAAAAGGAACGAAAGCCAGTGAGGCTGCGGAAGAGGCTTGATATTGCTGGATAGTTACAGAAAGCACAAAGCGCACGCCGGTCTCCAGCATGCGCTTTGCGGTGACGGTTAGAAGTTAAACTTTCCTCCGATTTGCACGTTGCGCGGAATGTGATAAGCCGTGACCTGCCCGAAAGCTGAGGTGTTCACCTCGCAGACGCCATTGCAAAGCTGGGACGGGCTGCCGTGATTGAAGGTGTTGAACGTTTCCAGCCGAAGTTGGAAGCTGGCTCGTTCGCCGAAATGGATATTCTTAAAGAGTGACGTGTCCCAGCGCTGAAAACCTGGTCCCAATAGCGCTCCCGGAGCCGAGCTGCCAAACGCTCCTACCGATTGTGAAAACGCGGCGGTATTGAAGAACTCATTGACAGTTTTTGGGCCGCCAGCGCTGCCGCTTTGATTCGCCCGGTTAGTTGCGTCGCCTTGCAGAAAACCCAATCCACGGTTCGTGCCTTGAGCGAATGGGTCGAGCGGTTGCGTCACGGTCAACGACTGCCCGGTTTGGAAGTTGGCAATGCCGGAAATTTCCCAGCCGCCCAGCAACCACCCTACGCCGCGCTGGTTCCTGAAGAACGGCTCCTGGTACACGTAGCTGACGACCAATATTTGCGGCGTGTTTAGCGTAGACAGGCCGTAGCCTTGCTTCAGGTCGTAAGTATCGGTGGCCCCAAAGCCCCGGTCGACAGGGTTGGTGGTGAGCAGTCTGGACCAGGTATAGGAAACCCCAAGGGTCAGCCCTTGGCTCATCCGCCGATTGAGGGATGCCTGGAGCGAATTGTAGTTGCTGGTGAACACAGGCGATCGATCGGCGAAGGCCCCGTAGCCGGCATACGGGCGTATGGCGTTCACGTCCACCAGTTCGTTGGCAAGACGTGCGGCGACCGTGGGCTGATTGAGGTCGATGTCACCGAGCAGATGCGTCCCCTTCGTACCCACATAGCCGATTTCAAACACAGTGTTCGGCATGACTTCGCGTTGCACCGTAACGTTGAAGTCCTGGTAGCTGGGAGCTTTGAAGGCCAGCGTGCCACTTGCCGTTGGCGTCCCGGTCATAACTGGGTTGATGGGCGCGAGAGACGGGCCCGGAGCCGTTCCGGCAGAGGAGTTGTCGAACAGGTTCAGGTTCTCTGCGGGGCTGTTGGTTGCTGCAGTCTGAACCAATGGGGGGTCGGCATTAAACGGGTACGTCCCGAACTCGTTCTGTTCCCAGATACCGTTGAGCGTGCGGTCGTAGAACAGACCATATCCGGCGCGAACCGCCAGCTTGCCGTTGCCTTGCGGATCCCAAGCCAAACCGAATCTGGGACCCCAGTTGTTGTTCGAGCTGGCGTTGACCCGGCTGCCGTATGGAGAACAAGTGGCCGAAGCATAAATCGCCTGCGCCGCCGAGCAAGTTGCCCCGGTGGGAAAGATCATGCCATTGGCATATGTGGCCGCATTGGCTGCAGGCCCTGGGACCATGTTGCCCGTGCTGTCGATCGTAACTACGCCGGGCACAAACTTGGCAGGATCGAAGTTGACAAGAAAATTGTTAGCATCCCAAGGCGATGGGAAATAACTATAGCGAACGCCGAGATTCACGGTTAGGCGCGGTGTTACTTTCCAATCGTCCTGCACATAGGCCTCGAAGTTCACGTAGTGGAGATCTGGGATCGTATCCTTATCTGCCTGGGCATAGCTGGCAGCCTGTCCCAGCAGGAAATTCGCAAAGGGATCGTTCCCGTTCGCACCGTCGAAGTTGAACTGAGCCAGACCGGAGGAAGCATTCTCCGTCTTCGTCATCCACATCACGGTAGCCCCAAGGCGGATGGTGTGGTTGCCGTGCTGAATGGAAAGGTTGTCGAATATGTTCTTATCGATGTTTCTCTCAAAGTAAGGCGCGTCTCCGTTGGTTAAACCTGTGTAGCCAACGATGCTGGCATTCGGAGCACGTCCATAGGGATCCTGGTAGGCAGTGTTGCCGGTAAGCTGACTAGTGAAGGACGGTGAATTGGCGACGCCGCTCAGCGTCGCGTTGATCGCTCCCCAGGAGTCGGCGAATTCGACTTCGTTCACCACTTTCGGCGAGATGCTCATGGAAGCATTCGCGACCAGATTACGGCCCGGGGCGTTAAGCGAGACCGCGTCCGTCCCAGGATAGTTCGCCGTACCCCAGAGTCCGAAAGGAAAGTTCTCCGGCACGCTGTCCTGCATGTAACGGCCATACAGACGGACCCGGTCGCCGACGTTCTGGTCGAGACGGATAATGTCCTGACGGAAGTTGTTCAACGAGCTGTAACTCTCGACCAACTGGTTACTCCCCGAGTTGGGCGGATTGGGGACCATGAACGCTGCTAGATAAGCAGCGGCGTTTTGGCTGTAGCAGGTGGGGTTGATGGTGTAGGTTTCGCTCGACCCCGACCCAGCCGTAGTCACACATCCAGCGGGAGCGGTGTTAATGGGAGTGGTGAAGACGCCGCCAAGTTGCGCCGTGGTGGGCACAGGGATTTCTGTACTCCCCGGAAGACTCGAGTGACGCCACTCCTCCGACCAGAAGAAGAAAGTTTTATCCTTAACCGGCTTATAAAGCTTGGGAATTTCGATAGGGCCGCCGATGGTAAAGCCCCAGTCGTTGTAGCGCTCAATCGGGGTCCCGTTTCCCGAAAGGCCCGGAACGTAACCGCTGTCAGCGATGGCCTGCTTGTTTTCAAACGTATTCGCGTTGTAGTAGTTGTTACGGTTGAACTCGTAGGCGCTGCCATGGAATTGGTTGGTTCCCGACCTGGTCGCGACCACGATCTGGCCGCCGCCGCTCCGCCCGAAGGATGCATCATAGTTGCTGCGTTCCAGGGTGAACTCCTGGATCGCGTCGATACTGGGTGTGTTCAGCAGGGTTCCGTTGGAGCCGCTATCGTTGATGTCAGCGCCGTCCACGGTCCAGTTATTGGCGCCGGCGCGAGCCCCATTGACCGAAATCGTTGTGTTGCTGGACAGCCCAAATCCGGGTTCATCGCCCAACTGGTTGGCGACTCCAGGCTGCAGCAGCACAAGCTGCTCGAAATTGCGGTTGTTCAGCGCCAGCCCTCGAACCTGGTCCCCTGTGACGGTCCCGGATTCTTCCGCCGTCGTGGTTTGAATCGGCGTGTTTTCCGCCGTCACTTCCATGGTTTCGCTAACTTTTCCGGGCTTCAACTGCACATAAAGAGTGTGCTTTTCGGCGACGTTGAGAATGACGGCATTCGCCACGTAAGTATCAAAGCCGCTGCTCTTGACCGTTACTGTATATCGACCCGCGGGGAGGTTCGTGATATTGAAATTGCCGGTGTCGGTGGCGGTCACAGAGCGCAAATCAGCACCGATATCCTCGCTGTGAACCACGACCGTCGCGCCCGCCACAACGGCTCCGCTGGAATCGGTCACCGTCCCTGTGAGTGTCGCCGCCAACTCTTGTCCCAACCCTGTTGCGGACAAGCTTAAGATAATTATGCACGCCGCCAGAAATGAAGAATGCTTCCGCATAATTCCGCGACTGTCCACCCTTGAACCTCTACGTATTTTCCACGTCAATTTCGTCATCACAGGACCTCCAAGCCGGCTTCCTCAACTGGACGTTCCAAACCAGATGCTAATTCAAACGCACTATGCCCCAACGCACTATGCTATATAGCACGCGATACTGCCTAGTCAAGAAGAAAAAAACAATGATCCTGAGAAAATTGTTCGATGCGACCGGAGGCGATCCATCCTCATCGTCAGAGAGGATCGACACCAGAAAGAGTCGGAGGCCAGAACCACTCCCAAATCGGGAAATGACTGCATCAAATCGCTGTCAATGACTCGTTGCCAGCGAGATTCCGGCGCCTCCGCAGCCTCCTGATCCCCCGTACCGACGCGCCTTTCATGCCCAGGCTCTCTGCCCATCCTCTGTGAAGGACCATCAATGCCATCCCTTTCAAGAATTGGGCTTTACATCAAACTCTCAATAAGCTATATAGCAATATGGCGCGGCAAGTGGCCGCATCGGGGACTTGACGCGTGCGGCCCTTCCTGACAGGGCTCGCCGCCCAAGGGAATCTGGAAATAACAAATTATGTCTGGAAATCATCGCAACAGGATGCCCGCTTACAAGAGGATCCAAAGCGAGATCCGCGACCGCATCGCGTCCGCTGGTCTGAAACCGGGGGATGCGGTTGCGTCGGAACGCGAACTGGCCAAGACCCACAAGGTGAGCCTGATGACGGCTCGCCACGCCTTGGCCGGCCTGGAACATGAGGGAATCGTCGAACGCCGCCTCGGGGCAGGCACCTTCGTCGCCGTGCCCAAGATCCACTTTAACAAGTTGATGAGCTATACCGAACAAATGTCGGGCCGCGGTTTGGCTCCGCGCTCCAAGGTGTTGGTGGCAAAGGTGATTGAGGGCGAGCCGGAAGTTGCAGCCAGGCTCGGGCTGCCGGCAGCAACCCGAGTACTAAAAATCCAGCGTCTCCGGCTTACCGGGGAAGAGCCTTTTGCGCTGGAAACCTGCTACTTGCCCGCGGGCGATTTTCCCGATCTCGTGTCCGCCCCTCTGGGAAGAGGTTCCCTGTTTGCGATTCTCGAACATGACTATGCGACGAAGTTGGCCTACGCAGACGAAGAAGTCGATGCCACATCGGCGGATGCCAGCATTGCGGAAATGCTTGGTGTGCCTCGGGGTGCCTCGCTCTTGCGCATTCGCCAGACCATCTATTCGACCAAGGGCAAGGCTACCATTTACGGAGTTGGTTTCTACCGCTCGGAACGGCATACTCTGTTTATTCGACGCATGCGCTAAGTCACTTAAAACCAAGCACGCCGCTAGGATTACAGAGCTATATAGCGGGCGTTTGCACGTGCTTTGGAAACTCCCATCTTTGCCGATCGTACTAAGAAACAAAGGCAGGCCGACTCTTAGTCAGCCTGCCTTTGTTGTTATTTCTGACGCCAGGTCTCTACGGATTGAGATCTGCAGCCAAGTCTTTGGTTAAGTCCCCGTTCGGGTCATCGTCTTTCACCGCCCAAACGTAGCCGCCGCCCAAGCCATACTGTTTGATGTAATTCACCTTGCACTGCACCGACTGCGCATTGTCGTAACTAAATGCAGTGTTGGTGGTTGCGTTGAACATACGGACCGCACAACGGGTAGCGTCGTAGCTGGAGGTAAACCCGTTGTTCAGCAGGTTTACGATGGTCCGGTAGGTTGCCAGGCCGTCAACCAACAGGAAGTCGCATCCCGCAGTTGGACTTGACTGGTTATCACCCGTCGGGCAATTCCCCACCCCGTTGATATTAGGAACCGGGGAAGTTCCATTCGGAGTCAGGGCTCCCGTCGGATCCGTAACTCCGGTCGCGTTCTGGTACATACCGCTGTTCGCTGAGGTCAGACCTCCGGCCCAACCGGCGCCGTAGAGCGGGAAGCCCATGGTGTACTTGGCCGGCGTTGCGCCGTGCGACAGATAGTACTGTACGGTTGCGTCAATCGTGTCACCTTTTCCGTACAGCGGACTGGCCGCTTCGTCGTACAGCGGTGACGCGTCATTGGTGGCATTGGACCAGTCTCCGGCATAGTTATAGCCGTCGACATTCATATAGTCCAGCACCGCAGTCAGACCCGCGATGTTGATCGTGTCATAACCACCATCGTTGCCCGAGTCCTGGGCTGCGCCCGGGGTTGACGGACCGGCAGCCAAATCGGCCAACACCTGATACGTCTTGCCGGTCGTTCCCGACAACGTGGTCAGCTCGTTGCGGAATTCGGTCATCAACGCTGTGAAGTTGGCCGTATCGTTTGCGTTCGGGAACTCCCAGTCGATGTCGAAACCATCGAACAGAGTTCCGGTTGAGACACCCGAGGCGATATTGCCCTGGATGAACATGTTGACGCACGAACCGACAAACGCCTGGCGTTCGGCCGTCGTGCTGGCTGCGAGATCGAAGAGCTGGTTATAGGTGGGAGGATTCCATCCGCCAATGGAGATCAACACTTTCAGGTTGGGATGAAGCTGCTTGAGTTGCACGAGCGCGCCAAAGTTCCCTTGCAGCGGTGCCGTGGCCGGAGTAGCGCCGGGCACTTGCGGCACGACCTTCTGGTAATCGGCGTAGGTGTCGGCGAGCGCGCAATTCACATTGCTGCCGTTCGCGACCGGCTTGGCAAAGGCATAAATAACGTGCGTGAGGACTCCGGCTACGCCATTGTTCTGCAGGTCCGCAACGTTCGCATTGGCGTAGTAAGTTCCCCACTCTTCATACCATCCACCCACAAACAGGTTGGTGAGCGCAGTTGTCGTTACGTTCACGCCGGAGCTGGCGCCCGACGTGCCGGCATAGTCTGTCGCCTCGACCGTATAAGTGTAGGTGGTTGAGGGCGAGAGGTTGCCCGGAGTGTAGGACGTGGTGGTTGTCGTTCCGATTGCAGTCCCATTCTGCAACACCGTGTAATTCGTGATGGTGCAGCCGCCCGGAGGCGTGACCGCATTCCATCTCAGGTTTGTGCTGGAATCGGTGGTGCCCGAGGCCGCCAATCCCGTTGGAGTGCTCGGCTTGGTGATGCACGAGCTCGCCAGAGTTGTCACATTCACCGTTGAACTCGCGGCTGAGGTGCCGGCCGCGTCCGTCGCTTCCACCGTAAAGCCGTAAGTGGTCGAAGGAGTCAGGCCAGTCACAGCGTCGGAGGTTGTGGTTGGGGACGCAATCAAGGCTCCGTTCTGCAGCACCTTGTAGCTGACGCTGCATCCCGCGGGTGGAGTAACCGTATTCCAATTCAGGTTTGTGCTGGAGCTCGTCGTCCCGGATGCCGCCAACCCAGTCGGAACAGCCGGTACAGCCGAGCAAGTCGTACAAGGTGTGGTCGCAGTCCAAGGTTCGCCGCTGCCCGCTCCGCCGTTGTTTGTCGACGGATTTTGGTTCTGCGTCCAGAAATTGGCAACGTAGTTTTCGCCACCCACACTGGCCGTCATGCCTTGGGTATAAATCGCAGTGGCGCTCCACGCTGTTGCGCAGGAACCGCCGCCGCCTGACAAGGTCGTAACATTCACGCCGGCGCTTGCTGGAGAGGTTCCGGCAGCGTCCGTGGCTTCTACAGTGAAAGTATAGGAAGTGGAAGCCGCAAGTCCGCTTACGGCGAAGGTAATGCCAGTTGGTGTACCAATCGAGGTTCCGTTCTGCAACACGGTGTAACTGCTGATGGTGCAGCCGGACGGAGGTGTGTCCGTGGTCCAGCTCAAGTTAGTGCCGGAACTAGTTGTGCCGGAAGCAGCCAATCCCGTCGGTGCGCTTGGCTTGGTCGTGCATGAATTCGCCAGCGTGGTCACATTCACCCCTGAACTGGGGCCCGATGTGCCGTTGCTGTCGGTCGCCTCAACCGTGAAGGTGTAAGCCGTAGAAGCAGTAAGGCCGGTTACTGCGAACGTAGTGCCGGTTGCCGTTCCAATCGAGGTTCCGTTCTTCAATACCGTGTAGCTGCTAATGGTGCAGTTCGTGGGAGGAGTAACGGCGTTCCAGCTCAGGTTTGTACTGGAGCTGGTTGTGCCAGACGCCGCCAAACCGGTGGGCGCGCTGGGTGTGGTCGTACAACTGCCGCCGCTCCCGCCAGTCCCACTGAGAGCAGAGGTCTGCGTGCCGCTGTCGGTCACGGTTAATGTGCCGCTGGCCGCGCCCGCCACAGTTGGGTAGAAATACACGTAGATGGGACACGAGCCGTTGGCCGCCACCGAGGATCCGCAATTGCTGGATACGACGAACGGACCGCTGACGGTGACGTTGCTGATGCTCACGGCAGAACCGCCGCTGTTGGCCAGTGTGAAGGTAACCCACGCGGTGCCTGTGCCGACCGGGGTACTGCCAAAGTTGTAGCTCGACGGGCTCAGAGTGACTGTCGCTTGCGCCAACAGCGAAACCGAGACAAAGACGCAGAGCAGGGAGGAGAAAAGTAAAGCACGCTTCATTGTGGCTCCTTGATTCGGGGGACGTACTAGAGCGATCCGCCCGCGGTTGGGTGATTGGGAGAAGACTCCGGCTGCGGCTGCATCGGACTCCGCGTCGTAAGAGTCAGCTGTATTCAGCACTCATGGAAGACCAACAGTTTCCAAAGTGCTCTATAGCACTAATGCGAAGCAGGGTACTCCACCTAAAGTGGCTCAGGGAAAGAATTTTTTTCCTGTTGCGCAATCCGAACTACAACTTATTCGGCGAGGCGCTAACCATTAGAAGGCGTGGGGCGTGTAAGTGGCGGAGCAGGTTTCTCTCGGAGTGTGGAAAAAGGCGACTTAGGAGTGATCCTGTTACGAAACCCGAACTCGATGCGGAGGGTGGTGGTTGGACCCGGGGTTGGAA
>Ga0302320_10007861_pt1 | contig 23379 bp, 18 predicted proteins | sample Bog_T0_3_FD_202130 | JGI IMG/M metagenome (GOLD analysis project Ga0302320, IMG submission 202130) | Peat permafrost microbial communities from Stordalen Mire near Abisko, Sweden - Bog_T0_3 | ecosystem: Environmental > Terrestrial > Soil > Wetlands > Peat | place: Sweden: Abisko, Stordalen Mire... | reverse complement strand
GGCCGCGCGAAATGATCGCTGGTTGTGGATGAATTTAAATGCTGTATCTACGCTTCGAAGCATGGCCCTTCTAAGTGGAAGGAGACCTCCGTCTCCTCTTGACTTTTACTTATCATGGATGTCCCCGCATTTATTCATATCCGGTTCAAAGCCGCACCGTAGCGTGCCAATTGGCGAAGTTCTCAATAGCGCCAGAATCCTGCGCCGCCCGGCCAGTGCAGAATCCTGCATATTGTCGAGGTTCTGTGAATGGAGTAGACTTCCCACCGCACGCGGCCTCGCAACACAGCGGCTCGCCCCCAGCTGTCAGACCCAAGGAGAACGTCATGCGGTTTCCCCGATTTATTGCTGTCGTGTTTGTATCGCTCGTCCTTCCTCTGCTCCAGGCAGCGCCAGCGCAGACCTTCACGACGCTTTTCAGCTTCAACAAGACGGACGGCGAGTCCCCGATGGCGACTCTAATCCAAGCGACTAACGGGAACCTCTACGGGACGACCGTCGGCGGCGGTCCCGGCGGAGGCGGCAACTGCTTTGGGAGTATAGGCTGTGGTACGGCCTTCGAAATCAGCCCAGCCGGCGAACTGACCACGCTCTACAACTTCTGCGCCGAGGACGGCTGCGACGATGGCTCGTATCCGCTCGCTGGGCTAACGCAGGCGACCAACGGGAACTTCTATGGAACTACGGACAATGGCGGAGGGGGCGTTAGCTGCGGCATAGGTTGCGGTACCGTGTTTGAACTGACCCCAGCGGGCAAGTTGACGACGTTTTATGCCTTTTGCGCGAAAGAATTTTGTCCTGACGGCGCAAACCCGAACGGCCTGGTGCAAGCCACGAACCAGAACTTCTACGGGACGACGTGTTGCTGGGGAGCCGAAGGGGGCACATTCTTTGAACTCACTCCAGCCGGGACGCTGACCACGCTCTACAACTTTTGCACGGAAGGCTTCTGCGACGACGGAGCGGTCCCCGTAGGGGCCCTGGTGGAGGCCACTAACGGCAAACTGTACGGGATGACGCAGTCGGGCGGCCATTTCTTTGGCGGGGTGGTCTATGCAATCACGACGGCGGGAAAGCTGAGCACGGTCTACGCTTTTGGCACCGAGGCGCATTATGGCGATGGCCTGAACCCGAGCGGAAACTTAATACAGGCCACCGACGGCAACTTCTATGGAACGACCCTCCGGGGCGGAGCCTACTCCAATTGCGGGCACGAGGAGCCGGGTTGTGGAACAGTCTTCAAGGTCACCTCAGCGGGTAAACTGACCACGCTTTACAGCTTTTGCGCGCAGGTGACCTGCGTCGACGGCCAGGAGCCGAACGGCGGCGTAATTCAGGCTACCGACGGAAATTTCTACGGAACGACGGTGACGGGCGGAGCCAACGGCTATGGCACCATCTTCAAGATTACATCAGAGGGCACGCTGACCACGCTGCACAGCTTCGACTCCACCGACGGCGAGAACCCGTATGGACCTCTGCTGCAGGCCACCAATGGCGACCTGTATGGAACAACGTACTACGGCGGACCGAACGGCTATGGGACGGTCTTCAGCTTGTCGCTCGGGCTCGGTCCCTTTGTGGAAACGCGACCGGCCTCCGGTGCGGCTGGTGTGAGAGTCGTCATCTTGGGAAACAATCTCGCGGGCACAAGCGGCGTTACGTTCAACGGCGCGGCGGCAACGTTCACGGTTGTCTCGCCCTCCGAAATCACCGCCACCGTCCCGACTGGCGCAACCACTGGCCCGGTGGTGGTCACGACTCCCGGCGGCGCGCTCACCAGCAACGTTAGTTTCAGAGTCGTTAACTGAGCGGGTCGCAGAGCCGGGCTCGGCCCAGGCGCGCAGGCGCTGCAAGCAAGATTGTGCGGGCAGCATCGCGTCCCACCCCCTTCGGCTCCGCTCAGGGCAGGCTTTCGCAAAGAACGCGAAAGAGTGGGGCATCCTCAGCATCGATGGCGCGGACAAGGATCATCGAGGGCTGGGGCAACTCATCTTCAGCGGGGATAGCGCGGACAAACATGATCAAAGCTGGGCTACGCGGCCAAAGCGGACATTTCACTTGCTATCTCAACCGGATATATCATGTGCTAACGACACACAGCACGACACCCTCTTGACAACCCGCCGGTGTCGATGTACGATGGTCCTCCCTCAAGTGTAAGATCCCCGCTCGACTCCAGGCTCTACCCAATCCTATGCGCAGCTATCGGCAACTCTCACACGCCAGAAGTTTCGCTCTCGCGGCAATTGCCATTCTTGCCATCGCCACCAACGTGACAGGACAGACAGAAAAGGTCCTGTACAGCTTTGAGGCTGGGGCCCAAGGGGGCTCGGGGCCGCAAAGCGCTCTGGTCATGGATTCGGCCGGTAATTTCTACGGCACGAACTTCTATGGGGGCACATTCGAAGGCGCCAGTGGCGTCTGTTCCGACGACGGGGCGTACGGTTGCGGGACCGCCTTCGAACTGTCTCCCAGTTCGCACGGAGGATGGACGGAAAAAGTGCTCCGCAACTTCGGCGGCAGCGGGGATGGAGCCAATCCGACCGCAGCCCTGACCTCTGACGCCGCCGGCAATCTCTACGGAACAACCGGTGGAGGAGGATCAAAGGGCTGTGGTACCGTCTTTGAATTGATCCACCCGAAGAGCGGACCGTGGGCCGAGCAGGTTCTTTATTCCTTCTGTTCGCTGCCCGAGGAGGCAGATGGCTCCCATCCTTACGGCGGACTGATTTTCGACAAGGCGGGGAATCTGTATGGGACAGCTGGCGAGGGAGGAACAGGCCCGTGTGGTTGCGCCGGTGTGGTCTTTGAACTCTCTCTCAAGCAAGGGGTTTGGGCCGAGCACGTGTTACATAACTTCGGCAGCGAGGGCGACGGCGCTAACCCGGTGGCTGGCTTAGTGTTCGACCAGGCGGGAAACCTGTACGGCACCGCGGTACTCGGAGGTAGCAGTTGCAATTTCAATCTTGGCTGCGGCGTGGTGTTTGAGTTGAGTCCGCAAACCGGCGGCACCTGGACTGAGAAGGTTTTATATATCTTCACGGGCAGCTACGATGAGACTGTAGCAGAACCCAACTCGACGCCTATTCTTGATGCGGCCGGAAATCTATACGGCACAACGGTCTATACCCCGGGAGCGTTCCAGCTGACGCCGAACTCTGATGGGAGCTGGAGTGAGAGCGACCTGCCGGCTCCCTGCTGCTTTCCGAATGCCCTGATTATGGATACCAAGGGGAACCTTTACGCCACCGCGGCCTCGGGCACTGGGGGCAGCTGCTGCGGCAGCGTGTTCGAACTAGCTCCACAAGCCGACGGCGGTTGGACCGAAACCACTCTTCTGACTTTCCCACCATCGGGAAAGAGAGGCGCGTTTCCATTCTCAGGCTTGATCTTCGATAGCAAGGGAAATCTGTACGGGACCACAGCGCAAGGCGGCAGTTTTTGGCACATCGGTGCGCAAGCGCCGGCTGGAACTGTCTTCGAAATCACACCAGCCCCGGCCGAAATCGCCCCCAAGTAACTGGGGCGACCGCTACACGGAGGAGGGAATCTGTGTGGTTTCGTCCTTCCCGATTGAGCGGTGAATTCGGGCCGGGAGTGGCTGCGTGTACAATGTTGGGCATGCCTTTCCGCGCGCAGGGAAATCCTAATGCCGCCAAGCACGGGCGGACCCCGCCTCCTGAAGAGACTTTTGAAGAAGCTACCTTCCTGAAGAATCTGGGTGAGAAGCAGAAGCAGGTCAGCGTGAAGCTGATGGATGGCCAGACGGTTCGCGGCTGGATTGAGTATTACGACAAGCATATGGTGCGGCTGACTCGGGAAGGCGCTCCTAATCTTTTTATTTTCAAGCACGAGATTATGTACATTGCGGAAGATGGCGGGGGGAAGTAACGGCTTCCGGCGTCCGGCTTCCGGACATTCGATGTGCGGTTGGGGCGCGTGAGGCGCGCTAACTTCTTGATTGAAATGCCTTGCGGGGCCTGTGGTGGCGCTAGCCTGCTAGGGGTCCTTCGACTACACAAGTGTTTGCGCTGGCGCGCAAACACTTGATCCGCTCAGGATGACAAATCTGATCGCAAATACTTGCTTCGCTCAGGATGACAAATCTGAATCAGTCTGCTCATTCCGATAGCTTTCTTCCGGCTATGTCGGCTATTGCTCGCGAGGCTGGGGCCTTGCTGATGCAGTATTTTCATCAACATTTGAAGATTGAGTATAAGGGTGATGCCGATTTGGTTACGGCTGCGGACCGGGCTTCGGAGGTGCTGATCCGCGAGCGGATTGCGGCGCTGTGGCCTGGGCACGATGTGTTGGGCGAAGAGCAGGGGCTTAGCGATCGCGGGAGCGAGTATCGCTGGTATGTCGATCCGCTGGACGGGACTACGAACTTTGCGCATGGGTATCCGGTGTTTTGCGTTTCGATGGGGTTGGAGAAACGCGCTGCCGGGGAGTCGGGTCGGCGCATTGCCGCTGTGATTTACGATCCTACGCGGGATGAATTGTTTTCGGCGGAGCTGGGGCGTGGCGCTTGGCTTAATGGCGAAGCGATTCAGGTTTCGAAGACTGGGTCGGTGAAGGAGTCGCTGCTGGCTACTGGATTCCCTAGCCAGAAGCGGCATAAGAATCCGAATATTCATTTTTATCACCAGATCACTTTGCATTCGCATGGGGTGAGGCGGGCGGGATCGGCGGCGCTGGATTTGTGCAATGTGGCCTGCGGGCGGTATGACGGTTTTTGGGAGTTCAATTTGAATCCTTGGGATACGGCTGCTGGGGTGCTGATTGTTGAAGAGGCTGGCGGGCTGGTGACTCGGTTCGATGGGTCAGGGTTTGAGATCGATAGCCGCGAGACTTTGGCTTCTAATGGAGTGATTCATGAGCCTTTGTTGAAGGAGTTCGCGGACATTTTTGCTGGGCGGGGGTTGGAGGGGTTGGCTGATCCTCGGGGTTATGAGAGATAAAATCTTTAACACAGAGGACACAGAGGAACACAGGGTACATCTGGTTCTTTGGCGCGTTACAATTACGTTGTGGGATTGCTGCTTCTCTTCCCGCTGTCCTAAATTCTGAATTCCTGTGGGTTTATCGTGATCAATTCTCTTCTTGAACGCAAAATCGAAAAGCGGCCTGAGCAGGTGCGGCTGCGTGGACGCATTCTTTTTCTTACTGAGGACCCTGAGCTGATCAAGCGGCAACTGGCTGGCGAAGATTTGCCTTGGGATACTGGGAATCCGGGGAATAACCCTAAGCTGCGCGATGACATTTCTACGGATGAGATTACTCCGGCGCACTACTGTTTTTATTTTGATGAGACTTTGGGCGAGATTCCTTATCTGGGGTTGAAGTGCGGGAGCGTGACTCCGATTGGGCGTGGGGATGTGAAGCGCGGGGGATTTGTTTGCGCGGTAAGCGGGAAGCGGCGCGGGAAGGGATCGAGCCGGGAGCAGTCTCCTTATGCGGAGATGTGTGCCGGGATTCAGGTGGTGATCGCGGAGAACATTGAGCGTATCTACAAGCAGAATTGCCAGAACCTGGGTGTGCTGACCTCGACGGATTTTTCTTTGATCGATCGGATTCGCGCGGGCGAGGAGATTGCTTTAAGTGAGTTCACTTCTGGCGAGGATGAGATTACGCGGCAGGTGATTGAGTATGGCGGGCTGTTTCCGTTTAATGTGGCGCGGATGCAGGGGAAGGTTTTCTTGCCGCCGATCAAAACCGGGATGAAGTTGGAAATCAATGTCAATGTTCGGCGTTACACGGCGCCTCCGATGACGCTGGCTGAGAAAATATTTGCGCGGCACATGATCAACGAAAAGGGCGAGGTTGGCGTGTCTAGCGTGAAGCCGGGAGATAGTGGGTTTGCGCGGGCTGATCTGCGATTTAGCCATGAGTACGTTACGCCGATGGCGGCTATCTTTTTTGAGCGGTACGTGGGCAAGGATGCGAAGGTGAATGACGCGTCCAGCATTATTTTTTTTCGCGATCATCTTACGTTTCTGGACGAAGTGATTTCGGAGGAGAAAAAGAAGTTGGGGCTGCTGGATCTGGCTACGCAGCTCAAGCTGAAGCAGCAGGACTTTGCGGCGAAGCAGGGAATCAGGCTGCATGGAGAGTTGAAAGACCGCAAGGGGTCGGAAGGCATTTGCCACGCGATCGTGCTGGAAACCTACGCGCTGCCGGGGCAGTTGAATGTTGGGTCGGACTCGCACACTCCGCATGTGGGGGCGATTGGGTGCGTGGCGTTTGGGATTGGCACGACTGACGTTTTCAATAGCTGGATTACGAAGGATGTGCGGGTGAAGGTGCCGGAGTCGGTGAAGATTGTGGTGCGCGGCAAGCGGCATGAGAACGTTACGGCGAAGGATTTCATCCTGAAAATTCTTAGCCTCGACTATGTGCGGAGCGGCAAGGCGCTGGCGAAGGTGATGGAGTATGCGGGAGAGGCGATTGAAGAACTTAGCGTGGATGAGCGCGCGACCATGACGAATATGGCGGCTGAGATTGGCGGGTTTACGGGGATTGTCGCTCCGGATAAGAAGGCGGTGGATTTTCTGGTGGAGCGGCGCGGGATGGATCGCGCGAAGGCCGAGGGGATGATTGAAGGCTTATACAGCGATGCGGACGCGCAGTATGCGCATGTGATTGAGTTGGATGCGGCGGAGATTACTCCGATGGTGGCGACGCCGGGGGATCCGGGGAATGGGAAATATGTACGGGAGTTGAATACGCCTGTGCCGGTGGAGATTGCTTATGGCGGCACTTGCACGGCGGGCAAGAATGGAGACATGGATATGTATGCCGCAGTGCTGGCCGATGCTTTGAAGCAAGGTAAGCGCGTGGCGGAGTCGGTGAAGTTTTACATTCAGTTTGGGTCGCAGGAGACGCGCGAGTACTGCATTCGTAAAGGCTACATCGATGTGTTTCAGAAGGCTGGGGCGATTCTGATTGAGCCTAGTTGCGGGGCTTGCATTAATGCGGGGCCGGGGGTTTCGACGCGTCCGGATCAGGTGGTGATCAGCGCACAGAACCGGAATTTTCCTGGGCGCAGCGGTCCGGGACAGATGTATCTGGCTTCGCCGCTTACGGTCGCGGCTAGCGCGGTGGCGGGGTACATCGTGGAGTATGAGCCTAGCGAGAAGAGGGAGTTGGTAGGGGTTTAGGATCAGAGTTTCTTGCCCCAGCAGGGTTGATCTCGGGTGAGGAAAGTTGAGGGCGAGGATCCGGTGCCTGCGACTTTGAAGGATCCAAAGTCTTTGCACCAATCTTCGTTGGGAACGTCGGGGCTACTCGCGATCCACTCCTGCAGAAGCCGAATATCTGCGGCAGTGATTTCTCTACTCCGCACCCGGTCTTCCAGTTTGGCGCGCTTCCACGCGGGAAGATTGCGCTAGTTCAGCTTTGCCATCAGTCCTCAAACTGCACGCCAAAAACTGAGGTCTCGATTTTCTTCCACTGTTGGTGAGCTTTCTGTTCGTCGCTCTCAGATTGGAACTGCTCGACCGCGCGCTCCAGATCCTTGCCGAGCAATTTGGAGGGTGACTTAGCGGGCGACTCTTTCCGTCGGACTACACGCTTCGGAGGGGTGGGATCCGTCTTGGGCTTCAATTTCGCTCTTGCCATGAATGCCTCAATTCTCTCGAATGCAAATCTAGTTTGACACTTTCTGAGCAAACTGCCGGAACTGGAATTCGAATTCCTCTGGCGAGTAGATTCCTTTTTGAACGAGCAACGTATTCATGGCATAAACGGTGGCTCGAAAGCGCTCGTCGCGAGACAGTTTCTCCATCGCCTCCTCGTAACTAATAATTTCCGTGCTTCGAACTGTTGGCTGCTCAGAACGATCGACTGATGGAGTTGCCATTGTGCCCCCTTTTGGAACTTTTATTCTACGCCGTTGCGCCGACCGGACAAACCATGTTGCGCGAGGATTTAATGGGCGCAATGGGCAGTATCTGCTAACTTGTCTTGAGTGGCCTCGTCTGACGTCTGAGGAGGATCCTCATGAGCGGTTCCCGTCTGCTTCTCGTTTCGCTCTTCACCATTACATTTGCTGTTGCTGCTATTGCGTTTCGTCCTGAAGTTTCTCCTGCTTCGCGAGCCGGATCGATTACGGCTGCTGCGCCCATGCTGGCGCCGCGTTCGGGGCAGAGCGCTACTCTTTTGCCGGACGGCAAGGTTCTTATTGTTGGGGGCATGCGGCGTAATCAGGATTTTTACAAGTCTGCTGAGCTTTATGATCCGGCGACTGGGAAGTTTCAGCTTACGGGAGAAATGAGCTTGGGGCGCGTGGGTCATATTGCCGTGCTGCTGCGGTCGGGGAAAGTGCTGATTGCCGGAGGCTGGGTCGGAATGGGTGGGACTGATTCGGCGGAGTTGTATGACCCGGCTACTGGCAAGTTCAGCGTGGTTGCCAAGATGACTGTTCGGCGTGGGAGGCCGAGTGCAACGGTGCTTGCCGATGGCGATGTGCTGATTGCCGGCGGGGAAGAGCGCGATAACGAGTCCCTGGCATCGGCGGAGATTTTTCACGCCACGACGCTTTCGTTTCAGCCGACCGGATCGATGCATCACGCTCGCATATCCCACACGGCGACGCTGCTCAAGGATGGGCGCGTTCTGATTGCGGGTGGTTATGCGGGCAGCGTCGCGTCGAGTGTGGAGTTATACGATCCGAAAAGTGATGCTTTTACGGAGACCGGCAGCCTGGGCGCCGCACGCTGCAAACACACAGCGGGACTTTTGCCGGATGGCAGAGTGTTGATTGCGGGCGGGTCAGATTCGCGAGGTTGGAGCGGGAACTTGAGCAGCGCCGAGATTTATGATCCGCAGTCGGGGAAGTTTACGGCTGCTTCCCCGATGAATGACAGCCGTTTCAAGCTGCCGGACGAAGCCGTGCAGTTGTCGTCTGGAAAGTTGCTGGTTGCGGGCGGAAGCAGGGATGTGGAGGTGTATGATCCGGCGACGGGGAAGTTTGACGTGGCATCAGGCCAGATGAATGACAAGTGGCATTTCATGTCGGAGACTAAGCTTCGGGACGGCAGCGTATTGCTGGCGGGTGGCTACCCGAACAACGATCAGGCGACTGCGCAGACGTGGATTTACAGGCCTTAGCCGGACGGCAGAAGAGACACTTTGACTCGGGATGGCGGTGGGGTGGACCGCATCTTCCGGAGGAATGCTTGCAAGTGGTTGATTTCAGGCGGGGTGGCTGAAATCAGCCAGTATGGGAGCAGCAACTTTTTCCCGAGATGGGAGTTCAAATACATAGGCGCTTCAGATAGAAAGAAAATCCAGAAGACCTGTAGATTCGGTGGGTTTAGCGGCTGGGGCCCGGATCTGGAACAAGGGGGAACTATGAAGTACATGAAATATTTGGCTTTGGTCGCGGTTCTGATGGTGCCACTGGCTTACTCGCAAGCTCAGGTCGCGGTCGGAATCGGCGTGGAGCCGGTTTGCGGATACGGCTACTACAATTATTACCCTTATGCCTGCGCACCTTACGGCTACTACGGATCTAGCTGGTTTGTGGGCGGATTGTTCATCGGCGCTGGCCCGTGGTATGGCTGGCACGGTGGGTGGGGCGGTTATGGCCGGGGCGGTTGGGGTTACGGCCGTGGAGCCTATGGACGCGGCTTTGCCGGACGCGGCTACGCTGGGCGCGGGTATGCGGGCGGACGTGGTTACGCTGGTGCGCGCGGTGGTGGAGTGGCGCGTGGTGGAGCGGTCCGCGGTGGCGGCGGATTTCATGGTGGTGGCGGCGGCGGCTTCCATGGCGGTGGCGGTCACGGTGGGGGCGGTGGACATGGTGGCGGCGGACACCGGTAAGTTTCTCCGCAGCTTGATCTGAAATGATCAAGAGCAATAAGAACGGCTGGCAGCGAAAAGCTGCCAGCCGTTTTGCTTGTCCAAGGATTGCCGCCTGCAGAGGTCGGAATCTCGGGTTGGGTGTCAATCGTGAAAAATCCTGGGTGGTGGGTTTGAAGCGCGCGATATTCTCTTTACATCAAACCGGAGTTTCTTGCTAGAATGTGCGGTCGCGGAGACGGCTGTAGTAGTAAAATACCTGCATAGATATTCAGGAGACTCACACCCTTATGACCTACGTAATTGCAGAGCCTTGCATTAACACCAAAGACACGGCGTGCGTGGATGCGTGTCCGGTGGATTGCATTCATCCCAAGAAAGACGATCCCAAGTATGAGACGGAGCCGTTGCTCTACATTGACCCGGTGGAGTGCATCGACTGCGGCGCGTGCGTGCCGGTGTGCCCGGTGTCGGCGATCTTCGCACTGGACGATCTGCCGGAGAAGTGGAATGAATTCACGGCGAAGAATGCGGCGTATTTCGGGCGGTAGGAAGCTCTCAGCTTTCAGCCGTCAGCTATCGGCGAGATCGATTTCCGAGCTTGGCGGACCAGGGCGCGTATCCAGTTTTGGATGCGCGCCTTCGTATTTTGAGGTCGCAGATTGCGACCTTAATTTCGGTTGCATGGTTATTTTGCTTCGCTGACGGCTGATAGCTGACGGCTGACGGGGCTTCCACTAGAATATCGCTTCACGCTGGTTCCCATGGCACTCAAGGAGTCAGAAGCGATTGTGCTGCGCACCTATCCGCTGCGCGAGGCCGATTTGCTGGTCACGCTGTTTACGCGGGCGGAAGGCAAAGTGCGCGGCGTGGCGCGGTCGGCAAAAAAGTCGAAGCGGCGGTTTGGCGGCGCGCTGGAGCCGATGACTTATGTGCGTGCCTTCTATGATGTACGCGAGCGGCAGGAGTTGGCGCGACTCGATGCTTGTGAGGTGCTGGAGTCCCCGATGGCGAACGAAGTCAGTTATGCGCGGGCGGTGGCGCTAGCGCATGTGGCGGAGTTGCTGGACGAGTTGCTGCCCGATCACGAGGCTAATGACGCCATCTTCCGGTTGACGCTTTCCGTGTTGCATGTTCTGATTGGGTCGGAAGTGTGGATGCCCGTTACCTATTTCGATCTGTGGCTGACGCGTCTGGTTGGTTTTTTGCCTGAGTTGACGGAGTGCATCGTGTGCGGCCGCAGCTTGAACGGCACCCGAGCTTATTTTCACGCGCTGGCCGATGGGCTGATGTGTCCAGAGGATAAGCGGCTGGCGTCTTCGGAGATTTCGAGTGAGTCGCGACTGCTGGCGGCGCAGATGTTTCGGGCTCCCGTGGAAAGCTTTGCTGGGGCGCCTTGGCCTAAGGCGCAGGGCGCGGATCTGCGGAAGTTTGTGATCCAGGCTCTGCAGAGGAATATTGAGAAGAAGCTGGTGACGGCGGGGATGCTGGAGAAGGGTGAGTTTTGAGCATCACGACCGCCTCGACATAGGTGAGGGCCGAACGGTGCCCGGTTCCCGGCTAGTTCTTTTTGCGCGCCTTCAGGGACGTTATCCTTAACTGGTAGTCGAAAGAGATCGTCACGCTCAGACTGTTCCCGGGCGGAGCCCTTAGCTTGGAAGCATCGTTGCCAGGGGAAACCTGCCAAACGACCTCCGCGACGTGAGACCGAGGATCGACATCTATTGCGGGAACGCCTTGCAACGTTTCGTACCCTGCGAGGAGAACTGCGCCTCGGGCATCATTCCTCGCTGAGGTGTTCGATGTGTCTCCGCTGAATTGTTGTACTAGCTCGTCGGATTGCCCCTGGGCGATAAGACTCGCGATCTCAGCGGCTCGCGCCCTGACGAGTTTCTTATCACCCGGAGGAAGCCATATCCCAGTGATTTGATCATTGTCATTAAACGTGACTAGTAGATCCACTTCGCCGGTGTCGAACTGACTCGTTGTGACGTAGAGAAGTTCTTGTTTGTCGACGAAGGTAGACTGTCGGAGGACGAGCTTGAATTCGCCCGCAGCTGCAGCTGCTTTATCAATCTCAGAAAGCGCGTCGCTGCGACCGTCCAAGGACCGGGACCGGATGTCGAAGAGGCCGGTTAGCGAGGGTAGGTCGTGATTGGCGATGCCGCCCATAACTTCCCGGCAGATTCCGAATCGCTTTGTATTTGCTGCCCCTGCCTCCCGCAGCGGGGCGGGCATCGAAGCCTTGCGTACCAGACTCACGTTCCGCTGCAACAGGGGATCGGACGGATGAAGCGAAACCAGTTTGCTCAAGAACGACGACGCCTCGGAGAAGTTGCCCCGCCTGTATTCAGCATAGGCCACGGACATATAGATCTCCTCCATTGGTGCGCTGTGCTCCTCAAGTGCTTGATGGAAATTGTTAGCACTTTGGGCGTAGTCGCCTCTGTAGAGAGCCGCCAGACCTTTTTGATAATCGGTTCGCACTGTTGGTATCCACTTTTCCACTGCCATGAGCAATTGCTGCTTTGGAATCCCGATCTCATTGGCCCGTGTCTCCATAAACTCGTCCCAGCCAGAGCTTACCGCCTGCTTCTCGTCGCCGGAGTGTGCTCCGAAGCTCCGACTGACGACGGCAAGGGACTCACGAGCGGGCTGTGCCTGCAGCGCAGCGACGTGCAGGTTTGGGCGCAACAGCCTTCGCAAAGCGGTACGCTCTGGCTTGCGGTGCCAGTAGGTGTCGCGTCCTGACGCCGTCATGCGGTCCTCGAAGAGGAAAACTCTCTGTCCAAGCATTTTTTCGATGGCAGGCCCTTCCAAGAAGGCCCGATCGCCCGCCGCGAGGACGGACAGCGTTATGGGTTCTGCGACTGGATTCGGCAAATAGGTCCGACCTCGCTCTCCCATGGAGTACGGGTCCTCCACAATCCATCCGACGACGTCAAAGGTGACGGGGAAACCCACGTCAATCGGGGGCGGTATGTTTTCAATTATGAATTCTCCTGCCTTGCCTGTCGGTCTTGAGTTCGGTCCTCCCCGGATCAACACCTGCGCTCCAACGACCGCTGCACCATCGCTCATCCTTTTCACATATCCGCGCGCGGACAGCGACTTCATATGCGACTGGGGGTGGGACAGCGCTATCGCGATATGCAGTGGAAGGGACCCGGCCGCGGAAACCTGTTCGTCGTATGTGTCATAACCATCCTTGTCGACTATGAGACGGATAATTTGCCCGGGTTTAACGGTCCGGCTGAGTGTAAGGATGAAGTTCCCTTTGGAATCCGTTACTTCATCATGAGCAGCGAGTCCGCCGACCACGCTAACGCGAGCACCCTTGACGGGGGTATGTGTTTTTGATTCGCTTACTACGCCGGACAGCGTGAGGGGGCCCTCAGTCTGAAGGTTCCAACACGCGAGTGAGACGATTACGAGAACACGAAAGAAAGTCGTCATAGATGGTGAAGCCTTACGATGAAACCTTCCGATGGTACTTCCGCGGTACCGTCGAAGGTTGAATAGCCGCTCTTAGCGACGCGGACTCGGGCTCTTTCAGACGCTTTGACTTTACCGGTGAGGTCGAGCCTAAAGTTCCCGTCGTCTTCGGAAAGGTAACGCTCGCTGACCCCATCCAGGCTAATTGTTGCTTGCCCCACCGGTTCGCCAGACTCATTCACGATCGTTCCCGCTAGAACCAAGGAAGGGTCGCGATGTTGGGTTACTGACCAGGACACGATAAACGCTACGACTACTAGTGGAACTGTTATGGCAAGATGCTTTTTGAGAGACCACTTAAGCGTGCCGCCCAAGATCGCCAGGACAACTCCGGCCAGGGCTGCGGCGAGAGCCGGCAGGACGAAATTTTGCGCGAAATACTTATAGATATCCACGATGGAGGAATCATGTGGGCCGGGCGCAAAAACTATATCGCATTCCTTGACTTTTCCGCTAGGGCATTGTCACTGCTAGCACGTTCGGGAAAATTTGGCAGGAGACGATTACTTACGTGCTTTAGCTGACGGTTCCCGGCGCTTCCGTTACAATCAATGGTTAATCTTCAAGTCTGCGGGCGAGTGTGTGAATCCTTCTAAACCCAAATCGTTGACGTTTCAGGAACTCATCCTGCGCCTGCAGGCATTTTGGGCCGAGCGCGGGTGTGTGCTGCAGCAGCCTTATGACGTGGAAGTGGGCGCGGGGACGATGGCGCCGGAGACGTTTCTGCGCGTGCTGGGGCCGAAGCCTTACAAGGTAGCGTATGTGCAGCCTTCGCGGAGGCCGGCGGACGGGCGGTATGGGGAGAATCCGAACCGGCTGTTCAAGCACATGCAGTTGCAGGTGATCTTAAAGCCTCCGCCGGAAAATATTCAGGAATTGTATTTGGAGTCGCTGGGCGCGATTGGGATTAACCTCCGGCAGCACGATATCAAGTTTGAAGAAGATAACTGGGAAGCTCCGACGCTGAGTGCGTGGGGCGTGGGCTGGCAGGTGATGCTCGATGGACTCGAGATCACGCAGTTCACTTATTTCCAGCAGTGCGGCGGCGTGGATCTGTTTCCGATTTCGGTCGAACTGACCTATGGGCTGGAGCGCATCGGTGCGTTTCTGCAGGATGTGGATTCGATTTACGACATCGTGTGGGCGCGCGACCCGGAGACGGGGCATGAAGTGAAGTATGGCGACGTGCGCCTGGCGGATGAGTTGCAGTTTTCTGTTTACAACTTTGAGATGGCGGATGTGGAGAATACCTGGGAACACTTCCGTCTGTATGAGGCGGAGTGTAAGGCCTTGTTAGCGAATTACACGGCTGACAGCGACGCTCGCGAGAAGTCGCGGTTTCCGCTTCTCGGCGCTTATGATCTTTGCTTGAAGTGCTCACATTTGTTCAATATCCTCGATGCGCGTGGCGCGATTTCGGTGACTGAGCGCGTCGGCGTGATTGCGCGAGTTCGGGCGCTGGCGGTGGGGATTGCGAAGGCCTGGGTGGATCAGCAGAGCGAGAGCGTTGAGAAGTCTGACGAGCCTGCGCCTGTGCGTGAGAAGAAGGTAAGCGAGAAGCTGACGGCGGTGGGATTTTAGGTACAGGTGTGGAGATTGACGCACCGAGGGCGAGACGCCCTCGCGACAGCCGGCGGGACGCCGGCGCTACGGATTTGCGGCGCTACGGTTTGAAGTATGCCAGACTTTCTTTTAGAGATCGGGTGCGAAGAGATTCCGGCGCGGATGATTGCCGCGGCCTCGTCAGAGTTGCGCGAGCGAGTTTCCGCCTTGCTGAGCCGTGAGCGGCTTGCTGCTGGCGAGATAACTCATTTCGACACGCCGCGGCGCCTGACTGTGATGGTTTCAGGAATTCCTGCGGCGCAGGCGGATGTTACCGAGCAGGTTACCGGGCCTTCGGTGAACGTCGCATATAAAGATGGCCAGCCTACGCCTGCGGCGCATGCGTTTGCCAAGAAGGCCGGAGTCGACGTGTCGCAACTGGAGAAGGTCACGACCGCGAAGGGTGAATACCTGAGCGCGAAGGTCACGAAGAAGGGCCGCAGCGCTGGCGAAATTCTTGCAGAAAATCTGCCGAAGGAAATCTCCTCGATCTACTGGCCGAAAAATATGTACTGGCGCAAAGTGAATGAGAAGTTCGTGCGTCCAGTGCGATGGCTGGTGGCGATGATTGACGGGGAAACAATTCCTCTGGAGTTCGATGGAGTTTTTGCCGGAAACACTTCGCGCGGGCACAGGCAGTTGTCGCATGGGCCGGTAACAATTTCGCGGGCCGGTTCGGCGTACGTTGACGCATTGCGTGCTGCTAAGGTTCTGGGACGCGCGGAGCGCGAGCAGCAGATTCGCAAGGCGCTCGACGCGGCTACGCGCACGATTCCCGGAGCGCGATGGAGGGAGGACGCGGGTCTGCTCGATAGCGTGGTGAACCTGACGGAATTTCCTTCCGTGATTCTGGGCGGGTTCGATCCGCAATTTCTGGAGTTGCCGGAAGAAGTGCTGGTCACGGTGATGCGTGACCATCAGAAATATTTTGCAGTGGAAGATGCGGATCACAAACTGCTGCCGCATTTTCTTTCAGTGCTGAATACGGATGGCGATCGCGAGGGTTTGATTCGGCACGGCAACGAGCGCGTGCTGCGGGCGCGCTTCAGCGATGCACGATTTTTCTGGGAGACGGATCAGAAACGGTCGCTGCTGGAGCGGTTGGATCTTTTGCGGCACGTCACGTTCCAAAAAGACCTGGGCAGCTACTACGAAAAGACGCGGCGGGTGCAGCGGCTGTGCAGTTGGTTGAGCGAGATCATCAAGCAGAACGGAATAGCGATTCGTCCCGGAGTAATTCACAAAGCCGCGTGCCTGGCGAAGAGCGACCTGACTACTGAACTGGTGAAGGAATTCACCGAACTGCAAGGCATTGTGGGCGGGCTGTATGCGCGGGCGCAGGAGCTGGATTCGAGCTTGCCCGAGGCGACACGATTTGCGATTGCCGATGCGATTTACGATCATTATAAACCGGAATCGACTGAAGATGATGTGCCGCGATCGATCGAAGGCGCGGTGCTTTCCATCGGCGACAAGGCCGATACTATCGCCGGGATGTTTGCGCTGGGGCTGGTGCCGACTGGCTCGAAGGATCCGTTTGCACTGCGGCGGCAAGCGAATGCGATTGTGAAGGTGATCGACAAATACAAGCTGCCGCTGCGGTTGAGCGACATGATGCGGGACGCGCTCGCGGGGTATCAGGGTTCCGAAGCGGAAAAGAAGTTTGTCGATGATGCCAAGTTCGCCGATTCGGTGAAGACATTCTTCCGCGAGCGTTTGGAATTTTATTTAAAAGATGTCCGCGGATATGCTTATGACGTGGTGAAGGCAGTGTTGTCCGCAGATGCCGAGGATGTGGTGGATGTTCTCGCGCGCGCCGAAGCGGTGAAACAGGTTTTGCATATGCCTGAGTTTCTGGTGATTGGTGCGGCGTGCAAGCGCATGCGAAACATCCTGAGGCAGGCGGAAGAGAGGGGAATCGCTCCGGCAGCGGCGTTCGAGTACCTGCCTGATTCGGCTCCGGAAGAGAAAGCCTTGGCAGCTTATGTCGAAGTCAATGGGCCGCGAGTCGAAGAACATCGGAAAAAGAAAGAGTACGGTGAAGCGCTTATGTTGCTTTCGACGGCGCGCGAACCCGTGGATGCTTTTTTCGACAAAGTGATGGTCATGGTTGACGACAAGAAGGTGCGGGCCAACCGACTGGCACTGCTGCGAACTTTACTGAAGGAATTCTCGACGATCGCTGACTTCTCAGAGATCGTGAGTGAGGGCAAGGCCTGACCTTCCTCGTGAATGAACAAATTTAGTTTACAGATTGCCGGCGGGACGCCGGCGCTACCCGAATCGACAAAGGAATAATCATTATGGCGACAATTACTCTCCCAGAAGCTGGCGTGCAGGAAAACAAGAAAACCGCAGCCAAGTACGTTTACTCCTTCGGTGGTGGCAAGGCGGATGGCCACGGCAAGATGAAGGACGATCTTGGCGGCAAAGGCGCAGGCCTCGCCGAGATGACGAATGCCGGGCTGCCTGTGCCTCCGGGGTTCACGATTCAGACTGAGGCTTGCCGCGAATGCATGCGCAGCGGCGGCGTGTCGAAAGAAGTTGATCGGCAGATGGAGGACGCGCTGGCCACGCTCGAAGCGCTGCAAGGTCAGAAGCTGGGAACGGGCGAGAATCCGTTGCTGGTGAGCGTGCGGTCGGGCGCGAAGTTTTCCATGCCAGGGATGATGGATACGATTCTCAACCTCGGTTTGAACGATAAGAGTGTGGAGGCGCTGGCCAAGCGCAGCAACAATCCACGGTTTGCCGCCGATTCGTACCGGAGGCTGATCCAGATGTTTGGTAATGTTGTGCTGGAGATTCCGAAATCCGCATTCGACGAAGTGTTTGACGCGAAGAAGAAGAAGAAGAAAGCCAAGCTCGACACCGAACTGGATGCGAAAGCGCTGAAGGAAGTGATCGAGGAATATAAGAAGGTCGTCAAGAAGCACACGAAGCGCGACTTTCCGCAGGATCCACACGAACAGTTGGTGATGGCGCGGGACGCGGTGTTTCGCTCGTGGCAGAACGACCGCGCCAAACATTATCGCCGCATCAACAACATCGATGACATGCTCGGCACTGCCGTGAACGTGCAAGCCATGGTTTACGGGAATCTCGGCGACACCAGCGGAACCGGTGTGGGCTTCACGCGTAACCCTGCGACCGGCGCGAAAGAATTTTACGGAGAATTTCTGATGAACGCGCAGGGTGAAGACGTGGTCTCGGGCGTTCGTACACCGGTTCCAATCCTCGAACTGCAGAGGATTATGCCCGATGTATACAGCCAGTTACGGGAGATCACAACACGGCTGGAGAAACATTACAAAGACATGCAGGATTTTGAGTTCACCATCCAGGATGGGAAGCTCTACATGCTGCAGACGCGCAACGGCAAGCGCACTGGTTGGGCCGCGGTGCGCGTGGCGATTCAGATGGTGGAGGAAGGTTTGATTACCAAGGAAGAAGCGATCTTCCGGGTCGAGCCGAATCAGCTATATGACTTCCTGGTGCCGCGTCTGGATGAGAAGAGCACGAAGATTGAAGTGCTGGCGACAGGATTGCCGGCTTCTCCGGGTGCTGCAGTCGGGCAGATTGTATTCACGGCAGAAGAGGCAGTGAAGAAGGCTGGACACGGTGCGAAGAAGAATCCTGTAATTCTGGTGCGTGCTGAAACCACTCCTGAAGATATTCAGGGCATGGAAGTCGCGGCCGGCATTTTGACTTCGCGTGGCGGAATGACGAGTCACGCTGCCGTGGTCACGCGCGGTATGGGCAAATGCTGCGTCGCGGGTGCTGGCGATATTCAGGTCGACGAGCGAGCCGGCGAAATGCGCGTGAAAGGGCAGACGTTCAAAGAGGGAGATTGGATATCACTCGACGGCACTAGTGGGCGCGTGATCAAAGGCAAGCTGAACACGCTTGATCCATCGACGGATGATGCGGACCTACAAAAATTGCTGGGCTGGGCGGAGCCGTTCCGAAAAATCGGCGTGCGCGCGAATGCCGACATTCCGCGCGATGCAATTCAGGCGAAGGCCTTCGGAGCCGAAGGCATTGGCCTTTGCCGCACCGAGCACATGTTCTTCGCTCCGGATCGCATCTCGCACATGCGCGCCATGATCCTTGCGGACAACGAGAAAGACCGGCGCGTTGCGCTTAAGAAGCTGCTGCCGATGCAGCGGGCTGATTTTATCGGTCTACTGAAGGCTATGGATGGTTTGCCGGTCACCATCCGGTTACTTGATCCACCGTTGCATGAGTTCTTGCCCAAGCGCGAGAAGCTTATGGTTGACATTGCGAGTCTGCCGAGTACCGATGCGAAGCATAAGAAAGGACTGGTGGAGGAATACCGCGAGTACGGTGTAAAAGGCGCCGGCGACTTGAAGAAAATTCTTGCCGGGCTCCTGGCGCGCGTCGAGGACCTGCATGAGTTCAACCCGATGCTGGGGCATCGCGGATGCCGCTTGGGAATTACTTATCCGGAAATTACCGAGATGCAGGCGCGGGCCATTTTTGAAGCGGCCGTCGCCGTCGAGAAAGAAGGCATCAAGACTCACGCGGAGGTGATGATCCCGCTGATTGCGACCGTAAAAGAAATGGCAAACCAAGGGGCGATTGTGCGGCGCGTGGCGGAAGAAGTATTTAAGGAAAAAGGGAAGCACGTGCATTACCTCGTGGGAACCATGATCGAACTGCCGCGCGCTTGCCTGGTTGCGGATGAGATTGCCAAGGAAGCTGAGTTTTTCTCGTTCGGCACGAACGATCTCACGCAGACCACGTTCGGCTTCTCGCGCGATGACGTCAACAAAGTTCTGCCGACGTATTTGGCGGAAGGGATTCTGAAGCAGGATCCGTTTGCGGCGATCGATCGCGATGGAGTGGGCGAGTTGGTGCGCATCGGAATCGAACGCGGACGCAAGACGCGTCCCAAACTGGAGGTTGGAATCTGCGGCGAGCACGGCGGCGAGCCTTCGTCGGTAGAGTTCTGCCATCAGGTTGGGATGGATTATGTGTCTTGTTCGCCCTTCCGCGTGTTGACCGCGCGGCTGGCAGGGGCGCAGGCCGGGGCATCGGACAAGCTGAAAGTTGAGGGCGGAAGAACGAAATGAAAACCGCGGAGGACGCGGAGAATCTTCTATCCTCCGCGTCCCTCGCGTCCTCTGCGGTTGTGGTTTGACTTGTTACTGAACTCCTTGCAGGCGTGCGATCAGTTTCTGCGCCAGGCTTTCTTCGGACTCCGACCACAGCAGCCGCGAACTGGCACCGCTATTTTTTTCAACGTTCTTCGAAAATTCGACTAGCTTTGCCACGTTGTCGCGAATCTTGTCGCGAGTCTGCTCACCGAGGGCAGTCTCGGGCTGCAGAAAAGCAGAATCGGGACCGAAGTCTACTTGGATGTGTCCGGTTTGCTGGTAGGAACCTTCGTCGAACTCCTCTCCTTGTATGACGAATTTTACGATCGCTGGCTGGAGCACCCAGCTCGCATTCGATTCATCGGGCATCCACAAATCCCAGTACGCTTCAAAAATGTAAGCGTAGTCGTCATGAACCAGTTCGGCGGCGATCAAAGTAGCCTGGCCGGGATCGATTCCGGAAGGGAAGCGGCGCTCGAGTACGGTAGCCTCATCCCAGGAAATAGGGTGAACGGCAAAGTAAGATACCCCGGGTCGTTGCGCGGAGAACGGAAACTGCTGCAAGACGGCAAAGGTGTGCGGCAACATCTCCGGGCCGGAGAAATCGGAAAACCAAAGGCTGAGATAAAGTGGATCGGACACAATCGCCTCGATGTTCGTCGACCGCGCCTCAGGCGCAGTCTCATAATTCTAAACCGTTTCGCGATCTTGAAGAAGGCAGCGAATGACGAATGCAATCGGAGAAGGCTTAAAGATTCCGCGCGCATTTTGACAGGGCCGCGCAGGGTTGTTACGATCAATGGTGCCTCCAGCATCCCACCCAACATCCGTCCCCGTCGTCTAGCCTGGCCTAGGACATCGCCCTTTCACGGCGGTAACACGGGTTCAAATCCCGTCGGGGACGCCAACAAAACAGAGAACTTACAGAAAACTGGCATCTTGGCCGAGGGTTCAGAAGGGTCCAATAAGAAACCAAGGCCCTCAGGCCTCCCCAACGGCAACCTTTGTGGGCAAGATCATTCTTACCAATTTGGTCTGCGCCGCACGTTTGGTTGGTGTCACCGCTTGTGTGTAGGTATCCGCCGTCACCTTGTAATTTGAATGGCGCAAGAGTTCCTGAATCGTTTTCATGTCTTCGCCATTCGCTTTCATCAAAGTGCCGAACGTGTGTCGTAGCGTATGCCATCCCACATTGCCAGGGATTCCGGCGGCTTCCAGAGCCGGTTTGAGCTGGGCGCGAAAAAGCGCACCCGGCCAATATGGTTGCCTGCCATTTTTGTGCGGACTGGCAAACATCCAATCGCTCGATTGTGGATAGGGAGCTTGGAGCTTCCAGTTCAACAACACTTCGGCCAACTCCGGATCGAGTGGTATCGGCTTGCGAGAGGCTTCTGTCTTGCAGCGGGTGATCCTCTGCTTGACTACCGAGCGGTTGACGTTTACTTCTAGCGCCTCGAAGTCCACGTCTCCCCACTTCAAGCCAAGCAACTCTCCCACCCTCAGACCGCTCGATGCATCGAGCAAGACCGCCGTGCGGCAGGGTTCCTTCAGGTGCGAAAGAAATGCCTTGATCTGCAGGATGCTCAAAATGAGCGGAATCTTTCTGCGTTTCGCACTCTGCCGAACGTGAGTAATGGGATTGCGTGTTGCCCATTCCCAACGAATGGCGTGGCTGTACAGGGCGCTCATGATGTTCCTGATCTTCGCCTTGCTGCCGGGTGCTAACGAAAGCGATTTCAGCCATTGTTCGACATGTACCGGTTTCACATCTGGAAGCCGGTACGATCTCCAACGCGGCAAAATCCACTTCTTCAGATAGCCCTCGTAGGTGTCTTGAGTGGCATACGCCTTGCGGTTCTCGTCCTCGGCGACATCTTCTGGTAGTTGCGACTTCTTGTAGAAAATGTCTGGCATTTCGTGTTGGCGGTAATGGTCCACCAGCGTCTGAAAGCTGATGTCCTTTAATTGCTGCCGAGGTGTTTGTTCGTTGATGGTGAGACGTAAAGCGTCCACCGCATTCTGTGCCTCCGACTCGGTCTTGAATTCCTCGACCGATCCGACGAGCACTTTGCGGTATTTTCGACTGCCGTCGATTTGGGTTTCGCGCCATCGAAATACCCATACGGTTTCACCCGATTTGCGCTTTACGCGTTGAAGACTTCCTTGCTGGTGTCGTGCGCGCCTGAACATTGTTCTCCTTTCTCATAGGCGGCACGGATCGCTACCAAACAGCTTAGCGTGACTCGGTGTGCCCAGTCGAGTGTGGATTTAGCTGGCCATTTTTCGTTGAAGCCAGTCGTTCAAGATGGACGCGCGGAAGCGCCACAATCTTCCGATCTGAACGCCACTGATCTGACCGTTGCGAGCCATCTTCTGGAGAGTCTTAGGATGGATTTTCAGCAGGGCTGCTGCTTCATCACTGTCGAGCAGTGTCTCAAACGTTGGACCGGGATTCTCGACCCGGCCGGCCGGCTTGGAAGCAAGATCGGGCATAATTTCCTCCGAGAGTGGTTTTTCGTTTTTACAAGTCGGCCAGAGTGATTGGAAGGCTAATCGCGGAATCCCAGGCAGTCCAATGCATTTTTCGAGAAGCATCATTCCTCTGGGTAATTGCGGGAACACCAGTGGCGACTTTGCCACATTTTCGTAAGGTTTCGTTCTGACTGATGGGGAAACCAGGTTTGATGGGACAGTGAACAGTCTGAATGTGCAGGCCCCGCAGCTATTAACAGCGAGTCGCAGCAGTACTAGTCACGACACATTCTTAGCGCACGCGCTCAGAAGACGATCAGCCGTCGGAGCGTGTTGCCCGCAAGAGTACTCCAGGAGATCAGCGGAAGAGAAGGCCCTCACGGTTGAACAATTGGCTGGCCCGCTTTGTATTATCGTCCGAGCGCTGGTGTTGCTGATTAATGTGAACCCTTTCCGCCGTTTTGTCCAATTCCTGTTCGGGTGCGTTTTATTCCCAGTGGTTATAAGAGGCCTGCCGAGGCGAAGGCGAAATTCAACAAGAAATCCACAGGCCGGATTTCAAGCCAAGCGTGTGTCTTTGCTGGATCGAAATAATTCTAGCTGCGCTGACATCGGGGGACGCCCGGTGAACCTGCTCAGAAATGCGTGGGCGAATTCTTTTATTAACGGCGATTTGTCATCCGCCCGCATCACCAGACATGTGGGCACGAAGAGCGATTTGTCAGAAATTGGCTTCACCACAATTTGTTTCGTTTGAATCTCCAGGGCAAGAGGCTCGGACAGGATCGCCACTCCCAGACCTTCGGAAACTAGATGAATCGCTTGCCGTACACCCATAATGTCGTGGGCCGTTTTCGGGGTTATGCCTTGCCGACGTGCTGCAGCG
>Ga0302320_10007860_pt1 | contig 23379 bp, 14 predicted proteins | sample Bog_T0_3_FD_202130 | JGI IMG/M metagenome (GOLD analysis project Ga0302320, IMG submission 202130) | Peat permafrost microbial communities from Stordalen Mire near Abisko, Sweden - Bog_T0_3 | ecosystem: Environmental > Terrestrial > Soil > Wetlands > Peat | place: Sweden: Abisko, Stordalen Mire... | reverse complement strand
CGTTCGCCACGAAGGCGTCGAGAAATCCGTCGCCGTCATAGTCTGCAAAGGAGACACTCATGCCCTTGCCCATATGCGCCGCGATCCCCGTCTCCTGCGAAACGTCGGTGAAGGTCCCGTCGCCATTGTTGCGGTAAAGGGTGTTATGAAGAGAAGTGTAATTCTTGGGATGACAGTAGGCCCGCACTCCATCCTTCAGCAGGCATACCGGATCTTTGTTTACCTCCCAGCCGCAGTAATTCACGACGAACAGGTCAAGCAAGCCATCGTTGTTGTAGTCGAACCAACCCGCCCCGACGGACCACATTTTCTTGCCATTCATCTCGGCACCGCTCAGCCCAGCTTTCGCGGTTACGTCTGTGAATGTACCATCCCCATTGTTGTGAAACAGCTGGTTACCGTTGACGTTCGCAAGAAATATGTCCGGCCTGCCGTCGTTGTCAAAGTCGCCCACAGCAACGCCCATTCCGTAGCCCGCGCCGGCGACCCCGGCACGCTCGGTGACGTCAGTAAATGTGCCGTCGTGATTGTTTCGATACAGACGGTTCCAGTATGCCGGAGACTCCTTTTGCAGCGAAGGTATGGCCGCGCCGTCTACCAGGTAGATATCCAGCCACCCGTCTCCGTCATAGTCGATCAGCGCGACTCCGGCAACCATGGTTTCTATCTGATTCTTGTTTGCAGTCGGGGAGTTTTGAGTCGTGAAGCGCAGGCCCGCTTTGGCAGCAATGTCCTCGAACCGGATGGTCCCCGAATTGCCCGATGTTTGTGCCGAGGCATTCGATGTGACCAAAACAAGAGTCAGCGCGACCGTAGCGGCCAGACTGACGGCGAGTATCACGGTTAAGAAACGCATGATGAGTGAATGGGCGAGATAGTTCGTCCGCCGAGATGCTTCCGCAATCCGATGCTTCAAAATGATATCCCACCTCTGACGGGTATAGCGGGTTTCTCTCGCTCAGTGACGCGTTTCCGCTCCTGGGACCTCGCGGCGTTCAGGGCTCCGTCTCCTGTGCCCTAAGAGATGAGTCGAGACAAGGCAAAAACAGCACCGCGGCCAGGCCGAATTGTAGTGCCCTAGTTCGGCTGGAGCACCGTTCGGATCTGTTTCGCATGAACTTTCCTGTTTCTGAATGGGTTGCAAACTAACCGCAGCCGTTCAAGAAAGATATTGTGCCTTATCTCTATTGTGGACTTTCAGAGCCTTGCCCAGAAGTGAGACTGCGGTGAATGGAGAATTCCTTTTCTGCTTCCTCTTTGTGCCCGGATCTCTGGAGTGCCGTAGCAAGCGTGTGGTGGACCTCCGGATTTCCCGGCGTGAGGCGCTCCGCGCTGCGCAGTGGTGGAACTGCCTCTTCATATTTTTTCAAACTCACGAGACAAAGCCCCTTGCCGAGATAGGCCTCCGCAAAAGTGGGATTGAACTTGATCGCCTCGGAGAATTGTGGAATGGCCTCCTCGCATTTCTCATCCCTGCGCGCAAGTTCTCCCAAAATGTAGTGTGCGCCAGCATTACTCGGATCGATCGTAATTTCCGCGAGGAACTCTTGCCTGGCACGTTCCGCGGCTTCGGGCCCTGCATCCGGCCGCGAGAGAAGCAGCCTGCCCAACAAGAAGTGGATGCCGCGAACGTTGGGGTCTTTTTGGATTATCGCTTCGTATTCAACCTGAGCAGGATCCCACTTACCCTGCATTTCGAGGGCTTCGGCGTTCAACTTATGTGCGGCGATGGATTGCGGAGCATCGCGACCAAGATCCTGGGCTGTTCGCGTGGATAGGTCTGAATAGGCGTGGACGATTACAAAGAGGACATCCGGGTCATTGCGAAATTGGCTCCTCAACAACCGGATGAACTCATCAGTCGAATCACGGTCATCCATGGCCAGGGAACAGCGAACGCCGAGCACGCCAGCCTGTTTCCGCACCTCAGCGGGGACGGTGGCCGCCATTGCATGTTTCAGTGCAGAGATGCTTTCGCCGCAGCGCCCTTGCTCCGCCAGACTGACCGCCTTTTCTGGAGTTAGAACAGGTCGCGAACCGGGTGCTAGAGATTGCTGAGCGAGCAGAATCGACCCATGCCAGAAACAACCCAGTAAGGCGGAAAATTCCGCGGCCTTCGCCAAGTATTTACACATCTGGAAGTGAATTTCGAAGGTCCTTCTCTGAAAAGTAACGTAAATGATGCAGGCGAGGTTGCTCGCCTGCATCAATATACGTGCCTTATTTTCAGTAGTAGAGTTTCAGCGCCAACTGTATGTTCCTTGGGGGTTGGGCACCGGTAATCTGTCCCATCGTGGACCCCAAACCCATGTTGGGTGCGTTGAATTGGACATGGTTGAAAGTGTTGATGAAGTCGGTTCGGAACTGCAACCGGAATCGCTCGCTGATTGGGAAGTCCTTATGCACACTCATGTCGACGTCGGTGTAATGGGGCGAGCGCAGCCCAGCGAGTTGAGGTGAGCAGTTGCCGAAGGTGCCAGCAGCTGGCTGGGTGAACTGTTCAGTATTGGTAAACCACTGAACGCCTATTCCCTGGATCGGTGTCTTCGTAATCGACGGGAGGCCGTTGCAGTCTGCTCGCGCTCCGCGCCCGAATGTACCCGACACGTCCTGGGCTCCATAAACCGGCAATGGCCAGCCGGTGCGGAAAGAGACGATGGGGCTAACCGCCCACCCTCCAATCACTTCATTGGCTACCCGATTGACGTCTTTGCCCACCATCTTTCCGCGTCCAAAGGGAAGGTCATAAACCGCATAGGATGAAAGGACGTGAGTGGCATCGTAGTAGCAAGGCGCCCACTCCGATCGCTGATCGTAGACGTTCTGCCAGTATGCTGAGGCACTCAGGGCATTGTTCCACGCGCCGTAATACCCCGTGTTGTCGGACATGCACTTGGAGAAGGTATACGAGACTTGATATTGCAAACCATGACTGGCCTCTTTCTGCAGCACGGCTTGCAACGAGTTGTACCTCATGTTGCCATTGGACTTGGTGCCTGAAACAGTCGCACCTTCGCCGCCTTGAGCAGGGTTGCCCAAAACGTTGTAGAGCGTCTGGTTGGCTGCGAAATAGGGGCTGGATGCCGTGCAGGGAGGAGTGCCGCAAGACGAATTCGACAGCAGCTGTCTCTGCGCATAGTCGAATGGCACCATCAGGTGAGTTCCCCTCTGCCCTACATACCCGACTTGGACCGTCGTATTACCACCAAATTCGTGTTGGACCGTCGCATTGTATTCATCCGCGATGGCAGGCTGCACTTTGGGATCCCAAACCCGGAGGAAGGCCTGGGCGTAGCACGCATAAGCTGGCGCAGCGCAAGAGGCGGCCGAAGCCGAACCCGCAATGCCATCCGTCGTATTGGTCAGAGGTAGCGGAGTGCCGTTATAGATGGCGTTGATTTCTGCCGGTGTGAAAGGTGGATTGAGTGTCAAACGAAGGTTCGTGCCGGTACCTTCCAGATACGACGAAATTGTGAAGGCGCCGCGAATCACCGTGCGCCCGCCCAATGCCGCCGGAGTCCACGCGAACCCGATGCGGGGCTGGAAGTCCCTGCCTCCATAGAAGCCGTCGTAGAGACCGCGACTGGCCCCGTTCTTGCCGGCGAGGTCGATATTGCCGGTAGTGATGTTGTAGTTTGCTTGCTGGTCGTTGACTTCCACCCAAGGGGTGTGCGCATCGTACCGCAGACCGAGATTCAAGGTTAAGCGGTCCGTGAGACGCCACGTGTCTTCCGCATAAGCCCCGATGAGGTTGCTGGATTGCTGCCAGGTTTTCCCGGTACTTACCCCGCGACCGTATTGATAGTCCAGTCCGAGGACAAAATCAGCGCCACCGTCACCTCCAGAAGCTCCAATAGCGGGGCTGGTAAACCTTCCGTCGAAATCCATGAGACCAAGTTGACCGTTGTTACCGGCGTAGAAGGTCAGGATAATCTGGCGGAACAACTGACCGCCAAACTTGAAGTTATGCCGTCCGTGGCTCCAACTCAACCCATCCTCGAACTGCCAGACGTGGTCATCGAAGCTCTGGGTCTGCTCCGCGGCGCCTATGCTGTTAACAGCCGAGTTGCTGAAGGTGAGAGAAAGCAAGCCAGGGAGACTTCCGGGATTGCCGTTTCCAATGCCCAGCGTGTTGCCAAACTGCCCAACGCTAGATGCCCAGGCGTTGCCACTATTCAGCGTAATATGGCTCCAACCAATGCGGGCATCATTCACCAGATTGTTTCCGATTGTGCGGCTCCAGTCGCCAACCGTGTTGTAAATCGGCGTCGTTGAGTAGCCATCGGACAACAGCACCTGCGAATTAAACGAAGGATTGTTTTGATAAGCCCTGGTGAAGCGATAGGAGATGTTGTCTTTTTGTGAAGCCCTGAAGTCTATCTTCAGATCGCCCTGCTCCTCATTGAAGGCTGAATTACTCGTATTCACCGCATTGTTTTGCAGCGCGGTGTTGATGGGACTCGGATACAGCGCTGACTGAAATAGATTAGCCGCTACTGGGCTGATCATGGCACCCGGAATTACGTTGTTCGGAAAGGGTTGGCGCGCCGGAGCGGGCGTTGATGAGGAAGTACAGGGCGCCGCAAAAGACGCGCACGGGTTATATATCTGGCCTGACCCTGCGCAGACTCCATCTTCGGAAAATCCGCCCTGACAAAGAGCGCCAAAATCACCGCCTCGCTCAGCAGCCGTGAACACGGTGTTGGCACTCGAAGAGGTTGGAATATCGAATAGCTGATCCTGAAAGTCGGCAAAGAAGAAAAGTCTGTTCTTGATAATCGGCCCCCCGGCGGTGCCACCAAACATATTCCAGCGCAGCGCAGCCTTGGGAAGCGCAGGACTGACCAGCTTATTCGACCAGCTATTCGCGTTTAGAACGTCGTTGCGGAAAAACTCCCAAACATCGCCGTGATAGGCATTGGTGCCGGACTTGATCGTCGCGTTGACGATTCCGCCTTCAAAATTGCCGAACTCTGCCGGCGCATTACTTGTAATCAGGTTGAACTCCTGGATCGCGTCCGGAGCCGGCGTGTAACCCAGCAAATTATCCGAGACCTGATTGTTGTCCATGCCGTCGAGCATGAAGTTATTTGCCTGCTCGCGATTGCCGTTGATCAGCGGACGGCCACCATAACCGCCGGTGTTGTTACCGTTATTGAAACTGCTCGGATCGGTCGAGACCGAGCCCGGCGCGAGCAGCGTCAGTTGCACGTAATTGCGCGAAGCCAGCGGAAGATTGTCGTTGGTTGCGGAATTGATGACGGTGTCGACCTGTGTCGTCTCTGTTGCAAGAACGGGCGCGGAGCCACTTACTTCCACCGTCTCGCTCGTCTGACCGACCTTCATCGCCACGTCGACACGGGCTACTTGATTCAACGCAAGCACAAATGCCGGGTAGGAGGCCAAAGAGAACCCGCTTTTCTCGACTTTAACGACATAGGTGCCAACCGGAAGTTGGGCGATCCGATAAAGACCGCTGTCGTTCGTCAGGGCGGTGTAAGACTGACCGCGCTCCTGTGACCTTGCCGTCACCGTGGCTCCAGGCAGAGCGGCGCCCGCTGGATCCGTTACCGTGCCGATAATTGAAGCCGTTACTTCCTGACCCCAGCCGAAATGACAAATTCCGGCTACAGCCGCAAATAGACAGAGTGAACGGAACAACGCAGAAAAACTCCTCATCACATGCCTCCTAGAATTCCAACAAGACTTCATAGTTACGCAACAATTCCGACGGGCTCCTTCGTCAAGATCTACCCGGCGATGGCGGCTTGACTGCAGAATTGAGGATCGAGCCTCGCTGCCGTTGATTACATTTCCGACCTCCTTTCCACCCACTTTGTTATCGTTAGAAAGAAAGCTAGAATATCTCCTCGCTGGAAGGAAATATGGCCTGCAAGAACAGGGCATGAACCGCAATGAAAGCAAAATACACGAAATTCTGCTCAAGTACAAGATTAAAATCCATTCAATTGATCATGAGCTCCGGCAGCCGCTTCAAAGTCACTGTGCCGGGGCCGCACCGGTGGCGGTGTTCGCTGCGCGCTGCTTGACCCAGGAGGATGCGTAATATTGTGCAGAGTAAATCGGATTATCTGAGGAATTCTCGCTGTGCTGCGCTGAGCCGGCTGCAGCATGGCCTGCGCTGGTTTCAACGGCCGCGAAGTAGAACTAAAGTTTGTTCACGCAATTGCCTTGGAGGCAAAAAACCGATGGCGCTAAATCCGGCCCCTTCATGCAAGCGATCCTGCCTGCTCTTCTTCGCGGCAGCGGCCAGCCTGGGCTTCCTGTTGACCCGGGGAGCGGCAGCGCAGGCGATACAGTCGTCCTTCCCGCCCGCCCCCATGCAGCCCGATGATCGCGACGGAGCCCAGTATCGCTGGCTCAATAAACCGGTTCTGAGTTCCCGGCTGCTGGACGATATGGAAGACCTAAGCGGCTGGTCGTTCAAAGGCGAAGGAGAGATGAGCCTTTCGTCCGAGCACGTCAGAGAGGGCCTGCACTCGTTAGAGATCAGGTCGACATTCAATATGGGCCGCGTCGATGGCAGCGGCGACTGGACCGACCTCATTGCCACGCGCAAGTTCCCTTCAGAGGACTGGCGAGGCTTCAATCGCATCTCTGTGTGGATCTACCCGGATATCGACGGAGCTCCGGCCATCTCCGCGTCGCTGGTGCTGCACAACGAAGGCGCGCACATCCTGCCCGATTCCACAAACGAAGGCCGAGACGACTCCATTCCTCTGAAGAACCACCTGTGGAATCACGTGGTCTGGGAGATCGCGCCCCTCGACCGCGACAGAGTCACGGCTCTGGATATCGGCTACGGAATGCCCAAGATGTTCCCCGATCCCGGCGACAAGACGATGCTCTACCTCGATCACCTCACACTGGAGACCGTTGTACCCGATCATGTGGAGGGCTGGGATGTCTCGCCGGATCGCATTGCCTTCAGCCATTCCGGCTATATGACTGGATCGTCCAAGAGCGCCGTTGCGAGCGGCCTCAACGCCGGCAAGTTTTCGCTGGTGAATGCCTCAACTGGGGCAACTGTCGTGACCAAGCCCGTGGAGCAGAGACGGACCGGGCTGGGCAGCTATCAGGTCCTCGACTTCACAGAGGTGCAGAAGCCGGGGCGTTATCTCTTGCGCGCCGGTTCGGTGACCACGCAGCCCTTTCGCATCGGCGACGATGCGTGGCGCGAAAGCGTACTGAAAGCGCTGAACTTTCTTTACAGCGAACGCTGCGGAACCGTAATCCCCGGCATTCACGGCATCTGCCACCAGGACGCCTATACCGAACACAACGGCAGGCGGATCATTGTGAATGGCGGATACCACGATGCCGGCGATTTGACAGCAACGGGCAACACACCCGGGATCGCCTACGCACTTTTCGACTTGGCCGAACGGCTTAACCGGCAGCAGCAGGATCCCGAACTGGCTCAGCGCGTGATGGAAGAGGCGAAGTGGGGCCTGAACTGGGTTCTGAAGACCAGCTTCGGAGACGGCTTCCGCAGCACCGGACAACTGATCAGCTACTGGACCAACGGCATCATTGGCGACGCCGACGATCGTCACGGTGAAGCGGTGAACGATCCGGAGTGGAACTTCCGCGCCGCCGCGGTGGAAGCGCTTGCCGCACGCGTGCTGAGAGATGCCGATCCGGAGCTTGCCAATCGCAGCCTTGCTACGGCGAAGCAAGACTGGACTTTCGCCATGGAAGGCTTGAAGACGGCCAGTCCATTGCCGGAGGTCTACGGACAGAAGGATGAGCTGGAGCGCATCTCATTTGGCGTGATCGCTTCGGTTGACCTGTACCGAACCACCGGCGAGAGATCCTACGCCGAGGCAGCCGTACAACTCGCCGACAGTATCCTCTCCTCCCAGGAGCGCACGCTGCAGCCGTGGAGCATCCCCATGACGGGCTTCTTTTACACCGGCCCCTCGCGCCAGAACATCTTCCACCGCTTTCACAAGGGCGAGGAGGAACAGCCGATTGTGGCGTTAGCTCATCTCTGCGAAGCGCTGCCCGACGATCCGCACTGGATGCAGTGGTACTCCGCCATCGTGCTGCATGCGAAGTACTATCAGGAAGCTGTTGCTGGTGTGAATGCTCCCTACGATGTGCTTCCAGCAGCCGTCTATCGCGAGAGCGAAGTGCGTTTTCTGCCGGAATCCAAAACCTGGACGCCTCTGCGTAAAGCAGATCGAAATGACTACGTTGCGCAAATGCGCGGCGGCATCCCGTTGGGAGACGGCGCGTACCTGCGGCGTTTCCCAGTGTGGTTCGATTTCCGCGGCAACTCGAGCGTTCTGCTCTCCGAGGCCAAGGCGCTCTCCGTCGCCAGCCAGTTGCGCGGCGATGTCGATGGTGAAGATCTCGCACAGCGACAAGCGCAATGGATTGTCGGCCTCAATCCTTTCTCCAGCAGCATCATGTACGGCGAGGGTTATGACTGGAACCCTCTGTATAGTGTCCGCTCAGGACAGATGGTCGGGGCCATTCCGGTGGGCATTGAAACCAAGGGCACCGCGGATGCGCCTTATTGGCCTGCGCAGATCTGTTGGACCTACAAAGAGGTCTGGACCCAGCCGGTGGGTGAATGGATCTGGCTCATGAATGACTTGAGCGGCCCCGCGGTTGTCGAAGGGGTTGCGGATTCCACCAGCCGGAGCCCTGTGCAGCTTGTCGATGAGAAAACCGGACGCGTGCGGACCGCCGCGTGGGAAGTGACCGCGGGGCATTTTCGCGCCGTGGTTCCGCAGGGCCGCTACACGATCCGGCAAGGCGCGGAGCATATTTCGTTGCTGGCTCTCTCCGCTGGATCTTACCGGGTGGATCTGCGCAAGGGCAACGCAGTCGACTTGACGACTCAGGTGCGGAACGCGGGTCCGCGGGATATCGAGGTGCAGCTCGAGGCCGAGGGCAGCGGGCCGCATCGGTTTACTCTTCGTGCGGATAATCTGAATCTCCGCGAACCAGCGGAACAGGAAGTGCGCCTCGAGCAGGGACGCAAGGAAGCTGTCACCTGGCACGCCCGCATCGCGAATGTCGGCACGCCGTGGGTCGGCGTCATCGTTCAGGACGGAGATATGGAGAAGCGCACTGAGCTGACCGGAGTGGCGACAGAACACTGATGCGATGGCGCTCGTCGAGACTCTTCCCTTTACGAAGATACGCCCGAATTCAGTATGTCCTGACCCAGTCCATCGAGAAGGCGTTGCCTTCATGCTCCGGTAATGTTGGTGGATTGCAGATTGGCGGTGTCGAGCGCGAAGCGCAGTGCTCCGAAGAGCTGCGCATCCCGGCCCAATAAGCTGTGGGTGAGCTGAAGTGACGAATCCATCTGCCATTCGGTTAACAGCCGCTTGACTTCGCGAAGAAGCGCCGGATGAACTCCCACGCCACCGCCCAGCACAAACAGCGGGCAGTTCAACACCGACCAAATGTTGTAAATGGCGTAAAACAATATCCGCGCGGTTTGGGCAAGAATGGTCTGCGCCAAGGCATCGCCCTCGACAGCATGATCGAAGATTTCGGTGGCAAGCAGGCTGCTCCGCAGCGGTGTGGCGTTTTCGTTCCAGAGAATGCGCCACTGGGCCCGAATGCCTTCGCCTCCGATCATCTCTTCCAGCGAGCCGGCCTGGCCGGTTTCGCGTTTTGTATCGAGCGTGCCGGGCACCAGCATGTAGCCGACTTCGCCGGCGTTCCAGTTGACGCCGCGAAAGAGTTGGCGGTTGAGAACAATACCCGCGCCGACGCCGGTTCCGATGCCCAGAAAGACAAAGTCGCTTACATGTTGCGCCGCGCCCAGCCATCCCTCGCCCAGGGCTGCCAGATTGACGTCGTTGTCGACGGCGGCGGGAACATGCAGGGCGTCCTCCAGCAGCGCGCGGAAGGGAACATTGCGCCATCCCATCAGATACGAAGTCGCAACCACAATTCCTTCGGCTACGTTAGTTGCGCCGGGCGCCCCGGCGGCGATTGCCTTCAGCGACTCCGAGGGCGCCGAAATCTCGTCGAGCATCGCCTGCACCCCGACGCGAATAAGTTCAACGACGGACTCGGCGTTACGAGTCCCAGTGGTGGATGTGGACCATCGCGCGGCGATGACGCCTTGGGCATCGGCCAGAGCAAGGCGCAAGTTCGTTCCACCGATATCGGCGCCGGCGACGTAGCTCGGCCCGGATTCTGGCAGGGCCTGCCCAGCGCCGGTGTGGTTGCCGGATGCATTCCGGCTCGCCCCAGATACGGGCCGGGGAAAAGAATTGGTCATAATTGCCGTGTCTTTATTGCGCAACTGCGTTTGCCTCTGAGCTGATGCTCTCCAGTTCGCGTCCTCGTGTCTCCGGGATAACGAACCGGACAAAGAACAGGGTGATAATGCAAAAAGCCGCGTAGATCAAAAAGGTTACGGAATTCCCCGCGGCATGAATGAGAGATAGAAAGGTCATGGAAATCGCAAAATTGCAGGCGCCGGAGCCCAGGGATGCGACGGCAACTCCACGGCCGCGTACCCGGAGCGGAAAGATTTCCGAGACGAGGATCCACGCAATCGGCCCCATGCTGAATGCGAAGCAGGTGATGTAGACCATCAAGCAGACCGTGGCGACAATTCCGGGCCGCGCGCCGAAGGCGCCTGGGGCATGAAACGAATAAGCCAGCAGCACCAATGAGATGGTCATTCCACCCACGCCCCAGTAGAGAAGCGGTTTGCGGCCCACGCGATCGACCAGGACCAGGGCGATGATCGTTGCCAGTACATTGGTGACAGCCACGAGCAGGGTAGCAAGGATCGCATCCTCACTCGACGCGATTCCCGCGAGCGTAAAGATCTTCGGTCCGTAGTAAACGATGGTGTTGATGCCGGTGGCCTGCTGGAGGACGGTGAACCCCACGGCAATCAGCAGCGACCTGCGAACCGCGGGAGACCAGAGCGCACTCCAGCGCTGCTCCATCTTGACCTGCAACCCGGCACGAATATCTTCGAGCAGCACCTGGGCCCCGGGCCCGTCGGTGTATGTGCTCAGCACGGCCTCGGCCTCTTGGTCGCGGTTCTGCGCAAGCAGCCAGCGGGGGCTCTCAGGAAGTGTGAGGACGCAGACGAGGAAGACGGCTGCCGGAATGGCTCCAATGCCGAACATCATCCGCCAGCCGTGTTGCGATGCGAGCCAATAGCCGACCAGGTCAGCCAATGCAATCCCCACGGTGAGCGCGAATTGATACAACCCGATGAGCATTCCGCGCGATTGCGGCGGCGCCAGTTCCGAGACGTACACCGGGGCGGTGACGGACGTGAAACCGATGGCGATCCCGAGAAGCGCACGGGCCACAATGAGCAAAACGACGCCAGGCGCGGCGAAGGCCAGCACAGAACCGGCCAGAAACAGAGCTGCTCCCCAGAGCAGGGTCGCGCGCCTGCCAATTCTGTCTGCAATCGCGCCCCCACCGAGAGCGCCGCCCATGGCTCCGACCAGCACCACGCTCACAACCACTTCCTGCATGATCGTGGAGAGCTCGAAGGATTCCCGGACATAGACAAGGGCGGCGGCGATGACGCCCATGTCGAAGCCGTAGAGGATTCCGCCCAGCCCGGCGATGAAGGAGACCTGCCACAAGAATCCCCAGCGAACCTTCGGTTGTGGCGGCACTGCGCTCGCGGACAAGGCTTCCTCCTGCATTGCGGATATAAGCATCCTAGCCACTCAGAGTTCCATCACGCCGTACTGAAATCGGGGCGGCAAACGGCACCCGGTGCGCTCCACCATCGCTAACGTCAGAGCCTGCGGAACCAGCAGCGAGGTGATGCCTTCCCATGGCTCTGGCACTTCGCCGATCCGCACTGGAAACAGCAGGGCGGACGGTGTGTATTCCTCATTCGAAACCAGCACAACTTTGCCCCCCCGCCGGTTGCACTCCGCGGCAAGCTTGAAGCCAAGAGCGGCCGCCCGTCCCAAAGCAAAGATAATGGCCACGTGGGACGCATCCACATCCAGGCTGGGTCCGTGCTTGAACCCCGCGCCTGTGTGCGGGGCCACGCGAAAGCCGCTCATCTCGCGGATGGTCAGCGCGCCCATGATGGCGCCGCCATAGGCTGCTCCTCTGCCGATGATCTCAATGCTGACCGCGCCACGGCAGAATGCTTCAAGGCCGGCGCGCAAATGGAAGACCGTTTCCAGGTCCGCGGCGAAGCTCTGCGCCGCGAGTTCCGCATCCCGCTCCCACGCAAGACCGAGCATTTCCGATGCCAAAATGATCGCCGCCGCAGTAGCGTTCGTATAGGTTTTGGTGGCGCTGCCATACTCCGGCCCTGCCAGGATGGGCAGCTTATTCGCCGCCAGTTTCCAGCAGGTGCTTGCGGAGTTGTTGCAAAGCAGGCCATGCGCCTGCCCCTCGCCGGTTCGCATCAACCCCACCAGTTCCGCGCTCTCCCCCGAAGTAGTCAACAACATGGTAAGCGCAATGTCTTTATCCAGCGACCGCGCATATTGCAGCCATTCGCCCGCGTCCACCGTGAACGAAAGCCGCCCGTGGGATTGCAGCAGAATGGAACCGGCGATGGCGGAACAGTAAGAAGCGCCCATCCCGGCAAACAGTACTGCGCCGGGCCGGGCCGCGAGTTCGCGAAACGTTTTCAATTCGGCGCGAATCACCGCGTTGCTTTGGTACGCATCGATGAGCTGACGCAGGCACGCGGGCTGTTCGCGGCACTCCAGTTCCAGAATTTCGGTTCCGGTGGCGTTCAGCAGCGCGGGCGGCGGCACTACTCCGCCAACCCACTGCGGCTCTTCTTTGCTCGTCAGTCCGATCATTCGCCTACTTCCTAATGTTTGTTAATTATTGTCGCACACATCAAATAAAAGACAAGACCCGCTCGAGCGCCAGCCGCAAGTCCGGCGCGCCATGAGTGACGGTAGGGGATGCGCTGTCATATAGTAAGCCTGAGATTCCTGCATCGTACTGTGAAGAAGTGAAAAAGAAGATAATTCCAATTGGCCGTCCGTCCGTGCTGCGCTTCACCAATGCCCATGGCATCCTGAAGCTGCTGCGCCAGAGCGGCACCTGTTCGCGGGCCGATCTGGTGCGCGCCTCGGGGCTGAGCGCGCCCACCGTCACCAACGTGGTCAGAGACCTGTTGGCGGCGAACCTGGTTGAGCCGTTGGGAGAAGGCGAATCCAGCGGCGGCCGCCCCCCCGACCTGATCCGCTTCAAAGCCGAGCGCGGATGCCTGCTCGGGGTGGAAATCACCGCCGCCGCTATCTCCTTCCTGCTCACCGACCTGAACGGCAGCGAGCTCGCTGTGCGAACGGTAGCGCTCTCAAAGCGCCGCACTACTCCCGACGCCATCTGCGCATACATCGGCGAGGAATTGAAGGCGCTGCTGAAAAAACAGCGGAGGGCCGATGACCAGTTGCTCGCAGTGGCCATTGGCGTGCCCGCAATCGTCAATGTGAAGGAAGGAAGCGTGCTTTCAATCAGCACCTTGCAAGGCTGGCGCTCCGTGCCACTGCGGTCCATGCTGAGCAAAATCGTGAGTTGTCACATCATCGTTGAGAACGACATGAACCTTGCGGCGCTGGGCGAGCAGTTCCGCGGCGCGGCGCATTTGGAAAGCGACTTCGTGCTCATTCACATGGGCGCGAACGTGGGCGCGGGAATCTATTTGGAGGGTAAAATTCACCACGGCGCGCAATGGTCGGCGGGAGAGATCGGTTACCTTCGGCTGCCGTCAATCTCCCGGCGCGCCCCGGCGATTCACGAGTTTGGCGAATTGGAATCCGTGCTCACGAACTCGGGAATCCTCAAGAGCTGGCGCGAAACTTGTGGCAAAGCGCCGCAGGGCGCAAAGCAGCTGCATCAGCCGATCAATGCCCAGGCGATCCTGAACCTGGCTCAGGCAGGCAACGACTGCGCCGTCAAAATAGTCCGCCAACGCGCGGAGATTGCGGCAGACATCGTGATCAACCTCTCCTTGATTCTGAATCCCGGACTGATCTTGCTCAGCGGCGAAGTCGGCAGCCATCCCGTAATGATCGACTTCGTCCACAAGCAGCTTGCTGAAAGCGAATTTGCGGTCACCAAGATCAAGCCCAGTGCACTGGGGCACCGTTCTGCACTGTGGGGATCGATCGCGCTGGCGCTCGACGCATTACCCGCGATCCTGATTCCACGCCCCTCGGCATGAGGCACAATCCACGCGCGAGCGCATTTGCTGCTTGGCAGCCTCGGCTCTTTGTTATACAACGTTAGAAAGCTGTCGAAAGGCAATTTGCGGCTCCTGAGCTGTCCGGTGGAGGGACGCCCCATGCGCATGATCACTACTCTCATTCTGGCAACGGGTATGGCGGCGGCCGCCTGCTGCGAGCCGGCTCACCCCATCCTGGCCCTCGGCTCACCTGCGCCAAACTTTGCTTTGCCTGGCGTGGACGGCAAGGTGCATAAGCTGAGCGACTATGCGGCCAGCCCGGTGCTGGCGGTCGTCTTCACCTGTAATCACTGCCCCATCGCGCAGATCTACGAACAGCGGATCGAGCAACTCTACGAGAACTACGGCAAGCGCGGCGTGGCTCTAGTAGCCATCCAGGGCAACGACCCGAAGGCGCTGACCATCGATGAACTGGACTCGTCGGACATCAGCGACACGCTGCCCGAGATGAAGATCCGCTTCGAATACAAGCATCTTCACTATCCGTATCTCTACGATGGAGATACGCAGGCAGTGACCCGCGCCTACGGACCGCAGGCAACTCCCCACATCTTCATCTTCGATAAGGACAGGCGTCTTCGCTACGAAGGCCGCATCGACGACAGTTACCAAATCGAACACGTGAAGACGCACGAGGCTGCGGATGCGATTGAGGCATTGCTGGCGGGCAAGCCCGTAGCGGTAACCCACACCGGCGCTTTCGGCTGTTCAACCAAATGGCAGGAGAAAGAAGCGCTTCGCGCCGCATACGAGCAAAAGCTCGAAGCGCAACCCGTTAGCGTGGAACCGGTAGACGCAGAGGGGTTGAAGAAACTGCGGGCGAATGCCACGGGGCACGTCACCTTGATCAGCTTCTGGGCCACCTGGTGCGGATCCTGCGTGGCGGAGTTCGCCGATCTGCAGGATACGTTTCGCATGTACAGCGATCGCGATTTAGAATTGGTGACCGTCTCCGCCAACATGCCCGATGAGCAGCCCGCGGTATTGCACTTTCTCGAGAAAAAGCACGCGACCAGCAGGAACCTGATCTTTGCCACAGACAACACATCCGCATTGCAGGCGGCGTTCGACCCTGCCTGGCAGTCGGCAGTACCCTACACCATTCTTCTCGGTGCCGATGGCAAGGTCCTCTACAGCTCTCTGGGCTCGGTGGACATGCTGGAGTTGCATCGCAGGATACTGGCTGCCGTGCCCGCCGCATACATCGGATTCAGCCAGTATTGGGCCTCGAAATAAATCCGGGCCGCGCTCGGCTATGGCTTCTGTCGTTGATGAGCAGCCCAGAAGATGGAGTTCCTGAAGATGGTGGTGAAAGCCGGGTTCTGGAGGAGATCCGGATGGTGGCCCATGAAGATGTAGATATTCCGGGCTTTGTAGTGTTGGTTGGTCCAGATCACAGGATGGTCCCCCATCTTCACCTTGGTGTCCGGCGAATAAGTCTTCTCGTCTACGCTGGCCAGCACGTGCACGTTGGCGCGCGGAGACTGACTCCACGTGTACCACTCTTCCTTCTGCACAAGGAACGGCGAGGCGACCCCCTTCATGGCCGGATGCGAGGGATCTTCCACCGCCACCATCCCATCCGCGAACCCCGGAATGTAGTCTGTGAAACGAATGTCGCCCATGAACTTTGAGAACCACGGCCACATCTTGAAGCCGTCAAACTCGCCCAGCAGAGTGGCATGATGAAATCCGATCCATCCTCCGCGGCCCTCCTCGATGTAGCGCACAAAGGCAGCCTGCGCGGTAGGTGTCCAGTTGTAGGGTGGATAGTTCAACTGGATGAATAACTGATGCTGGGAGAGAAATGCATCGTCGATTTTTTCGGTGTTTTCGATGTAGTCCACCGCGAAATCGTCCTTCCTGGCCAGTGCATTCAGCCATTCCTTCGCCGCATCCACAAATGGCTTATGAATCCCGCCTTGCTCCGCGAGCACAACCACGCGGAAACGCTGCGCCTTCTCCTGGGCGATTGCGGCGCTCGAAATGCAAAGTCCCATCGCTAGAACCGACAACGCCAAAACGCGTATACCTTGAACATTCAGCCTGCTTGCTGCACCTCTCATTCCTCTTCTCCCTCTTGTCCCAACCGCTTCCACGGCTTTTCTTCGTAAGTCGCGGTTACTCGCCAGGTGCGCGCCGGGGAGTCATCTCCAGCGCCCACACTGCCATCGGTCGCATGTACATGCCGGCGCGAAAGTTCCCGGTGATGTCCCACGCTTCGGGTGTGCGAAACCAGTATCCCTTGCTCTCGTAGATGACGTGATACAAGCCCCATGCGGTCTTCCATGCATCGTCGTCCATGCCGTGGCTCTTGAGCATTCCGGCGTAAGCAAAGGTGGTTCCCACCCAGACTTCCCTGGCCTCGGCATTTTCCAGAATGGCGCCGTCTGCGGTCATCCCGTTCGCCGCGCCCATCTCGCCGTTTCCGAACTTCATCACGTTGGCTGCGAATATCTTCTTCAGTGCGGAATCCTGCATCTCTCGCGGAACGATGTCGCCCAGCCCAGTCAGGTCGGCATACCATTGGCCCGCAAGCTGGTCGGTTTGAATGTCGTCTTTCGATTCACTGCTGGTGTCATACCGGAAGTACGAGCCATTCCAGAGTTGCGTCACGTAGGTATTCTGTCCCTTTAGAAACAGGGCGTGATAGGCGTCGGCCGTCTTTGTGTCGCCCAGGATGCGCCCCGTCTCTTCGGCGGCACGCAGTGCGGCCAGCCACAGGCCGCCGGAGTACGCGCTCACTCCGCGCACCACCCAATCGTCGTAGGTCTGATCGGGATAACCGCTGTTCTCCGGAACCCCGCCTCCATGATCGAACTGGCGCAGATACCCAAGCGCCGCCTGCACCGCGGGCCAGTTTTCCCGCAGGAACGGTTTGTCGCCACGCCCGGTGAGCACGTAGTCGCGATACACCATCAGAACGAACTTGGAGTTGAGGTCTTTCCAGTCATTGGTGTCCTGCCAACCCGGTTCGTTGACGGCGACAAACGGATCGCCTTCGGGAACACCCAGGTCGTGCGGCACTGCGCCCAGCTTCTTGCGTTTGTGCGTGACGGGCTCGCCGGTCTGCATCGACTTCCATACCCAAAGCCCCTGCTCCGGCCACTCCTTCTGCACCGTCTTCGCAAACTCGCGCAGTACCTCCTTATCGATCTCCGGCCAGAACTTGAGTAACGGCAGCGAGCCGTAGAATCGCACGTCGAGCGTGCCGTAGTATGCGTAGTCGAAACACTCCAGCAGCGCAAATCTGGCCGCTGCTTTCGCATCGCTCCCCTCTTCGCGTCCCCAAAAAGTGCCACCATCGGTCAAGGCATAGAGCTCATTGAAGAGCATGTCGCGATACCAGAGCGGCTTGCTCTCGTCATGGATGTAGGGCGCCTGCCATGCATCCAATTGGTTGCTCCAACCGCGTGCGTTCAGCAGGCCATCCCGCGCGATGGCCCATGCGTTCCGTCCAGAGGTTCCGTAGAAGTCGGTATAGCGGCGATCCCACCGGCGTCCTTCTCCGAACTGAACAACCGGAAAGTCCCATGCGATGACCATGGGAATCACGCGCTTCTGGCCAGGTTGCAGAGTAAATCGCACGGCGATTGCGCCGGCCAGTTCTTCCTTGTCGCTGACCCACGATTTGGAGTCATTCGCCAGGCGCCCATCTTTCGCGAACGGCGCCCACACCGCTTTGCCGTCTCCGCTGGCCTGAAAGGTGGTTTGATAGCTCACCTCCACGCCATCCGCGTCGAGTGCGGCGACCGCGAACTGCCCATCCCACTCGTTCGGCCTTGTTCCGGCGCGCATCCGGTCGAAGACAATGCCCCTCATCGAGCCGGCTTGGCCCGAAGGGCTGCTTTTGCAGGTGTTGTAATTTCCCTGGTTCGGAGCTCCGGCAAAGTCGCGAGTGAAGGTGCGGAACCACCCCGCCATGTTGCTCCACGACAACAACACCGAAACGGTAACGGCCTTTTCGGTCGGGTTCTCTGCATGCCAGCGGTACACGGCCACCGGGTAACTGGATTCGCGGTAGTTTCCCGGAAGCACCGGCGAGAACTGCTCCAGCGTGACGTGGGCTGGAAACTTCTTCCATTTGTAGTCGAACCACGACTTGGGATAGAGCGCCGCATATTCGCCGGCGCCTACCGGGTAGTCCCATTGCCACGACGATAGCTGGCCACCATCCGGATGGCCGTTCATCAGCACTTGCGCCGTTCCCGCGGCATCGCCTTCGGCACGCTCATACAACGCAAACTGATCCGCATACACCGGCTGATATTTGTGGACCCCAGCCTTGATGTGCCAGCGCGCGAAATCGCCCCGGTAGCTGCGCGAGAATGTTCCGGCCCCGAAGCCCCCCACGGGCGCGCCTTGCCAGTAGCCATCGTCGATGCCGCCGGGCGAGCGGCTCACCCCTGGATTCTCAAGGGGCAGACCGAGCGGCCGTCTCCACGCCGCGCGCGGTATGCCATCCTCCCCCTGAGCGCCACAGGCCGCCGACACACACAATGCCGCCAGAAGTAGCAAAAATCTCCGCGTCGTCAAATGTCCCCCGATGGTTCTCAGTCGGCTGTGGCGAGTGAATAAAGTGGGGCGATCGTTACGTTCCTATCGCGCCGGAGCCCTGCCTCCCGGCGAAGTGGACTGCCTGCCCAGCCAGAGCAAAGCGCTTTCAAAAAAGCGGTTCTGCTGCGGGCTCGTGAATATCCTATTGCCATGTCCCATGTTCGTGTAGAGCATGCGATATTTCGTGTTCGTCCATGTGACGGGAATATCGCCGCCCTCCAAAGTGTCCTTGAATCCAATGGGGTAGTTTGATGGAGCAAGCGTCATCAGAACTTTTACTCCCGGCGTTTTCCGCGGATCGGGATCCCAGCTATACCACTCATTCAGAGGCGACAAAAATTTCGCCGGGACGCCCTTCACAGCAGGGTGCTTCGGATCGTCCACGGTAAGCTTGCCAGGCAGTGGAGGCCAGCTATTACCGTAGAACAGCGTGCCCAGAAAATCGGCGAACCACGGCCAGGACTTGCGGCTATCCATCCACCCGGCGATGTGGAATCCAAACCATCCGCCGCCATGCTCCATGTACTCTTCAAAGGCCGTGCGCTGGGCGGCGGTCGAGGGTGCATCGTCAAGCCACATGACCACCTGGTACTGTTTGAGCACCTCGGAATTCATGTCATTCAAGTCAGCGGTGGCCTTGAACTCGAAGCCGTCGCGTATCGCCAACTGGGCGAAGAAAGGAATGGCTTGCAGAGCGAAGTCGACATGGTCCTGTTCCACGCTGGTCGAATAGAACGCGAGTACGCGGAACCTCGGCTGCTGGCTGAACCCCGCGGACGCCAGAAGCACCAACACCATCAACAAACAGAACGCACGCATGTGCCGCATCATCGAAACCCTTCGCGCCCGGAGCCAGCCGATTCGACACCGGACTTTCTAATGGTTAATAATATAGTACGTTTCAAGAGGCTCTTTACAACATGCTTCGTCAGAATACCTTCGCGCACATGGTTTCGTTCAGATTGCCCGCCGCGCTCCGGGCAGGCGCGCTTTGCGGTCTTTCGCTTGCCTGCGCCGCGGCTTGCCATGCGCAGGCCGGCAGCGGCGCCCCGCCCGGCCGCCTTATCACCAGCATGGGCGTTGCCGTAAACTCCTCGACGCACAAAGCCTATGCCGTGGATGAACGCGATGGCAACATTATGGTGATGGATAGCGCGGGAACCACGCGGACCGTGAAGGTGGGCGCCAACCCCATTGCCCTGGCCATCGACCGAAAGACAAACAAGATCTATGTTGCGAATGCGGGCAGCGGCTCCATCAGCGTAATCGACGGCGCCAGCGACGATGTGGTGGCGACAATCCCGGGCGAGGCTCATCCGTACGCGATCGCCGCGAACGACATCACCGGCAAAGTTTACGTAACCAATACCTACAGCAACGCCATCACCGTGATCGACGTTCACACGGACACGGCGCATCCGCTGAACGTCGGCGGGGCCGATGGCATCGCGATCGACTCCCGCACCAACACCATCTTCCTGACCCACTACGAAGATCCGGACCTCCGAATCGTGGACGGCGCAACGGGCACGGTGCGGAAGATCAGGGTCGGCGCGCATATTTGGGGAATGGTGTTTGACGAAGGCTCAGGCTCTCTCTACCTGGCGCATACCGTAACCGCTGAGATCGTATCCGTGAATGAGAAGACCCTGGCCGTCCATACCATCCCCGTGGGGCAAATTCCCTGTGCCCTGGCGGTGAATCCAGCCACGCAAAGGCTCTATGCCGTCAACTACGGCGACGAGACGCTGAGCTTTATCGACCTGCGCTCGCATCGGGCCATTGCCACGCTCCCCGTAGGCCACCACCCGCAGGCCGCGGCGGTGGATCTAACTCGGAACGTCATCTATGTCGCCAACGTGCACGGTAACACCGTCACAGCCATCGACGGCCGGAACAACCGCGTGATTGGCGCCTTCGCCGCCGGTGAGGCCCCCTACGCCGTGGCCGTGGACGCGGAAACGGGAAAGGTATTCACCGCAAGCTACGGAAGTCCCGCTCTCACGCAAGTGAAAGTGGCACACCGTGCCGCGGACGGGACGCGATAAGGAATCAGCCCACGCAAGCGCTTTTCGGTTCTTGGGAGTCTCTGATTAAGTTCAAATGGATGCACCCAGCATTCCCTTGGGGCCTGAAAGCGCACGTTATTCTGCGGCATAAATGCCACGACCAAATGTCGCGCCATTTCAAAACACGTTCAGAGTTACGCTAATGCCGCAGGCTAACCGCGTAGAGATACCACGCGGCGTGCGGCAGCCACTCCTCGGTCCATCGCCAGTCTTCATCCTTGCCGGTAACTGCAAATCCCTGATTGAAGGCGATGCCGTCTTCGTTATCCAGAGCCGACGTGATGCCGTTCAGGACGGCCCCCGGTGCGCTCGTGTACTTATACGACTTGAAGAACATATACGCGGCATTGTTATGTCCGCTCCCCATCAGCATGCTGGTGTCGAAGGGATTGCGGCCGAGGATCCAGTGCAATTGGTTCCACGCGTAATTGCGCAGCTCCGACTGAAACTGCGGCCGATCGGGGAAAAATGGAACTGCAAGGCGCGCCGCCGCGGCCAGCGACCCCAGCCGGGCATTCTCTCCCTGCCACCAGGGTGCGGCCTCGGTGTCATGCGGAAAGAAGAATGCCGTGCGCAGCTTTCCATCCTTGGTGCGCACAAGTTGACGCGCGTAGCCGAAGGGGTTGTTGACTTCCGCCGTAACCGAAAGTTCGAAGCGCAGCGAGCGCTCCACGGTTTGCAATGCCTTTCGCCGATCGTCAGGCGAGGCGATGAGCGCGTATTGCAGCAGGCTGATGACGGGCAGCCCAGCGTCCGAAGGATGAAAGTAAGGACGCGTGCCTGCATCGGCGCGCCAGTAGTCACGCCATGCGCCGGAAGTTGTGAGGCGCGCCATCAGGCTCTGCGCGCGAAGTGCAGCCGCCGTGCGGTATGTCTCATCGTGGCTGGCCTTGTACAGTTCGGTTGCGGCCATCAGCGCGCAGTAATCGTCAAGGATGTTCTCGACCCCGTCGTTCAGCAATTCGCGGTTGTGGCCATCCAGAAAATGAAACGCTTCTTCGGCCGCCTGCAAATAGCGCGCGCGCGGAAGATCACCATCCTCCGGCATGGTGCTTGCCAGCGCCAGCGCCGCAATCGCCATCCCGCCGCCGGAACGGAAGCTGGCTTCGTACGCGTGCGGTCCATCCGCTGCGGCAATCGACTCTGTAGATTCCGATGCGCTGGTCTTGATGCGCGTACGCCAATTGGGATTCCCGATCTCGCGATCCTTGGCGAGCTTTTCACGTCCAGGCGCAGAGATCGTCTCAAAGAATGAGCCATCGGGCCGTTTCATCCGCACCAGGAAATCCGCTCCGAACAATCCCTCATCCAGCAGCCTGTGCTCGTATTCGCTGAAGTTGTCGTCGTTCCGGCCCTTCAGAAGGTTGTAGCTCGACAGCAGGCTCCAAGTCACCAACGGAGCCTGTTGCGGATTGAAATAAGACGTCGGATTTTGGTGTGATAGATGGATGCCGTAGTCGCCTGTCGCGTCGTACCAGCCACCGTGAACATCGACAAGAGTTCCTGGTGAACCGGGCACCGCCAGGCGCCGGTCGGCGTGGTCGAAAGGCCCGCTCGATCGCTGCCCCTTGAAATAGAAGATGACATTGGAGAGTGTATCGCGTTCCAGAATGTCGTCTTGAATTTCAAATGGACACGATTGCACCGCACCATTTGCCGTGCGCACATGGACGGCATACTGCCCCGGCTGCCGCCAGCCGGAGAAATCCGCAATCCAGAAAGTGAAGCCTTCCCAGTCGTAGACTTTTCCCGCCGGCTTCAGATCGCCAACATAGACCGCATTCCCTGTGCCGGTATCCACAAGCTCGAACTTCTTCGGCTGATCCTGCGCGGTTCCAGCAATTATCGCCTGCTTGGCCTCCGAGGATTCGTAGCCTACCTGGTCCACCAGGACGCGGACCTGGCTGAAAGCGCCTAGCGCGCAAATTCCGCACAGTAAGACAACCAAAAAAACGTTCAAAATATGAGCAGCCTTCATCGTCCCCCACCGCCGTAAATTCAGCCGCAGCCGCTCGCCGCTGCCAGCCGCCCCACAGAACTGAAATCAGTCTAAACAGACCACCCAAGACTTTGATAGTGCTATTTACAAAGTGTATGACCCAACTCCGGTTCTTGATTTTGTTTTTGCTATTCGCGGTCGCTGCTCCAGCCGGCTCTGGTGCAAATAGCAAGGTCGAGTGGGTTACAGTGAGGATTTGAAAGAGATGGGCCGACGATGAGCAAGTTAATAGGCATGAAGGATTTGTTTGGGGGGCGCCATTTCGACCGGGATGTGATCATCCTTTGTGTGCGCTGGTACCTGTGTTACAAGCTCAGCTTTCGTGACCTGGTTGAGATGATGGCCGAACGTGGACTGCATCTTTCGCATACAACGATCATGCGCTGGGTGCAACGGTATGCTCCGGAGTTCGAGAAGCGCCGGACTCGGTTTGCGCGTAAAGTTGGCCGGTCTTGGCGTGTTGACGAGACGTATCTGAAAGTGCGCGGACGATGGGTTAACCTATATCGTGCGGTCGGCCGCGACGGCAACACCGTCGACTTCCGGCT
>Ga0302320_10007858_pt1 | contig 23383 bp, 20 predicted proteins | sample Bog_T0_3_FD_202130 | JGI IMG/M metagenome (GOLD analysis project Ga0302320, IMG submission 202130) | Peat permafrost microbial communities from Stordalen Mire near Abisko, Sweden - Bog_T0_3 | ecosystem: Environmental > Terrestrial > Soil > Wetlands > Peat | place: Sweden: Abisko, Stordalen Mire... | reverse complement strand
GTCCATTGTCACCTGAGTCTTCCGAACATCAAGCACAATGGTTCCAAATCGATAGATTTCGTCTCCGGTGAGATTGGGGTTACTTGGCTTGCTGGTTGACCGGCGAAGAATGGCCTCAATACGCGCCATGAGTTCAAGGGTGTCGAAGGGCTTGGTGACATAGTCGTCCGCTCCCAGTTTGAGACCCACCACCTTATCGACAGTCTGGCTGCGGGCAGTGAGCAAGAGAACAGGAGTGGCCAGCCCGGCGCGACGAATGGCCGTGCAGATGTCAAGTCCGCTACGGAAGGGCAACATAATGTCGAGAATGATGAGGTCGAATGGGAGGTGGGTGGCCTTCTCCAGGCCAGTCCGGCCCTCTGATGCGAAATCAACTACGTATCCTTCGCTGCGCAGACGGTCACCGAGGGTCAAGCACAGCTCCTGTTCGTCTTCGACAATCAGAATGCTCTCATTCATGGGCGGGACAACGGAGCCGACCGGGGAGTTAACTGCGCCGACTGAAGGTCCTCTCCTTTCGCAACTTGCAAGTGCAAAGTAAATGTACTGCCGGCATTGAGTTCGCTGACGACGGAGAGTCTTCCACCCATCGCTTCCGCGATTCTCTTTGCGAGTGACAACCCAAGGCCGGTTCCATGAATCTGGGCCTCTGTGACACTCGGGCTGCGAAAGAATGGGTCGAAGATCCGTGCGATCTCCGCGGGCTCGATTCCGATGCCTCGATCCGTCACCGATATCCTGACTTCTGTTGCAAGGCCATGTCCCGGGGGCGCGCTGAATGCGCGTATCAGAATTTGCCGGTGATCGCCGCTGTACTTGACCGCATTGCCGATCAGGTTCTCGAGGCACCTTGAAATGCCGGAAACTTCTCCCACAACAAACGGCAGATCAGGCTCAATCTGCCGGTCGATGGCGAAACCCGAGTTGTGAACGAGCCCTTCAGTGCTGTTCAGGACCGATTCAATGACAGGCGGGACCTGGAGGGGCTGCAGGACGTAGCGGTTCTTGCCCTCTTCCGTGGAGGCAAAGAGGAGAATCTCATCCACGAGCCTGCCCATGCTGCGGCTTTGTTTTTGCAGGATCGACCCGTATCTGCGCAAAGCGGCTTTCTCCTGAATGAGGCCGTCGGCGATGTTGTCTGCCGCCGAACTGATGACTGCGAGCGGTGTTCGCAACTCGTGCGAGACGGAAGCGACAAACTCCATCTGCAGGTTGGCCAACTCGATAGAGCTTAGCATTTGTGCTCTTTGAATTGCCCACACGGCCCCGCAGGACAGCAGAAAGGTAAAGCCGAGGATTCCGGCCAGTCTCAATGAGGAACGCCGCGAAGAGGCAACGAGGTTTGCGAGACGCTGGGAGGCATCTTGGTCATAAAGGCGCTTGACCTCGTTGAGGTCCTGGCGGACGAGCTCGAATGCGGGCACCCCTCCAGAAAGGTCGAGACTGACAGCTTCCTTTGTGCTCCCCTCGAGAATAGAGGCGAGCACCTCGTCGCGCACGTTGAGGTAATTGGTCCAATCCCGGGAGAGGCGGCTGCTGAGAGCAGATTCCGCAAGGGACTTTGCCTGGTGGCCGTACTCGGCGATCCCGTCTTTCACCCGCTGATCGGCATCGCGGGATTGGTCAGCATATTCGACCTGGAGGTTGCTGTCGGCGGTCGTCAAGGCGTAAAGCGTAGCGCGGCGAGTTTCCTGGGCGTAGTACTGCAATTCTCCGATCTGTTGCAGGCCGTGCACGGAACCAGAGTACATCTTCTGTGCCTCGGCGCTTGCGGCCTGCAGATCGCGTACGACAAAAACTCCGACAACAGCAACGCCAAGGCAAACCATGAAGAGCAGCAGGCGGGCATTGTGGCGCGAAGCGGCGCCAAGGAGGCGATCGAGGAAGGGGGGGGAAATGACCGAGCGCGAGGTCCCAAAAAGTTTGAATTGCCTATTCGGTTTCATTAACCACCTGGAGTTGCGTATGGAGTTTGTAGCCCTTGTCGGTGGGTAAGAGATTGTCGATGCGCACCATCTTTACTGAATCATCGACATCGCTCATGCGAAGGTAGCCGATAGCGCCGGGAACGTTGAACACAAACTTCTTGACACCCGAGGGCGTGGCAAGGAGCTTGGGCGACAACAAGATCTCGCCTGTGAAGAGGCCGCGGAGGAAGTGAGTCTTCAACTGGTCTTCATCCATGCCGCAGACGTCGCGAAGGATGGTCTTTCGCTCGGGATCTCCGGGTCCCCTCATGACCAGGGTGATGCGCCGGCCGTTTGCCCAGTGGCTGCGACCGCCAAGAAAGACCGTTCGTAACTCGGAGAAGGAAAGGTTATCCACTGGATTTGTGCGGTTCACAACAATGACTAAAGGCTCTGACGATCCGCCCAGCTGTTCCGGAGTCTCCCCGGCGAGAGACGCAGCCGCTCGTCCCGTGTGCGTTGGCGGCAACACAGTCAAAGCCAGGGTCATCAGAACAGCCGTCAGGCGGTGCATGCTCGTTGAATTCTCACTAAAACGTAAATCCCGCTTGCAGGGTCAGCCCGGAGACGCCCGGCTGGTTGCGCAAGTAGGTGTAGTCATATTGGAATTTCAGGGCAACGGATTCGCTGGCATCAAAACGAAGTCCTACGGAAGGGCCATGCCGCAGTCCAACGGCCGAAAACACCGGTTCATTGTTGGCGACATTCAAATACTGGTACCGAAAATACGGTCGGAAGGCAGCAAATCCCTTGGAAATCTGGGTGTAGAAACCGGGTGTGTTGAAGACATCGGAGCTGCCAAAGACAGCATGCCGATCGAGCACGGCTTCGTTCAGCCACTCGTACTTCGGCCGGATCAACACCGCGTAGGCGGCGAAAATGCTCTCTTCGATTTTCGGCAGGTTGGCCGGAACAAGGCGATCCCGATAGTAAGAAAATCCAGTCTGGAAGCCGCGAATCGCGTCGGGTTTGGCGAACAGGGCCAGGTTAATCGCTTTGCGGGTCTGGTCTGAAATCTCATTTTGGACCGGTTCATCGGTAAACAGATCTCTCGATTCGCGCCCATTTCCGATTTCCGCAACGTAGTGCAATCCCAGGGGACCGGACGGAACCAGGCCTGAAGCGGTTACGCCGACCGTGTGGATCGGCAGAATTCCCCCTTCGTCTTCGAATGCGAAAAGGAAGGGCCTGCCGGTGGTGGTTTGCAGCCAGGTGCTGTGGTGATATGCAGTGTTGTAATAGCCAATCGCCGTGTGTCCCCTGCCTGCGGAAATGTTCAGGTAGTCGTTGTAGGAGTATTGCAGGAGATAGCGTTCGACATCGACGCCGAAAGTGTTCTCCTCTCCCACCTGCACCCCGTAGAGGTTGTCGGGACCACCTTCGAAGACCACTTCTCCGAGGAACTTAAACTTCTCTGAAATATCCGATGTAATGAATAAATCCAGTTGGCCGAGCGAGAAGGATGTTGCGTCGCCCTTCTGTGTGTCTCCGTGCAACGAGACGTCTCCGAAGCCACGAATGCGCAGCAGTGTCTTGCTCAGGTCCATTCTGTCGGACATGGCGCTTTCTGGTTGTGCCTGTTCCTGTTCCTTGGGCGAAGCTGGAGTTGAAGCGGAAGGAGCGGATTCCGCGACAGCCGGCAGAGGCGGCGCCAGGACCGCCGCGGATGTTGGGGCTGCCGGCGGATTCGGCACTGTCGGAGAAGGCAGAGGGCTGGCGGCGACGACCAGCTGCTTCTCAGCCTCCAATTGCCGGACCCTCGCTTCCAACTGATCAACTCTCTTGAGCAGGAGTTCCATCGTTTGCCTGTCTGTGGCCCGCTGTCCGCGTGTCTGTTGCGCACAGAGCGCCGAACTGCAAAGCTGGAACAGCACGCTCGAAATCACGAGTTGGCGTACAAGTGTTCTGAAGAACGTACGCGATAGTGGCATTTGATTCTCCTTGCGCCATGGAAACAGCGCGGACATTGTCTTCCGGTGACAGGGAGCTATTCCCTGCCAGTGTAGTGCCGAGACTGGCTATCATATCGTGGATGCAGCAATAAAGATCGCGGCGCAAGGAAGCGAACCGAGGGTTGCCTCTTTGCAAGAGGTGCACCGGTGGTGGGATTGGATTTTGGAGATTGGGCCATTGGCCCCGGGGGCGGGACTTTGATGGGGACGCGGTCGACGGGAGCAGGCCGGTTGCGGACTCTGCTGCTCAAGCCAAGGTTTGATGGGGTCGGATTCTGGGAATGGCGAATCCGCAGGGATGAACGACATGCGAGCCCAAGGGGCCGGCTGGCCGAAGAGCCCTGTCGACATCAATACACGAGTCCCCAATGGCCGTACCATGCAGACCGGCAAGGTCAGCGGCCCGGCGGCAAGTTGAACACCGACCCAGGCAACAAGTCAGCAAAGACGCTAGAATTCATCCTCGCCGCCCAATTGCAGGAGCCTCTGAGGATCATTCACCACGACTGCCTCTCTGCGCGGCGTGACGAAGCCCTCTTCTCCCCATTTCGAAAGGAGGCGGCTGACGGTAAAAAGAGTGGTGCCGGTCATCTGGGCCAGTTCCTCACGAGAAAGCGATATCTCGATGCCAGCAGAAGACCGCTTCCCGACCTGCTTAAGCAGCCGGAGAAGGGCGAGAGCAACGCGCCTGGCAACTTTTTCGGTAGCCACTTCGCGAAACCGCTCTTCCAGTTCATTGAGGCGCCTGGACAGGATTTGGCTGATGTTCTGCCTTATCTGGGGGTAGTCCGCCATCAATTTCTGAAGTCTGGCATATTCCCAGACCAATGCCCTGCACTGCTCGATTGCACGGGCAGAGCAAGTGTGATTGCAGTTTGCAATATCGCCCGGTACCCCAACGGAATCACCCGATCCATTCATCCACAGGATAACTTCGTTTCCGTTTGGACTGAGTTGAGTACTCTTTACACTTCCCGATTGAAGCAGCACGAGGTTACGGACCGGCTGACCTTGCATAAAAAGGACTTCGTCACGCGCGAAGACTCGCATCTTCGCGCAGGAGGCGATCTCCTTGCACTCCCGTGGAGACAGACCTGTGAAGAGCGCGGAGGCGCAGAGGAGAACTACGCGCTCCGCAAGGTTGGAATCTTGTTTGGATAGCTCACCAGCATCCTGAACTTGAACAACCACTGCTGTTGTCGTCATGCACCCCCCATGACAACCGGGTCGAAATGCGTTCTTCGTGCCTCAAGCCCCTGAAGGCACGCTTCAAATTGAATGACTTTCGGCGGGGGGAAGTTCCACCGACGTCAGTCACTCGGCTAGCGCGGGCATCTACTCGCTGCGCTGAAAAGGAATGTGCTTGTCTGAGATGAGAGGAAGGGACCCAGGCAAACGGGAAAGCCAAGTCAGCAGCGATGAAAGTGTCAACAGATGAATGAGTAATTGTTTTTCGATTCGAAGTTATAACTACAGCATCTTGAGACTTAATGTCAATGATTTTTTGTGAACAGCGTGACTTTTGGTGTTTCTTCAGTTGATAGCACTGCATTCGCGGGGGAAAACTGTGATTTCCATCACTTTTATTTTGAAACCCTGTATGCCCGTTGACATTACTATCACGAGGCTCTGCATTGTTTGACTCAGAGCAAAGACACATTCCAGGAAGCAATAGAGCATTGAAAAGCTTTGGCAAACTGACTTGGGTTGGCGGAATGCTCAAACGTAAGTAATGTGCTACATGGGACATGGGTAACACGAAAGTAATAGCTGTGAGTGACGCCAGGTAACTCTTTAAAAGTTCGGGCTTTTGTCCAGAGAGAAGCAAAAGGCAGTTGATAACCACTTCAATGAGGTCCGAGGCGCATCCCCCGGCACCGGACCGAACAACTCTACCGGTGACCTGGATCGATCAACCCATCGGTTATTCAGCCGAAACGCTGCAAGGCCAACACGCCGTATAAGGAGGGTTAGAGCGGTGCGCAAAGGTCTCTATCTCTTCCTCGCTGTCGCTTTTTCGCTGGGGGTTCTAGCTCTTGTTGCTCATCACCCCTCCTCCAATTCGGGACAGTCGCGGCGCGTCCTCTATTGGGTTGACCCAATGCACCCCTCCTATCGGTCCGATAAACCCGGTACCGCCCCGGATTGCGGAATGGCACTGGAGCCGGTCTATGCGGAAGAGGCCAGCCACGGGTTGCTTCCACCCGAGGACCCTGTTGCCGGAACAACGCACATCGACCCAGCCACCCAGCAACTCTATGGAATCCGGCTCGCCAAGGTTGAAATGGGCGATGGACACGGCACGATCAGGGTCTTCGGCCGGGTAGCCGCCGACCAGACCCGGATTTACCGCGTCAATCTCGGCACGGATGGTTACGTGAAGGAGACTCACGATGACGCCGTGGGTAACCATGTCACGAAAGACCAGCATCTGGCCGTTGTCTACTCCCCGGAGTTCCTTTCCGTGGCGGGCGGTTATCTCTCCGCAAACGAGAGAACCCCGGGCGGGATGAACGCGTCGAAGGAAAACACAGCTCCATCTACCACGCTGGGCGCCACGAGCGCGCAGGCCAGGGCGGATCGTCTTCGCAACCTCGGGATGAGCGACTCGCAAATCATGGAAATCAGCATGGATCATAAGATCCCGGAGAATGTGTACGTCGTTTCGCCCACGGACGGCTTCATCCTCTCGAGAACCATCTCGCCCGGGCTTCGATTCGACAGGGGCATGGATTTGTACACCATAGCGGACCTGAGCCACGTGTGGATTCTGGCGGAAATCTTCGGCAGGGATGCAAGGGCGTTTCGCCCCGGTGCGACAGCCCGGGTAACTCTGCAAGACACGGGAGAGAGCTTCAAGGCCCGGGTGAGCGATGTGCTACCCGAAGTTGATCCTGCGACGCGGGTGCTGAATGTTCGCCTGGAAGTCGATAACCCTGGGTTCAAGCTCCGCCCCGACATGTTTGTAAATGTCGAACTGGCGACTTCCCTGCCGGCCGGGTTAACGGTCCCAGCGGACGCGGTTGTCGACTCAGGTTTGTCGAAGCGCGTTTATGTTGAGACATCGGCTGGTCATTTTGAAGCCCGCGAAGTTGAGACGGGGGAGCGCCTCAATGACCGAGTGGAGGTCGTGAAGGGATTGCGGGAGGGCGAGTCGGTGGTCGCAGCCGGGACCTTCCTGGTGGATTCGGAGAGCCGGTTGCAGGCAGTCTCCAATTCCGCAAGTTCAACACCGGCCGCTTCCCCGGGAAAGGCGGGCTCCGATCATGGTATGAACTGATTGATGCCGGCCTGGATGGCGGAGCGCAGCATCAGAGTTGCGGCAAGACCCTTTGAACGAACTCTACGCGGAAGGCAGGCAGGATGAGCCACCTGAGCGGAGGCTTGAAACGTGATCGACCGGATTATTGATTTTTCCGTTCGCAACAAGCTGCTCATCTTCCTGGCAGTTGCGATCGGTTGCGGGCTGGGGTGGTGGTCGATTGCGCATGCGCACCTGGATGCGATTCCAGATCTGGGCGATACTCAGGTAATTGTTCTCTCACGCTGGGATCGAAGCCCCGACCTCGTCGAAGCACAGATCACATATCCAATCGTCACCGCGATGCTGGGCGCTCCGCATGTGAAGGCGGTGCGCGGTGTCTCCGACTTTGGATACTCCTATGTATATGTGATCTACGATGACGGCACCGATCTTTACTGGGCGCGTTCGCGGACCCTGGAGTATATGGCCGGCGTGCTTTCGCGGCTGCCCGAGGGTGCGAAAACTGAGCTGGGGCCGGATGCAACAAGCCTTGGCTGGGTATTTCAATATGCATTGGTGGATACAACCGGCAAACATAGCCTGGCGGAGCTTCGCTCTTTCGAGGATTGGAAGCTGCGGTACCATCTCAGGTCGGTTCCCGGCGTGGCCGATGTGGCCCCAGTGGGTGGATACACACGGCAATACCAGGTGAACCTGGACCCAGGCCGGCTGCAGGGCTTTGGGATACCGATCTCCCAGGTTGTGAATGCCGTTCGCGACGGAAACAACGAAACGAGTGCGCGTTTACTTGACTTTGGCGGGACCGAGTACATGGTTCGCGGGCGAGGCTATGCAGCGTCGATCGAAGACTTCCAGAACATCGTGGTCGCCACTTCTCAAGATGGAACGCCAATTCGAGTGAAGGATCTGGGCGAAGTGACAGAAGGGCCAGACCTGCGACGTGGAATCACAGACCTGAACGGCGCCGGAGAAGTTGTCTCCGGCGTCGTGGTGATGCGCAGCGGAGAGAATGCGCTGGATGTGATCGATCGTGTAAAAGCGAAGTTGAAGGAGATCGAACCGAGCCTGCCTCAAGGCGTGAGCATCGTCCCAATCTACGATCGCTCCCAGTTGATTCATCGCACCATCAGCACGGCGCAGGAGACAATCCTTGAAGTTGTCGTGACGGTTGTACTCATCATTCTGGTTTTTCTATGGCATTTCCCCAGTGCAGCGGTGCCCCTTATCACCATGCCGGCAGCAGTGCTGCTTTCGTTCATACCGTTGCGCATGATGGGAATCGATATCAACGTCATGTCCCTTGCCGGTGTGGCGATCGCATTCGGAGAGTTGATCGACGCCTCCATCGTGGTTGTGGAACAGACTCACAAGAAACTTGAGAAGTGGCAAAAGGACGGGTGTCCGGGGCAGCATCTGGACGTGGTGCTTGCCGCAGTGAAGGAGGTCGCTGGCCCAACATTCTTCGCCTTGCTGGTGATCGCGATTTCGTTTCTTCCCGTACTTACGCTTCAGGGTCAGGAAGGACGGATGTTTCGTCCCCTGGCGTACACGAAGACCCTCGCGATGATGGTTGCCGCGGCAATGGCCATCACGCTGGACCCGGCTCTTCGCCTGCTGCTGACACGGGTCAAGCGGTTCGAATTCAGCCCGGCGTGGGCCTGCAAACTCGCAAACGGATTGCTCGTAGGACGGATCCGGCCGGAAGATCAGAATCCCGTGAGCAGCTTTCTGATGCGTCTCTACGAGCCTGCGGTCAAGTGGACCCTGCGTTCCAAATGGGTTGTGCTGACAGCGTCGGCCGCATTGGTCGCGGTTACGATTCCCGTGGCGCTTTCGCTTGGATCGGAGTTCATGCCGCCGATGGACGAAGGCGCAATCCTATACATGCCCACAGCAATGCCCGGCATCTCAATCTCTGAGGCTCGCCGCGTCCTTCAGGCAACCGACTTAATTCTCAAGCAATTCCCTGAAGTTGACCAGGTGCTGGGGAAGGCGGGCAGAGCAGAAACTGCTACTGACCCAGCCCCACTGTCGATGCTCGAGACAGTCATTACCTTGAAGCCAAAGTCGGAGTGGCGCCAAGTCGATACCTGGTACTCTTCCTGGGCTCCGCAATGGGCAAAGCGAATCCTGCGACACATCACTCCGGATACCATATCGACCGAGGAGCTGGTGAGCGATATGGATGCGGCGATCCAGGTTCCGGGATTGCGCAACGCGTGGACCATGCCGATCAAGGGCCGCATCGATATGTTGACGAGCGGGATTCGCACACCGGTGGGGTTGAAGATCTCCGGGGATGACCCAAAGACCATCGAAGAGATTGGAAAGCAGGTGCAGGCGATTCTTCCATCGGTCCCTGGCACCCGCGGAGTGTTTGCCGAACACACCAACGAGGGATACTTTCTCGACATACGCTGGCAACGGGAAGAACTCGCACGGTATGGGATCAGCATGGAGAATGCCGAGGAGGTTCTGAACAACACGATCGGGGGCGACAATGTATCCACTGTCTACCAGGGTGCGGAACGCTACCCCGTCAATGTCCGTTACATGCGCGATTTCCGCGGAGATATCGACTCCATAAGCCGGATCCTGGTGCATGGCAGCGGGAAGTACCAGGCGCCGATCGGGGAATTGGCGACGATACAGGTGAGCAGCGGTCCATCGATGCTGCGGGACGAAAACGGGCTGCTGACCGGATACGTTTATGTCGACATTGCAAATCGGGACCCAGGCAATTACATCGCCGAGGCCGGCCGTGTCTTGCGGGAGAAGGCCAAAACGCCGCCCGGGTATGTGATCTCCTGGGCAGGGCAATTCGAGTCCATTGAGCGGGCAAATCGCCGCTTGCGAATTGTTGTGCCTGCCACGATCGCCCTGGTGATGCTACTGATTTATGTGAACACCCGCTCGTTCCTGAAGACGACGATTATTCTCCTCTCCGTTCCATTCTCCGCAATCGGAGCGGTCTGGGCTTTGTATCTTCTTCACTACAATCTGAGTGTCGCCGTATGGGTTGGCATCATCGCGCTCCTCAGCATTGACGCGGAGACGGGCGTGTTCATGCTCCTCTATCTCGATCTTGCCTATGAAGAAGCTCGCGCCAACGGCCGGCTCAGAACCATGGACGATTTGCGGGAGGTGATCGTGTACGGCGCCGCAAAAAGGTTGCGTCCAAAATTCATGACATTTGCAACTACATGCATCGGCTTACTTCCGGTGATGTGGTCAATCGGGGCCGGCTCCGACACGATGAAGCGAATTGCGGCGCCCATGGTGGGAGGCATTTTTACATCGTTCCTCCTGGAGTTGCTGATCTATCCTCTGACTTATGAGATATGGAAACGCAGAACAATCACGGGACCGGTGCTGCAGCCGGATGTTAGCGTAGAGGAAGGTCAGCAGCCCCAGCAGGTAATGGCGCTTTCAGCGGCCAGCGACTAGTATCCGAGCCTGAAATGAGTTGACAGAACATCCAAGTGAATGCCGCCGAGGAGGTGGATGGTGCCTTTCAACAACGCAAATCGGCTGCTTCTATTTGCGATTCTGGCCGCGCTTTCGACGAAAGCCTGCAACGCACAGGCGACACCCACGGCAATGAGCGAAGCAAGTGATGGAGCCAGCCGCGCCTCCGCCGCCGCGCCTTCGGCAACGCTCATAGAAATGGCTCCGCCCAAGCCGCCCAAGGTCACCTGCAGCGGCGATCAGTTAACCATCTCGGCAGAAAACTCCACCCTTAGAGGAGTATTGTCGGCGGTGCATTCCTGCCTTGGGGTACAGTTCGAGATTCCGGAAGGTGTGGCTGGAAGCAGAGTCTTCGAAGAGCTCGGCCCAGGTCCCGCGCGGCAGGTGCTGGAGTCGCTGCTCAGTGGGACAGAGTTGAACTATGTGATTGGATCGTCGGATTCGGATCCGCAGAAGATCGAATCTGTCTTGCTTTTGTCGCGTCCAACTGAGACGGCGAGCGCAAAGGATGCAACGACCGACCGCTCAATGACAGCGGGGCGGAAGGCCTGGCTTCAGAGGCGTCAAGCCAGTTCTGTTTCCTTAGGCGTCGACGAAAAGCACTCCGCGCAAGACGAGACACCCTCCACATCGGAAGCGGAAGATGCCGATGCCGCACCCGCCGACGATTCGGGCACAGCCTCAGCTCAGGCACCGGCCAAGGATCAATCCGGCGCTGCGGCAGAAGCATCGACTTCTGCCAACGCAGCTGCAGCACCTGCAAAGGATCAACCGGCTGCCGCTTCGGAAGGTCCTTCTCCCGGCGCCGAAAGCGTCCCCATAGCAAGCCCGACCTCAAACACCGGGGCTTCATCCGCCGACAGCCCAACTCCGAATCCGACCGCGAGCACCGAGCAAAGAATCTCCGACATGCAGCAGATGTTCCAGCAGCGGCGCCAGTTGAATCAGAATCAAGGTCAGAACCCTACAACCCCGCAGCCATAGCGGGATCCTGCCGTCCAACCCCGATGACCGCATCAAGGGCATCAAGGCTGCAATTCGATGCGCACGAAGCTGCTTCTTATCCAGGAGCCTGACGCCAGTGCGAGTTATCGCGAATGGGGATTTCCCAGTCCCTTACCCAATGAGCTGGTTGTGCAGTGCGCGATTCTGATGACTCCCTGATGCAGCTGTTGCTTACGGCGTGGAGGCAATCGCAAGCGCTCCAACGGGGTCTGTTCCTGTGGAGAAGGACAAGGCGGAATCCAACTTCCCGAGAGTCGTTGCGTCGAATGAGTACACACCCAGGTCCGGGCCCCCGCCTGAGTTCACAAGGAGCACGACCGATCCAGTCGAGTCCTCTGCAAGACCGGCGGGCGTTGTGCCTGTTGCGGCCGTGCTGGTGAGGGGCGACAAGGAATAGACAGTTGTCGATGCGGTAATTGAGAATCCGGCGATGTTGCCCGTGGCACTGTTGCTGACAGTCGAGTTGGCGACGTAGACGTATGCGCCGGACGCTGTGGGCAGAATCGAGACAGGCGTCATGCCACCGCTCGGATACGGCGATGCGGTGACCTCCGTGGGAGTGCTGGTAAGCGAACTGTAAATGAATGCTCGCAGCAAGCCGGAGTTGGCGCCTCCGGATGTGCCGGAGGTTTCGCCGATATAAAAGAGCTTGTTGCCCGGATCTACTGCGACCGAGATGGCAGCGCTTCCCGGCGTCTTCACGGCGATCGGAATCCCACCAATCGCGGGCAACGGAGTGGCGCTGGCTGGCGCGAATGGGATCACTTCTGTGCCGACTCCGCCGAGCGCAACAAAGATATTGGTATTGTCCGGCGAGATTGCCAACTGGCGCGGTTGAATGCCGGCTAGAGCAATTTGCTGCACTGTGCCGGTTGTTGCGCCAGTGGAAGGATTAATTGGATAGGCGTATAGATATCCCGAACCAGAAACCTCGAGCAGCCAGGAATTTGTTGCGTCAACCTGCATGCTATAAGCGGCAAAGTCAGCTGCGAAGGGGGTCGAGCTGGCAAGGGTCAGCGCTCCGCCTACGCCGATGGTGTAAAGGAAAATGCCAGACTGCGTGCTGACATATAGGAAGCTGTTGTTGGGCGCAACGGCAATGGCGTACGGTCCGGAAGGCAGTTTGTAGGGACTGCCCGTAAGCGGATTCAGATTGCTGCTGACGATCGAATACCCCGCAATCTCAAGCTGGCCCGCGTTGGAGTTCAAGACGTAGAAGTTGCCGCTGGATACCGTTGTGCAATTGGTGGTGCATGTGCCGCCGCCTGACGCGGGGACATTAAAGAAATTCTTGCATCCCACCAGCAGCGACATCGCCACAAACACTGGAGTTGCGAACTTTCCGATCCTCATCTTGGTTCCTCGCTTGGAATTCAGGCGGCCGACTCGTGACTGGTGGTTTTCGTTCCCGCAATCACGAGCCCAGGCTCACAGCTATTCCTGAAAAGAGAACAAGTGGCGCACTACACCTGCCGGAACTGTAGCGGCCTTTCAAGGTCCGGTGTCTTTTGAGTACATCCGATGAGCGGGAATGTCTTTGCTCGAAAGCAACCAGCGTCGGCGGCAGTCCTGGGGGGTGACGATGAAATGAAAAGATCCTCGTGCCGGGGGATAGGCGCACATCCTTACCATGCAGGCCAGATGGCCAGCGTGACTGCCACGCCAACCAGAATGTAGCCGGCTTCACCAGGACGTTTGCCGCGGCGGGCTGGGATGGTCTTCATCGTTCCACCGGAGCCGATGGGGACCGCTTCCGAACTCCATCTGTCTCGAGACGCGCCAACTGGGCGACGCCGGTGGCAGCTCCAAGGTGTCGTCCAAATCCGCGACTTCAACAAGACCAATCGGTACGGGGTTGTTGCGTTGAAACTGGATCGTAACTCTAATTCGGTATCTCATCTGGAATCCATTTCGAGGAATGTCTTTGGCCCTTGTCGAAACTGCTGACCGTAGCTCAATAATTTCCGAATTCAGAACGCGGGAGTCCGAGGGAAACCTTACCCATCCTCTTCATGAAATGTATGTTTGTGTGTCCTTCCGAAGGTATTCAAGCGACGACGAGGAGCAGGAAGAGATCACTCTCGCATTCTTGTCAGTCACGTCAACCGGAATGGCATCTCCACAAGTCTTAGAATTTGCCGCTGAATGTTCTGCAATGCACTCTCTTTGCATTCCATCGCTTCGCTCTCTGAATCGCAAGGCGGGGAGTAGAAATGCACTCCTTGTTCCGTCGTTATGCGAGCGTGCCACTTGCCAGTAATGGTCGATCGACCCACTTCGATCAGCATTTCCTGGCTCGGGCCCTGTGGATGGAATTCGATCACCGTAACCTTCCTCTAAAAGACTTGACCTGGGGTTTCCCATGAGAGCGCCCCTCCAATCTCATTCGAATTCGATAAGCGAGCGCAGCCACAGTACACAATCGGGAGCGGTCGAACGAACTCATCCGATTCGGCAGAAACCGCTCAACAATCGGCCTGCTCTCCGGCGAACTGCGACGATCTTCGATTCATGAGAGGCCGCGTGCGCAGTCCCCTTTTCTGTCAGTCTTCGCCGTCCGGGGACCGTCGCACGTTGAGCCTTCGCAAAGAGCCCAAATAAAGTTTCCCTGGCTCGCATAAGAGCAGCCATGCGAGGTGACTTCCGACAGCAGCGACACTCACCCTGCGGTAACAATGTGAGCTGAGCAAATTCGCTGTTCCCCATCGCCCCACGCACCATGCTGGCCGAGCCAAATGAGTTCACAGGCCGTGATCGAACAGGCATTCATTCCATATCGAAATGAATGCTTGCAGTTCTGTCCGGATGATTGACCTTGCGCAATGAGAGCGGCGCAACCGCAATCCATTATTGGACATTAAGTTTCAGAGGCAGTTGAATAAAGAGGCAAAATGAAACGGTGCCGACTCTTGCTCTTCGCGTTTATCCTGGGTACCGTTGCCATCCCCGTTCTGGCGGAGAGTGCCGAGCATGCGTATAACGTCGGCGATCGGGCTGAAAAAAAGAACGACTATGACGCCGCTTTCGAAGCGTTCAAGCAAGCGCACGAGCGAAAGCCAAATGACCCGAAATACATGGCAGCCTACCTCCGCATGCGTTTCTACGCAGGCGGTCAGCACATCCAGGTTGGTGAACAACTGCGAGACGCCGGAAAACTGCAGGAAGCCCTGGCCGAGTTTCGTCATGCGGCGGAGATCGATGCCAGCAACTTCGCGGCTCTTCAGGAAATTCGGCGTACAGCAGACTTGATACAGAAACAGGCCAACGAGAAGAACAACATCAGCCATCCGAATGCACAAACCGATTATCTTGAGAAGCAAGCCGCGAGCGCTGCCGGCCCGGTAACGCTGGATCTCAAAACGGATATGCCCATCACGCTGCACCTGGCGACGACAACCACGGATGTGGTTTATAAGACCATCGCTAAAATCGCGGGCATCAATGTCCTGATTGATCCGGACTACAAACCGCAAAAGATCGACTTCGAGTTAAGAGACGTGAGTCTCCGCGAAGCACTTGACATGTTAGCCCTGCAATCGAAGACTTTCTGGCGTCCGCTGGCTTCGAACACCATCATCGTTTCCTCCGACTCCGGGGCAAAGCGCAAAGAATTCGAGCAGAATGTCATGAAGACGTTCTATTTGCGCAACGCCGCCACTCCGAGCGACTTACAGCAGGCGGCCGGCACTCTCAAGGCCATTCTCGACATCAACAAGATTCAGGTTACGCCTGAGCAGAGATCTCTCACGCTCCGTGGCACACCAGACCAGATGGTGCTTGCTCAAAAGCTGCTTGGGGATATCGACAAACCGAAGGCCGAGGTATTGATCGATGTCACAGTGCTTGAAGTCACGCGCGACAGAACTCGTACGTTGGGCACCAATCCGCCCACCAGCGCCAGCGTTACCCTCGCGCCCACTGGATCCAGCTCGTCTTCGAGTTCGGGGTCCGGCGGTCTCACACTGAATTCCTTCACTTCGCTGAATGCCGGCGATTTCTCCGTATCCATTCCGGGCATCTCATTCTCTGCCCTGGCCTCGGACAGCGGCTCAAAGGTGATCCAGCGTCCGGAGATTCGCGCGATGGACAGCGAGAAAGCCTCGCTCAAGATTGGCGACCGGGTTCCGATCGCCACCGGCTCGTTCCAGAGCGGCCTGGGGGGGTCGGTGAATACCCAGTTCCAGTATTTGGATGTAGGCGTAAATATCGACATTACTCCATACGTGCACGCGGACAACACGGTGACCCTCAAAATGAGTCTTTCGATCTCTTCAGTCACCGGGGTACAAAATATCGGCGGCTTCAGTCAGCCGACAATCGGACAACGCACGGTAGATCATGAGGCGCGTCTCGCCGACGGTGAAGTCAACCTGATTGGGGGAATATTGGAAGACACTGACACCAATTCCATCAGTGGATATCCATGGTTGATGAAGATCCCGATCCTGAAGTACTTGTTTGGACAGGAGACCAAAGAGCGTCAGCAAAGCGAGATCGTATTCGCCATTTCCCCGCACATCATTCGCGGGGGAGAGGTTACGGATGAGAACCTAAAGATGCTCGACATCGGGTCCAGTACCAATGTGACCTACCGCAGGGATGATTCCAAGGTCGCCTCAGTGAATGCACTTCCCTCCCAAACTCCGGCAAAACCCGCCGACAAACCGTTGGCAGGTTCAACCGCGGCAAAGCCGTAGAGATGTTGAGTCATGAGGGCGATTTGAGCCTCGTGCGCAAATAAGCGGTCGCGCCCTCCCAGCGGACGCTTTGGCATTTCATGTTTGCGGCGTACGGAACTGTCACGTTATAAGTAGATTCCCATTTCAGCAACCACCGAGTCATCAATCGGGCACCGGAATTCCCGGAACTCCTGATGACGAGGCTTCTGGCTGTGGGGGCGTAAGAACTCTCTACGGAAGACCCGCGGCGCAGCGACGAATGTCGGTGTGCGTCATTTTCTGGCCGCCTTGTTTTTGGGTTGTTCAGGGTTCAAGCTTGACCTGTGGTGGCTATATTGTCACGGAGGGCTTGGATGGAAGTTGGAGCCGAGGTTGGGGAAGGCGCTTCGAGACGCCGGCGGTACTGGACTGCGGAGGAGAAGCGGCGGATCGTGGAGCTGACGATGTCGTCGAGCCAGTCTGTTGCATCGCTGGCGCGGCAGCATGGGGTGAACGCGAACCAGGTGTTCTATTGGCGGAAGCTTTATCAGGCTGGCCAGCTCGGCGGGGAGAGTGCCGCTGACGCGCCGAGCCTTCGTCTGCTCCCAGTTTCGGTGGGCAACGAAGAGCCATCGGAGGCCGAGGCATCGGAGACAGCGCGGGACGCGCACGAGAGCGCGGAGCCGCCGTTGACGATGAACATCGAGTTTCCGGGCGGTGCTCTGGTCAGCCTTGTCGGCGCCGTCGATGCCGAGATTGTTCGTGCAGTTCTTCAGAGTTTGCGCGGATGATCCCGGCCAACACACAGATATGGCTGGTGGCGGGAGTAACAGATATGCGCCGAGGGTTTTCGAGCTTGGGCGGCCTGGTGCAGAGCACGCTCGATAAGAGTCCTCTGTCGGGGCAAGTGTTCATCTTCCGGGGCCGCAGAGGTGACCTGGTAAAGCTGATCTGGCATGATGGCGACGGGATGTGCCTGTTCCAGAAGCGGCTTGATCGTGGACGATTTGTATGGCCGCAGGCAACGAGCGGAGCTGTGTCGCTGACGCGCGCGCAACTGTCGATGCTGTGCGAAGGGATTGATTGGCGTCAGCCTGCGCGGACATGGCAGCCTCCGATGGCGGTGTAAGTTATCGCCTATAACTTATCGTCGTCTCATCCTATTTTCTGCGTGCGCTGAAGCATAACTCATGGCATACTGCGTACATGATCTGCGTGCATGCCCGTCCGAGCGAGATAGAGAAGATGGGCGCATCCGCGTTGAGTCATCTGGTGATCGCGCAGATGGCGCGGATCGAGCAGCTTGAATTTCAGATCGCAAAGCTGAAGCGCGCACAGTTCGGGCCTAAGTCGGAAAAGCTGGCTTTCAACGAGGCACAGTTGACACTATGCTTGAGCGGTAGCGTGATCGAGACTCAGCCGATTGCGCAGACCGAGCAGCCTGAGGCGAGCAACGAAAAGCCTGCACGCGCCGCGCGCAAGAGTCGCGCACTACCGGCGCATCTTCGTCGCGAAGTCAGAACACATCTTCCTGAACACACCAAGTGCCCGTGCTGCGATGGAGAGTTGCGCAGGCTGGGCGAAGACGCGTCGGAGATGCTCGAGTATACGCCGGGGAGCTTTCATGTCATCCGCCATGTGCGCCCGAAGATGAGCTGCCGCAAATGCTCCTGCGTGGTGCAGGCTGCGGCGCCGGATCGCGTGATTGATCGCGGCCTTCCCGGACCGGGCTTGCTGGCGCACGTTGTCACTGCAAAGTTTTGCGATCACCAGCCTTTATATCGTCAGTCGCAGATCTTCGCTCGCGAAGGCGTCGAGTTGGATCGTTCGATTCTTGCCCGCTGGGTAGGCGAGGCGGCAGCGTTGCTGGCGCCGGTGGCCGAGGTTCTGCGCCGCTATGTGCTGGCGACAGAAAAACTGCACGGCGACGATACTCCGCTGCCGGTGCTTGCACCCGGGACCGGGAAGACCAAGACCGGCCGCTTCTGGACCTATGTTCGCGACAACCGTCCAGCAGGCGACAAGACAGCGCCTGCTGTGTGGTTCGCATACTCGCCCAACCGCAAGGGCGAACATCCGCAGCGGCATCTGGCCAAGTTCAAGGGCATCCTGCAAGCCGACGCCTTCGCGGGTTTCAACAAGCTTTACGAAGGCGGTGCGATTCAGGAAGCTCCATGCATGGCGCACATCAGGCGCAAGTTTTTCGACCTGATGAAGGCGCATAACTCGCCCATCGCCACGGAAGCAGTGCATCGCATAGCCGGACTCTATGTGATCGAGAAGGAGATCAAGGGACGATCGGCAGACGAGCGCCGCACCGTTCGCACGGCACGAGCCAAGCCCCTGTTCGACGACATGCGACGATGGCTCGAACAAGCTCTTACACAACTGACGCCGAAGTCCGAAACCGCCGCGGCCATCCACTATGCTCTTCAGCTCTGGGATGCGCTGGCGCGTTATCTCGACGACGGCCGCATCGAAATAGATAACCTGATCGCCGAGCGAGCCCTGCGCCCGGTGGCCATTGGAAGGCGCAACTATCTATTCGCCGGTTCTGACAAGGGCGGCGAGCGCGCAGCTATCCTCTATAGTCTGATAGGAACAGCGCGGTTGAACGGCCTGGACCCAGAAGCCTACCTGCGCAACGTGCTTGCGCGCATCGGCGAGCATCCTATCAACCGAATCGAGGAGTTGCTGCCATGGAACGTCGCCGGAAAACTGCTCCCCGCATTACAGAAAGCCGCTTAGACCCAACCGCCTACGACGCCTCGCCCTTCGCCGTCTCCATGTACCCGAATATCGACGAATTCACCGAGCACGGACAGATCGTCATCGGATACATCGAGCCCATCGGCGGCGTTGCCATCGCGTCAGAGGGACGACAGACCATGGCCATGCTCCGCCGGCGCAAGGACGAACCCTTCAAACAACTGCTCGCCCGCCTCGACACGGCCATCGCCAAGGCCACCATCGACGATGTCTACGTCGACGAAGTGAACACTCCGCAAAAGTGACATACGTACTGAATGCGACCGGTCGTGTCCACTTGAACGGATCGTGGACACATACGGCCCTATCCCTCCCCATTCACCGTCAATACGGCCAGAACGTCACGCTTACGATCAACCTCGCCGCACTTGCCGAACATCTCGCCAAAACGATTTCAAGACGGTTGATGGCCCGTCCCGCAGGCTTGAGACCACCACCCAACATCAAATCGTTCCCCTGTGAGAAATGGCGGTTAGCTTCCTCAGCGAGGCCGTTCGCGAACACGCCGATACCGGCGGGCAAGATCGGCTAAGAGGCCTCCCTGAGGATCTGGTCAGGATATTGGTATGATCTGATAGGACCGATGCGCCAGGTCCGGAGCAATAACGATGGTGTCAGGTGGGGCGTTATCGATCACAGCGTCAAGCGTGCGCCTCTCGCCCATATCGGCCTGTGGGGAAGTTCGGGGATCAATCGTATAACTTAACCTGTAGCCCAGGTCGCTGCGCACGAGCTGCCCTTGAGGGAGACGCGGAACGCCGAGAAAGTTGTGTCCGCCGCAGCCGGTGACCTCCGAGTGAATGTGGATTGAGTGCGTCGATGTCCACTGAGCTGTGACTGCCAGATGGAGCGGCAAATCTCCGCTGTCGGGAAGGATGAAGCAGTCGCGATCCTTGTACAGATCGTTCACGCGTACGACTTTTGTTTCGGGCCCGTAGGCCTTTTGGAGCGCCTCGCTGTTGATCTCGCCGCCGGTGGCGTCGTCGACCACAAAGAGGGGATGGCTCCCAGCGCTCTGAATGGCGCGCAGATAAGCCGCCGTTAGCTGCCACTCGGCGCGAAACACTTCCCTGCCGTGGGTAAAATCGCTGATGCGAAACACTACGCCATAGATGCAAATGGAAACGAGAAGAGACACAGCGACGGTCCTAGCCCAAAACCTCGCGCTCAGCGTAAGCACGATGCCGAGAGACAAGAACAGCAAAGGATAAGCAGGCGCGCCATACCGTGGATCTCCGGCAAAACGGAGCGGAAAGACGAGGCCTCCTGCGGCGACCACGACGGTCGCACTCTCTGCGAAACCGAATTTGTCAAGGAGTTCCCGCACCTTATCGCGCAGATTCCCGACGGAACTGGAGGAGCGCAGCAACCGGTAAGCGGCCAAGCCAGCATAGGAAAACAAGGTGGCCCAGAATACCGCATCGAGTGCAAAGCCCCAATACTTGAATATCGACAGCATCTGCGGGGAGTACTGCTGCGAGTGCGCGAGAACCCCGAACGGCCATTTGCCCAGGCCTTCCGCGAGCTTTTCAATGATCCCCGCAGCAGCTTTGCCCTGCACCGAACTCCCACCGGCGTCGGAGGTAAAGGCCCCTGCCCATCCAAATGCATAAGCCCGCAGCGCAATCATGGCAACCAGCGGAGACAGGAAGGCTGCGCTGATGGCCAGGCGGCGGGGCAGGTTATCCTTGAGCGCGAAGAGGAGAAAGAGCGCCATGGCGATGGGAATTGGCCATGCGGGCTCCTTGGCACCGACGGCAAAGGCGAGGAAAATCCACGCCCCCACGTATCTTCTCCGTAAAAAGAAGGCGGCGGAGGCGGTGGTCAAAAAGCCGGCAAGCGGGTCGACCGCATAGGCGATCACGAACATCTGCTGCTGCCCATACCCCGGCGAGACGAATACCATAAAGGCGAACAAATTAGCAAGCCGGCGATCCAGTTTGAGAATTTCCGCAGCGATGTAATAGGTGATCGCGCAAGTGCCAGCCTGATAGAAGTAGTTCCCGATGAGATAGGCGGAGTATTGATACCGGAAGAGGAGGGACAACAGATAGTAATGGAGACATTCGGTAGGCCTAATGAAGCTTCGATACTGAGTGTTCCACTCCGGATAGTCCATTCTGTAGAGGCTAAAGGGAGCAGTAAACCAATTTATGACGTGCGGGTGGAACATCCATGCGGAAGTTGAGATTTCGGAAAACTGTTCTTCGGCATGAATGCCCCGAATTCTGAAGAACCAGAAAAGTACCAGAGCAATAAATGTCGCTATGAACCATAGGAAGGCCTTCATTAGGTTTTGCTGCCGCGTCATTACACTCCTCTGCCCCAAGGGATTCTTGTTTTCAGCAGCCTGCGTTTGCTATCAGTTTTAACTAAAATGATACAGCATGAATGCGTGGGATTTATTTCAGCCAAAACAAGAACCCTCATTCGGATCAATCCGCCCCAGCACTTCTGACTCCATGGGAGATAACACGCATTGGGGCGGTTTCCAGCGGTGTTTGCATCACGAATAATTCCCGCCGCAGTTGGTTGTTTACGTCGTCGACGCCAGTCAGACTGTATCTGAGACTTGCTGCCGCTTTGCGAAAAGACCGATCAGTTTTCGCGGCCAGTTTTTATCCATGCATGGGCGCTCAATCAGGATAAAGAAACCAGCCCCCACAACAAAGACCAAGGGCAAACCGATGACTTCAGCGGCCAGCATATTGGGCCAGAATGCGCGCAACCACGCCACCCGCGGGACCAGCGTATAGGCAAACTGGACCACAAGCGAATGGGTTAGGTAGATGCTGTAGCACATCCCTCCGGTGGCTGCGATCCACTCTCTCGACATGAGATAGGAAAAGGCTTTGCCCTTGAATGCAGCAATGCCGATCAACAAGAGCATGAGCGGTCCAAATCTGGAGATGGGATGATCGCCAAGCCAGAAAAACGGAAAGAGCATGGGCAGACCGACGAGATCCCAGAGCCAACTCTTGTTCAACTTTGCAAAGCGCATGACGTACAAGTCCGCGAATAGGAATCCCGCGAAAAAAAACTGGTCCCAGAATAGGAGTGAGTGGACGAACAAGAAACCGCGATAGCTTGGCGGCACTGCCAGTTGAACAAATCCTGAACCGACCATGAGGACGAGCAAGATTGTTCTTCGCACCCATGGCTTGCGGGTAAAGATTAATTTGGCGAGGAGCGGCGCGAGGAGGTAGAACTGGATCTCTATTTCGAGCGACCACGCCACTCCAAGGAGAATGGAGTAGTCGCGATAGAAGACGGCATTGAGGTAAACCACGCTGGCAAGGAAGTGCGGGAAAAGCTGAAAGAATCCAATGTTCTTCGCCACCATCACCGGCTTATAGCGAATGATGAGGGCGGCAACGTATGGGGGCTCGAGGCGCGTTACTCTTCGTTTCAAATACGTGCCGTATGTGATTTGAGAAGCGCCTGCAAGAAAGTGGCGAGCGTATGGCAGGCTAAGAACAAATCCGCTGATGAAGAAGAAGAGTTGAACTCCAAAGTAGCCGTGGGATAGAAGCCTCTGTACTCCATCCTGGAATGAAGAGCCGGAAGTTTGGTAGTCTCCGATGTGAATTTCGGTCATTCGCATCAAGTGAAAAACGACGACCGACGCAATCGCAATGAAACGAAGCCCATCGATCTCCGGAAGGTACGCGCCACTGGCGACGACGCGCTTCAGGGAGAAAAAGGAACGCTTCTGACCAGGATTCTTCATCGTTTACCAGCTTGGGCCGGAATTGGCGAATGCTTCCTCATCGTACCGCAATGTCCTCTTTTTTCGAGTTGACGCCAGGTTGCATTGTCGCAGTCTGTATCTTTTGGGGGTCTGTATCAGGTTTGCAGACCACCTGGTTCTATGGCATTTCGAATAGTACATCCCCCGCAAACTACTGATTAGACTATCACCAGGACGGGAACCTGGTTGATGCATCTACGATTCAAGTTTCACTGAGCCCTATCTACGAATACAACTATTTCCAATACCGAATCTTGGAGTGACTGTTACTTTAGTGAGACAGGTTGATCAAGACAGCACTGGTTGGGCTGACTGAGATAGAGAAGACCCCATTCACCGAAGTCACAGTCTGGGTAGATTGAGTTCCCTGAATCGTGCCATTTGTGCTGCCGTCGAATGTTTGTCCGCCGATCTTGACCCCATTAGTTGAAGAGTAACTTGGCGCTGTCAAGGGAATGGCAGTGCCGGAATTATAACCGGGAACCGTGAATTGCAGATTACCGTTTGCGACCTGATCTTTATTGACGATGACCAGATGGACAACCCCG